>Ga0153915_10007516_pt1 | contig 10288 bp, 7 predicted proteins | sample Opewatmetagenome_2_FD_107003 | JGI IMG/M metagenome (GOLD analysis project Ga0153915, IMG submission 107003) | Freshwater wetland microbial communities from Ohio, USA - Open water 3 Core 3 Depth 3 metaG | ecosystem: Environmental > Aquatic > Freshwater > Wetlands | place: USA: Ohio, Lake Erie... | reverse complement strand
CGCGTACGCGCTTCTCCGAGACAACCCGTCGCCCACGGAGGACGAGATCCGGGTGGCCATCTCAGGCAACCTGTGCCGGTGCACCGGCTACCAGGGCATCGTGAGATCGGTTGCTGCCGCCGCGGCCATGGGCCACGCGGACGGAGCGGAGCCCACGGGGTAGGCTTCGGGCGGCGGCCGCCCACGCCTGCGTGTCGGTCCGACAGCGAGTGCGGGTTCGACCGGCACAAGCGTTGTCGATTCGCCAATGTGTGCAGGGGAGCGGGGCGACACCGAGATTCGGCACGGCATCAACGATACCCGGTGAGCTTGCGGTCGTTCGGTCGCGCCCGTGCTATGGTCCTTAGGCTGTCCTTAACCATCACATCGAGAAAACCTTTATAAAACGCTCTCCATCCCCGAGTATGGCGGTTCCTCCAAGCGGTGCTCGGCATCGCGCGGGAACGGCCGCGTCGCAGGGCTCGCGCGTGAGGAATGGGGGCGCCAGGTGCCGCTTCTGACGGTCAAGGATCTCAAGGTCCACTTCCAGACCCAAGAGGGCATGGTCCGCGCGGTGGATGGGATCAACTTCTCCCTCGGAGAAGGTGAGTCTCTCGGACTGGCGGGGGAGAGCGGCTGCGGCAAGACGACCGCGGCGTTGTCCATCATGCGCCTCCTCCCCCAGAACGGTCAGATCGTGGAGGGGAGCATCGACTACCAGGGCCACGACCTCGTGACCCTCACGGAGGGCCAGCTCCGACAGGTGCGATGGCAGCACATCTCCATCATATTCCAGGGTGCGATGAACGCGCTCAACCCCGTGAAGCGGATCGGACAACAGATTGCGGAACCCATCATCCTCCACGAGAAGGTGGACGAGGAGGTCGCGAACAAGCGCGTGGGCGAACTCCTCGAGCTCGTCGGGATCCACAAGGACCGCGCCCGGGAGTATCCGCACGAATTCTCCGGCGGCATGCGGCAGCGCGTGATGATTGCGATGGCCCTGGCGTGCAATCCGAAGCTGGTTATCGCCGATGAACCGGTCACCGCCCTGGACGTCATGATTCAGGCGCAGATCCTCGAACTCCTCGAACGACTCAAGCGGGAGCTCGGCCTCTCCATGATCCTGATCTCCCACGACCTCTCCGTCATGGCGGAGACGTGCGACTCCATGGCCATCATGTACGCGGGGAAGATCGTGGAGACGGGCAGCGTCCGGGACGTCTTCAAGAACGCGAAGCACCCGTACACGAAGGATCTCATCGCCGCGTTCCCGGACATCAAGGGCTCGCGTGTGCTTCCTGCGTACATCCCCGGGGATATCCCGAGCCTCATCCACCCGCCCTCCGGGTGCCACTTCCATCCGCGCTGCAAGTTCGCGTGGCAGCTGTGCCAGGAGAAGGAGCCCGCGCTCGACCCGGTAGGGGAGGGGCATTGCGCGGCCTGCCACCTGAACACGACGGAGCGGCCCGCATGACCGACCGCGAGCCTTACCTGGCACTGCGTGGCTTCCAGGTCTGGTTCCAGAAACGCCGCGGCTTCCTCGAGGCGCTTCGCCGGAGCGACCCGGGCAACATCCGCGCCGTGGACGGGATCGACATTACCATCGGGAAGGGGGAGATCTACTGCCTCGTCGGGGAGAGCGGCTGCGGGAAGACCACCACGGGGAAGGGCATCCTCCGCCTCGTGGAGCCCACGGGAGGCGATGTCTTCCTGAATCCCACGCCCGCGGAGCTCGCGGACTATGAGCATGCGCGGGACTCCGCCGACAAGACGACCTTCGATGCCTTCCGGGCGCGGCGGTCCCTCATCTATAAGGAAACGGTCCACCGGAAGCCCTTGGACTATGTGCGCCATCTCGTGCTTGCAGCAGCGGGTGCCTTGGTGGGCATCCTCGTTGCATTCGGCATCATCCTCGGCCTGCGGGCCGTGGGCGTCGGCGCCGCCGAACCGCTGGCCTACGCGGTCCTCGGGGCAGTCGTGGGTTCCGCCGGAACCATCCCCTGGGTCAAGATGAGCCGCCGGGTCCCGCTCGCCCTCGGGCTCGCGACGATCCCCGCGAGCGTCGTGGCCCAGGTGCTCTCGGTTGGTGCGGCCCAGGGCGCGGCGGGCGCCCCGACGGACCTCGCGTCCGTCCTGGGTGCGTACGCCGTCCTCCTGCAGAACCCTACGCTGTTCCTCGCCCTCGTCGAGGCCCTGCTCGCCATAGGCGCAGCCTGGTATGCGGTGGACGTGTTCAGCCGCTTCTGGGATCGGCGGCATGGCGTCGTGACGGACCGTCTGCGGGCCTTGCGGACGAAGCTGCAGATCATCTTCCAGGACCCATACGAGTCCCTGAACCCCCGCCACACGGTCTACGACATCGTCGCAGAGCCCTTGGTTGTCAACCACATCACCCGGAGCCGTGCCGAGACGGAGGCGAGGGTCCAGCAAGCCCTCGATGATGCCGGATTGCGGCCGCCCAAGGACTACATTCTCCGTTACCCGCACGAGATGTCGGGCGGCCAAAGGCAGCGCGTCTCCATCGCCGGGGCGCTCGTGCTCGAGCCGGAGTTTCTCGTCGCGGACGAACCCGTCTCCATGCTCGACGTGTCCATCCGGACGGAGATCATCGAACTCCTGCTCAATCTCCGTCAGAAGCGCGGGCTCACCTACCTCTTCATCACGCACGACCTCTCGCTCGCGTGGGTGATGGCCGACCGCATCGGAGTCATGTACCTGGGGAAGATCGTCGAGGAGGGGCCGACCGAGGAGCTGATCGCGCACCCCCGGCACCCCTACACGAACGCTCTCATCTCCGTCGTCCCCATGCCCGACCCGGACCGCCGCCACGAGCGGATGATCCTCAAGGGAGAACGCCCGGATCCGTCCGACATCCCGCCGGGCTGCCGCTTCCACCCCCGGTGCCCTGTGGCCTTCGAGCGGTGCGGCTGGACCTCGGACGAGGTGCTTGATGCCCTCCGGGGCATCGCCAAGGGCGAGGCGTTGACGCATCTGGAGTCCGCAGCGCCTCAGGGGCGGAACACGATCGTGTGGGCGCATGCCCCGCCCGACTTCGAGGCGTGGCTGCGCGAGCTGATCGCGGCCAAGGCGGAGGAGCATCGCGCCCTCAAGGCGATCCAGTCCGTGGAGCGCGTGGGCGGCGGTGCCAAGGTCGTCCTCCACGCGTTCGAGGAGCCCACGCTGAAGACCGTGGCGCCCGGCGTCCAGGTCTCGTGCCACCTCTTCCCGTAATCGCGTCCCGCGCTTCGTCCCCTGGGGGCCGCGGAAGAACCTTTTTGCCAAGGTCGACGTTACTCGCAGAACCCTGGGGTAAGGAGGCGGTCTGCTGCGTTCCCAACTGAGCGTCCTGTCCCGTGACGAGATCGAGAGCATCCACGGCGCGACGCTCGAGATCCTCGAACGGGTGGGCGTGAACGTCCGCGAGCCGCGGGCGATGCGGCTCCTCCGCGATGCGGGGGCACGACACGAGGAGGGGACGGAACGGGTCCGCATTCCCGAGTCCCTGGTGAAGGAGGCCATCCAGGGGACGCCGAAGCGGTGGACCTGGCACGCGCGGGAAGCGTCCAAGAGCTTCCGGCTGGGCGAGGGGGGTCGAACCCGGCTGGGTCCCGGGTCCTCCTGCACCAAGGTGGTCGACTTCGGCACGGGACGTCCCCGCACGCCGACCATCGAGGACGGGGACCGGCTCGTGCGTCTCATGGACGCTCTCCCCTTCGTGGACATCGACTACACGCCCGTCTCGTACGGCGCGAGCGACGAGGCCCCCCGTTTCCGTGAGGTGTCCACGATGGTGCGCGATCTGCAGAACACGTCCAAGGTCCTCGTCGGGCCCTCCTACAACGGGAGGATGGCGCAGGATGGGCTGGAGATCGGCGCGCTCCTTGCGGGAGGGGCGGAGAGGCTGCGGAAGACGCCCATGTTTGCCGGCTACTGCGACCCGATCGCCCCACTGACTCACGACCGCATGATGACGGAGACGATCATCGAGTACGCGAAGATGGGCCAACCCGTGTTCATCATGTGCCTGGACTTGGCCGGGGCCTCCTCGCCGGCCAGCCTCGTCGGCACCCTCGTGCAGCAGAACGCGGAGATCCTGAGCGGGTTGCTCATTGCGTACCTCGTGAACCCCGCGGCCCCTGTCGTGTACGGGAGCGTGAGCGGCACGATGGACATGAAGGCGGGGAACGCCGCCGTGGGCGGTCCCGAGTTCGGGCTGCTCAACCTCGCCTCCGTCCAGATGGCCCACTCCTACCAGCTCGTGTGCTCGGTCGGAGGCCAGTCCGACGCCAGGCTCCCGGATGTGCAGGCCGCCTTCGAAAAGGGGGCGTCCCTGGTGACCGCCATGCTCGCGGGAGCCGACTTCGTCGACCTGTTCTTCGGATCCTTTGAAGGCTTCAATGCGACGAGCCCCGAGCAGGTGATCCTGGACCACGAGATCGCCGGGTATGCGCACCGCTATGCCGAAGGCGTCGCGGTCGATGCGACACGGCTTTCCATGGACGTCATCGAGGCGGTCGGCCCCGGAGGCAGTTACCTGAAGAATCCCAAGGCCCTCCGGGACACGATGTCCCGTGTGACCTCCGAGTGGTACCAACCCTTCCTGTTCGACCGCCGCGCCTCCGACGGCGTCTCGGATGCACCTCCCCGGGCGGTCATGGACGCCGCCCACGAGGTCGCGGAACGTATTCTGCGCGAGCACGACCCGGCTCCCTTGGACCCAGGGTTCCTCAGAGATGCGAAGGCCGTCCTGGAGCGCATCCGGAAGGAAGAGACTCGGCCACGCAACTAATATTTCGGTGGCCCGAAATATTAAGTCCGGGTTTCGCTTCTCCTCAAGGAGCCCGGGAGGCGATTCGGTGACAACCATTCAGCGTGGGCCATCCAGCACGGCGAAGGGAACGCGGCGAGTCCGTCCGGCGGCGTTGCGAGCCGTCGATCGACCCCTTCGTCGTGCGGCCACTCTGCCCGGACCCCTCTTCTCGGACGCCCAGGTCTTCACCGACGAAACCCGGACGCTCATCCAGCGGTCCTGGGTCTGCGTGGGCCGTGCAGATGAGATTCCCCACCCGGGCGACTTCCGGACTTACGACATCGGGGGATCGGGCGTCATCGTCCTCCGGGATGCGGAGGGCGACATCCGCGCCTACCACAATGTGTGCCGCCACCGGGGGACGCGCATCCTCGAGGCGGACTCCGGAACCGGACTCACCGTCCTCCAGTGCCCGTACCACGCATGGACCTACGGCCTGGACGGGCATCTCGTGGGCGCTCCTCACATGGAGCAGGCCGAGGACTTCGAGCCTTCCGAGAACGGGCTGTACCCCCTGCGGTCCGAGGTCTGGCGCGGATTCCTGTTCCTCTCCGTGGACCCGAAGGTCGAGCCCCTGCGGGACTACCTCGGTGAATTCGTGGAGCGGGCCGCACCCTATCCGCTGGAACGCCTGCGCCGCGCGCACCGCGTGACCTACGAGATCGCGGCGAACTGGAAGCTCATCGTCCAGAATGCCAACGAGTGCTATCACTGCCCCGGCGTGCATCCCCAGCTCGTCCGGCTCACGCCCTATCGATCCGGGGAGGAGGACCTCCGGAAGGGTCCCGTCTTCGGCGGATGGATGGACTTCGTGGACGGCGCGCGCACGCTCGCACCCAACGGCGCCACGTCCCGGCGCACCTTCCCCGGCCTGTCCGCGGAGGACCTGCGGCGCGTCTACTACTACGTCCTCTATCCGAGCAACTTCCTCAGCCTCTTGCCCGACTACGTTACCCTGGACTGGTTCATCCCCCTCTCCCCGGAGCGGACGCGACTCGTGTTCGACCTCTACGTGGACCGCGACGAGCGCGACCCGGCGGATGACGCCATGGCGTTCTGGGACACCACCAACCGCCAGGACTGGCACATCTGCGAGATGGCGCACCTGGGGTCCAAGACCGCGGTCTACGACCAGGGGCGCTACAGCAGCGAGGAAGAGGTCGTCCATCTCATCGACCGGTACTACCTGTCGCGGATGGGCTTCCTCAAGAAGGCGCGCTGAGTCTGCGAGGTCGTGCTCAGCGCCGGCGAAGCGCCGGGTTGAAGATCTCCTCGAGACCGTAGCCCAGCATGGCGAACCCGAGGACCATCAGGGTCACCAGCAGCCCGGGCGGCAGGAAGTACCACCACATCCCCTCCGGAAGGGCGATCGTCGTGTACGAGTCGTTGACCATGGTCCCCCAGCTCACGACGCCTCCGGGGTAGTGGGTGAGGCCGAAGAAGGCCAGGAAAGCCTCCGTGAAGATCGCGCTCGAGATGGTCAGGACGGCCTCGGCCCAGACCAGGGGCATGACGTTGGGCAGGATGTGCTTCCGCACGATGTACAGGTTCCGCGCCCCGACCGCCCGCGCGCGCTCGATGAAGAGACGTTCCTTGAGTGTGAGGACTTGGGAGCGGATGACCCGGGCCGTGGTCGGCCAGCTCACGACCGCGATGGAGAACACCACGGTTCCGAGGCTCGGGCCCAGGACGGAGACGAGCGCCAAGACGAACGGGAGCCAGGGGATCACCAGGAAGAAGTTCGTCACAGGGCTCAGCACCTGGTCCGTCATGCGGCCGTAGAAACCCGCAATCAGGCCCACGGCGGTTCCCACGACCATGGCCACCGCGGACGCTGCGAGGCCGACGATCAGGGAGATCTGCGAGCCGTACACGAGGAGCGTCAGGATGTCGCGGCCGATTCGGTCCGTCCCCAGGGGGTGCGCGGAGCTGGGAGTCTGGAACGGGGTGGTCGCCTCGAGCGGGCTGGGATACGGCCCCACGAGGAGCGGGGCGAGGATGGCCATGCCTACGAAGACCACGATGATGATCAGCCCGGCCGCGGCCAGTCGGTTCCGGAGGACCTGAGACAGGAACTTGCGGAACCGCGCCAGGTCGACCAGGATTCGCTCGCGGACGAGCCCAAGCTCCTCGGAAGGAGTCTGGACGGCGACGGGTTGCGCCACGCCTCAGGCCTCCCGGACCCGCGGGTCGAGATACATGAGGAGGATGTCCGCGATGGCGTTCGCCACCACGACGCCCATCGTGGCCACCAGGAAGATCGCGGAGAGGAGGGGCAGATCCACGTCCAGGGTGGCCGTCCAGGTGAGCTGGCCAAGCCCCTGGATGTCGAAGACGTACTCCACCACGATGGCGCCGCTCACGACCCAGCCGAAGTAGAGTGCCGCGGCGGTCACGACGGGGAGGCGGGCGTTGGGCAAGGCGTGCCAGTGCAGCTGCTGCTTCTGCGTGAGCCCCTTCGCGGCCGCAGTGATCATGTAGTCCTGCGGAAGCACGTCGGTCAGCGACCCGCGCAGGGTGAGGGAAAACCACGCGAGGTTGTTGATGACGAACGCCAGGATGGGGAGCGCGAAGTGGTACAGCTCGTCCAGGAACTGATTCAACGGAGGAAGTCGCTCGTAGCCGATGGAGTACTGCCCGTGGACCGGGAAGAGCGGCACGGCCACCCCCAGGTAGAACACGAGCACGAGCGAGATCCAGAACGCCGGCATGGAGTAGCCGAAGAGACTCGCCATGGTGATGAGCACGTCGATCCGTTTGCCCCTCCGCCAACCCGAGATCCGTCCGAGGATCAGCCCAAGCCACATCGTAATGACCGTGGCGATGCCCACGAGCAGAAGGGTGGTGGCGAGCCGCGGCAGGATGATGGTCCAGACCCCCGTGCCCGGGAACGCCGTGATCGAGGTCCCCCAATTCCCTTGCAGGAGGTTGGCCATGTAGATGACGAACCGGGTCGTCATGGGTTGGTCGAGACCCCACTCGTGGAGGAGGGCCGCGCGGAGATCGTTCGTGGACGTGATGTTGGAGGACCCTCCCTTGGGGAGGAGGACGCGGGTCGGGTCTCCCGGGAGAACTTGGAAAATGAAGAAATTCAGGGAGGCGATGAAGAAGATGGTCAGGACTACGTAGACCGCCTTCTTCACGAGGAACCGACGGAGATTCATCTGGTCCTCTCCTCGATGCCTCCCTGAAGCATGGATCACTTCCCTTGGTTCTTGGTCAGATCCAGCTTGTCCTTGGTCTCCTGTTTCTTCCGTTTCCGAGTCAGGAGCACGAACACCACCGCGGCCGCCACGACCACGATCACCGCGCCGATCGCCGCGAGCTCGAGGGTGGACAGCCCACCGGAGCTCACGACGGTCGGGGCCAGCGCGAAGTCCTTCGACGTGGTCTGACCCAGATTGACCGAGAGCGTGACGTTCTGCGACTGGTAGCCGCTCGCGCTCACGTTGACGGCGTAGCTGCCGGGCGTCAGGGTGACGTTGTAGGCTCCGGTCGAATCCGTCGACTTGGCGGCGACCACTTGGCCGGCACCGGAGTACACGTAGACCGCGGCCCCTGCGATCGCGGCGCTGTTCGCGGTGCTCGTGACCTTGCCCGCGATCCAGCCCACGTTCGGAGTGAGGGCGAAGTTCGCGGTCACGGAACCGTTCACCGACACCACGACGCCCGTGCTCTGCTTACTTAGGTACAGCGCGGCGGTCACCGCGACCGTGTAGGTCCCCGGCGGCGCCACGATGCTGTATGCGCCGTTCGGGTCCGTGGTCCCTCCCCAGTTCCCGGGCGTAGCCTTCACCGCGGCTCCGTGGATCGGCTGTCCTGTGTTCGCGTCGGTGACCGTGCCGTTGATCCAGCCATGGGCACTGGCGGCTATCACGTCCACCTGGAAGGCTGCCGACGACGTGCTGCAGTACCCGTCGGAGACGGTTAGCGTGACGCTATACGTGCCGGCCTGCACCCAGGCATGGGTCGCGGTGTCCGAACTGCTCGCAGTCGTGGACCGATCCGCCGTGGCGCTCTGGTCACCCCACGCCCAGGTCCAGTTGAGCGTCTGCCCCGCGTCGACGTCCGTAGAGTTGCCCACGAAGGTCACGTTCTGTCCCGCGAAGGTGGAGATCGGCGGGGTTCCCTGGATGACCGGGGTCGTCGGGCAGTGGTTCGCGATTGCCGCGTGGAGCTCCAGGAAGAGCGGGTTGGCGCCCCAGAAGGCGTTGACCTGCCGGTACGGGTGGGCGTTCCAGTCGCCCCAGCCCGCGAGCGTGTCCGTGCGGTAGGCCCACTCGCCGTACGGATAGATGTAGATGATGTAGACCGCGGATTTGTAGTGGACCGCCTCCGCATCACGCACAATGGACTGGCGCTGCGTGGAGTTGAAGGCGGCCAGCTGGTTGACGTAGTCCTGGTTGTACGTCGAGTTGTCCCAGTAGTTGTCGTTCCAGCCGTCCAGGGTGTATCCGGACTCGATGGAGAGCAGATAGTTCGGATCCGGGTCGCCGGACCAGTACCAGATGTACATCTCCACGTTGCCCTTGTACACGTCGTTGGAAAGGGCGGACTCCAGCTCGACCTTGGGGATGATGTTGACCCCGATTTTGGCCCACTGCGCTTTCAGGTAATTCGCCGTGTCCTGCTCCTGCACGAACTCCTGACGCACGGCCATCGTGAACGTCAATTGGGTTCCGGCCGGGATGGTTTTCGTGGTCCCGTTCGGAAACGCGTTCGTCTGGACGAACACGCTGATGGGATTCGGATTGTACCGGATCCCGTTGCCGAAGCCTCCACCGGTCCATCCCGTGTAGCCGGACCGATTGAGCAGCGCATTGGCGGCTTGAATGTCGAAGGTCAGGTTGAGCCCGGGTACCGTGGTCGGATTCAGCCACCATTGCGGCGTGATGGGGGACATGATCGTATCGCCCCTCACACCCTTCCCGAGGTAGTAGGTCTTCAGGATGTAGTCCTTGTTCGTGGCCATGGCCACCGCCTGGCGCACGCTGATGTCGAACCGGGCGGGGTTCAGCCCCTTTGTGGTGGTCGAGTCGATCTGCGTGATCCCAATCTCGTTCCAGAACTGCGTCGACAGCAGGCTCTCCTGCTCCGCGATATTCGCATGGCCTGCGACGGCGTTGTAGCCGTAGGGCGTGAACTTGGCGAGGTCGACACTGGGCGGGTTGGCTTCGAGAGCCGCCACGAGCGAGTTCTCGTCGGAGAACTGCTGGAAGTAGATGTCCGTCAGGTGCGGCGAACCGCCGTGATAGTTCGCGTTGACGGTCAGATGGAGCGGCTGCCCGTTCTGACGGGCGACCCGCTCATCGCACAATACGCAATAGAAACAGTTTGGTGAGGAGGAAGTTATGGGACCAGCTCTCAATGTGGGCGTGATCGGCCTGGGCATCCTGGGCGAGCAGTACGTGAAGTTCTTCGGAGAACACCCGGCCACGGCCGTCGTCGCCGTGGCCGACGTCCGGGCGGAGCAGGCCCAGAAGGTCGGGGGGCAGG
>Ga0153915_10007515_pt1 | contig 10288 bp, 10 predicted proteins | sample Opewatmetagenome_2_FD_107003 | JGI IMG/M metagenome (GOLD analysis project Ga0153915, IMG submission 107003) | Freshwater wetland microbial communities from Ohio, USA - Open water 3 Core 3 Depth 3 metaG | ecosystem: Environmental > Aquatic > Freshwater > Wetlands | place: USA: Ohio, Lake Erie... | reverse complement strand
TGGTTGCTGGCCTAGTTATTTGATTATGAAACTTGAAGGAAACAACGTTGTAATACAGAAAGCGGATTTAGAAGCAAAAACCTTCATGTTCTAGAAAAAATCAGCAGTCTTATTTAGAGAACTTACAGACCTCTGACCCCTGATCGGAGCAGGTCTGAAGTGTGCATTCGATGATATGATATTTCTTCAAGAGATAATCATTTATGTTCGCGATGCTCTCCTCTTGTGACCTTGTGATTTTACTAGGGTCGAACTGCATGTGAGCAGAAAACACCAGCATATCTGGGGTAATTGACCAAAGATGTACATTATGGAGATCACGGATCTCTGGAAAATTCGTTTTCAAATCCTCTGAGATCATGTCGATGTTCAATCCTTTGGGAGCTGTTTCTAGAAGAATTCTTGTTGAATCTTTTAGCACTCCCCATGCCCAAAACACGATAATGATCGAAATACCGATACTCACAATCGGGTCGATAAAGATCCAGCCGATGTACATAATAACGAGGGCAGCGATGACGATTCCAACAGAGGAAATCGCATCAGCAAACATGTGATAAAACACGCTTCGTATGTTCAAATCCTTCTGATGTGCTCCCCGGAGGATGAGAATGCTTAAGATATTGACGATTAGGCCAATAATCGCAATTAAAAGCATCTCTAAACCAAAGATCTCAATCGGATGTAGTAATCGAAGGATTGCTTCATAAATAATAATCCCGACGACAGCAAGAAGGAACAATCCATTGATAAACGCAGCGAGGACTTCAGCCCGATATAATCCAAACGTTTGATGATGGCAGGGTGGTTTTCGAGCGATGATAATCGCTGCAAGACCGATGATCAATGCAAAAGCATGGGTGAACATATGACCAGCATCACTGTACAATGCCATACTGTTGGTCAAATATCCTCCCACAAGCTCAAGGATCATCGCAATGACCGTGATCGAAAGAGACAGCATGAGTTTTTTCTGCTCGACATGACGATATTCAAAAAGATGCTCGGTCCCTGAAACATTCGGTGAATCTTTCTTCATAGCTTCGTTGATCTCTTCCTAATGATTGATACTAGAATCAGAAGATATCGCTTTTTTAAATTTTCCCTCTTGATTTAATATTGATACAGTCGGCAAGGTGAACCGGAAGACACTGCCTTGACCCTGCTCACTGTCCACCCAAATTTTTCCACCATGAGAAAGCACAATACCCTGAGCAATGGTTAAACCAAGACCCTCGATACCAGAATCTATTTGAAAGGAGATATCGAAAATCTTCCTCTGTTTATTCTTCGGGATGCCTTGACCGAAATCCTGTACTTCGAATAGGATTTCCTCTGGTCCTTTGTTTACGCTGATGGAAATTTTCGATCCTTCCGGTGACACATTTATCGCATTCTGCAATAGATTGACAAGTACTTGTTTGATACGCTCAGGATCGATGGTGAGCTCTGGGAGCTCTTCATCAATTTCTTTAATAATCGTTATTTGCTTTTCATCTGCAGCTGGTTGGATCGTCCCCGTCACAGAGTGGATTAATCGACCGATATCTGTTTTCTCCGGGATGAATTTCAGAGTTCCTGACTCAAGTCGGGAGATATCCAAGACATCCTGGATAAGTTGGTCCAATCGATTTGAGTTCGTTAGGATAACATCAAGCCCTTTTCTCTGCTCTTCTGTGATAGGACCAAGGCTTTTCATCAGGAGGATTTCGACATATCCTTTGATGGTCGCCATCGATGTCCGCAGCTCATGAGACGTCACAGTGAGGAAGTTTGATTTAATGTGATCAAGTTTTTTCAGCCGAACGTTCTGCTGCTCAAGCCTCTTCTGTGATTTCTGGAGTTTCTCAAGCTGGATGTGTAGTTCCCCGATCGTACGTTTGTATTCATTGTTTCTCTTTTTTAACACCGTGTTTTCCTTTGATAAGTCAACGGTCCGTTCTTGCACTTTTTTTTCTAACCAATACTGGGCTTTATGAATCTCTTCTTCAATTTTTTTTCTTCCCGTGACATCCTCCATGGTAGAATAAATCGAAAGGATGCCGCCTGTTTCGTTAAAGCTGAGGAAATCATGGATGACGAACACCCGTGGTTCACCGTTCTTTGTGATGTAGGTCCGTTCATGACCACCGGTGTAGAGTTCCTTACTGTTGATCTTCTCCTTGAATGAGGATTTTGCTATCTCTTGTTCATCTCCGTGGATATAATCAAAAATAGAATTTCCAATGACTTCTTCTTTTGTATATCCAAATAATTTGCACCATTTCTCATTGACGTCGGTGATCGTCCCATCCGGGGATAAGGTATGGTACGGGATTGGCGCTTTTTCATAGAGCTGTTTGAATTTTTCTTCAGATGATCGTAATGCTTTTTCCATCTGCTTATTTTGTGAGTTGTCTTTGACGATCCCGATTGACCCGATGACGTTTCCGATGTGATCCTTCAGGACGCTAAGGGAGAGGTCCACATCGAGTAATTCGGTGTCACTCCGTATCATTTTTGTCTCCATGTGATACTGGATCCCTTTCTGTCTGATGTTCTCCGATCGAATCTTCTTCCATTCGTTCAAGGGGTAGAGATATTTGACCGGTTTCATCATGAGTTCTTCCTTGTTCATCCCAAGGAGTTGTTCCGTATAGTTGTTCCAATGGACGATCCGTTCGTTCTCATCTGTTAACATGATCGCGACCGCGGAATTCTCAAAAATGATTCGATATTTTTGGATAGGGTCACCAAGATCAATGGTTTTGATGTCATCGTCCTTGCGATGTTTTAAAATGGTGAAAATCGAATCCAGCGGTTCTTCTTCTAATTCCCTTGGGATGACGATGGTATGTTTCACAGGGGTATGAGCATGGAGGGTTCCGAGCCGTTCTTCTTCTCGTAATGTTTTTATGATTTCCGGGTCTTCGTTTTTCATCCTTCTTCCTCCTGGATTCATTCTTTTTTCTTGGTAGTTTTGACTCTGATGAAGACTAAGGCGTATCAGAGGATGAGTACAGCAATACTCATCGAGGTCCCATCCGTGTTGTTAAAAAAGTAAACATTTTTTGGTATAAAACTATTTGGTTAGAATTTTTTTTCCAAGGAAGATCCTCATCTCTGGGATATATTTTAATAACCCTGTATTCTGTTTCTGAACCAGTGTGAGATTCTGAAGGCAAAACCATCGGCATATCCTCCGTATTTTCATTATAAAGAGTTAATCCTAGAGCTCCATCCGGAGGTGTACGACCCTGCTGAGGATTCATTCCTTCTTCTTGAATCCCTTACCATTCAACCACATGATTCAGTATTGGAACTAGGAACTGGATGCGGTCTCATCGCATTGGCATGTGCCTTGCAAGGTGCCCAGGTAACCTGTACTGATATCAATCCCTATGCCGTTCAACTCACTCGTCGTAACATCGAACGAAACCACGAGATTCTGAACGGCGCGATTAAAGTACGGCAAGGGGATCTTTTTTCAGTGCTGAAAAACAATGAACGGTTCAACGTGATTCTCTTTAATCCACCCTATCTTCCCACGAAACATCATGAAACAATCAATACTTGGTTCGATATCGCGACAGATGGCGGACCAACCGGTCTGAAGCTGACGAAACGATACCTCCAAGGACTTCGGAGATATCTTCAACCAAAGGGACATGGATATTTTGTCTTCAGCTCTCTGTCAAATCGCTCCACACTGGAAACCTATCTAAAAAAAGAACGGTTCTCAACCAGGATACTCGCATCACATCGGTATGAGGGAGAAGACCTTGATGTGTACCAAGTCACTCCGACAACTTAAAATCAGCACAACGAGTTACGCTCTCATTACGAGGCCGACTTCGAATGACCGATGACTATTACCCCTGGGGCGGTGAATTTACTCCCTGTGCATCACAGGGTTGCGTCGCGGTCGTGCTTCTCAATATCCAATACCATCCTCCCGAGACTGTCGCAATCTATGGACCATTAAAAACAGAGAACATTGGAATAGAAAAAATCATCGCAAACACCATCTCCAACCCATGGATTCGTTTCCTTGTCATCTGCGGTGAGGAGATTAGGGGACACCGCTCAGGTTCCTCCCTCATCGCGTTACATAAAAATGGGATAGACCATAACCATCGCATCCTCCATGCACCAGGAGCCATCCCCTACATCGAAAACCTCAAAGAAGAAGCAATCAAGAGATTTCAGACGCAACTCACCATAATTGATTTAATCGGGGAACAACACAAAGAAAACATTGATGCAGCCATCGCTGAATGCATACGTGCCTCTCCCCCATCATTCGGAGAGCCATATATCGCGATACGATTAAAACCAGAGACCGCTGTGAGTCTTACGGATAATCGTGCATTACATTCAAAAATTCAAATCGATTATTTAGGGAAAGTGAAAAAGAGAGGCCTATAAATGTATTCGTTTACAAAAGAACAAAAAGTATTCGACATCTCAGGCATCTCCATCGGCGGACAACCAGGGATGTACCCCACCGTCCTTTTCGGCGGGTTATTCTTCAAAGGTGAACCTGACTTTGAAGATGCAAAGCGCCACCTCCAAATACTTTATGAGCGGAGTAAACAGACAGGGGTTCCCGTGATCCCTGATTTTTTTATCAGAAGAATCGAGTACATCGAACCCATCCTCTCCTTCATCGAAAAAACAATCCCAAAGAAACACCCATTCTCCATTGATATCATCGAACCTTCCCTCAAGATACAGATGTTAGAACAACTTGCAGAGAGAAAATTACTCCCTCGAACGATCTATAATTCCATCCATATCGGGATCACAAAAGAAGAACACGAGGCATTACGAACATATACTCCTGAAGCAGCACTTATAGTCGCGTTTAACCCAAAAGATTCATCTCCTGATGGAAAAATTGAAGTCCTTGAGAACGGCGCACATTTACTTGAAACCGGTCTTCTTGAAACAACCCATCAGATAGGGATCGAAAAACTCCTCATCGACACCGCTGCCCTTGCTCCAGGCGAGAACAGTGGTGCCGCGATTGCCGCCCTCCCCGTGATAAAAGAAGAATACGGCCTCCCAGCCGGATGTGCGATTCATAACGTCGTTGAGAAATCACGATGGTTAAACGATTTTCCCTTCGCAAAAAAGACAGTGGATGTTGGATCGAATGCCGCCATCCCTCTCTTCGGAGGAGATTTCGCGATCTTCGGTCCCATAGAAAATGCAGAACTTGTCATTCCTCTCATTGCCTGGCAGGATATTCTTGTCTCTGAGTACACCGAGAACTATTTCGGAATCACTCCTGTCCCATCCCATCCACGGAGGAAACTGCTCAAATGAAGCAGACGATAAGAACCAGCGTCATCGGGTCCTATCCGATTTCCATCAATACCCAGGAATTGATGCGTGATTATTTTGCTGAGCAGCAGAGCTCATGGGCACCATACATCGAAGCAGCAATCCATGATATGACCTCTGCAGGAGTCAGTTACGTCTCCGATGGACAGACACGAGATCCGTTTATCCAACTCTTCACAAGAAAAATGAAAGGATGCAGAATCAGAGAACGAACAGAGATCATTGGACCTATCCAATACCAGAGCCCTATCACCGTGCAGGACCAAATCTATGCAAAACGACTCCTCCCTCGACAAGTGGGTCTGATCGGAGTACTCACCGGTCCATACACGCTCACGAAATCCTCTATCGATTCGTTTTATCATGATGAAAAAGAAATAGCCTTTGATTTTGCACAAGCGCTTCGAAAAGAAGCGGAACTTCTCACAAAACACGTTGATTTCATCAGCATTGACGAACCAGTTTTTTCCAATGAACTCCCAGAGTATGCCCCTGAGCTCATCCAGATAATAACCAAAGGAATATCATGCTCGACACGTCTCCACGTCTGTGGGGACGTCTCTGACATTATTCCTCAGCTCGTCGACATGCCTGTCGACATCCTCTCCCATGAGTTCAAAGCCTCGCCGCATCTCTTCGAAGCATTTCTCGAATATCCCTGCAAGAAAAACATCTGCCTCGGTGCGGTCCGATCTGATGATGTTGTCGTCGAATCCGTCGTCGATATTATTGCTCATATCAAAAAAGCGCTCGCTATTTTTGATGGAAATGTGGTTCAAATCGCCCCTGATTGCGGACAACGATTCCTCCCAAGACAGATCGCATTCCAAAAATTAAAAAACCTCGCAGCAGCAGGAGAGATTCTCAATGGCGGATAAAGAAGTCCCGTTAATTCAAGCGAAAAAAACGACAGAAAAGGACGTCATCCTCGACCCAAAAGGATTTTTTGTCATCGAAGTCGATAGCAATACAATTCGTGTCGAATACTACTCAAATGTGTACAAACAACAACGCATCGTCTCAGGGGTTCTTCAAAAGGTTTTCCTAGGGACCAAGGCAGATGCATTGTCAGATACGATAGCCTCCCATATACCTTATCTGCTCCCAGCGCATTATCTGTACCTGGGACGAGAACTGCAGAAAGCACAACTCGCCTATGAACAACGGAAAAAATACATCCAAGGCGGTTGCTAACCCCTAAGAAAGCGTTCCTCATACCGGATGATGTTCTTTTTCCGCTGGATTAACAATGCTTTTTTCTTTAAGGCTGCCATGTCTCGCTTATCTACTTTTGGTTTCGTGTGAAAATATTGTTTATCACGAGGCGGTTGATAATGCGGCCGCATGAAGCAATGTCTCCTTCATATCTCATAACAAAAAAGGTTTATATTAGGATACCGAAGGAACGAAGAAGATTCATTTCCGTTTCTCAATAGAGCCGTCCTGCACTACATGGTACTCAGTTTTCCCATTACACCATTTTTTTGTGACGTTTTTCAGAGTAAGTTTGTCTCCTATTCGGCAGGTTTGGATATCCTTGACATTATGATCCCAGAGTATCAGTTCTTTTTTTACGTTCTGTTCCTGCATCGTAATCGTAGTGACAAAACCAAACTCACCATTGTCCCTGAAGAACGCCTTGGTTGGTTCTTTGAGTACCAAGACACCACTGATCTCATCGGAAAGATTTTGCGATGGTTGTGATTGTGCAGAATCATCTGCAAGTTGCACTTCAAGTGCTCCCCATCGGCCAAGATGAATTTCCATGCCGCCTGTGTACCCTGATTTCGTATATCCGTTGATAATTTTGATTTTGGTCCCTTGTCTAATCTCTTTATTTTTTATCATGTCGATGTCCCCGTTCCAAAGCACCAACCCGCAGGTTCCTGTTTCATCGGTTATCTCGAGGTTACGGACTTTTCCAGGGGAGCCATTCTTTCGTTGAAAGGTCTTTGAATCAGAGATGCTCCGGACGACCCCAACAACCGTATATTCGCCATTTGGTACCAAATGAGTGATTTTCGTAAAGCTTTGAGTGTTCCTCCCCAGCTTATCGACAAGGAGGTACGCGATGGTGTCTTTATCAACAAGCCCCTGATAGAGCGTATAGAGTTTGTTTATCTCTTTTTCAAATTCTTTTTTTGGCTTGATGTCAGCGATTAGTTCAAGAAGCTCTGTTTTTGTCTTATGCATCCGCAGCGTACCACGGTATGATTTGTTCTTACTTATACTCTCGTATGAATATGAAAAAAAAGAAAGGAAGACGCGGTAGTTGGGATTGCATGTGCAGAGCTCGGATTGAGATAATCTTCAAGAATTAAGTTGAATGAATTGATTTTTGATAGTTTTTCCAGGGGAGTGTGGCTTTTTTGTAATACGATGTCGTCTTCTTTTTATTATTCTTCCGATAAGTTTGTTTGTATTCCCCATTCCCTCCATATTCCTTATAGTGGTATTGTTTCATTTTTTTCACCTCTCATCCAGCTCTCCTCAGAGTGGAACGTATGATGGCCTTTGTTTGTGATGATATTTATAGTCGCCCTGTGAAAATGTCAAAATGGAAAAAATAAGCACCTAACCAACAGAGGAAACAATATATATAATATCATTGTTATAATGATTGTAAAGGGTGAGATTTTGAAGAATAAGAAATTCATTGGCGGAGCGTTTTTATGTATCCTTCTGGCTTCATTAGTGCTGTCCGGCTGTGTGACGCCGCAACACTATATGGTTCCGATGCGCGATTCTACAAAACTGGCGACCGATGTATACGTGAAGCAACCAGCTCAGCAGCATGGCAGCATCCTCATCAGAACACCCTATGATAAAAACAATCTCGTTCTCCTTGGCATGAACTGGGCGCAGAACGGGTGGCCGACCGTGACTCAGGATATGCGGGGGAGGTTCGCCTCAGAAGGAATCGATACCGTGTTTAAGGACGACCATACCGATGGTCCTGATACTCTCGCATGGATAGCAGAACAGACATGGTCCAATGACAAGGTCGCAACCTTTGGCGGGTCTGCGTTAGGCATTACCCAATACATGACTGCAGGTGCAAACCCTCCACAGCTCGCGTGTCAATACATCCAGGTCGCCACGCCCGATATGTACAAACATGCGATGTACCCTGGGGGGGAATTCAGGAAAAACCTGGTAGAGGAATGGTTAAAAGCGGAAGGGAGCACCTATATTCTGCCGGAGCTCTGGGCACATGAGAACTATACGATGGACTATTGGACGAACGTCTCCTTAGAAGATAAATGGGATCAGGTCAACGTCCCTGCAATCCATATCGGCGGATGGTACGATATTTTTACCCAAGGGACCATCGATGGGTTCCTCGGGTATCAACATGAAGGCGGTCCAGGCGCACAAGGAAAATCTAAGCTCATCATCGGACCATGGACACATGGCGGGGCGGGAACCACAAAACAAGGGGAACTCACCTACCCAGGAAATTCCCTTGATAATTTCTCCCAAGCCTTGTTCTGGCAGATGGTCAACGAATACACCATGGGTGGCTCAGCTGAGTATGATACCTGGCCTGCGGTGACCTACTATGTGATGGGTGATGTCGATGACTCCAATGCCTCTGGGAATGAATGGCGGTATGCAGATGACTGGCCAATCCCAAATACCGAACGAGCATGGTATCTCCACCCTGACGGAAGCCTACAAACCACTGTTCCTACCAGCGAACAACAGTTCAGTTATCTCTACGATCCCACTAACCCAGTCCCGACCCTTGGTGGAGGAAATCTGAATCTCCCGCCTGGTCCCTATGACCAGAGACCTGTGGAAAACCGCTCTGATGTCCTCCTCTTCACCAGCCCGATGCTTGATCACCCCTATGAGGCGACCGGGGCGATCACTGCGCGATTGTTTGTCTCCTCGGATTGCCCTGACACAGATTTCACGGTGAAACTCACCGATGTCTATCCAGATGGACGGTCCATGCTGATTACCGACGGGATCCTTCGCATGCGGAACCGAAACGGATGTGACCATTGGGAACTCATGGAACCAGGTACGATTTACCAGGTGGATGTCGACCTTTGGAGCACCTCGTATGTGTGGAACACGGGTCATCAGATACGCATCGCTGTCTCCTCCTCGAATTACCCCCGCTGTCTCAACAATCCAAACACGGCAGACGGCATGCACAAAAACACCACCTCTACGATTGCCCATAACTCAGTCTATGTCGATAGCATCCATCCCTCTTGTCTTCTTCTCCCAGAGATTCCTCTCAACAGCACCAGTCGTCAGCAAACCTGGACTCCCTCAAATCAGCAGGGGTCTTTCTCTGAAATGAATCATGTTCTGTCACAGCCTCCTGAACGACTACGAAACATCCTCCAACGCTTCCCCATCTATCATCACATCTTTGAGTACCGCTCGTTCATGTTGAATTGATCGGACGCTTCCCCCGGATCGCTCTCGAGGACCTCTTGAAGAGAGCGTTCATTCAAAAAATATATATATTATATAAAGCGACTTTTATATAAAGACGCGGGAGTTCAAGATTATCCCATGACGACAAAAAAAACGATCCTCGCAATCATCCTAGTGGGACTTTTCCTTATCAACATCATAGCGGCAGCGTTCATCTTTATCGATATCCAAGTGTTAGCATTTCCAACCACCACCCTTCGAGTCGATGTCATTGAAATAAACACAGATGAAATCATCATCCATCACGACATCCAGTTGTACAACCCGAATTGTTTTGAGATGATCCTGAAAGATATTCAGATTGTTGCACGGACAACAGAAGGAGAAGAAGTGATTAATACGACGATTGAAGGAGGCTATATCCCTGGTCAAACCCATCAGAATTATACTGCGAATGATCGTATTGTCATGAAAGGCAATCTCTCTGGACTTCTCAGTAGTACTATCACCGGAGTCGTTGGTTTCAACATCTTTGGAATCATTACAAAAACGATCCCGTTAG
>Ga0153915_10007514_pt1 | contig 10289 bp, 11 predicted proteins | sample Opewatmetagenome_2_FD_107003 | JGI IMG/M metagenome (GOLD analysis project Ga0153915, IMG submission 107003) | Freshwater wetland microbial communities from Ohio, USA - Open water 3 Core 3 Depth 3 metaG | ecosystem: Environmental > Aquatic > Freshwater > Wetlands | place: USA: Ohio, Lake Erie... | reverse complement strand
CATCTCCTCGAGCTTACGGCGTTCCTCACGAATGCGTTCCTGCATCGCCTCTTCAATCGCTTTGCGCTCGGCATCGAGTCGCTTTCGTGATTCTTCCTCGAGGTTTCTTATTCTCTCCTCTTCAGCCTTCCGCCGGGCCTCGGCCGCTTCCTGTTCCTGGCGCTGGAGTTCTTCCATGCGCTTGCGTTCCTCGAGAACGCGACCGAGCACTTCTTCCTCGATGCGCCTTCGCTCCGACTCCATCCGTTGCAACGTCTCCTGCTCGAGGCGACGGCGCTCTTCCTCGAGTTGCTTGCGCATCTCTTCCTGGATGCGTTTTCTCTCGTCTTCCTCAATCTTCCGACGGTCTTCGAGATCCTTCCGTTTCCTCTCTTCTTCTTCGCGTTTGCGCTTCTGCTCGGCTTCCAGCCTCAGCTGCTTTTCCTCTTCATTACGCCGTCGTTCTTCCTCGAGTTTGTGCGTGGCCTCCTCGAGCCTTTTGCGAATTTCCTCTTCGGCCTTTTTGTGCGCCTCCTCACCTAATTTGCGTCGTTGTTCTTCTTCTGCTCGGCGTTTGGCCTCAGCGATTGCGTAGCGACGAGCCTCTTCCTCAAGGGCACGGCGTTGAGAATCGATCTGTTCGGTTCGCTTCGATTCAAGTTCCTTCTGCGACAAGTCCGCAGCGGTCCGCTCCTGGACCGGTGTGGTGGGCAATGGTTCCTTCCCGGCTGTGGCAGTCGCCTGTGCTTTCTGCGATCTGTCGGCGCTGCTCTTGGCTGCCACATCGGCTGCCAATTGCGACTCGGCCTTTTTAGCATTCCGTTGTTCAATGGAGAACTTGATCCGTTCCATGTATGCAATGGCATACGGATTCTGCGGATCTGTTTCCATCGCCGACTGGACAAGACGTTGTGCTCCCTCGAAGTCGGAACCCTTGAAGAGCTTGTCAGCCATCTTCAACAGGTCGCCAGCTTTTCTCCTTCGTTCTTGTCGTGTTGCGTCGTCGAGCTCTGGCACGTTAGAAAATATGCTATTCTACGGCAGATTCTTTGCCCACTACTCCAAGGTATTCAATATATCCAATCATGTGTAGATTGTCAATGAATTCTGGCAGGAGTGAGACGTGCATCACAGGTTGCTTGCACCGCAGGGGTGGGGAAAAAGTGGAGCGATTCGGAATGGCTTAGCGCGATATTGCGGCGATGAACTCCGGTTCCGACTGAAGATTGAAGAAGTCCATGTCGAGAACACTTGCGAGACTGTACCGGCGGTCGACCGCCTTCGTCAAATATTCAATCGCCATTTTCTTGTCTCGCTGCAGTGCATACATCCGAGCGGTACTGTACAGGACCTCGATATCATTCGGTGCAAGCTGCTGCGCCCGGTTGCTTGCAGCAAGGGCGTCTTTAAATTCGCCGAGTCGCGTGTGCACCAATGCGATGAAGGAGTATGCGGCAGCATCTCGGGGTTCTGCCGACAGCCGCTCCAAGAGCAGCAGTTTTGCCTTCTGCAACACGTCCTGCCATCCCTGCTTTGGCTTGCCGGCAGACTGTTCTATTCGACCGAGTTTGTAGAAGTCGACCGGGCTCTGCCGGGCGCGCGCGATACGATCATTGAGAACATCGATTGCCCGGTCGGGGCGCTGCACATACACAAGCACATCAGCATAGAAGCCGCTCGCGTACTCACTGCGGTCACGAGCGTATCGCAGACCTTGCTCATAGGATTTGAGCGCCGCCTGATAGTCCGCCCTGTACTGCTGCACCAAACCGAGTGTGGTGTACGAGTCCACGTTGCCCGGATCGTCCGTTACTGCCCGCTGCGCCGCCTTCATGCCCGCATCCGCCTTCTTCTTAATCAGATAGGCGACTGCCAGGCGTCGCTGCGACTCTGCATCCGTGGGAGAAACGCTCACCGCCTGCTCTAAGCGTGTAACAGCCTTGTCGTATTGAGAACGATATTGTTCGATCAGTCCCCATACACGGAAGGTTTCAGCGTTCCGGGCACCAACCGCAACGGCATTTTGCACACAGACGGACGCCTGCGCGAGATGCGTTGTGACTACCTCCGGCGCAGCTTCGTACGCAAGGATGTGGGCCCAACCGAGCGCAGACTGCGCATCAGCAAACATTGAATCCGCCCCGCACGACAGTTCCAGAGTCAGCACAATCGTTGCGATGTCGAATTGGGAGCGCTGGCGGAGCATGTGGCGTGCACGGAGGTAATAATCGTAGGCCACAGGGTCCGGTACTTTGTATCGACGGAAAGCCGCTTCTTCTTCGTCGTTGATGTTCACCTTCATGGCCGCTGCTAGCTTGTGAACCAACTCCAGACGCACGCCGGGGAGTTCCCGCATCGACGACTGGAACTGCGACACCCAGATCGGACGCTGCGATAGAGTATCGAAGAAGCTCGGTTGCACCGTGACCCCTGTAGGTGTCCGGCTGATGTTCCATTGGAGATAGTAGTTCGCCCCAATACTCCGGGCGATCTGGCCAGCCGGAACTACTGAATTTCTGAACCCAAGTGCCGTGCCTGCGCTAATGACACGCAGCTCGTTAACGGCCGTGAAATCTCTGATGATATCTTCCGTGATTCCGTCCGCAATCCAAGTGAAGGCGGAGTCGCCGGCGAGGGGAGAAGCGGGCAACACCAGCAGTGAGTACTTCGGTGGCGAGACGGAACTTTTGATGCTGTCAACGACGAAATATCCAACAACCAGCAGAGCAATAATCGCCCCGACCGTGATCAGCGGTTTAACGGGAATCTTGACATCCGTGAGGCGCTCAAGCCAGAGTTCCATCGCGGGCCGTCTGGGGGGGCCCATCGGACCTTTCTCTTCGGGTGGAAGCTCATAGCCCACATCACCCGCCGGTAACGTGCTTGTTCCCCAGGGATTCTCTTCAGCATGTGCTTTTGCTGGTTCCTTGGGGGGGGCTGGAACAAATGCTTCGGCTTCCTCGGCCTTTCGTTTGGCTTCCTCCTGCTGAATCTTGCGTGCAAGATCATGCGCCTTCTGGATCTGATCACGAAGTCGCAATGCCTCTTCATTCGCTGGGTCAATAGTGAAGATCTCGTTTACCATCTGCAGGCCGCGCTCGTACTTTTCCTGCTGGTAGAAGCCATCCGCAGATTCCAGAAGCTCGGCGATTCTTTTCTTTCGTGCCTCGCGCTGCGCACGGTCCTCCTGCGGGGGCTCTTTCGACCTCGATTCCACCACCGGTTTCTTGTCTTTTTCTCTCGCCGGTTCCTTTTTCTGCTGAACCTCAGCCAAGCGAGCTCTGTACCCCTCGAGTTCCTGCTGATCATCGAGGAGTTTACTTAGCTCAGCTAACAGGTCTGATGCTTTGTTCGCCTTCCCTCGGTCAAGCGCTATGACGAGCCGCTCACGCAATACAGTAATCCGCTGGTCACGCGCCACTTTAGCCGCCGTTGGAACTGTCTCACCGGACGGAACGGGGAATGGAAATGGAGCTTTTGTTTCGCGCGTAGCGGGCGCTTCACCCCTGGGCTCGGGAAACGATGCCGTGGGAGCCCTCTGGCTCGGCGGCGGAACAGGGGCTCTCTGGCTCGGTGGTGGAACAGGAGCTTTCTGGCTCGGTGGCGGAACAGGAGCTTTCTGGCTCGGCGGTGGAACAGGAGCTTTCTGGCTCGGCGGTGTGCCAGGTTTGCTGACAACCGGCTCGGGCACCCTTAGAGGTGAAGCCGGCGCTTTCTGAGACGCTGGCGGTTGCGTTGGAGGGCGCTTCTGCGAAGTTCCGGGCCTGCGCTCCTGTTCCTCTTCCTCAATCCGCTTCAGCTCCGCTTCTTCAGCTCTACGCCGAATTTCTTCAAGGAGTTTAGCGCGGTCGTCGCTCTTTTTTGTCCCGTCATCTGACTGCATCGCATGCACTGAGTTCGGGAAAGCTCTTTCGTTGCAGCGGGAAATCCAATTGACTGCGTGCAAATATATCCAAAAGGAGATAGAATGTCAATTCAGAGCCATTCCACGTTCTTGATTTCTTCGGTGGATCTTTCTACGTTATCACTGCATCTGTCTTTCATCTGAGGAAAGGGAACTGTCCATGACATTCTTCGTCGGCTTTATCGTACTCGTGATGGTTGTACTTCTCTGGGTGGTCGTGCAGTACAACCGCCTCGTCACCCTCCGGAACCAGACCGAGAACGGGTGGAAGCAAATCGACGTCCAGCTCAAACGCCGCCACGATCTGATTCCGAATCTCGTCAACACTGTGAAAGGATACATGGAATTCGAGCAGGAGACTCTCGAAAAGGTTATTCGAGCACGAAATGCCGCTGTTGCCGCGACCGGCGTTGCTGACGCAGCAGAGAAGGAAGGAGCATTGACCGGCGCCCTCTCCAGACTCTTTGCACTGGCCGAGAACTATCCAAATCTGAAATCCAACGAAAACGTCCGGCAATTGCAGGAAGAGCTCTCCAGCACCGAGAACAAAATCAGCTTCGCGCGGCAATTCTATAACGATATTGCCACACGCTTCAACATTGCGCAGCAGGTGTTTCCGGGAAACATCATCGCTAGCCTGTTCGGATTCCAGCGATCAGAGCTGTTTGAAGTGCACGATGCAGGAGAGCGCGAAGTGCCAGATGTCAATCTCTCTTTAAAGAAATAGGGCGCCGAAGGAATGGCGCAACTCCCCCGAAACATCTACGAACAGCAGTCCGCGAACAGGCGAAACACGATTCTGGTGATGGCGCTGTTCATTCTCTTTTTCGGATTCCTTGGCTTCGGTTTCGACTACTTCATTCTCGGATTCTGGGAAGAATATCCGGGTGGACTTCACGGCACCGACTTCCCATTCGCCACGGCAGGCGCCCTTCTCTTCGGAACCATCAGTGCCGCGTGGAGTCTCGAAAGCGGGGCTAAGACGGTTCTGAGTTCCGCCGGGGCCGAGCCGGTCGTGCCGGGCGACCCACGGTATCAGCAGCTTTCCAACGTTGTCGACGAAATGACAATCGCCTCGGGGCTGCCACGACCGCAGCTGTATATCATCCCTGATCCTGATCCAAACGCTTTTGCCACCGGAAAAGACCCCCAGCACGCCTCGGTCGCAGTGACTCAAGGATTAGTTGATAAACTCGACCGCGATGAGCTGCAAGGAGTGATTGCACACGAGATGAGCCACGTCAGGAACTACGACATTCGAACGATGACGGTAGTTGCCGCCCTCATCGGCGCAGTGATGCTGCTGTCGGAGTACGGGCTGAGGATGATGCGGTTCGGTGGCGGACGCAAGCGCAGTTCATCAAGCCGGGGCGGCGGAGTAGGCTCGGCAATATTCCTGGTCGTCTGGCTGGTCGCGATGCTCCTGGCCCCCCTTATTGCGCGGATACTCGCCATGGCGGTCTCCCGTCAACGCGAATACCTGGCCGATGCGTCAGGCGCTGAGCTCACACGTAATCCGGGGGCCCTGGCAGCAGCATTGAAGAAAATTGATGACGCTGTTGATCCGACTCGTTCGATCAAGAAAGGTACCGCCCATCTCTGCATCGCTGACCCGCTGGGAGGCGAGGCAAACGACCGGGAAGGGTTTCTCGCAGACTTCTTTGCCACGCATCCGCCAATTGCCAGGCGCATCACACTGCTCAAGGCGATGGCCTACCAGCACGTATAGTGCCCACTCACTTCGGCTGCGCTCCCGCACATATGGCGAGCATATCTCCCTCTAAAGTCGTCTGAGGGAATTCAGTAATGCGGCCCACCTCTTCTCCGTTCTTCAGGAAGATGAATGTCGGGACCCGCGTGATTGAGTATTTCTCAGTGAGACCCTCCGGACTCTTTTTTGAACGATCCAACCCGTATAGCTTCACGCTGTCAGCGGCAATGCCCGAAAGATCCGCGATCTTGAGAAACTTCGGAACCTCGTTCCTGCTATCCGGACACCAGGTTCCGAAGAACACCAGCACATTGACGCCCGCGTGAACCTGACGAAGCAGATCGACCATCTCCGGCGCGATCTGTGTAGTATCGTAGCGCGTCTTCCACTCCGCGTACTGCGACTTCTCAAAGACCGAGCGGTCAAGCCATCCGCGTTCGATCCCGTCATACTGTCCCTGACTCAGTAGTGCGCAGCCGCCGAACACAATAGCACTCCACGCCGCGACGAGCGCTCCGAGTTTCATAACACTCACCCAATGTTTACTTTTCCCCATGATTCCCGTATATTATCGCGTGCTGCCATGAGAAATGTATGAACAAAACTCGCCGGAAACAACGCAAAGGACGGATGCCGCAACCGCTTGACCGCCGCTACGACGTTGAGGATCTTTCGGTCATCGACGTCGACGCTCTCGAAACGTTTCCCTACGAATACCCCGGCAATGATATCGTCATCAACATCTCAACAGACGAGTTCACTGCCGTCTGTCCCTGGTCTGGTCTCCCTGATTTTGCGACGATCAGCGTTGACTACATCCCCGGACGTGATATCATTGAGCTACGATCGTTCAAGTATTACCTTCTCTCCTTCCGTAGCGTCGGCATCTATCAGGAACACGCGATCAACAGGATCCTGAACGATCTTGTCCACTGTGCTCGTCCAAAATGGATGAAGGTTACCGCCGACTACAAGGTTCGCGGCGGAGTCCATACTGTCGCGAGCCGGGAATATTCATCGCGAAAAGGCCGCTAGTTCCCTCTATGGGTTCAGTCCTCCTCATCGCTCTCTACATTGCCTGCGAGCTGATTGCCAACATTTCGGCGGCAAAACCCGTTGAGATTGGAGGGATCGTTGCACCCGGCGGCGTGTTCATCTACGCGCTTACGTTCACACTGATCGATCTGGTCAACGAACGGATGGGGAAGCAGGGCGCCCGACACGTTGTCTATGCGGCGTTCGCCGCAAATCTGTTGTTCGCGCTCTACGCGCTGCTCATTGTCGCCCTTCCCTCGCCGGCGTACTACACGAATGCCCCGGCCTTTGCCGCCGTTCTCGGCACAACACCGCGAATCGTGGCGGCAAGCCTGGCATCGTACATTATCAGCACGTTGATCGATGTGGAGATTTTTGCGGCATGGAAAAAGCGGATCGGGCGATACAAGTGGGCGAGGGTGCTTGCAAGCAACACGGTATCAACTGCAGTCGACAGCGCTCTGTTCGTGACGTTGGCATTTGGCGGGATCCTCCCCCTCCTTCCTCTCATCGCCGGTCAGTACATCATCAAGATGGCCGTGACAGTCGTCAGCCTCCCCTTGATCTACGCGACGAAATACGTGCACGGCGACCCTTCGCAGGCTTGAGCATTCGTAACGGAGGGCGCTCCTTCAACAGAATTGCATCTTCGATGTTCTGATGCATTGCATGCGCTTCCGTGATCGCATCGAGGTCGACAACAAACTCCCCAAGTTTTCTCCCCAGGGCCCTGCGGTTCGTGTAGATCAATTTTCCGAGCGGATCAAAGGCATACGAAGGACCACCCTCCGGCCCCAGGGCATTACAGCCAACAACGAAGATTTGGTTCTCAATCGCGCGAGCATTCAACAGTGTCCGCCACGCCTCATCGCGCTTTGCAGGCCACCGTGCGGGGACGAAAAGAATCCTGATCCCCTGCTGTGCCAGCGATCGAGTGAGTTCCGGAAAGCGGAGGTCGTAGCAGATCACAACACCAGCCCGTGTACGCATTCCGCCGGCACGCATAATGAACGGTCGAATCGTGCGACCGGCGACAAAGTACAGAGGGTCACCGGTCGGCTTGAAGAGATGGATCTTGTCGTAGCGGTGGAGAAGATGACCCGCCTGGTACACGAAACTCGTATTTGTGTGATGGCGGGATGGATCTTCGACAAACGTACTTCCGGCGACGATAACCGCCGGAAGAGTCATCGAAGCAGTGACAAAATCAGTAATGAATGGATCACTGGTGCGGTGAGGCCTGGTTCCATGTTTCAGAGCGGCATAGCCGCCGTCGAGCAGTTCGGGAAAAACAAGGACATCAAGCGCGGCAAGTTTCTTTGCGTGGCGCGGTGAGAATAGAAGACGGTGGTCAAAACAGAGACCGACCCGGACCGGGGTCATTCCGTCGTGGCCCTCCTGAAGATGTTGACAGCGCGTCTCCCCTTCTGACCGTTCTTCACTTCAAATGTTACGAGATCACCCTGACGGAGCATGTCGCGGAATCCGGTCTCCTTGACATTGCTCTGATGAAAGAAGATGTCATCCCCCCCATCCATTGTGATGAACCCGTACCCTTTTGACGCATTGAAAAACTTCACTGTCCCTGAAATTACCGTTGCCGTCATGGCATCATCCTTCATAAGGAAACCCCTCTCACGATAAATGAAAAACAAAAGCCCCAGCACATTGCCGGGGCTTTCTATGGTAACAAGCGTCCCGTTAGATCTTGCTCACGTTTGACGCCTGCAATCCCTTCGGGCCCTTCTCAACTTCGAATTGGACCTTATCACCCTCGTTGAGCGTGCGGTACCCTTCGCCGACAATGGCTTTGTAGTGAACGAAGACATCCTCGCCGGATTCGCGCTGAATGAATCCGAACCCTTTGGCTCCGTTGAACCACTTGACGACTCCCTTTTCCATGGGAACCTCCTACCAAAATGTTCTTTGAAACGCGTACGGCGAAGCCGCCCTCGCGGGCACCAGATTTTTGCCTCTTAATAGCCAACAGGTCGGGTAGCGGGTGTCAGCCCTCAACCTTCACCGCTGTTTCGACCGTACGCTGAACGTTCCAAGGAACATTCCGATCAGCAACGGAACCATTAAAAGTGCAAGAAACGGTGTACAGTTAATTGCAGAGCAAAGATAGTATTCGGAGGGGCAAATTGCAAGCGAATTTTTCAAAGGGGGGGTGAAACAGCCGAATAGGCGCAGGATTCAAAGAAAAGCAAAAGCCTCCATCCCACCGGTGGAGGCTTTGCCGGGCTGATGGAACCGTGCCGACCGGTCAGGTCAGCAGGTCATCGATATCATATCGAAGCACTTCCCCGGGAACCGAACCGCCTGCCGCAGGGCGCACACCCAGGACAACTCGTTTCCGCCGGCCGATCACAAACGGAAGTGCAAAAATCGCTGCCAGTACTGCTGTCCAAGTCAAGGTTCTCATTGCATATCCTCAGTCATTTACTGCAGAGTCAGGAAGATTTCCTCGCCTATAATAGAGCTGTAGGCGACGGCGTACCATGTCTGAATTTCCATCTCCTCGAGAAGTATCATCTCCAGGAATTCTCTCTCGTACCGCGAGAGGTCGGCAAAGTAAAAGTTCGTGTACATGGTACCCTCCTTTCGAACCCTCATTCCCCTCTTCTTCCTCTCATCAACTTATACGAATATCATGCCAAGAATGTTCTCTCTAAAACGAGCGATGAAACGACATACTGGTGTATGCTCCTGAGAACAATGTAGAATTTTTTGCATACACTCTCCCCAAAACAGGAAAAGTTTGCCTCACTCACACTCTTCAATGTGGCATTGTATCAACAGAATCTGTGGAATGACGGTCACGGTCTGTGCCCCCTGTCAACGAAATTAGTGCTGCAGGGCACACAACATCGATGTTTCTATTCAATCGACTTTTCTGTATATTTTGTTGTTTTGTCCTACGGACCGAGATTTCGTTTTACGCTGAACAACTCAAGAAAGGAAGTATGAAGAGATGTTAATGAAAGAGATCGAACAGCTGCTCGGAGCCGATGCAAAGCCCCTCCTCGAGCACAAGTGCAAGGGAATCCCGAAGGAAATGCTTCATCTTCCGGGCCCCGACTTCGTGGACCGCGTTTTTGCCCCCTCCGATCGTAAGCCGGCTGTCCTCCGCGGCCTGCAACAGATCTACAACACGGGCCGGTTGGCAGGCACCGGGTACCTCTCCATCCTCCCCGTTGATCAGGGAATTGAGCATTCGGCAGGTGCGTCGTTTGCACCGAATCCAATCTACTTCGATGGAGAGAACATCGTGAAGCTGGCAATCGCGGGTGGCTGTAATGCCGTGGCCTCGACGTTCGGCGTCCTCGGATCCGTCGCACGCAGGTACGCCCACAAGATCCCGTTCATCGCCAAGCTGAACCACAACGAGTTCCTCTCGTACCCCAACACGTACGATCAGATCATGTTCGGGGACGTCGATATGGCATTTGAGCTGGGTGCAGTGGCGGTGGGCGCAACAATCTACTTCGGATCAGAGGAATCAAAGCGGCAGATCCAGGAGGTGAGTGCGGCATTCAAGTACGCACACGAGCTCGGGTTGGTTACGATTCTCTGGTGCTACACTCGGAACGCGGCGTTCAAGACGAAGGAGAAGGATTACCATGTTTCAGCAGACCTCACCGGTCAGGCCAATCACCT
>Ga0153915_10007513_pt1 | contig 10289 bp, 9 predicted proteins | sample Opewatmetagenome_2_FD_107003 | JGI IMG/M metagenome (GOLD analysis project Ga0153915, IMG submission 107003) | Freshwater wetland microbial communities from Ohio, USA - Open water 3 Core 3 Depth 3 metaG | ecosystem: Environmental > Aquatic > Freshwater > Wetlands | place: USA: Ohio, Lake Erie... | reverse complement strand
TGCTGACTGCTGATTGCGTCTTGCCAGCGGAGTATCCCGGTCTATGTCCGGCCTCATCTTCTGGGACGTTGACACCCAATACGACTTCATGCGGGCGGACGGGAAGCTGTACGTGCCCGGAGCCGAGGAGATTATTCCCCGTTTGGCCCGGCTCACCGACGCCGCGCACCGGAACGGGATCTGCATCGTGGCCAGCGCGGACGATCACGTCGCCGGCCACCGCGAGCTCTCGGACACTCCCGATTTCAAGCAGACGTATCCGCCGCATTGCATGCGGGGCACCCCGGGACAGGCCAAGATCCCGGAAACCAAGCTGTGGAATGCCCTGATCATCGAGCCCGAGGCGCTGTCCACGACCGATCTGACGGGCCGCATGCGGCGCCACCGGGGCGACATCCTGATCTACAAGCACTGGTTCGACGTTTTCACCAATCCCAACGTGGAGCCGGCGGTCGCCGAGCTGGATCCCGCCGCGATCGTGCTCTACGGCGTGGCCCTGGACGTGTGCAACAAGTACGCTATCGAGGGGCTGCTGCAGCGCCGCCCCGGCACCAGGCTCCACGCCGTCACCGACGCCATGAAACCCATTGATGCCGACGCGGCCGCCGGCCTGCTTCAGCAATGGCGGGAGCGCGGAGTGGATCTGATTACCACCGAGGAAGCGATCGAGATGACTCAACACCCGGTTGCGCCCGCCCGGGCGCGACGACCATGACGGCGCCCGCGTTCGGGCGCTTTTTCCTGCCCGGCCCCACCGAGGTTCATCCCGAGGTGCTGAGCGCCCTGGCCCGTCCCATGATCCCGCACCGCGGCAAGGAAATGAAGGACCTGCTGACGCGGATCGCGGACCCGCTGAAGCAGCTGTTCCGCACCCAGCGCCGGGTGCTGGTGGGCACCTGCTCGGCCACCGGCTTCATGGAGATGGCGGTGCGTTCGGGCGTGCGGCACCGGGCGCTTTCCCTGGTGGGCGGGTCCTTCGGCGAGCGGTTCGCGGCCATCGTGGCGGCCACCGGGCGGGAGGTGATCCGGCTCAACGTTCCGCCGGGCAAGACGGTGGAGCCGGACATGCTGCGCGACGCCCTGCGGCGCTCCGAGGTGGATGCCGTGACGCTGGTGCACTCCGAGACCTCCACCGGGGCGCTGGCGCCGCTGGAAGAGCTGGCCAAGGTGGTGCGCGAGCAGGACGACGTGATGTTGCTGGTGGACGCGGTCACCTCGCTGGCCGGCTCGCCGGTGGAGACCGATGCCTGGGGCCTGGACTTCGTGCTCACCGGATCGCAGAAGGCCCTGGCCCTGCCCCCGGGGCTGGCGCTGGGAGCGGCGTCGCAACGGATGCTGGACCGGGCCAAGACCATCCCCGAGCGGGGGGCGTATCTGGACGTGGTGGCCTACGACGAGGCGTTCGCGGAGAGCCAGCCCACCAACACCCCGGCCTTGACGTTCTTCTTTGCGCTGGACGCGCAGCTCAAGCGGATCGCGGCGGAAGGCGGCGTGGAAGCGCGCTGGCGCCGGCACGACGCCATGCGGCAGACGGTGGAGCGCTGGGTGGCCGGTCCCGGCGGCAGGCTGGGATTTTCCTACCTGCCGGTCGAGGGCAGGCGGTCCTGGACGGTCTCCTGTCTCAATGTGCCGCAGGGGAAGAACGGCCGCGCCATCGTCCAGGCGCTGGGCGAGCGGGGGTTCGTGATCGGGTCGGGCTACGGGCCGCTCAAGGAATCCACCATTCGGATCGGGCACATGGGAGATCACATGCCCGCCGGCGTGAGCGCGGTGCTGGCGGAGGTGGAGGCGGTGCTCAAGTGAGCTGGATCGTGGTAGTCGCCGACAAGGTGGACGAAGGGGGCCTGGCGCTGCTGACCCAGACGCCCGGGATCGACGTGGTGAAGGCGGTGAAAAACCCCGCCAAGCTCAAGGAAGCGCTGCCTACGGCTCACGCGCTGCTGGTGCGGTCGGAAACCAAAGTGACCGCCGAGATGCTGGCCCAGGCGCACAAGCTCCAGGTGGTCGGCCGCGCCGGGATCGGGGTGGACAACATTGACGTGGACGAGGCCACGCGGCGCGGGGTGGCGGTGTTCAACGCTCCCGGAGGCAACACCGCGAGCGCCGCCGAGCACACGGTGGGGCTGCTGCTCGCGCTGGAACGCAAGATTCCCTGGGCGGACGCCAGCATGCGGCGCGGAGAATGGGACCGGGCCAAGTTCCAGGGCACCGAGCTCAGGGGCAAGGTGCTGGGGATCGTGGGGCTGGGCCGGATCGGGGCGCACGTGGCGAAGCTGGCGCGCGCGATCGGGATGAAAGTGCTGGCGTACGACCCCTATCTCACCGAGGCCAGGGCTCAGGAGCTTCAGGTGGAGCTGCTGACGCTGGACGATCTGCTGCCCAAGGTGGACGTGGTGACGCTCCACCTGCCGCTGAGCAAAGAGACCAAGAACCTGATTGACCGCCGGCGGCTGGGCCTGATGAAGCCGAAGGCCGTGCTGCTCAACTGCGCCCGGGGCGGCCTGGTGGACGAAGCCGCATTGCTGGAGGCGTTGCAGCAGGGCAAGCTGGGCGGCGCCGCGATTGACGTGTTCGAAACCGAGCCGCTGCCGGCCGACTCGCCGCTGCGCAAGGCCGAGCGGGTGATCCTCACGCCCCATCTGGCGGCGTCCACCGCCGAGGCCCAGGAGCTGGTGAGCCTCGAGATCTGTCGCATCGTGCGCGACGCGCTGCTCACCGGCAGCCTGAACGGCGCGGTCAACCTGCCGGGCGTCTCGGGCGCCATGCTGGCGCGGCTCCAGCCGTTGCTGGAACTGGCGCGGCGGCTGGGCCGGTTTGCCGCGGGCCTGGCCCAGGGGCGGGTGGAGCGGATCGAGGTGCAATACGGAGGCACCGATCAGAGCGCCCAGCGGGTGGTGCAGCTGGCGGCGATCGAGGGGGCGCTGGGAGCCATGGGCGTGGGTCCGGTCACCCTGGTGAACGCGGCGGCGCTGGCGGAGGGCCGGGGGATCGCCCTGGACGGCCGCACCGCGGCGCCGCAGCCGGGCTTCGAGACCACGGTCGAGGTCACCGCGCGCTCGGCCGCCGGGGCCACCAGCGTGGTGGGCGCCCTGGCGGGCGAGGAGGGGCACATCGTGCGGATCAACGGCTTCGCCATTGATATCCCGCCCGAAGGGCTGGTGCTGGTGCTCCGCAATCGCGACGTGCCGGGCGTGATCGGCCGGGTGGGGACCGTGCTGGGCGAGGCCCAGGTGAATATCGGGGCCTATCACCTGTCCCGCCGCACCGAGCGCGGGAAGGAAGCATTGGCGGCGGTGGCCGTGGACCATCCGCCCCCGCCCGAGGTGCTGAAGCGGCTGGCCGAGCTGAAGGACGTCGTGGACGTGCGGATCGCGAACCTCAACGGCGCGGCATGATCCGGCGGCCTTAAGCACGACCACCAGACACTGTACATTACGTCGCAATGAGCATCGATCCCAAGGACAACCAGCCCTACGATCCTGCCCAGGTCGAGGCCAAGTGGCAGCGGCTGTGGGAGGAGCGGCGGACCAACAAGGTGGACCTGCGCGGCGCAGCTAAGCCCTATTTCAACCTCATGATGTTCCCCTACCCCTCGGCCGAGGGGCTGCACGTGGGGAACGTGTTCGCCTTCGTGGGGAGCGACATCCACGGCCGCTTCCGGCGGCTCCAGGGTTACGACGTCTTCGAGCCGTTGGGCTTCGACGCCTTCGGGATTCACTCGGAGAACTACGCGCTCAAGGTCAATCAACACCCGGGGCGCCTGATTCCGCAGAACATCGCCAACTTCCGCCGCCAGCTGAAGCGGGTGGGGTTGATGATTGACTGGGACCACGAGGTTCAGACCACGGACCCCAGGTACTACAAGTGGACCCAGTGGATTTTCTTGAAGCTGTTCGAGGCGGGCCTGGCGGAACGGCGGCAGGCGCCGGTCAACTGGTGCCCCGAGTGCAAGACGGTGCTGGCCAACGAGCAGGTGGTGAACGGCGGCTACTGCGAGCGCCATCCCGAGACCCGGGTGGTGCAGCGGTTCCTGGCGCAGTGGTTCTTCAAGATCACCAAGTACACCGAGCGGCTGCTGGACCATCTCAAGACGCTGGACTGGTCCGATTCGACCAAGACCATGCAGGAGAACTGGATCGGGCGCTCCGAAGGGGCCGAGCTGGTCTTCTCGACGCCGGTCTCGGAGCCGATCCGGGTCTACACCACCCGGCCCGATACGGTGTTCGGCGCGACCTATGTGGTGCTGGCACCGGAGCACCCGCTGGTGGACCAACTCACGGCCAGGGACCGGCAGGGGCAGGTGAAGGCGTACCGGGAGCGCGCGGCGGGGATGGACCTAGTCTCGCGGCGTATCGGCTCCAAGGAGAAGACCGGCGTCTTTACCGGGGCGTTCGCGCGGAACCCCGCCACCGGGGAATCGGTGCCGATCTGGATCGCGGACTACGTGCTCATGGAGTACGGCACCGGGGCCATCATGGGCGTGCCGGCGCACGATGAGCGCGACTTCGAGTTCGCGACCCAGTTCAAGCTGGAGATCCGGCCGGTGGTCGCCCCGGTGAGCGGGGAGCGGTCAGCGGGGGCTGACGCGGCGAGCCCGCCGCTTCCGTTCGTGGCGTGGGACGGCGTCCTCATCAACAGCGGCGAGTTCAACGGGCAGAGCTGCCGCGACGGGGTCAGCGCCATCACCCAGTGGCTGAGCCAGCGCGGCCTGGCCAAGCCCCAGGTGCAATACCGGCTGCATGACTGGTGCATCTCGCGGCAGCGCTACTGGGGTCCGCCCATCCCGGTCATCCACTGCGATACCTGCGGCCCGCTCCCGGTCCCGGAAAAGGACCTTCCGGTGTTGCTGCCGGAGATCGAAGACTTCCGGCCCGACGAGAGCGGCGTTTCGCCCCTGGCACGGCACGAGGAGTGGTATCGCGTACCCTGCCCCAAGTGCGGCAAGCTGGGCCGGCGGGAGACCGACGTCTCGGACACCTTCCTCGACTCGGCGTGGTACTTCCTGCGGTACCCCTCCACCGAGTTCGCGGACCGGGCGTTCGACCGCGAGATAACCAGGAAGTGGCTGCCGGTGAGCACCTACATCGGCGGCAACGAGCACGCGGTGTTGCACCTCATGTATTCGCGCTTCACCACCATGGTGCTGCACGACTTGAAACTGCTGGCCTTCGAGGAGCCGTACCGGCGGTTCCGGGCGCACGGCACCATCGTCAAAGACGGCGCCAAGATGTCCAAGTCCCGCGGCAACGTGGTGGTGCCGGACGCCTACATCAACAAGTGGGGCGCAGACACGTTCCGCATGTACCTCATGTTCCTGGGACCCTATCAAGAGGGCGGCGACTTCCGGGACGAGGGGATCTCCGGGATCCGGCGGTTCCTGGACAAGGTGTGGGGCGCGGTGGAAAGCGTGGGCGAGCGGGGAACGGGGAGCGTTGACCGGTTCGCCCCCGCACGGCGGAAGCTGCACCAGACCATCCGCAAGGTGACTGAGGACATCGAAGAGCTGCGTTACAACACGGCCATCGCGGCAATGATGGAGTACGTGAACCTGCTGCGCGAGGCAAGCGGACTCGCCACCAACGAGCCCGGCGCGGGTGTCCCCACCGATCTGATCGAGCCGGTCGTGATCATGCTGGCGCCCCTGGCGCCGCACTTCGCAGAAGAATGCTGGGAGCGTCTGCGGCACCAAGACAGCGTGTTCCTGGCCGGGTGGCCCGCGTTCGACGCGCGGCTGGTACTGGCGGATGAAGTGGAAATTGCGGTCCAGGTGAACGGGAAGCTCCGCGGCCGGCTGATCGTGCCCCGCGGCTTGAGTCAGCAGGAGGTGGTGGACCGGGCGGTGGCCGATGCGGGGGTGAAACGGTTCCTGGACGGCAAGCCGATCCGGAAGGTGGTGTACGTGCCGGACCGGCTGTTGAATCTGGTCGTCTGACGGGGCCGGATCCCCGCCGGCCCTCCCGCGCTATCCTGGTCCCGCCTGCAACGTCCTGACACCTACCATCGCCCGGGCGTCTGCCACCTTGGGACGTGCCAGCTTGCGTTTCCCCAACCGCCGAGCCGATCATTTGGGTATGGTGGCCCCGACCTATTACACCGCCGACATGGTGCGGGCCCTCCCCGACGACGGCAAGCGTTACGAGACGGTGCACGGGGAGCTGCTGGTGACTCCCGCTCCCCGCCTGGACCATCAGTACGTGGTGCTGGAGCTGGCCGCGAGGCTGCGGGATTACCTGCACCAGTACCCGGTGGGCCAGGTGTTCGTGTCGCCGGCGGATATTTCCTGGGCCCGTGACGTGCTGGTTCAGCCGGACGTCTTCGTGGCAGCGCTCGACGAAGCACGCCACTTCGATTGGACGCGGATCAGGACGTTGCTCCTGGCGATTGAGGTCTTGAGTCCTTCCACCGCCCGGTACGATCGCTTCACCAAGCGCCGCGTCTACCAGGAGTTCGGAGTGTGCTGCTATTGGATGGTGGACATCGAGGGAGGTGCTGCGGAGGTGTGGACGCCGGAAGCAACCTCTCCTGTTGTGGAGCGGGAGCGGCTGGTGTGGCAGCCCCGGGAGGCGGATCAACCGCTGGTCATTCCTCTAAAGGACATCCTGCCTCCTCGATGAGGTCGCGGTCGCTCACCGCTTCACGCCAGCCACTTCGCTATCAGGTCCCCGATTACATATCCTACGCCCGCCACGCCCAGCCCCACCACGAACATGTCCACCCCGCTCCGGAACACGCCCCGGCCGGTGAAGAAGCTCCGCGCCGCGCCCACCCCGAAGTGGGACAGCATGGCGATGCTGAACGCGGTCCAGGCGGCGGCCGGACCCTCGAGAAACAAGAACGGGGCTACGGGGATGAACGCACCGATGGCGGTTGCGGTGCCGGTGATCCAGCCTTCCTTGAGCGGCGTGGTGTGCGCCTCTCCGATCTTCAGCTCCTCCCGCACCTTCTCGTCCAGCGCCCGCCTGGGATCCGCCATGACCTCGTGCGCCATCTTGCGAGCCCGCCCTGCCTCCACCCCTTTGGCCTCGTAGAGCAGGGCCAGCTCCTCTTCTTCCACCTCCGGCATCATCTGGATCTCGTCCCGCTCCATGGCGATCTCATGGGCGTAGACCTCCTGCTCGCTCTTGGCGGCGAGGTAACCCGACGATCCCATGGAGAGCGCGTCGGCGACCATGCCCGCCAGGCCGGAGACCAGGATGATGTGGGGAGCCACCTCGGCGCCGATGACGCCGGCCACCAGACCGAAGTTGGCGGTGAGCCCGTCGTTGAAGCCGTACACCACGTTCCGCAGGAACCCGCCGGAGGCGGCGTGATGCCACGGCTCGCCCTCGGCGCCGGCCAGCTGCCCCAGGGTCTGGGCATGCTCGGCGGATTCCTTGGCCAGCACCAGCGCCGCGTCCTTGGCCGAGCCGGGGCCGGTGTCGCGATAGAGGTCCAGGTAGCCCTTGACCTCCTGGCCCTCCTCCCGGACCAGCATGGGAAGCAGGAGCGCGGGTCCCGCCACCCGGGCGGTCCAGGCCAGAAACCGGGCCCGGGCGGACGGCTCCGGGGTGGCCACCTCCACGCCGTGCTCCGCCAGCACTTTGCGCCACAATCCGGCATGGCGGTCCTCGACCTCGGCCAGGCGGCGATAAATGTCGCTCCCCTTGGCACTTGGGTCCGCCCCCGCCAGGACCCGGTAGAGGAAGGCCGCGTCGGCCTCGTCCTGGAGGTGGTGGCGCCAATTGGCGAGTGTTTCGGCCGGGATTGTTGGAGGGGCTGCCATATGGTGAAGAAGATACCGCGGCAGGGCCCGCGACGCCGCCAGGGGATGAGGCATCTATACTTACGAGCATGTCACCGGCGATGCTTGCGGCACTAGACGACCTGGCGATCCAGCGGGCGAGGTCAGGCGATATGGACGCCTTGGAGCAGGTCTACCGGGCCTACGAAGGCACGGTGTATTCCCTCGCCCGCCGGATCTGCCGGTCGGCGGAGGATGCCGAGGACGTGATGCAGGAGACGTTTTTCGAGGTATGTCGCAGCATTGGGAGCTTCCGGGGCGAAGGTCCCGGGAGCCTCACCGCCTGGATCAAGCGGGTGACCTCAAGCAAAGCCTTGATGCGGCTCCGCCGGGAGAAGTACCGGGAGACGGATGAGCTGGTGGAAGACGGGGACGCGGTGGCCCGGCGGGATCCCGATGTGGCGCTCACGCTGGATCTGGAGGAAGCGTTGGGCCGATTGTCGGAGCGTTCGCGCGCGGTGGTGTGGCTGCACGACGTGGAGGGCTACACCCACGAGGACATCGCCGACTTGATGGGTATGACGGTCAGCTTCTCGAAGTCACAGCTGGCCCGCGCGCATGCCCGGCTGAAGTCGTGGCTGGGGAAGGAGCAGTGATGGCGCCGCATTGTACGATGGAAGAGCTGTTGGCGGTACGGGACGGCGAAGGGACCTCGGTGGCGCACCGGCACGTGGACCAGTGCCCCACCTGCCGGGCCGAAGTGGACCGGCTGCATCAGGTCGCGGCCGCGCTCCGGGCCTTGCCGGCCGTTCGCCCGCCGCGGGACCGGTGGCCGGAGGTCCGGGCCCAGGTCCTGGCGACCCGCCGCCGCCGGCGGTGGGTCATGACCGGCTGGGGATCGCTGGCCGCCGCGGCGGCGCTGGCGCTGATCGTGGGAGTCCGGGCCGCGACGCTGCAGCAGGCGGCCACGCGACCCGCCAACCTGGATTCGCTGGTGACCGAGTCGCAGAGGCTGGAGGAAGCGCTGCGGGCCTACGATCCCACCAGCCGGGTGTTGAGCGGCCGGGCGGCGAGCACCATCGCGCAGCTGGAGGATCGGATTGCGCTGGTGGACGCGCAGCTGAACGAGGCGCAGCATAGCGGAGCGAGCAAGGCGGATCTGGTGAACCTGTGGCAGCAGCGGGTGCAGTTGATGAATCAGCTGGTGAATGTGCATGTGACCCGAGCAGCCTATGTGGGGTTGTGAGGGCGGTAAGGCGGTAGAGGCGGTAATGGCGGTAAACGAAGTCATAACATGGGAGCAGGTATGCGGAAGGTCATGATGGCGGTGCTGGCGATGGCGTGCATCACTCCGGTGGCGGCGCGCACGCAGCAGCAGCAACAGGAAGACAAACAGGCTGCCACACGGCGCGAGATGCAGCAGAAGATGCGCGAGTTGGATCAGCAGATGCGCGATCTCCAGCGGGAGATGTCCAAGCTGGAGCCGACCCCCGCGCGCTCGAGGGTGTATACCAACGCCCCCATGGTACAGCTGTTCGGGGGGGGCCGGGCCTACCTGGGCGTCACGGTCAGCACCGCCAGGAACCAGGCCACCGACTCGGTGGGGGCGGTGCTCGAGGGGGTGAGCCCCGGCGGGCCGGCTGACAAGGCCGGTCTCAAGGCGGGCGACGTGATCACCGCCTTCAACGGCGAGAAGCTGGCCGGCCGCTACCCGGCCGCCGGCGACTACGAGTCGGAGCCCGGGCGCAAGCTGATGGACTTTGCCCGCGAGCTGGACGACGGCGACACGGTACAGGTGGACTACCGGCGCGGGAAGGAGACCCACCGCGCGACCGTCGTGGCGAAGCGACTGGGCGGTGAGTCATTCGGCTTCTCGGTTACCACTCCGGACGTGCATGTCGAGACCGCCCCGATGGTGGCCGCCATGGAAGGCCTGCGGGGAGCGATGGCCTGGTCCATGGGGTGGCTCGATCTGGAGCTGGTGAAGCTGAACCCCGAGCTGGGGGACTACTTCGGGACCACCGACGGGTTGCTGGTCATCCGGGCCCCCGACGACTCGGTCCTGCCCCTCAAGGGCGGGGACGTGATCCTCTCGGTGGACGGCCGTCCGGCCACCAACCAGGCGCAGCTGATGCGGATCCTCCGGTCCTATGACGCCGGTGAGGACGTGAAGATTGACATCATGCGGCAGAAGCGCCGCACCACGCTCTCCGTGAAGATCCCCGAGCGCCGCGAGCGGCGGGATGGCTTCAAGTACGACTACGACTTGGATTGGGAGCGGTGAAACAGACGGTAGGGCGGTAAGGCGGCAAAACGGTACGGCGGTACCACCGCCTGCCACCCTTACCGCCCTACCGCCCCATTAGCTGGCGCCCCCACCCCAGACCCGTATCTTAGAGCCGACCGAACCCTCTCCTCTCGGGAGGCTCGCATGTTCAGCGCGCTCTATCCGTGGATGCATGTGGTCGGCCGGATTCTCCTCGCCTTTTTGTTCATCTATTCCGGCATAGGCCATCTCACGCACACGAAGCCGATGGTGGGGTACGCCCAGAGCAAAGGCGCTCCCCTT
>Ga0153915_10007512_pt1 | contig 10289 bp, 7 predicted proteins | sample Opewatmetagenome_2_FD_107003 | JGI IMG/M metagenome (GOLD analysis project Ga0153915, IMG submission 107003) | Freshwater wetland microbial communities from Ohio, USA - Open water 3 Core 3 Depth 3 metaG | ecosystem: Environmental > Aquatic > Freshwater > Wetlands | place: USA: Ohio, Lake Erie... | reverse complement strand
GAAATGGAGGTGGGGGAGCTGGTCCGAATGCGGGAGCAACTCCTCTCGGAGGAAAAATCTCTCGGCCTGCGCATTTCCTTCACGGATTTGATTGTCAAAGCGGTTGCCCTCACCCTGAAATCCCATCCCATGCTCAATGCCAGCATGGAGGGGGAAGAAATCATTCTCTGGGACAGCGTGAATATTGGTGTTGCCGTGGCGACGGACCAGGGTTTGATCGTGCCGGTGATTCATGACGCGGACAAAAAATCTCTTATAGAAATCAGCCGGAAGCTTTCTGAACTGGTCGAGAAAGCCAGAAAACGTGCTCTCCTTCCCGACGAACTCTCGCGGGGAACGTTCACCATCACCAACTTCGGGAGCTACGGGGGGTACATGGGTACGCCGATCCTGAATCCGCCTGAGGTGGCCATTTTGGGTGTCGGAGCCATTGTGCGCAAGCCAGTGGTGAAGGGAGATGAGATCGTAATCGGCCACGTGATGGGGTTTGGACTCACGGTGGATCATCGCGTGATCGACGGCGCGGTGGGGGGTGATTTCACCCAGGATTTAAGAAAAATCCTGGGCAAACCGGCCATGATGTTCATCCATTCGTAAATGGAGATCTTTTTGATTCGCTGGAGGGACAAGAGCTCTTTTTCCCTGTTTGGTGAATATTTTCTCAACCACGAAGGAAGCTGCCCTGCTGGCAAAACGGGCAGTGGTTTTCCCTTTGGCTCACCATACAGACACGTAACGAAGGCAGGCATACTCGAAAGATCTATTACTACGATTTCAATCAACGGGGGGATCGAGAAAAATGGGACCATTAGTTGGTTATAAGGTGATTGAGCTGGCCGGGATCGGGCCGGGGCCTCTTTGTGCGATGCTTCTGTCCGACATGGGCGCAGAAGTTATCCGGGTGGACCGCATAGCCGGGAGCGACTTGGGCGTTGCCATGCCCCCCAAGTTCGATCTTCTGTGCCGGGGAAGAAGGTCTATCGCCGTCGATATACGCAAGAAGGAAGGCGCGGCGACCATCCTCCGGTTAGTTGAAAAGGCGGATGCGCTTATCGAGGGATTCCGGCCCGGCGTGACTGAGCGGCTCGGGATTGGCCCCGGAGAGTGCTTTGCTCGAAATCCGAGACTTGTATATGGGCGGATGACCGGCTGGGGACAGGAAGGGCCTCTGTCCCAAGCTGCGGGGCACGATATCAACTATATCGCGCTGATCGGTGCGCTTCATTCCATTGGCCGAGCAGGGGGACCACCAGTGCCACCCCTAAACCTGGTTGGAGACTACGGCGGAGGTGGAATCTACCTGGCCTTTGGTATCGTTTGTGGACTTCTGGAAGCCTCCAAATCGGGCAAGGGACAGGTGGTTGATGCCGCGATGGCGGATGGAGCGGCTTCCCTGATGACCATGTTTTATGGCCTCCGAGCGATGGGAATCTGGACCGACCAGCGCGGTGAGAATCTCCTCGACACCGGGGCCCACTTCTACGATGTCTACGAAACGGCAGATGGGAAATATATTTCCGTCGGATCGATCGAAGCGAAATTCTATGCCGAGCTGTTGCGCCTGACGGGCCTTGAGGGGAAAGACCTCCCGAACCAGATGGATCGAGCGAAATGGCCTCAATTGCACGAGACGCTTCGGGCTGTATTCAAAACCAAGACGCGGGACGAATGGTGCCGAATCATGGAGGGCACCGATGTCTGCTTCGCCCCGGTTCTTTCGATGGAGGAAGCTCCGCAGCATCCCCACAACAAATTTCGCGGTTCTTTCGTGGAGATCGAAGGGGTCATCCAGCCCGGGCCGGCCCCGCGCTTCAGCCGGACCAAGCCGGGAATCCAGGGGCCCCCGGTGAAGGCGGGCCAGCATACGGATGCGGTTTTGTCCGATTACGGGTTCAGTATAGCAGAGGTCGCCAGGTTACGCGCGGCAGCGATAGTGGGCTAGCGATTTGCCCGAGAAATATGAATCGGATCAAGGGAGGAAACAATGGACTTGTTAGAGCTGATCAAGGCGCGAAGAACGGTTCGCAAATACAAAAAAGACCCCATCCCGGGTGAAAATCTGCAGAAAGTTCTGGAGGCGGCCCGGTGGGCCCCTTCCTGGGCGAATTCTCAGTGCTCGGAGTACGTGGTTGTCAAAGATCCGGCGACGAAGGCCAAAATTGCTGAAGCTTTTCCAAAGGGAAATCCCGTTGTGCCTGCTTTAGCGGAGGCGCCGGTAGTCCTTGTCGCTTGTGGCCAGCTGAAAAAAGCAGGCTACTTTAGAGACCGAGTTGCTACGGACAAGGGGGATTGGTTCATGTTTGACGTGGCCCTATCCGTGCAAAACTTAATTCTAGCCGCCCACAGCTTAGGGTTGGCCACGGCAATCGTGGGAGGGTTTGACGCGAAAAAGGTTGCCGAGGCCTTGCAGGTTCCCGAGAGTATCGCGGTCGTCGCTATTACTCCCCTGGGATACCCCGAGCAGATCCCTGCGGCCCCCCCTCGCAAAGAATTAAGAGATTTTGTGCACTATGATAGATTTGGACAAAAGGGCTAAAAACTCAGATGGGGAAATGTTGATAGTCCTGCGAGGTTTCCACTATCCCCACCCTTGATTTAGGGATCTTATACCAATTTAGCGTTCTTGAAAAGAAAGGCCAAATTTCATTGAAAAAAGTTGCAGAATGAATAATGTAAATCTTTAATAAAGAAGATCGACCATTTTTAAAATTCTAAATTGAATCTTGTATTTTCCACTGTAGAGAATCGTTTGGGAAGATCTTCGGATTCTCTGATTGTTCTGCGGCCCTAACAATTGGTTTTTTATGACCGGAAATTTAAGGGGGCCGCAAGATGTTTCCCGAATCCCTTTCAATTAATCAAAGGTGGATTTTTATGGTCAGCTGATTTCCATCCGTCTCCCGAATCCGGTGGCTCCCTCCGAGGGGTAGCGGTGAAGAGCGGGAATTTTTGTACGAAAGAACTTTCAACAACCCTTCGGACACCCGGCGTTTATCCAGAGAAAACGAGTTTGGAATGTACTCGAAAATCCCACATCAGGGTCATCATCGATGGCGAAATTCGATTATCCAATGGTAATAAAATAAGTAAATTAAGTATGTTAAGATATATTTCATAATAAAATAGGTTAATATGTATTGTTCTGGTATTTGGGAGGAAAAGGACTCGCAAGGAAAGGAATAAGAAGGTTCCATGCAAGATGTCAAAACCATCAATGATCTTGTGACCTATAATGGCCAAGAATTTGGGGATAAGGTGGCTCTCATATTCGAAGGAAGGACTTTTTCCTATGGGGATTTGGACTATACCAGCAGCATGGTCGCGGCTGGATTGAAGGGGATAGGCATCCGAAAAGGCGACCGGGCGGCTTTGATCTTGCCAAACTGTGTGGAATTTCTGCACGCCTTTTTCGGGATTCTCAAAGCGGGTGCGGCTGTAGTTTCCTGCAACCCCATGTTCAAGGAATTAGAGCTCATGCACATCCTCAAAGACTCCCGGAGTAAGGCGGCCATTTGCGTGTCCTTCCAGGATTCTCCACTGAAAAAGATTAAGGCCGACCTCCCCCATTTGCAGAGAGTGATCCAGATCTCCGGGGGCAGTTCGAGTGAAGCAGCATCTTTCCAGGAGTTTTTAAGAGAGCCAAAGAAAAGCGGCCAGCAGGTCGAAGTCGGCCCGGATGATCTAGCGGTCCTGCTTTATACCGCTGGCACCACCGGACATCCCAAGGGGGCAATGCTGACTCACAAGAACTTTCTCGCCAGCGTGAGCGGAGTGGTAAAAAGGTTGAAATTTTCTCCCGAGGACTGCTCCCTGGCGGTCATCCCACTTTATCATGTGTATGGAATGGGCTGCGTGATGCTCACGGTGTTCCGGTCCCATTCCAAGATGATCCTCCTCCCGCGCTATGAGGCCGAAGCCGTCATGAAAGTCTTGGGGGAAGGAGGGGTGACGATGTTCATGGGAGTCCCGCCCATGTACGTGGACCTCTCCAGCCTGGCTGAATCCAAGCTTCAGTCGCTGAGTGCGTCGCTTCGGGCGTGTTTAAGCGGAGCCGCCCCTTTGCCCGTCGAAGTAATCAAAAGGTTTGAAGCCCGTTTCCACACCCTGATCGTGGAAGGATATGGATTAACGGAAGCCACCGGGCCAACGCATGTGAATCCAATCGATGGGCTGCGCAAGCCGGGATCCATTGGGGTGCCCTATCCCGGGGTGGAATCCAAGGTATTGGATGAAGACGGAATTGAAGTTCCCCCCGGAGTGGTCGGCGAGATCGTTGTCCGGGGAGATATCGTAATGAAAGGCTACTGGGACAATCCGCAGTCCACGCAGGAAGCGATCCGAGAAGGATGGTTGCATACGGGAGATCTGGCTAAGCGGGACGAGGATGGCTATTACTATGTCGTGGAGCGGAAAAAAGACATGATCCTCACCTCCGGGTTTAACGTCTATCCGCGAGAGGTGGAAGAAATGATCTTCCAGCACCCGAAAGTGGGCGAGGTTGCGGTCGCAGGTATGCCCGATGAAAGGAGAGGTGAGGTGGCCAAGGCCTTTGTGGTTCTGAAAGCAGGCACGGCCTGCTCGGAACAGGAGATCATCGAATGGTGCCAGGAGCGGATGGCCAGGTACAAGGTTCCCCGGGAAGTGGAATTTGTGGAGAGTTTACCCAAGAGCCTGGCGGGGAAGGTTTTGCGCCGGGTGCTGAGAGAAAAAGTCGGGTAATTGTCCCGCAGAAAGGAGGGATCCAACCGTGACCGTTTCCGGAAAGAACATGCGGCAGCTTTTGCTCGGGGAGATTTTGGCCCGTAATTCCAGAAAATTTCCCCGGAAAACGGCTCTTGTATGGCCGGGAGGAAGTGTTTCCTATGGGAAGATGAACGAACGGGTGAACGCCCTCTGCCAGGGGCTCAAGCACCTGGGTGTCAAAAAAGGCGACAAAGTGGCCCTCCTGCTGACCAACAGCCCGGAGATTTTGGAAGGGTGTTTCGCGGCTTTCAAAATTGGCGCCCTGGCGGTCCCTTTAAACTTCCGCCTGGCCGGAAAGGAAATCGAGTATATCCTGATTCAATCAGAAGCCTCAGTTCTCATTCTGGACGGAGAATTTGCTGAAACGATCCAAGCGCTCCGGTCGAATGTGCCCGGCATCCGGGGGTATATCGCCGTGGGCCCGCCTTCCTTCAGCGGCATGAAAGATTACGAGGGGGTGATCCGGGAGAACCCGCCGGATGAGCCGGTTGTGGATTTGAGTGACGATGATGACGCTTTGATCCTTTATACGGCCGGCACAACGGGACGGCCCAAAGGTGCTGTCCTGACGCACAAAAATTTCATGATCAATGGACTAAATTGGGTCATGGAATACCATACGAGATTCGAGGATAAATGGCTCTGCATTCCCCCGCTATACCATTCGGCCGCCCTTGGCTATTCCGTCACCCATTTTTACGTGGGCGCAACGATTTATCTGGAAAAGGCCTTCGATCCCGAAGGGATTCTGAAAACCGTTCAGCAAGAAAAGATCACCACCTTATTCCTTGTTCCGGCCATGTGGATCCGTCTGCTGCAAGAAAAAAACCTGGAGGCCTGCGATCGATCATCCCTCCGCGTCCTGAACACCGGAGCGGCCATCATGCCCATCGAAGTTAAGAACCAGCTTTTGCAGAATTTTCCGAACGCGGGGATCTATGACTGCTTTGGACAGACGGAAATGAGCCCGGCCGTCACCCTTTTGCGCGCCGAGGATGCCTTGCGCAAGCAGGGTTCTGTGGGGCAGGCTCTGGCCTGTGTGGAAATTCGGGTGGTGAATGATGACGATCAGGATGTTCCCATGGGAGAGGTGGGGGAAGCCATTTATCGGGGGCCCAATGTCATGAAAGGATATTACAAGAACCCCGAGGCGACCGAAGAAGCCATGCGCGGTGGCTGGTTCCACAGCGGAGACCTGGTCAGACAGGATGAGGAAAAATACTTTTACGTGGTGGACCGGAAAAAGGATATGATCATTAGCGGAGGGGAGAATATTTATCCCGCAGAAGTGGAGGAGGTCCTGTACCGCCATCCCGATATTTTGGAAGCGGCTGTTTTCGGCATTCCTGACGAACAGTGGGGAGAAAGTGTCAAGGCCACAGTGGTTCTGAAGCCCGGCAAGAAATTGAACGCCGAGGAAGTAATCGACCACTGTAAGCAGTACCTGGCCAGCTATAAGAAACCGAAATCGGTTGATTTCCTAGATGCCTTGCCCCGGAATCCTGCTGGGAAGGTGTTGAAAACCGTCCTCCGGGAAAAGTACTGGGCAAAAAGGGATCGGAAAATCTGAAAGGAGGAGAAAAATGAAAAAGTGGGCTTTGTCGTTCGGAGTGGTAGCGTTATTCGTGATGTTGCTTGGCGGGTCGATAAATCCATTTCCCGCCGAGGCCCAATCCAAGCAGGTAAAGATTGGCGTCCTAATGCCCTTAACCGGGCCTTTGACCTTGAGCGGAACCCTGACCTGTAACGGGATCAAACTGGCAGCCGATGAAATCAATGCGAAAGGCGGGGTGAACATCCGCGGGGAGAAGCACACGGTCGACCTGGTGATCTATGATACCAAATGTGTGCCCAAGGATTCGGCGACCGCCACCGAGCGCCTGATCATTCGCGATAAGGTGCCTTTAATCCTGGGTGATTTTTGCAGCTCCTGCTGCTTTGTCGATGCGCCGGTCGCCGATAAGCATAAGACCGTTTTCATCACCCCGGTTTGCGCGGCCGGAGGGTTGACCAAACAGGGGTTCAAATATTTCTTCCGGATGGGAGTTCATAACTTCTCCGGGGTAATCACCATGATGGAACTCCTTCGGCAAGAAGGAATAAAAAAGGTTGTGCTGATCGCAATCAACGATGCCTGGGGGCGGAGCTATACCGACCTCTATCCCCCGGCATTGAAAGAGGCTGGATTTGAACTGGTGGGGGTGGAATATTTCGAACACGGTCAGAAAGACTACTACACCCTCCTCACCAAGGCGAAGGGAATGAACCCGGACGGACTCTTAGTCTGTGCCGAGATGGAGGACTTTGCCCCCATGGTTATCCAGGCCAGGGAAATCATGCCTGGGAAGAAAATCGTCGAAACCGGGGGTTCGGACCTAAGCCAGATCCTCAAGCTGGTAGGCCCCCAGAAAGCGGAGGGATTGAAATCGGTCAGCCGGATGCCTCCTCCCACCCCGGAGATTGAAACCTTCAATGAAGCCTACCGGAAAAAGTTCGGGAGTGAAGCGGGTAGCTTTTCCTACTCTGGGCGCGACTCCCTTTATCTGGCAGCCAAGGCTTTAGAGAAGGCCGGAACCCTCACCGACCCGGAGGCTATCCGCGCGGCTGTTTCCAACACAGAGTTAAATGGCTTCATTGGACACTATTATTTCGATGCCAAGGGGGAAAACTACATCCCTCTGGGGATTCATCAGGTGGAAGGAGGAAAAATAAAGTACTCCTGGATTGGCGACCGGGGAAAGATGGAAGCGGCCATCAAAAAGCTCATCGACAAAAAGTAAGGGCCAGACAATCCGCCAAGGAAGAGGGGAGACCGTAGCTCGATGCCCCACGAAATCCTGCAGCACATCGCCAATGGCTTGGTCCTGGGGAGTACGTACGCCCTGATCGCCATCGGATTGACCATTATTTTTGGGGTCCTCAACGTGATCAATCTGGCCCACGGCGAAATTTACATGATCGGGAGCTTCATCACTTTTTATCTAGTCAGTAAAACAGGGGTCAATTATTTCGCGTCCCTGCTCCTGGCCATTGTGCTTGTAGGGCTGATCGGCTTTCTGCTGGAAAGAATTGTCTTTCGACCCGTCAGGGAGTCTCCCCTTTTAATCACCCTTCTGGCATCCATCGGCGTGTCCATCTTTTTGCAGAGCCTGGCCCTCCTGGTCCTGGGGCCGGAGCTGCGCAGGATTCCTACCCAGTTTGGAGAAACCGTAGTCCACTTCTGGAATATTGCCCTCACCGTACAAAGGATCTTGATCTTCGGGATCTCAGTGATCTTGATCGGGCTTCTGTACCTCCTTTTCCGCAGAACCACCATCGGAAAGGCCATCCGGGCGACGGCCCAGGATCGGATCGGGGCGGCTCTGGCGGGCATCCCCATTGACCGAATTTACGGAATCACCTTCGCCCTAGCCTCCGGACTGGCGGCCGGAGCGGGGTCTCTGATGGGAGCCCTTTATTTCATCGACCCCTTCATGGGTTTTATGCCGGCGATCAAGGCCTTCATCGTGGTCATCCTCGGGGGAATGGGCAGTGTGGGAGGGGCCATTCTGGGCGGGGTGGTGTTGGGCATGGCCGAAGTATTAGGGGCTGCTTACATCTCCTCCGAGTACAAGGACGCCATCGCTTTCGTCATGCTCATTCTGGTTTTGATCCTTAAACCTACAGGCTTCATGGGTATGGAAGAGGAGGAAAGATGAAGGGGAACTACTGGAAGTTGGGGAAATGGGTCCTCCTCCTCTTCATTTTGGTCGCTTTCCCGTACCTGGCGGGGGATGATTTTTTCATCCACCTGGCGATCGTGATTGAAATCTGGGTGGTTCTCGTTTTGAGCCTCAATTTGATCGTGGGTTATACCGGCCAGGTATCCTTCTGTCATGCTGCCTTTTACGGGATCGGAGCTTACACTTCCGCCCTGCTGACTCTGCGGATGGGTTTTTCTTTCTGGTCGGCCCTCCCCCTGGGCGCCATTAGTGCCGGATTTCTGGCGCTGTTGATCGGCCTGCCTTCATTTCGCGTCCGGGGGGCTTATTTTTCGATCATAACCATGGCTTTCGGCGAGCTGGTGCAGATTATCTTTCATAACTGGAGAGGATTGACCAACGGCCCGGATGGTTTGCCAGGTATACCCCCGCCCCCCACGATTCCCCTTCCTATATTGTCCAATTTTGTTTTTTCGGAAAAAACTGCCTTTTATTATCTGAGTCTGATAGCAGCCCTGGCCACCGTATTGATTTTGCGCCGGCTCGTTCAATCCCGAGTGGGTAGAGCTTTTGTTGCCATACGGGAAGATGAAGGCTATGCGCGATCGATCGGGATCGATCCCATGAGCTACAAACTCCTCTCTTTTGTCATCGGGGCGATGTTCGCGGGAATGGCGGGGTGCCTTTATGCCCATTATTTCCTTTACATATCTCCCGCTTCCTTCACGATCTTCCAGTCCTTCGATATATTGTTGATGGTCATCATCGGCGGCATGGGGTCCATTTTGGGGCCGATTTTTGGGGCTATCTTTCTGACTTCCATGCCCGAGTATCTCCATCTGGCCAATGAATACCGGATGGTGATCTACGGATTGCTCCTGGTCGTGGTCATCATCCTGGCCCCTCAAGGACTTGTGGGTGCAGCCCAGTCGATTCGTACCGGGTTATTCGCGGGGAGGGAAAAAAGAGGTGCGTAATTAAGTCTAAGGGAAAACTGGATCTACATCAAGAGTTACCCCCAAATACTTCCCCTCCCCTGGAGGAGATACAGGGGAGAGGGACGAAGCTGAACTGTGATTACTCAAAAAAAGGAGGAATTCGATGATTCGGAATATGGAAGAATATCGCCAGAGCCTTCAAGATGGAAGGGAGGTGTATTACCGGGGCAAACGAGTAGAAGATGTAATGGCCCATCCCGTTTTGCGGACCCAGGGCAATCTGATGGAGTATTATTTCCAGCCCAGATATTATTTCGAAAGCGCCGAACTGGGACAGACGATATCCCGATTCTTCAAGGTTCCGCGCAACAGCGCGGACCTGCTGGAGCGTTCCCAGATCACCTATGAAATCACGAAAGAGGCCGGAATCCTTCTTCCTCACATCGGCTCCGACGCGGCCCTGGCTCTGACGATCGCCACCAGCAATCTGGAGCCGAGGTTTCGGGAGAATTTTCGGAAGCATGCCGAAGAGGTTATGCGCCAGAATTATATCCTGGCGGTGGCCCAGATTGACGTCAAGGGGAATCGGAGGCTCCGGGCCTCGCAGCAGGAAGACCCGGATCTGTTCGTCCACGCGGTCGAGGAAAAGCCCGACGGGATCATCGTGCGCGGGGCCAAAATGCACACGACCTATACGGCCGTGGCCCATGAGGTGTTTGTGTTGCCGGGAATGTCCTTCCGGGAAGGTGAGGAAGAATATGCCATCTCTTTCGTCGTGCCGACCACCGCGAAAGGATTGAGACTGATCGTCCGGCCGGAGGTGGCTGTGGAAGGAGCCCTGCATGCCTGGGAGGCGGTCCGAGCCCGCAAACGGACGGCAGGGGAGACCCTAACGATTTTTGACAAT
>Ga0153915_10007511_pt1 | contig 10290 bp, 11 predicted proteins | sample Opewatmetagenome_2_FD_107003 | JGI IMG/M metagenome (GOLD analysis project Ga0153915, IMG submission 107003) | Freshwater wetland microbial communities from Ohio, USA - Open water 3 Core 3 Depth 3 metaG | ecosystem: Environmental > Aquatic > Freshwater > Wetlands | place: USA: Ohio, Lake Erie... | reverse complement strand
GCGGACGACGAGCCGGAAGCGCTGCCCTACTGGCGCCGCTGGCCGCAGCTCAAGGCCGTGCACGATGGCAATCTCTACGCCGTGAGCTCCGATCGGATCTCGCGCGCGACCGTGCGCATCCTGGACGGAGCCGCGCAGGTGTGCGAACGATTGAGCGACGCGCGCCGCCGGCGCGCGGCAGGCTGACGCCAAAGCGCGACACTGATCGAGCCGATGGCCGCGGCGGCCCGGCCGATGTCATACTTTCCGCGTGCCGCATGCGGCGCGGCCATGCTACGGGTGAATCGATGTCGACAGGAGAAGCGCTCACCGATCGAAGACGCAGCCTGCGGCTCATCGCGGCGACCGTGCTGATCGCAGTGGCGATGGCGGGCTGCGGCAAGACCCACATGCCGAAGGTGCACATGCCGAAGATGCACATGCCGAACTGGCTGTGGTGGAAGAAGCCGCCGCCCGAGCTGCCGCTCGTCGATGAGCTTGCCATCGTCTCGGAAACGGGCAGCGCATCGGGCGCGAAGTTCGAGCAGCGGCGGGACTACGAAACGCTCGTGCTCGACATCTACGGCGGCGGCTCGGGGAGCATGTCGATGACGCGGCGCGATCCGGACCGCCCGTGGCCGTTTCATCTCGTGTTGCGGTTCCACTTATCCGCGGTCGCCGTGCTCGATGTCTACGGCGATCAGCGGCTGCACATGACGCCGGGCGCGCCCAACAAGGACGGGCTGGTCGTCATCACCGTGCCGACGCATATCTATTCCGGCGAGACGAAGACGGTGCGAGTGACATGGTCGCCGGACGGTGCGCCGCCGCCCGCGGATGCGCCGGCCACACAATAGGCAGCCGCTGCCCGTCAGTCCTCCGAGGGCGCGCCGCCCGTTGCGGCGATCTGATCCGCCTTGACCCTCGCCGTGTCGAGCTTGCGCACGGCCGCGAGCATGCGGTCGAACGTGTCGTCCCAGTCGGGCGCCGTGGCGCTGCGCTGGAACCGGATTGGATTGACGCGCGCGACGACGAACGCCTTTAGGTAGGGGCTCGAGAAGCCCCGGGCCTTGAGCTCGGCGACCCGCTCCGCCACGGCTTGGTCGAGCTCGATCAATTTCTCTGCGCGCCGTGCGCGCTGCTCGAGAGCGGCCGGGAGCTTCGCCGGGAGAAAGGTTTCGCAGCGCTTGAGCACCGGATTGTAGGCGCCGCCCGCAAATCGGCCGTTGCGCTCGTAGCACAGGCCGAGCGTGAGGAAGGCCGGTTCCTCGAATTCGAGCGCGTAATCCTTCTCGGCCCGCGGCTCGAGCTGGGCGAGCTCCCGGGCCATGCGTATGACTTCGAGCGCCTTCTCGCGCAGGTTGTGCGCCTTCTCCGTATTGAGCGCGAGAATCTTGAAGGCGATCTCGCGCTCGGGAACGACCAGCGCGACGATCGAGCGCGCGCCGAGGTTCGTCATGCTGGCCCGGCGGTGATTGCCGTTCGGCGTCCAGTAGCTGCCGTCGTCGTTGCGCACCACGATGATCGGATCGAGATAGCGCCCGACCTCCTCCAGGCGGTTCGTCAGGCGCTTCACGTGCGCCTCCGACAGATCGCGCTGAAACGGCGTGGGTGCGACCTTGGCGAGCGGCAGTGCGGCGAGGCACTGCCACGCTCCACCCAAGGGATCGCGATAGCTGCCGATGACCTGTCCGCCGTCGCCCTCGATGGCCGCCGCCAGCGTGCGAATCGCCGCAGGCGGATCCGCATCAGCAACCTGGCGTGCAGTGAGGCCGCGCGAAGATTGTTCGGCGATCACGCGCTTCTTGCGAGGCTTGCGGGGCGTCGCTGCCATCGGTTCGGTCTCCTTATGATTTGCGGCGCGCGGTGCGCTTGCGATCCGACGCGGCCGAGCGCTTCCACAAGACTTCTCCGCCGCCCGTGCGACGGGCGAGCACTCGTGCAACGACGAACAGGAGATCCGACAGGCGGTTCAGATACCGGATGACCGCCGGCGCGACGGGCTCGTGGCGTGCAAGCGTGCAGCAGCGCCGCTCGGCGCGGCGCGTGATGGTACGCGCGAGATGGCATGCGGCCGCGGCCGCGCCGCCGCCGGGAAGAATGAAGTCCTTGAGCGGAGGCAGCTTCTCGTTGAAGGCATCGAGCTCGCGCTCGAGGCGCTCAACGTGCGCATCGTCGATGATGCTGAGGCCTGGGATGCAAAGCTCGCCGCCGAGATCGAACAGGTCGTGCTGAACCTGGGTGAGGCACGCAATCACGTTCCGCGGCAGGCCGCGTGTGGCGAGCGTCAGTCCGATGGCGCTGTTCGCTTCATCGACCGAGCCGTAGGCCTCGACGCGTGCCGAGTCCTTTGTCACGCGCTGACCGTCGCCGAGGCCGGTCGTGCCGTCATCGCCCGTGCGCGTGTAGATCTTGCTGAGTCGATTGCCCATGGGCGGAGCCTAACCATTGAGGCCGGTTCTAGGAAGATGCGCGCGAACACTACCCTTCGGCCGTCGGGATCGCCAGAATCGGAGCGTGACGGCGACGACTCTCATCATCCTGCTCGCGGCCCTGCTTGCCGTCGCGTTCTTCGGGTACCGGAACGCATCGAACCGTGCTCAGCAGGCGCGGCGCCTCGCTGCCAATCGCGACAAGCCCGCGGTCACCGCCGACTTCTCGACGCCCGAGGGCGCGATCCTGATGCTGGAGCGGGCCTTCCGGCAGCGCGATCTCGAGGCGGCGGTGCTTGCCAAGGACTTCAGGACCGAGGCCGAGCTCGAGCTCGCCTCTTCAGGCGCGGCCCGACGTGCATCCGACTCCGACATTGCCGCGCGCGCGGCCGAGCTCGAGCAGAAGTTCCGGTCGATGATGCAGAGCTCGTGGCCCGATTTCAGCGATGTCGAATCGCACTTCGTCGATCGTGAGTCGTACGCGCCGCCGGTGGGCCTCGCGAGCGCCCGCAATCTCGCCGTCGTCACCGAGGTCAACCGCTTTCGGCAGGGCGGCTATTCCGAGCACCGCATTCTCGTGGCCGAGGGCGCGCAGGGCTGGCGCGTGCTCAATCCGCTCTAGGTCTTGCCGAAGCGACACCGCGCGCCAACGAACAGGCTCCGCCGCGGCGTGTTGTAGCCGCTCGCGAGCTCGTAGCGTTCGTCGAGAGCGTTCTCGATCCGGACGTCGACGTCGAGCTGCGGCGTGACCGCAATACGGCCCGTGAGATTGACGAGCGTATATGGCGCCAGCGTCACTGCGTCGGGAAATCCAAAGTCCTTGCGCGCGCCGGCCGTGAGCAGATCGGCTCCGAGCCGATAGCGGCCGAACGACTTCAGGAACGAAAGGCTCAGGCTTTCGCGCGTGCGCCTGAGGAGCCGCGTATCGTCGGTGAGATTCCGTGGATTCTGCAGACTCGCTGCCGCCTGAAACTCCCAGCTCGATCCGTTCACATGCCACGCAGCCTCGACGCCCTCGATGCGCGCGCGCGCGACGTTCTCGTTGATGCCGTCGAAGGTAACCGGATCCGTGATGACGAATTCGATCAGCTGATCGATGTCATTGCGAAAGGCGCTGAGCGTCAGGCGCTCCGAGGCGCTTCGACGCCACTGCAACCCAATCTCCACGTTGCGCGATGACTCGGGCCTGAGCGCGGCGTTGCCGCCGAAACCGAATCGATCCGTGCTGTCAGGTGCGCGAAATGCCGTGCCGGCGGCGGCGAGGAGCCGCACCCGCGGGGAGAGATCGAAGCCATAGTCGAGGTTCCACGTGACTTTGCTGCCGGCCGTGTCGTGATCGGTGTACCCACCGGCGACGAGCACGTGGTGCCGCCCCAGCGTGAGGCGGTCTTCCAGATAGGCGAGTACGACGTTCGTATCGACGTCGAAGCCGCTGCCGAACTCCGCCGTCACGGCGCGCTCGCGGCTCGCCATCGCACCGAAGGTGAGCGACTGATGCGAGCTCAGCGTCACGTCGTTCTGCCACTCGAGCCCCGTTCGGCGCGTGCGCAGGTGATCCGCCGACTGGTTCTGCTGGATCTCATTCTGCATCGCAGTCGCACGGAAGCTCATGCGCCAATCGTCGGCCGCAGCGAAAGCCGCTTCGATGGCCGCCGCGTGATCCTCGAAGTCGGAATCGACCGGCGTGAGAAAGAAATCCGAATATTGCGACGTCCCGGCCGCGCGCCAGGCGCTGGCACGCAGCTCGACGGGCCCGGCGAGCCAGCGTCCCTGGACGGAGACGGAAAGATTCTTGTAGCCGCGATCGGTCTCGGTGTCCTTGCGGGTCGGAAAGCCGGCGCTATCGACCCACGAAGCGCTGAATCCGAGCCCGCCTCGCCCGAGCTGCAGCCCGCCGGAAGCGCTTGCCGAGCGAGTGTCGTAGCGGCCGAAACCGGCATAGGCCTCGATCCCGTCGCTGCGCGCGCCGCGCGTGAAGATATTGACGACGCCGCCGATCGCGTCCGAGCCGTAGAGCGTCGAGCGCGGGCCCTTGACGATCTCGATGCGCTCGATCGACTCGGCGGCTATGTTTTCGAGCGCCGCGCCGCCGATCGTGCCCGGGTTCACGCGGATCCCGTCGATCAACACGATCGTGTGGTTGCTGTCGGTACCCCGCAGGAAGAGTGAGGCCGGCTGGCCCGGCCCGCCGTTGCGGCCGATGTCGAGGCCGGCCTGAAAGCGCAGCGTGTCTGCGGCGTCCGTTGCGAGGGAGCGCTCGAGGTCGGCTCGCGTGATGACGACGATCGGCACCAGGATTTCGCTTTCCGGAGTCGGCGTGCGGGTCGCGGTGACGAGCACGCTGTCGCTCGAGTCGTCGGCCGCCATGACGAGGCCATGCCGGCCGATCGTCGACAGAAGCAGGAGTGGAACCAGGAAAAGGAGGGGCAGCCTTCGTGAAGACATGAATCGAGCTCCGCCTGCACGCCCGCAGGATCGAGTGCGCTGATGATCAGCACGCGGCGGAGATTCGAGGGAGCGGACTCCCAGCATGTCGCCCGCCGCGACACTGGCTGATTGCGGAGTCGGTCTCCGGGCTTACGAGCGGGGCACACTGACGTGCTCGCCACCGACATCGCCTTCCCGCGCCGGACAGTGGCGCAGTGGCTCGAACCCATTCGGTTCGTGACGTCGGAGTGACTCGATTACCGTTGCGGGGGCAGCGCCGGCTTCACACCGGCTTCCCATTACTCGCACAACGGGCGGCAATGTAGGAGGCCGGCCTGACCGCTGTCAAGGATTCGGCTTGCCCTCGGGGTTGCCCGTTTCCACGAAGCTCTTCAGCCGCTGCATTTGATGCGTGAGGACCTCGTCCACCGAGCCCGCAACGGTCTGCAGTCCCTGCGGATAGTAGCCCCCGACGTTGTACGTCATGACGAGCTCGATGCCCGACGGTTTGGCAACGAATGACAGGCTGAGCGCGCCCGTGACGCCCGTTGGCTGCAACGGGCCCAGTGCGCCTGCCATCGTCAGGCGCCGGTTCGGGGCGACGTTCACGACGGTCATGTGCAGCACACCGCCGCCATCCGGCAGCGTTTCGCAGAAGCAGCCGCCCGGCGCCGCGGTCAGCTTCAGATTCGCGGAATCGCCCGAGTAAGTGTGCTCCTTGTCCCACCAGCGTCCGATCTGAACGAACGCGTCGTAGACCTTGGCCACCGGGGCGTGGATCTCGACAATCGTCCTCAAGCTCATCGACGTCGCATTCGCTTCCACCACGTCCGCGTCCGCTGCCGTCGTGAGCAGCAGAAGTCCCGTTGCCAGGCCGTAAGCGCGATGCAATGACATGCCTTTCTCCTCTGGACTGCCCCCTTGCATCACGTACTATCCCTCAGGAGGTCCCGATGTCGCCATTCCTGTCCGCCGCGCTCGAAGCCGCGCAAGTGGCCGGCGAGATCATCGCGCGCCTGTATCGCGAGACGGTCCCGGTCAGCTACAAGGCCGACCAGTCACCCGTAACCCGGGCGGATGTCGAGTCGGAGCGCGCCATTCGGACGCTGCTCGCCGCGCGCTTTCCCGATCATGGTTTCTACGGCGAGGAGACGGGGCGCGAGCGCGAGGACGCCGAGTACGTCTGGCTGGTCGATCCAATCGACGGCACCAAGTCCTTCGTGCGGGGCTATCCGATGTTCTCGACGCAGATTGCCCTCATGCACCGCGGGGAACTCATCGTCGGCGTGTCGAGCGCACCGGTGTACGGGCAGGTCGCCTATGCCGAGCGCGGGGCAGGAGCCTGGCTGGATGGCGAACGGGTGCGTGTGTCGGCGATCGATGCCATCGAGCGATGCACTCTATCCGCGGGCAACCTGAAGACGCTCGCGTCAGGGCCGCGGTGGGCTCCCTATGGCCGGCTGGTGAGCCGGGTGAATCGCATTCGCGGCTACGGCGATTTTCTTCACTATCACCTGCTCGCGAGCGGACGAATCGACGCGGTGATCGAGTCCGACGTCAACATCCTCGACATCGCCGCGCTGGTCGTAGTCGTCGAGGAGGCCGGTGGGCGATTCACGGATCTCGACGGCCGGCCGGTGGCCGTCGGTACTACGAGCGTGCTGGCGACGAACGGCGTCCTGCACGATCCGCTGCGCACCGCGCTCGGCTAACACCGCCCGATCAGCGCTTGTCTGCGGCCGCGAGGGATCTGCAACTTCGTGCGTTGCTGTATTGCGGCGCACACTGGTTCGGGCTGGCCCGCCTGGGATTTCGCGAACTACCCGTCCACGAAAACGCGTCGACCCGATGCAGCCAGCTCGGCGATCGGAGTGCGGTAGACCCGCGTCAGGTTCGCCGCTGAGATCACCTCGCTCGTGGGTCCGAAGATCCACGAACCGTGGCCAGCGAGGAGCAGCGTGTGATCGGCGAAACGCTCCGCCTGGTTGGCGTCATGCAGGGTGGCAAGAAGGCAGGCTCCGCTGTCGGCGCGGCGCCGGAACAGTTTGAGCGTCTCGACGGCATGGCGCGGATCCAGATGATTCGTGGGCTCATCGAGGAGGTACACGTTCGGAGCCTGCAGCAGGATGGTGGCGATGGCGAGGCGGCGGCGCTCTCCTCCTGACAGCGTCGCGACTTCGCGCTCGTCGTAATTCTCCAGATCGACTTCCCGGAGCGCTTGCCGGGCGAGCTCGATGTCGGTGCGGGATTCCCAGTCCCAGAGCCCAAGGTGGGGATGGCGGCCGATGAGCGCCGCCTCGAGCACCGTCGAAGGGAAGGGATCCTCGTCACCCTGCGCAAGCAGACCCAGTCGACGCGCGCGTGCACGCCGCGGCCAGCCTGCTATCGGCCGGTCCTCCAAGAGCACGGTCCCGCGTGCAGGCGGACGCACGCCGGCGAGCGAATGCAAAGTCAGCGTCTTGCCGACGCCATTCTCGCCCAGGATCGCGATGAAGTTGCCGGCACGCGCCGTCACGTCGAGCTGCCGCACGAGGGTGCGGCCTGCCACCGCGACGTCGAGTCCCCGGCATTCGAGCAGTACGCCGGACATCAGCGTTCCCAGTGGATCTCGCGAGCGGACAGCGCGCCCATGACCACGGCCTCGAGCGAATCGGGCATCTCCCAGGTTGTCGGTGAAGTCATCATCCGACCCGCCATGATCTCGGCACGGACCTGGGGCAGGAGCGGTTTGCGGTCGGGGTCTGCATAGCCGTCAGGGAAGCGCGGAGCATCGGTCTCGGGATCGTACTTGTCCGTCGCGCCCAGCGTGTGCATCAGTTCATGCGTGATCACGACGTCGTTCGGAGCGGCCGCCCGGCGCGCGGCGAAGGCGTGGACGATACCCAGCATTCCCTTTTGCAGCCCGACGGAATGGGGCACAGCCACGGCCCGGTCAGGGTCGTGATAAAGCACGAACATCTGCACGTCCGGGGTTGCCTCGTCGCGCGCATGGGTTGTACTCCACGCCCAGTACCGCATCTTGAGGCTCCACCAGAGGCTCCCGATGGGCCCGGAATCGGGGGCCAGTACCGGCGGCAGCTCGACAACGGGCGCATATAGATGAGTCTCGACCGGTGGCGACAGCGCCACGGCGTATCGCGCAGCCTCGCGCGCGAAGAATGCGTCGATCGGCGCATACGCCGAATTGTCCAGCGTCCTGATGTAGCGCGAGCTGGCTTCGCTCGAGTCCGCATTGATCGGGTAGATGGCAACCCACAGCGGGCGCTGCCAGCTTGCCGTGCGCGCCTTGGTAAGCCAGGCGCCGGACGCTGTCAGCACGAGCACGAATCCAAGCACGATCAAGCGCAAGGCACGCCACGGAAATCGCCGGCTGTCATTCGAGCGCTTCAAGATCCGTCTGCCATGCACGGTGGGTTGAGTGCCGCACTCTCAAGGCTGAAGCCGGGACATCGACCAGGCGCCGGCTGCGAATTCGCCGTCCTCCGGGGTCAGGGTCCGTGTGTAGCGCACGCGGTCATGGATGCGGAACTGGCCCTCGACCCAGAATTCCACGGCTTCGGCCCACAGCCGAAAGCCGCCCCAGTGCTCGGGCCGCGGAATCGAGCGGCCGATCGCAGCCTGCGCTCCATAACGCGCGGTCACTCGGGCAACGGCAAGGAGCAATGCCCCGCGCGACTCGATCGGTCGGCTTTGGCGACTTGCCCAGGCACCCAGGCGGCTGCCCCAGGGCCGGCTCGCAAAGTATGCGTCGCTTTCCGCGGCCGGCGATCGCACCACGCGACCCTCGATTCGCATCTGCCGATGCATCGAATCCCAGTGAAAGACGGCGGCCGCGCGGCCCGTGGCGGCAAGCTCCTGGCCCTTGCGCGACTCATAGTTCGTATAGAAGACGAGATAGCCGGGTTCGACCCCGATGTCCTTGCAGAGAACGACGCGGGCCGACGGTCGTCCGTCCGCGCTGACGGTCGCCAGCATCATCGCATTGGGGTTCGGCTGGCCGCTGCGCGCGACGGCGGCCGCGAGCCAATCAGAAACGAGCACAAGTGGATCGGTCGGCAGCGGATCGGGAAGCAGCTCGTCCGGGGCAGGCATGGCGGCAATACTATACAGCTCGCGCGCTCTTGCGCTGACTCGCCCTGCACCTCTAAATAGAGGCGACTCCCCAGCAGGTCGCCCTCATGAATCTGGCCGAATTGCGTGCTCGCCTCACCGCGCTCGATCGCCGCCTCCTTGAGCTCATTGCGCAGCGCCAGGGTCTCGCCTCGCAGATCGCAGAGGCGAAGCGCGAGACCGGGCACCCGACGCGCGATTATCGACGCGAACGCGAAGTGCTGCTGGCAGCGCGTACTGCAGCGCTGGAACTCGGCATATCGCCGGCGACGGCCGAAGCCGTGCTGAGTCTTCTCATCCGGTCATCGCTTGCCACGCAGGAGCAGGCGAAGGTGTCTGCCGAGGGCCATGGATCCGGCAAGACGGCGCTGGTGATCGGTGGTTCGGGAAAAATGGGGCGATGGTTCGTCGACTTCATGGCCTCGCAGGGATTCGACGTCGAGGTGGCCGACCCTGTCGCGCCGCAACCGGGCCGCCGGCATCGGCTGCGATGGCAGGAGGGTGAACTCGAGCACGATCTCATCGTGGTGGCAACGCCCCTCGGGATCACCGATTCGATACTCGTCGAGCTCGCGAAACGTCGTCCATCAGGCGTGATCTTCGACATCGGTTCGTTGAAAACGCCGCTGCGCCAGGGCTTGAAGAGCCTCATCGACGCGGGCTGCAAGGTGACCTCCGTGCATCCGATGTTCGGTCCCGACACGGATCTGCTATCCGCTCGCCATGTGATTTTCATCGATCTCGGCGCACCGCAGGCCCTCGCCGAAGCGCAGGCCCTGTTTGCTTCCACGATGGCGGAGCGTGTCGTGATGGGTCTCGACGAGCATGATCGCCTGATCGCGTACGTGCTCGGCCTATCCCACGCCCTCAATATCGCGTTCTTCAGCGCACTTGCCGCGAGCGGCGAAGCCGCGCCCCGGCTCGCCGGTCTGTCGAGCACGACGTTCGACGCGCAGCTCGAAGTGGCGACCGCCGTGGCTTCGGAGAGCCCCCAGCTCTATTTCGAGATTCAGAGCCTCAACGAGTACGGTGCCGATTCGCTGGATGCCCTCGCGCGGGCGGTGGAGCGGCTGCGGGAGGTCGTACGAACGCGAAACGAGACGGCGTTCATTGACATGATGCGCATGGGTCGTGAGTATCTTGCCGGCCGTACGGCGGTGCGCAGTCCGTCGGTCTGAAGGGAGCAGGTACGCGGGGTACGCGCTGTGCGTAGCGGGATTTTCACACGGCAGTCGACGACCGCAGCGACCGAGCGGCGCACGGCGGAGCTCGAGTCCGAAATCGAGTCGCTGCGCGGGCAATTGACCCAATGGGCCCGCCAGGCGGATGACAACGCGCACAT
>Ga0153915_10007510_pt1 | contig 10290 bp, 9 predicted proteins | sample Opewatmetagenome_2_FD_107003 | JGI IMG/M metagenome (GOLD analysis project Ga0153915, IMG submission 107003) | Freshwater wetland microbial communities from Ohio, USA - Open water 3 Core 3 Depth 3 metaG | ecosystem: Environmental > Aquatic > Freshwater > Wetlands | place: USA: Ohio, Lake Erie... | reverse complement strand
GCGGGCGCGACGGGAGCGCCGATCGCGCGGGTAGGGCGCTCACCCTGATCGGCCTCGACCCCAGCCGCGCGATGCTGCGAATCGCCTCGGCGCGTCGCATCGCGGTTCCGACGTTCCGCCCGGTCCGCGGGGACATGATGGCGATTCCCCTGCCGGCGCGGTCGGTGGATGTCGTCACGGTGGGGTACGGCTACCGCAACACGCCGGATGTTCGGGGGGCGCTCGCCGAAACAGCGCGGGTGCTGCGGCCGGGCGGATGGCTGTTCGACCTCGATTTCTTCAAGCCGGCGCCGCGCGCCTGGCGGCGGCTCTACCTCTGGTATCTGCGGCGGGCGGGGCGGCTGGTGGGACAATGGTGGCATGGCGAGCCCGAGGCCTACGGGTACATCGCCCGGTCGATCGAGCGGTGGCTCACGCCCGGCGAGTTTCGTGCGGCGCTGGCGTCCGCCGGCTTCTCGGTCGAGCGCCGCGCGGAGAGGCTCGGGGGCGGGATCTGCCTGCACGGCGCCCGACGCCGCGCTTCCTGAGTCGGAGAGCCCCACTGCAGGCCGATGCGGTGCAATGCTTGGGGCTGCGGTGGAATGATGGGAACCCCTGCAGAGCGGGGGGTATGCTCTGCCATAGCGAAGCGAGTCCCGGTACCACCCCAGGATACCGGTGCCGGGACAGAGGCGGCGTGCCGTCGTGGCACGCCGCCTCGCATTTTGCCGCGTCCGCGCCCCGGCCCTGACGACCGATATTCGAGCAGCAAGGAGATACGCATGGTTGCCGTTCCATCCACGATGCTCCCGCTCGGCACCCCCGTGCCCGACTTCGCGCTGTCCGACGCGGTGTCGGGGAATCGCGTGTCCGCGGCCGACTTTGACGACGCCAGGGCGCTACTGGTGATGTTCATCTGCAACCACTGCCCCTTCGTCAAACACGTAAAGACGGAGCTGGGTCGGGTTGCGGCGGACTACCAGGGCAAGGGGCTGGCGGTCGTCGCCATCAACGCCAACGACCTGGGCGCTCAGCCTGATGATGGGCCGGACCACATGAAGGCGCTGGCCCGCGAGGAGGGCTGGGCGTTCCCGTTTCTGTTCGATGAGACGCAGGAAGTGGCGAAGGCCTTCCGGGCGGCGTGCACCCCGGACTTCTACCTGTTCGATGGGACGGGCAAGCTGGCTTACCGTGGTCAGCTCGACGACAGCCGGCCCGGGAACGGGATTCCCGTGACCGGCGCGGACTTGCGGGCGGCGATCGCGGCGGTGCTGGCGCGCCAGCCGGTCCCGGCCGAGCAGAAAGCCAGCATCGGCTGCAACATCAAGTGGACCCCGGGCCGGGAGCCGGGCTACTTCACGCCATAGTTTGCCGTTGTGCGCGGCGTGCCGGCGCCGCAGATTCCGGGGTGTTTTGAGAGGTCCTCCGGGCCTCCGCCTAGCTTCCATCCTCGGCATGCAGAGGGCGACCCGTGACAGTCATCTGGATAGACGGTCAGTACTACGACCGCGACAAGGCGGCCGTGTCCGTGTTCGATCACGGCCTCCTGTACGGCGACGGCGTGTTTGAGGGCATCCGCGTTTACGGCGGCAAGGTGTTCCGCCTGCAGACGCACATCGACCGGTTGTACGATTCGGCAAAGGCCATCGCACTCGAGATTCCGCTCACCAATCCGGACATGGTTCGGATGGTGCGGGAGGCGACCGCGAAGAGCGGGTTCCAGGACGGCTACATCCGGCTCGTGGTCACGCGCGGGGTGGGCGATCTCGGCTTGGACCCGCGCAAGTGCAAGAAGCCGTCGGTCATCTGCATCGTGGACGAGATCGCGATCTGGACGAAGGACCGCTACGAGAAGGGACTTGTCTGCATTACCGCGGCGACGCCGATCAGCCACCGGGAGAACCTGTCTCCCCGCATCAAGTCGCTCAACTACCTCGCGCACATCATGGCGAAGACTGAGAGCGTGGCGGCGGGCGTGGACGAGGCGCTGATGATGGATCCCAGCGGGTTCGTGACCGAGGCCACGGGCATGAACCTGTTCCAGGTGAAGGGCCAGCGGCTGCGGACGCCACCCGAGTACGCCGGGATTCTCCGCGGCGTCACGCGCGACGCCGTAATGGAGCTCGCCCGTGAGGCGGGGTATCAGGCCGAGGAGTATCCGCTCACGCGGTACGATCTCTACACGGCGGACGAGGTGTTCCTCACCGGGACGGCCGCGGAACTGATCGGTGTCGTGAGGCTCGACGGCCGGAAGATCGGGTGCGGCGCCCCCGGTCCGATCACCAAAGAGCTGACACAGCGGTTCCGCGAGCTGGCGCGGAAAGAGGGCAAGTAGGACGGAAAGCGACGCGGGGGCGACCGGAAGGTCGCCCCCGTTGTTCTTCTCAATTCGCGCCAGCTGCTACACCCCAGCCCCCGGCCAGACCGCCAACCGCCAACCGCTTTAACCCGCCGAACGGCACCGGCCAGTCGTCTGTTGACATAATTAGATATTGTAATCATACTTATTTTATGACTCTTGGTCAGTTCGCCACCGCGGTCGGCGCGCCGAAGCGCTGGGTGCAGAACGCCTTCCAGGTCCTCGGCCTGCCGGCGGTTTACACCGAGCCGTTAGCCTGCCGGCTGGCCTTCGCCAGGGCGGTGAAAGCGGCGTGTGGCATGCCGCTCCGACGGGTGTTCCCCATCGCCGAGGACGCGCTGGCAAGGTGGCCGACGCACAAGACCTGGGAGCTGCAGGACCCGGACGGATCGGTCCGCGTGGTGTTGCAGCTCGAGCGCTTCCTGTCGGACTACGCGGTGCGCCTCTCACTGTCGCGCACGTTCTATGCGGAGAAGCGCCGCGGGCGGCCGAGGAAGCGCACGCCAAGGGGCGTCGCGCTGGCGAAATGGTACGGCGTGGATCTCACGTTGCTGGTAGAATCGCTCAAACGGACGCCGGAGGAGCGGTTGCGGCAGCTGGACGAAGCGCGGGAGTTCTTTGCCCACGCGAGAGTCGTTCGATGACGCTGTTCATCGGTCAGATCGCGGAACTGGTGAAGACCAAGGTGCGCTTCGTGGTGATCGGCGGGGTCGCGGCCGGCCTACACGGCGCCGGGCGAGCCACGTTTGACCTGGACATCTGTTACGACCCGTCGGAGGAGAACCGGGAGCGACTCGCCAGGCTGTTGGCGGGGTGGGGTGCTTACCTGCGCGGCGTGGAGCCCGGGTTGCCGTTCACGATGGACGCCCGGCAGTTCCTCATCACGCCGGTCATGACGCTCACCACGTCTACCGGCGACTTGGACGTGATGGACCGGGTCGCGGGCGTCGGGGAGTTTGCAGCGGTGCTGGCGCAATCGGTGGAGACGACGGTTGGCGACGTGTCGTTCTGGATCCTGGATCTTCCGGCGCTCGTTGCGGCCAAGCGGGCCAGCGCCCGCCCGAGGGATCTCGCCCAGCTGCCGGAGCTGGAGGCGCTGCTGGCGCTGCGGGGTCGCTAACTGCCAACCGCCAGCGGCCAACCGCTAACCCACCCGCCTCGTCTTCCTCCGCATGAAATCCATCAAGATGTACTGCCCCAGCGTCATCGTGTTCGTGAAGTAGGCCTTCCCCCTCGAGATCTCGCACACCCGCTTCACGAAGTCCACCAGCGAGCGCTCGCGGGCCAGCATGAACGTATTGATCATGATCCCGGCCTTGCGGCAGGCGGCGACCTCGTGGAACGTCGCCTTGAGGATCTTGGGGTCGAGCCCCATCGAGTTCACGTAGATCCGGCCGTCCGGCTGAGTAAGCGCCGAGGGCTTGCCGTCGGTGATCATCACGACTTGGCGCATGTCCTTCTTCTGCGCCGTGAGGATCCGCCGCGCGAGCTTCAGCCCTTCCGCCGTGTTGGTGTGGTACGGTCCCACCTGGGCGTGCGCCAGCCGGCCGAGCGGGATTTCCTCCGCCGAATCGTGGAACAGCACCACCCGGATCGAGTCACCCGGGAATTGGGTGCGGATCAGATGGGTCAGCGCCAGCGCCACCTTCTTCGCCGGCGTGAACCGATCCTCGCCGTAGAGGATCATCGAGTGCGAGCAGTCGAGCATCAGCACCGTCGCGGCGCTGGACCGGTACTCGCTCTGGTGCACCATGAGGTCGGGGTAGTCGAGATCGAGAAACGGCTGGGCGCCAGAGCGGCCGGGCGCCTGGTCGCCACGGAGTGCCCGGGTCCCCAGGCGCGCGACCGCCCGCTTCAGCGTCTCCGGCACGTCGAGGTTCATCGTGTCCCCGAACTCGTAGGGCTTCGAAGCGGCCTCGGCCTCGATCCCCGTCGCGAGATACGGCGTGTCGTGGCTCCCGAAGCTCGACTTGCCGATGCTGCCCAGGAGATGCCGCAGCGCCCGGTAGCCCAGGAAATCGATGGCCTTCTCGGTGAGATTGAACTCGACCTGCTTGGCCGCCGCATGGGCCTGGCCGCCGGGTCCGAACATCTGCTGATGGCCCTCAGGCACCTGCGGCGCCTGCTGGACGTTGAGATAGCCCTCGTCGATCAGCCGCTGGACGATCTGGTCGAGCAGCTCCGCCAGCTGCTGCTTGATATCGGCGTCCTTGGCCTCGTCGCCCGTGGATTCCCCGCGGAGGATCTTGAGCATGTCGGGGGTGAGCTGCCCCGACTCCATGAGCGCCCGGAGGATCGCGTCCTTGAGCGCCTCCATGGACTGCGTGTCCTCATCCCCGAACTCGCCCCACCAGGGATGCGACATCGGCCCGCCGGCAAACCCCGACTGCAGCAGGAAATCGCTCAGCTGATCCAGCAGGTCCTGGAGGTTGATCGCGTTGGCGAGCTGAGGGATGTACCTGCCGTAGGTGGTGTAGCGCATGGGTAATAGGAACCTGGGGAGTCGGAATTGTTCCGGCAATGGGGAGCCGCTCCGCCACGGGCGACAGCCTGGGCATCGGCCTTGAGCGCCGAACCGCGAGCGTCATTATCATGTTCCGGCAGATGCCCGCCGCCACATTCGCCGCCTTTCGCCATCGCAACTTCAGCCTGTTCTTCGCGGGCTACGTGATCTCGCTGGTCGGCGTCTGGATGCAGCGGGTGGCCCAGTCATGGCTGGTGCTCGACATCACGGGCTCGGCGTTCTTCGTGGGACTGGCAGACGCCCTCGGCTCGCTGCCGATCCTGCTGTTGTCGCTCTACGCCGGCGCGGTGGCGGATCGCGTCTCGAAGCGCCACATGGTGATTGCCACGCAGACTGCCGCCATGCTGGTCGCGTTCGGGTTCGCGGCGATGATCTACGCCCACGTCACGAGCATCACCCTGATCGTGGTGCTGGCGGCCCTGATGGGGGTGGCGACGGCGTTCGACATCCCGGCGCGCCAGTCGTTCTTCATCGAGATCGTGGGGCGAGACGACCTGCCCAGTGCGATCGCGCTCAACTCGTCCGCGTTCAACGCGACGCGCCTCGTGGGGCCGGCGCTCGCCGGCATCGCGATCGGCGCGCTCGGGGTCGCCGCCTGCTTCGTGGCCAACGGCGTGAGCTACCTCGCCGTGCTCGCGGCGCTCGTCGCGATGCGCGTGCCGCCGTTCCGTGCCGCCGCGCTGCCGGCGACGTCGGCATGGCAGAACATTCGCGACGGGCTCCGCTACGTCGCGTCCGACGCCCGCGTCCGGCTGCTGCTGTTCAACATCGCCGCGATGAGCGTGTTCGGGCTCCCGGTGCTCGTGCTGCTGCCCGTGCTGGCCAAGAACGTGCTCGGGCGAGGTGCGCAGGAGTACGGCTGGATGATGTCGGCGGTGGGCGGCGGCGCGCTGGTCGGGGCCCTTGTGGTGGCCACGTTCGCGTCGACGATGCACAAGGGTCGGGCGGTCGCATGGTCGGCCACGGCGTTCGGCGGGCTCGTGATCGCCCTCTCGCTGGCCCATTCCGTAGGCGTGGCGCTGGTGATCCTGGCCCTGCTGGGCGCCGCGATGATCACGGCCACCGCGCTCACCAACACGCTGCTCCAGACCCTCTCACCCGACGCGCTGCGCGGCCGGGTGGTCGCCGCCTACACGTTCTCGTTCGTCGGGATGGCGCCGCTGGGATCGTTGCTGGCGGGGAGCGTCGCGCAGCGCTTCGGGGTGGCGGCGACGCTAGTTGCGGGCGGGCTGGTCACGGCGGCGGCGGCGCTCGTGCTGCTGGTCGGGTCGCAGGCCATGCGGGAGGCGCGGTGAGCCGCCGCCGGGTGGCTCAGCGGCACATCCAGAGAAACACCAGCGGCACCAACACCCCGATGGCCGTGAGCCACGCGCCGCGCCCCGTGATGCCCTTCCTGCCCTTGAGCACGAACAGGCCGGTCACGGCGAGCAGGCCGAGCGCGACGGCGTAGAGATCCGCCATCCAGGTCCACAGCCGCTTCGGGATGTTGAGGTGCAGGGCATTGGCCGCGCCCAGCAGGGAACGCTCACGCACGATCTCCACCGTCGCACGGCCCGTCGCGAGATCCACGTCCGCGGTGCCGTCCTCGAGGAAGATCCGCAGCGTGGCGGTGTCGGGCCGGAACGTGGTGCGATACTCCGGGGCAAGGCCGAGCCTGGCGAGCATCGCCCGCACGGCGGTGGGGCTGTCGAGGGCCGTGCGGTCGATCGGACCGATCTCCGCCGGCCGGCGCGCGATTCATGAAGGACCGGCCAAGGAGCGGCCGTCGCCTAGCGAGCCACGAGACCCCGCTGCCGTGCCGCTTCGACGATCAGATCGGCCGCCTGCTGATAGGCGAACTTGCCGGTGTTGATCACGAGGTCATAGCCGGCGGCGGCGTCCCACTCGCGCCCGTAGTACGTGTGCACGTAGCGTCGGCGGCCATGGTCGGCGTCATCGGTCACCTTCTCCGCGGTCTTGCGGTCCACGTGGAGCCGTCGCATCGCCGTGTCGATCCGCACGTCCTGGGGTGCCACGATGTAGACGTGCAGCGTGTTCTCGCGCTGCGCGAGATAGGCCTGCGCCCCGCGTCCCACGAGGACGGCGTGATCGTGGCCCGCGACCTCGGCGATCACGGCCTCGGTCATCTTGACGATGCGGTCTTCGGGTGGCAGGGGCAGGGCAGGCTCCGCCGTCGCGGCGAACATCTCGGGGGCGGAGATGGCGAGCGCCCGCGCGAGCCGCTCCACCAGACTCGGCACCCGTTCTTCCTGACGCTGGACTTCCTCGGCCGTGACCCCTGCACGCTCCGCCACCCGCTCGACGAAATCGTTGTCGATCAGCGACCAGCCCAGCCGCTCGGCCACCAATCTCGCGATGTTCGAGCCGCCCGATCCGTACTGCCGAGAAATCGTGATGACCGACATGGGCAATGTCCAATGACCAGTGTCCAACCGCCAACCGCTGCACGCGACACGCTGCGCGCTGCACGACCTACTGAAACATGTTCTGCCCGCCGCTCCCGCCCGGCCGCCGCTCCGGCCGCGCCCTGGCGTACCCCAGCTCGTCGCTCCGCGAGATGCGCTTCTGGGCGACGAGACCCTCGAGCACCAGCTCGCAGGCGGCGGTGACCCGTCCCGGGTCGCCTTGGGGGGCGAGGCCGGTGCTCTTGACGACGTCCAGCAGCCCCGGGATGCGGCTGAATCCCTTCACGCACGTGTCCGCACGCTCGGCCTCGCCCACCTTGAGCGCCCCGCCCTCGTCGAACCACGCCACGATCGCGTCGCAGTCGACACCGCCGGCCCGTGCCTCGAACGTCGCGAGGCACGCGCGGCGCACTAGATCCCGCGCGATGGTCTCGGCGCCCTGCAGCTCGCCCTCGTACTCCAGCTCGATCTTCCCGGTGATGGATGGGAGCGCGGCGTAGACGTCGGAGATGCGCGGCACCGCCCGCTTCTCCCGGTTCACGATCGCGCGCCGCTCGGCGTTCGACGCGACATTCTCGATCACCGTGATCGGCAGCCGCTGGCTCACGCCCGAGCGGCGGTCGATGCGCTTGTCCTGGCGTGCCTCGAAGGCGATCCGCTCGACGATCTCGGCAATGAAGTCGGGGACCTCCGCCGGCCGGGCCGCGCGGGTGAGCCAGGCTTCCTGTGCGGTGATCGCCATGCCGTGCTCGATCGTCAGCGGGTAGTGCGTCATGATCTCGCTCCCGATCCGGTCCTTCAGCGGCGTGATGATCTTCCCGCGCGCCGTGTAGTCCTCGGGGTTTGCCGAGAACACGAGCAGCACGTCCAGCGCCAGGCGGATCGGGTAGCCTTTGATCTGAACGTCGCCTTCCTGCATGATGTTGAACAGCCCCACCTGGATCTTGCCGGCGAGGTCGGGCAGCTCGTTCAACGCGAAGACACCGCGGTTGGAGCGCGGCAGCAGCCCGTAGTGGATCGTGAGCTCGTCGGAAAGCAGGTGGCCGCCGCGCGCCGCCTTGATGGGGTCGACGTCGCCGATGATGTCGGCGATCGTGACATCGGGTGTCGCGAGCTTCTCGACGTAGCGGTACTCGCGCGTCACCCACGCAATCGGTGTGCGGTCGCCGTGCTGCTCCAGCACCTGACGGCCGTGCTTCGAGATCGGGCGGAACGGGTTGTCGTTCACTTCGCTCCCGGCAATGATCGGAATCTCCTCGTCGAGCAGGCCCACCAGGGCGCGGAGGATCCGACTCTTCGCCTGCCCGCGCAGGCCGAGCAGGATGAAGTTGTGCCGGGCCAGCACCGCGTTCACCACCTGCGGCACGACGGTGTCTTCATAGCCAACGATCCCGGGAAAGACCGGTTGCCCTGCCTCGAGCAGGCAAATCAGGTTCTGCCGCATCTCGTCCTTGACGGTGCGTCCGTGCTTGGCCGGATCGGCCCAGTCGGTCTGCTGCAGGTCGTGCAACGTCTCTGGCTTCGTTGTCATTCCGTCATTCCCTGTGTCTGTCGCCCAGATATACCCCGTTTGCGGCCGGAGGCTCAAGCCGGTCGCACGCCGAGCAGTCGCACCGCGGCGTAGCCCCGCTCCGCCAGGGGGACAAGTACCCCGCCGGCCGGCGCGCGGTCTGCCGCCCGTTGGTCGCGCTCGGTGAGGTCGGTGAGCGTCGCGTCGTCGAATGTCAGCACGCCGGGACGGACCGCCACGGCGCGCGCCAGCCCCGCGAGGTCCATGAGATAGAGCACCACGCCGACACCGTCGTCCGCCGGCTTCACGCCCACCACCGCCACCGCTGGGTCGGGGACGTCGAACAGACGGCCGAATGTCGGCAGCCGGTGGGCGCCAGCGCCCGAGGCGGGGAGCGCGATCAGCGAATCGAGGGAGAAGCCGAACCGCCACGGGTCGTCGGCCAGGAGGAATCCGGAGTGCTCCGCGAGGCGAAGGCGCAGGACCGGCGTGCGGTCGGTCACGGGAACGTCGGCGGCGCCCCCGTTCTGCAACGAGAGTCGCGCCCCGTCGCACGCCACCGCACCGGCGCCGCGGACGGCCAGGAGCATGGCACTCCCGCGCCCGCGCAGCGCGAGCCACCGGAGCGGCGTCATGTCGGCGATGGGCGGCGCGGCCGCGAGGGACCCGCCCGCCACATCCCAACGCGCCTCCTCGATTTCGGGGGCGAAGTCAAACCCCCACACGAGCCCCTCCCACCGCTCCTGCCCCTCCTGCCCCTCCATCTCATTGGTGATGTCCACCCATGGCAGCGCGTCGTACAGGGCGATGGTCGAGACCACGACCTCCTGCGAAGTCACGCGCCGCGCCCGGACGCGCACCCCGACGTTCGGCATCCGCTCGATGACGGACTCGGACAGGACCGCGGCGTCGAGCCCGTTCAGGCGGCCGCCCGGCCGTACGAGCTCATGTCCGGTCACACGATTCACGAGCGACACGATGGCACCATCGCCGCGATCCACCCGCAGCGCGTAGCGCTCGGTCTCGATCGCATTCTCCGTCCAGCGCTCTGCCGCTCCTGCCGCTCCTGCCGCTCCCGCCGCTGCTCCTTCCGGGACGAACGCGTACCCAATTCCCGGAACGTCGGTGACGACGCGCGTGGTCCCGTCGGGCAGCACCACCGCGCCGCTCTGGCCGAACGGCGACGGATTGAGCACGAGGGCGCCGCTCACGGGGAAGGCAAGGGCCTCGGCGAGGCCGGCGAGCGTGGGGTCATCCGGTGAGATCGTCTGCGCGAGGGCGCTGAATACCTCCGCAGGTGGGCGATAGTCCGCCGGCCCCGGACGGCCGGTCATGGCCGGCGGTGGTGTCGGAGCGGCGTGCCGCCGTGCGACCGCCAGCGCTGCGTCGCCGTCCCCCACGAGGATGCGCGGATACGCGTAGGCCCCGTTCCAGTCTTCGACGGCAGTGATCGCGCGCTGGGCCGCCGCGAGATCCGCCCCGACAACGACCGCAGACGGCAAACCTCCCGGTG
>Ga0153915_10007509_pt1 | contig 10291 bp, 11 predicted proteins | sample Opewatmetagenome_2_FD_107003 | JGI IMG/M metagenome (GOLD analysis project Ga0153915, IMG submission 107003) | Freshwater wetland microbial communities from Ohio, USA - Open water 3 Core 3 Depth 3 metaG | ecosystem: Environmental > Aquatic > Freshwater > Wetlands | place: USA: Ohio, Lake Erie... | reverse complement strand
TAAAAAGTGGCTGAGCGAGAGTCGTATTAAAGTTGTAAACGTTACTATTACTGGTTTGGGAAACATCCGTGATACTCCCCCCAAAGTTGCCGATAAAAGCCGGATAACTCCATTTAGTATAACCATATTGCCCCGTCCATTGAGGAAGGAAATTGGTAATCGCTTCCTTCCGTTTAAATTCAGAACCTTCCACCCCGACCACGGCCGAATGGACCGCCAAGCTCCTCTGCAAAGCGATCTTGACGCTCTCCTCCAGGGTGAGAGGCGCCTGAGATTCTTGTGCCTGGACAACGCCTGCGAAAACCATTGCCCATACAATCAATCCGATGAACCATTTGATTTTCATTGACCTATCTCCTCCTTTCCATTTGCTGCACCCCGCCAAAAAAAATCTCTAAAACAGTATCCAGTTTCGAAATAAGTGGGTAGGATTCGCGACTGATCATCCATTCGAAGACGAAGGAATTGACAATCCCCACTAAGGCGTGAGCCAAATCCATGGGGTTGAGGCGTCTGAACTCTCCTTCTTCGATCCCCTGCCTCATCACCCCAGCGAGGATGTCGATGTAGGCGACCATTTTCTCATGAAGTCCTTTCCCCAGCTCATCTTTGACCGCCCACTCGAAGCGACCCCGCTCTGAAGTATAGATCATAAAGAAATCCCGGTTTCGCTCGAAGAAATCGAACTCGAGGCCCAACACCTTTTTGATCCGCTCCACCGCGGAGGTCTTCAACAAGAGTTCGGCTTTCACAAGGCAATTAATCTCCTCTACCTTTTCATCGATGAGGGTGAAATAAAGCTCCTCTTTCGATTTGAAGTATTTATAAAGGGTCCCGGTCCCGAACTCCGCTTCCCGCGCAATGTCGCTCATGGTGGTGGGAAAGAATCCTTTCGCCGCAAACACTTTTTGTGCGGCCAAAAGAATCTCCTCGCGATGCGCCAAAAATTCCCTTTCTTTTCTGCCGATTTTCTCTGTCTGGATCATTTGTATACCTTTAGACGAAAATTGAGAACATTTATTCACTTTGTGAATGGATATTCCTCTTACTGCAAAAAAAGAGTGTTGTCAAATGAAATTCTTGAGGGAACCTCACTCCCTCTCTTCGGTTTCGAATAATCCGGTTACGCCTCGAAGCAATATCTTCCATCCCCGTTATTCCCTTTTCCTGAACGAGATTTAAACTGTCTCCCTAAGTGGGATACACCGCCCTTCCCTTCCTCTGTTGCGGAGGGTGATGGCCATAATACCAATGACTCAGGATTTGGATGAAAGGGAGACAATCTTTCCACTCACCGCCAGAGTATGGACCATGACCCCTTTTAGGGATTCGATGATGCTGAGATAAAGGGGTGAATGTTCGGGTACACAGATTCCATCAATCAATCTTTCTTCATGGTCTTCGGAATAGGCGTCCGCAATCCTGAGCATGGACCTTCCCTCTTCGCCGATTCGTTGGGCGAGAGATTTGCTCTCCGTAGTCAAGAGATTCGGAAGGTTTTCTAAAAGTCTTATGGCTTCCTGGAAGAGGCCGCTCACCTCTTTGACGGCCTGATCACTGAAGAGGATATGATTCTCAGATTTCCCCCTTACCCGATCCAAAATGCCCTGAATATTGTAAGTCAGGCGACCCAGACTGGAGGCGATCGAGAGATAAGGCTTGACCCGTTCCTTCTCCCTTCCACTCGACGGACTCTTCGAGATTATGAAACCGGTTAGTTCCGAAGAGTATTCATAAATCTTGTCTTCGAACTCTGCCTCCTCTTCGAAAAATCTCTCTGTGGGCTTTTGAAACCCCTCGAAAGCCAATTCCAACATCCGCATTAAGCTTTGACAAACCAGGATCATCTTCTCCTTTATCTCTTTGTCCATTCCCTCTCCCTGATGGATTCGCAGTTTTTTCTCCCTAAGGATGACCTGCCTTCTGATTCAGCAATATTTCTAAAGGTTAAAGATTTAGGGTAGGAATTCTCAACCTTAACCTAAAATAATTTTAGTTGCTCCTTAACTTCCTCCCCTCCCTTTCTCTCAGGGAAGAGATTGATTTTGCCGTAGACGCCATCGTGGCCCGGAATAATTGAAACCTTTCCCTGCCTCATTCGGACAATCCCAGCCAGGACATGGGGCGGAACAAAGGAAGCCAATTCATCGGGGGTGGCGTCGAGAAGAATTCTAAATTCTGACCCTCCTCTCTCGATCAGCCTTTCATATTCAGCTTCGACTCCTTTCGTTCCAACTCGAACATCCAGCGCCTCCGCAATAATCTCCTCCAAAGGAATGAGGTGGATGGAGGGAATGGCATTCCTTGGAATAAAGCCCTCTGGACGATCGGCGAGTTCCTCCACGCGATGCATCACTCCGATGGTCAGCTTCTTATGACAGCTCGGGCAAAGATACTGGTTTGCCTTGGTTTGGGAGGGAGAGAAGATCACGCCACATTGACGATGACCGTCATAGTGATATTTCCCCTCCTCTGGAAAGAATTCGATGGTAAAGAGAATCTTTTTCCGGTCTTTCTTGCGAATCGTTTCAGCGATCTCCCGATAATCCAATGCGCAATCGAAGACGTTCGCCTCCCTTCCCAATCGGTTTGGAGAGTGGGCATCTGAATTAGACAGAAGGGTCATGGAATCGAGGGCGGACAACCTCCAATTCATTTCAGGATCCGATGAGAGGCCTGTTTCAATAGCGCGGATGTAAGGAGACAGTTCTCCAAAGCACTCTTCAATGGAGTTGAACCCCGAGTTCGCCCCAAAGATCGAAAACCAGGGTGTCCAGGCATGGGCAGGGATGACCAGGCAATCCGGAGAAATATCTAAGATCATCTTCGCCAATTCCTTTGCAGTAAAACTAAAAATGGGTCTTCCATCCGAGGAGAGTTTTCCGACGTTTCCCAGTTTAGAACGAATGGCCTCTACCACCTCAAAGCTGGGGGCAAAGATGAGAGTGTGGATCCGCCTTACCTTTCCATTCTGAGTATAGATGTTACTCACCTCTGTCGTTAAAATATACTGGATTCCCTGTTCCCCCTTCTTCAGCTTAAAGAGACCATTTCCTAACGGTTCCAATTTTGATCGCAACTCTGCAAAATAGGTGGGATGGGTAAAATCTCCTGTACCAAGAAGGACAATTCCTTTTTTCTTTGCCCATCGCGCAAGGGTTTCCACCTCCATCTCCTTACTGGTCGCTCGACTGAATTTGGAATGAATATGAAAATCAGCAATGAATCGCATCATTGAAACCCATAAATTTCAAATGACAAAGCTCAAATGTTCAAATCAAATCCAAAGCTCAAACGAGACGCTGAAATTCTTGGATCCTGAATTAGATTCGGGGCATGGTTTGGCATGGTATGGGCATCCTTCTGAGATGGCTTCTGAATCCGCTTTGGACTTTGACATTCATTTGTCATTTGGGTTTTGACATTTGACATTGAATTCTTTCAGCCTTCGGATGGCATCCATTTTTTCCCGATCTCCCACCTTGGCTTTATCGATCGCACCTTTTAACACCTCAATGGTCTGATCATAGATCTTACGATCCACGGGATAGGGATGGCCATCTTTCCCGCCATGGGCAAAGCTGAATCGCGTTGGGTCTTTGAAGCTGGGTGAGGTTCCATGAATCAGCTCTGAGATCAGGGTCAATGCGCGGAGGCTTTTCGGGCCCACTCCCCGGATTCCCAGAAGCTCCTCAAAATTCCTAGGCGAATGCTCATAGATCTGGACAAACATCTTCTCCAGTTTCTCCATGCGAATCTCTTCCATGGGAACAGGATGCTCTTTGGGAAGACAAAGTTCAATCGCCCTCTTTCCTTCAGCGATCAGAAACTCAGGTTTCTCGCGGGAAAGGTCAGCGATGGATTGCCTGGTCTTTTCACTCTCACCCGCCACGAGATTCAAGCCTTCTTTTCTTTGATCACAACACACTGCCCAGTGTGGCTCACAGACAAAATCTTTTACTCCCATGCTAAGCCAATGGTATCTCCGGGCGTATCGGCTCTCTTCATTCATGCCCTGTTGAACGACGGCCCACTGCCCTGACTGGGTAAAAAAGAAGGTGTGATGATAGATTTGGTACCCATCCTGAACGGCGGCACTGTCGACCTTAGCAGACATCCGGCTTGCATAAATAAGCGGGGTCCCATCAATCGCTCTTTGGGAACAAACCTCTTCGATTTCGACGGGAGTCCTTCTGGAGACTCTTCCCTTCCCTCCTGCAATGAAGAACCCCAGTTCCTCTTCCATTCCTTTGATCCCCTCTTTCAGGGCACCACAGACGGTCGTGGTCACGCCGCTTGAATGCCAATCAAACCCCAGTCCGCAACCAAAGGCCTGGAACCAGAAAGGGTCAGAAAGCCGGGAAAGCATTTCTCCCGTTCCATAACCGTCGATGATAAAAAGGGTGATCTCCCTCGCCAGGCTCTTCATCCTCTGGAACAGCCATGACGGCGCTTTCCCATAATGGAGTGGAAGATGAGCCACGCCTGTCTTCATCTCATAAGGTCCCTTGCCCAGCCCATTTCTTCCCCAGAAGACACGATCGTTTGCATTCGGATAAAAATGTCATTGCGAGCGAAGCGTTGCACCGATGCAAGAACCACCCGTCACTCCTCAAGAAAACCCGAAATCCCCCCCTTCCAACGGGGTTGACTACGCGACTTTATAGACGACGTCGTGTTCTCTCACTCGGTCCTTTATCTTAATCCCGATATCCGCACCCGGCCCCGCCTCCTGGACACTTTTGTTCTCAATCTGCATGGAGTCGATCGCTTGAGTGACATCGGTCGTATGGCCGACAATGTGGATGGTCTCGCCCACCTTCAACGATCCCTCGGATAGCCGTATCGCGGCAACGCCAATTTTTCCAAAATATTTGATCACTTCGCCTATTTTCTTCTCCTCCATGTTCCCCCTCCTTTCTCAGAATTTCAATTCAATGCCTATTTCTTCCAGGCCTCTTAAAACTTCCTTCACTTCAACCGCTTTGAGACATTCCGAATCTCTGCATTGGAAGAATCTCTCCTGAGAACACGGAGAGCAGTGGATTCCCCTCCAAACGACCAACGACTCTTCTCCCCTCGGGGACCAAACCCTTTGATCCGTCGGGCCAAAGATGGCCAGCGTCGGAAGTCCTAACGCAGCCGCCATATGAGAAATACCGGAGTCATTTCCGACGAAAAACCAGCATCCGTCCATCACAGAAGCCAGTTGGAGAAGCGTCAGTCCCTTGGCAAGAACCGGAGCGTTGGGTCCCGTTGCCTCGAAGGCCTTCCGGACTTCTGGGCCCTCGGCTGGGCCAAGAACGATGAGGACTTTTGAGCGGAGACGGTCTTGAAGGGTACGAGCCAGATCTAAAAACCGATCAAGCGGCCAAGCCTTCTTCTTGCTCCCGCTCCCCGGATGGAGGACGAACACGTGCGATCGCTCTTCCGGCGTCACCCCTTTGCTTTCCCAGAAATTTCTTGCCCACTCTCGATCTGACTTCTTTAAATAAAGCTTGGGATTGGATCCGGATGCGGGAATCCCGTGTTGGTCAAACTGCTTGAGAAGATGATCGGTGACATGAACCTTCGCCTCCCAGGGCGGAAAAGAATTGATCGAAAGGATTCGCCCCTGACCCACCCTCCTCAAATTTCCGATTACCGTCCCTTCTCCGTCCTTTCCAAAGACAACGATGAGATCGAATGTTCTGAAAAATTCACAGAGCGTAAAATCCAGATTCCCTTCTCGATGGAAGAAAGAGGCCATTCCTTTTTGATCCACCGAAAAGATGGCATCCGCATAGAATCGCTCATGGACTAACTCCAGGATTCTCGGATATCCCATGATCACTGATTTCGCGTGCGGAAAGGCCTTTCGAAGGGTTTCGAGGGCGGGCAACGCGAGAATGAAATCACCCAGGGCACCCTGGTGAACGACCAGGAGGGATTCAACCTCAGGCGCTTTTTTCGAATCAGGAGAGCCCATCGATTGACCTCCACTCGGTCAGGAGATTCTTTCCAGACGCCTCCGAATGTGTTCATCCTTGGGTGTGATCTGAAGGATCTTTCGATATTCTCTTCTTGCCTCTTTCCATCTTCCCCGATCCTCATACAGGACACCTAAATTGATTCTTGCAAGGAGGTAGCCGGGGTTGATACGAAGGGCCTTCTTCAACTCAAAGGCGGCTTCCTCATATCGTTTCCGATCGCTATAAAGAAGGGCCAGATTATAACGGAGATCTGCGTACTGAGGGTTCATTCGAACTGCCTTTTTCATACACCGAAGGGCCTCGCGGGTACGGCACATCAAACCGTAGACAAAACTGAGGTTCGCATATCCCATGCCATAAGAGGGGTCAATCTTCAAAGCTTTCTGAAACTCCCGAATCGCCTTTGGATAAACTCCTTGATAGGCATAAACCGTCCCAAGGTTTGCGTGGAAAATAAATTCATCAGGTTTCAGCCTTGCAGCCTTTCGAAGCTCCTGGACCGCCTGTTTGGATTTGCCTTTTCTGGCCAGATAAAGACCGACGAAGTTGCAAAATTGGGCGTCGTGCTGGTTTAAATGAATCCTTCTTAAAACTCCCTTTGTTTCCTGATTAAGATGAACCATCCCTCCCTGCCACACTCCTTTCTTTCTGTAATGGTCTCGATAATAGGAGTGGACCTGGATGGCCTTCTGAATTTGAGCCGCAGCCTCCTTTAGCCTTCCGGTCTGGAGATACAAAATTCCTAGGGCGTGACGAAAAAAACCATCTTTAGGATGTCTTCTCACCTCGAGGAGGAAAATCTTTTCAGCTTCTTTCCATCGCTCCGTCTCAACGTATAAAAAGCCCAAATGAAGGGCGGCCTCCCGATACTTTGGGTTCAAGCGGAGAGCCTCCCGGAAATGATTCTCTGCCTTTTTCAATTCCCCCCCACCCATTAAGAAAAGCCCGAATTGATTCTGAAGGTCCGCATAGCCCGGGTGAATTTCAATCTCCCTCTCGATCTCGGCCAACATCCACCGATACAACCGGGGCCATCTCACCCTCAGCCGTCTTCTTGTTTTTTCTTCGGAATCCACTGTCCTCCCGCCTTTGTCCAATTGGTGAGTTCAAATTCGATATCGATGACTCCGGGAATACCCTTGATCTTCTTTTCCAAGGATTGAAGACTCTTGATCGTGAAATCTGCGGCGCTCTCTATACTCCCATCCGTATGATGAAACGCCGATTTGAAGATCCCTCGCAGGTAGACCACTCCCTTCACCGTCCCAAAAGTGATCCTTGAATAATCGATATTGCTCCGGATCAGGATCTGGCGAACGTTCGACTGGATGACGAAATCCTCTTTTAACATCAAAACTCAACCATGATTCCTTCGACTTTAGGAGGGATCGACGTCTTTCTCCAACGCCCTCCTGATCGCATCTAATAGCTCCTCAGGGTCATAAGGTTTCTTAACATAAAAACGAGCCCCCAGTGCCATGGCCTTTTCCTCTGAGTTCTTCTCCGGACTCCCCGTCAGGAAGATCACTGGAACGGCACCGGTATTCGCGTCTTCCTTCAGTTTTTCGGCAACGCTGAACCCGTTCCCCGCCGGCATTCGGATATCGAGGATGATGAGATCCGGTTTTTCTTTGTGGGCCATAAAAATACCCTGAGCCCCATCAAAGGCGGTGACGACCTCATATCCGGCTCGTTGGAGCCGGATCGTCAGCGCCTTGACAATATCCCGCTCGTCATCGACGATGAGAATCCTTTTCTTCTCCTCCATGTTCTCCCCATTCTCCCCCCTCAGCCCTTTTATTGTCTCCGTCTTCTGTTCAAGCGAATCGGCACCCTTCTCCCTTCGCCCTGCTGGAGTTCACTCAGGTGATGGTCTCCGTTACCCTTAACTTCTCAAATAAGCCGCCATCCGAAGCCTTGAAGGGCGGCGTGCCGTGTCCGTTTTGCACCCCGTGGGTACATTCATCATTGGCTAAGACCCGTCGTCCCCTGTGAAGGCGGATCAGCGGAATCCCCTTGAAGCCAGCCTGCCATCTCATCCCTTGTTTGATGGAACGCCTCCATCTCTCCTTTTTCGATGGGGAGGCCCGCAGGGAAAACCTCTTTCAGTGGGTTCCGGAATTGTCCGTCTTTGGCTAGCCGATAGTCCAAATGAGGCCCGGTGGATAAACCGGTCGATCCCACATATCCGACGATCTGTTTCTGACTCACCCTTGCTCCCTTTCTGATTCCAGAGCCAAAAGCAGAAAGATGACCATAATAGGTGATATACCCATTCATATGGCGGAGGATCACCTGATTCCCGAACCCGCCATTCCATCCGCACGAGGTAACGGTTCCGTCTGCCACAGCCCATATGGGTGTGCCGGGCGGAGCCGCGTAATCCACACCATAATGGGGCCGCAATCCTCCCAGGATGGGATGTCTTCTGGCCCGGCTGAATTTTGAACTAATCCTGCTAAACCTTAAAGGGGCCTTCAAGAAAGCTTTCCTCAAAGATACCCCTTTCTCATTATAATACCCCTCTTTATACCGGACCCCTCGGAGGATCCTTTCCCCCCTCTGGTACTCTAAGGCACGGATCGGTCCATATTGGACAAATTGATCTCCTTTATAAATCTTCTCCACAACCACTTTGAATCGATCCCCTTCCCGGACATCCTTATAAAAATCGATCTCCCAGGCCAGGATTTCCGCAAAGGCAATGGTCAAGGGGTCCTGTTCTCCGGCCGCCTCTATCGCCTCGAAGAGAGAGGAATGAATTTCTCCAACGACTTTCACCAGATGGCTTTCGAGGAGGATTCTCTTTCTTTGAACCACATATCCCTCGGAATCTTTCTCAATCTCATAAATCTCTTTAGGACTCGCCTCGTAGATAAACTTTACCAGCTCTCCCTTCATATCATGGATGTACTGGTAAGTTCCTCCTTTCATTCTCCTAAAATTCACATAGGGTTTCAGTTTCGAGATAATCAGATCGATCCATTGAAGAGGAATGTGCTTCTTTGACAACGATTGGAAAAGGGTACTCCGGTCTTTCACCTCTCCTTCAATGGTATAAAGCGGGGATTCCTGAGAAGTCGGCGAAGGGGAGGCAGGAGCGGTAGCGGGAGGCAGTGGTGGAGTGGAAGGGAGTACAAAAAAATAGATCAGAAAGAAGAGGGTAACGAGAAAAGACCCTGAAAGAAGAATCCATTTCCTCCTCTTCCTTTTGGCCTCAAAAGGTCTCCCTCCAAACTGATCCAATTTCTTAAGCTCTAAAGGTTCCATCCCGAACTCTTCATCCCTTATATCACCCCTCTTAAGAAATTCGCCGCATCTTCAGGAGGAGTGGGATTGACAAAAAAACCTGTCCCCCATTCAAACCCTTCTCGCAGTCCGATTCGCAATCGGGTTTCCATATGCCAGTGGTATTCTGGCCGGTGAAATCGATTCTGAACAGGAGAAGTATGCAACGCGAGACTATACGGCGGATCAGCAAGGAGTTCAAAAAAGCAATGGAACAGTGACTGGATCCCAGCGGAAAGATCTGCAACCTCTGCTTCGGTGATGTTGTGAAAATCGGGGCAGTGAACCTTTGGGACGATCCAGGTCTCAAAGGGGTAGCGTGAGGCGAATGGGGCGAAGATCAAAAAATGGACGGTTTCCAGAATCACCCTTTTTTTCATAGAGATTTCTTCCTTAATGATGTCACAGAAAATACAGCGCTCTTTCCGTTGATAGTAATCCAGCGCCCCCCGGATCTCTTCGTCAATTCGCTTCGGGATGACCGGCATCGCCATGATGTGAGAATGGGGATGGCGGTTGAAGATGCCCGGGTAATTTTTCAGAATCAGGAACTGCTGAAATCGCTGATCCTTTTCCAAGTCGATCAGTCTCCCCTTATAGGCCAACAGGATTTTCTCAATCTGCTTGGGCTCCAGGGTGGCCAGGTTCTGATGATGCTCAGGAGCCTCCACAACGATCTCATGAGCACCGATGGCTTCCATGACATCATACATCCCCTCCGGTCTTCGGTCGAAGTTCCCTTCGATACGGAAGAAAGGGAATTTATTCGGGATTACCCGAACAGACCATCCTCCCCCCTCCTGTCTCAATGAAAAAGTTTCTTGCGGGGTCATCCCTTCATTCCCCGGACAGAAAGGACAGGGACCCTCCGTCTCCCGACGCCCATAGGGGGGTTTGAAGGAAAGGTAATCCGATGGTCCTTTGGGATCGTCGTTGGTGACCACCACCCACATTCTTGTCACGGGCTCTCTTCTCAGTTCTGCCATCGCACTCTTCCTAAGAGAGGAGGGACTGGTAAATATATTGTCTTC
>Ga0153915_10007508_pt1 | contig 10294 bp, 10 predicted proteins | sample Opewatmetagenome_2_FD_107003 | JGI IMG/M metagenome (GOLD analysis project Ga0153915, IMG submission 107003) | Freshwater wetland microbial communities from Ohio, USA - Open water 3 Core 3 Depth 3 metaG | ecosystem: Environmental > Aquatic > Freshwater > Wetlands | place: USA: Ohio, Lake Erie... | reverse complement strand
CCAGTTGGCCAGCATACCGGGATTCAGATTGCTTCGCCTTGCGTCTGACGGAGACGCAATGGTCTCGCAATGACGAAAAGGGAATGTCAAAAGGCAAGCGAGAACTGAGAGGGATAAGAATGAACTGGCCAGTCGGCCAAAGGGCGATGATTCAGAGTGCCCAACTGGTGAATGCGCAAGGGGGCTCGCATCGACAGCCTCGCTCTATCGCATGTACAGGTGCTTTTCCACTACGTCCATCTTCAGCTCGATGCCGAGGCCGGGGCCGGTGGGCGGGATGACGTAGCCCTGCTCCCAGCGGATCGGCGGGGTAACGAGCTCATCGTAGAAACCGCCGAAGCGCTCGACGCTCTCCTGCATCAGGAAGTTGGGGCTGCACACATCAAGCTGGACGTTGGCCATGAAAACGACCGGTCCGGCGTAGTAGTGGGGCGCGATCTGGGCGTAGTACGCCTCAGCCATGCCGGCCACCTTCTTGCCTTCGAGCAGACCGCCCACGCTGCCGAGGGTGAACTGGAGAATCTGGGCGGCCTTCCGGTCGAGCAGTTCGCGGAACTCGTACTTGGTATAGAGCCGCTCGCCGGTGGCTATCGGGATCGTCGTATGCTGGGCGATGCGGGCGAGCTCGTCCCGGTTCTCGGGCGGGACCGGCTCTTCAAACCAGAGTGGGTCGAACTTCTCCAGCCGTTTCGCCAGGCGGATGGCGCTCGACGTGGTCATCTGCCCGTGCGTGCCGATGCAGATGTCCATCTTGCTGCCGACAGCCTCGCGGACCCGCCTGATCACGCGTTCGGCGTTCTCCAGGCTCTCCAGGCTGAGCTGCTCGGGCGCGGGCGTCATCAGGGGGACGACGGGGTCGATCTTGATGGCGGTGAAGCCCATCTTGAGATAGTCGGCCGCTCGCTGCGCCGCCAGGTCGGCGTTCTCCTGGACCTCGAACATGCCGTGCTTGGCATCATCCGGCGCCGGGTACATGTACGTGTAGCTGCGGACCTTCTCGTGGTAGCGGCCGCCGAGCAGGTTGTATGCCGGCTGACCGACCGCCTTCCCGATGATATCCCAGCAGGCCATCTCGAAGCCGCTGAGGATGCCCATGTGGGCGGCGCCGGGCCGGTAGGTGCCGGAGTACATCTTGCGCCACATCGACTCGATATTGAATGGGTCCATGCCGATGATGTGCCGTTCGGCCATGGACCTGATCATCTGCACGGCCACCGGCGAGTCGAAGCCGATGCGGACCGGCTCGCCGATGCCCTCGATGCCATCGTTGGTGATGAGCTTGACGAAGAGCCAGTGCCGGCCGCCGCGGGCCGGGTTGGCGTTCTCCACGATGTAGGTCTTGACGTCGGCGATATTCATGCCGCCCTCCTTACAGCGCGAGGATGGTGCGCTTCTTGACCTCGTCCAGGTCGAACTCCAGGCCGAGACCGGGCTTGGTGGGCAGGTGGACGTAACCTTCCTTGTCGATCTTGATGGTGTCTTTGGCGCAGACGTCGTATGCCTCGCCCGGCTCCATCTTCTCGAAGAAATCGGAAGAGCGGTTGGCGCCGGCGACGTGCAGGTTGGCGAACTGACAGGTGGCCGAGCCCCAGCCGTGCAGCTCGCACTTGATGTGGAAGGCTTCGGCCAGCTCGGCGGCCTTCCTGGCCAGCGTGATGCCCCGCACGGCGTCGGCGCGGATGATATCGGCCGCGTGCTGGGTGATGTAGGGAGTGAAGAAGCTGGCGCTGTTGGCGTAGTACAGCGTCTCGGTAGCGGCCACCGGGATATCGAGTGTCTGGCAGAGCTCCCGGTAGCCCTCGATGTCGGTATTCGGCAGCGGCTCCTCGTACCAGTAAAAGTTGAGCTTCTCGATCTCCCGGCCGACGATGAGGGCGATGCGCCGGTCGTAGCGGCAGTTCACGTCGAGCAAGCAGTCCACCTTGTCGCCGACGGCCTCACGCAGGGCCCGGCAGGCGGCCAGGTGGTCGAGGTAGGTGCCCCGAAGATGCAGCTTGATGGCCGTGTAGCCCATTGCCACCAGCTTCCTGGCGTAGTCGGCGTAGGCCTGGGGCGAATCGTGGGCAAGGATGCTGGCATAGGCCCGCAGCTTGTCGCGGTAGCCGCCCATCAACTTGTAGACAGGCATGCCGGCCTTCTTGCCAGCGATGTCCCACAGGCAGATGTCGACGGCGCCGACGGCTTGCGTCTGCATCGTGTAGGCGGTGCGAGCGGACATCTGCTCCCAGAGCAATTCGCGGTCCAGCGGGTCGCGGCCAATGACGATCGGTTTGAGGACCTCAATGATCGTGTCGGCAACGCCGCGGGTGCCGTTGGAGAGGTACTGGCCCTCGATGCCTTCGTCCGTCAAGACCTGTACGAAGTTGGCCGTGGTCATGCTCTTCACGGGGCCGGTCATCGGGTTCTCGACACGGATCACGCTGGCTTTGACATCGGTGATCTTCATTCTCCTTTTCCCCTCCTGTGGCGTCCCGGTGGCTGCGGAGACCGCGTCGATTATAGCACCGGCGGTCGTCGCCGCCCAACGAGGCTAGGAGGAGGCGTTGCGCCGGATGCTCGCCGCGGCCAGCACGACGAAGCCGACCGCGTACGCCGCCAGTATGCCGACGTCCTGGCCGATGTCCACCAGTCCCTTGCCTTCGAGCATGAGCGCCCGGATGCCGTCCACACCGTAGGTCAGCGGCAAGAACTTGCTGATCCACTGGAGGTAGTCCGGCATCTGGCTGACCGGCCAGAGGATGCCGCAGAGGAACATCTGGGGCAGCAGGATGAGCGGGATGAACTGCATCATCTGGAATTCGTTGCGGGCGAAGACCGAAAAGAACGTGCCCAGGCAGACGGCGCCGATGCCGATGACCACCTGAAAGACAAGCACCTGCCAGAGGTCGCCGTGCGAGCTGACATCGAGCACGTAGACGGCGTAGAAGAAGATGATCATCGTCTGGAGCAGAGCGAAGGTGAGGAAGCCGAGCAGGTACCCGCCGACGATATCGAAGCGGGAGATGGGCGAGGCCATCAGCCGCTCCAGAGTCCCCTGCGAGCGCTCGCGGAGGAAGCTGATGCCAGTCAGCAGGAAACCGAAGAAGAGGATTAGCGTGGCCAGCATCGCCGGCGCGGTGTAGTCCAGGACGCGCTTGTCCGGTACGCTCACGCCGATGACGCTGATGATGACCAGCGGCACGAGTACGAGGAGGGCGATGGTGCGCCGGTCCCGCACGACCTGGTTGATGATGCGGCCGGCGATCGTTAGCGTGCTACTGAGCATCATTGTCTGCCTAGCCCCGCCGGATGAAGTAGAGGAAGGCGTCTTCCAGGGAAGCGTCCGGCCGGCCGGTGGCCGCCCGTAGCTCGCCCGGCGAGCCGAGGGCGATGATCTTGCCCAGACGGAGAAAGACCAGCCGGTCACAGTGGGCGGCGTCATCCATCGTGTGGCTAGAGATGATCAGCGTCGAGCCGCTCCTGGTGAGGCCGCGGAAGTACTCCCAGAAGCTCGCCCGCAGCTCTGGATCGAGGCCGACGGTCGGCTCGTCGAGGAAGATAAGCGGCGGGTTGTGGACGATGGCGCAGCCCAGGCTGACCCGCTGTTTCATGCCGCCGCTCAGCCGCAGCACGGCCTCCCGGCGCTTTGGCCACAGGTCGACCAACCGGACCACCTCAGCCACGCGCGCGGCCCGCCGGCGGCCGTCGCGCAGGCCATAGATGCGGGCGAAGAAGTCGATGTTCTGCTCAACGGTAAGCTCGGAGTAGAGTGCGGGGAGCTGCGGCATGTAGCCGATCTGCCGGGCAATGGCCCGCGTCGGCGGCCGGCCGAGACAGCGGACGGTGCCGAGAGCCGGGCGCAGCAGGCCGACCATCAGCCGGATCAGGGTCGTCTTGCCCGAGCCGTTGGGACCGAGCAGCCCAAAGCTGACGCCGGGCGGAATGTGCAGCGAAAGGCCGTCGATGACCGGAAGCCTTCCGTAGCGGAAACTCAGGCCATCGACGGCGACAGCAGTTTCTTGCACCGGCCACATTATTGGGCGCTCACCGTGCGTTGTCAACATGCCGCCGGGTTGAGGCGGTGCGCGGCGGGTGCTACTATGGTGGTGGCAAAACGGGACGAGGAGATCCAGGTGTCCAACCAGGACGAGGGCGAGCGGCGGGAATCCGAACGGCGGGAACGCGCGTTTACCGAGCAGGACATGCTGCGGTTCCGGACCGGGCCGGGCGTGGAACCTGAGAAAGTGCCCCCCGCTCAGCCGGGCGACGGGTGGATCATCCTCGGGCTGCTCGTGGGAGCAGTTGCCGGGGCCGCGTTGGGATGGCTGGTGGCCGAGTGGCTGGGCTTCAACCAGTTCATCGGCGTTGTGGCCGGCGTGCTGGTCGGCGCCATCATAGGGACGCTGGTGGGCGACGGTGTCAAGAAGTACGTGGCTCGCCGGCGGCGGCAGGTGTAGAATCAAAGCCGGAACGGTGAAAGAGATGACAAAGAGGCTCAACATCTGGTGGCTGCTGGTGGCGGCGGGGTGTCTGGCCGCCGGGGCAAGCCTGCTCGGCGTACTCCTGGCGGAGGCGTCTTTTGACGGGCGCGAGGTGGTGCTGGTGCTCGATGGCGCCCTGCTTGGCTTCGGGCTGCCGTGGGTGATCAGGGAGCTCGTCGTGCCCTCGGTCCGCAAGGTCAAGGACAGCCCGCCGGCCGAAGCCGCGCCGCCGACCGAGGAAGCGGAACGCGCTCGCCTCGAGGTGAAGGCGCGGGCCGCCAGTGAAGCCGGCGTGAGGCAGGCGGTCCAGAAGCTGACCGACGAAAACCGTGCGCTGCGGAGCCAGTTGGGTGAGCTGGCGCAGCCGCACCTGGCGCGCTACGGAGCGCTGGCCCGGTTCGGCTTCGACCTGGCGACGCTCTACGTTGCCGGTGGTCCGGCGGCCTCACCGCCCGGCGCCGTCAACGACCTGCTGCGCCTAGCCGAAGGATTGGGCCTGAGCGAGGTTGTTTCGGCCCAGATCGACCATGACCTGCACGCGCCAACGCCGCCCGCAACGGCGCCGGGCGAGCCGGTCCGCCGGGTCTTTCGAGAGCTGCTGGCTGGACTGCCCGAGTCGGCGGACACCCGCTACCGGGCGGCCATCGAGGCCGGGCGCTGGCTGTCGACGGCGACGCTGTGCGCCACCCGGAACACCCGCCCTGATGAGTCCCTCCGGCGCGAGCTGGCGGCCGACCTGCGCCGGGTGTACGTCGAGAGTGAGGTGGCCGAGACAACTGCGCGCGTGCTGCTCCAGCTTGAGCGGGGTGCCCTGCCCGGCCCGCAGGCGCTCCCGTGGCTGGCGCTGCTGAAGCACTACCTCGAGGAGCGAGCGGCCAAACCGGAAGCGACGCCGCCCGTTCTCGAGTTCGCCGCCGCCGGCCCCTTTGCCGACGCCGCGCGTGCTCCGGACGAACTGAGTCGCTGCGCTGACCTGGTCAGCCTCTACAGCCCGACGGACGCGGGGCTGATGCGGCAGGCGCTCGGGGGCGGGTAGCGGATTCGTCTTTCGCCCGCCGGTCGCTTCATTCGCCCATGATGACAAAGAGAGGGGCCGTCCCGATGCAATCGGGACGGCCCCTTGTTGCGCCTTGAGAAAAGGCCCTAGTACCGGCCGTATTCCTGCGTGAAGTCGATCATCGCGTGCAGGAACTCGGGCTTGGCCTCATCCGGCACGACACGCGGGCAGACGATCAGGCCGCCGCCCTTGCCGACTACGTCAATGAGCTTCTTCACGTAGTCCTTGACGTCCTGGACGCCGCCGGTGGTGAGCAGCGAGCCGGGGACGTTGCCGCGGATGCAGATGTGGTCTTTGAGCACCTCTTTAGCGCGGAAGATGTCCGTTGAATCGAAGTGCGCCAGTATCTTGCCCTTGGGGAGCTCGAGGAGGTACTCGAGGCGCTGGGTGTAGTTCCCCTCGAAGAAGATGGCCGGGGTCAGACCTTTATCGACCACGGCCAGGATGACCTGCTTCAGCCCCGGCCAGTAGAACTTCTCGAACTGCTTGAGGTTCATGAAGCCGTCCGAGCCGCGGTGCGTGGCCATGAACACGCGCTGGCCGTGTCCCTGCGGCATGGCCCTGATGCGGGCCAGCGTCTTCCTGAGCTGGATATCAATGAGCTCGAGGAGCCGGTCCGGCTGACGGTACATGTCGACCATGGTGCCCGGCATGCCGCGCAGGCTGTTCATGATGCCGTCGAAGGGTGCGCCGCCGCCCCCGGGCGTGGCCGCCACCGGGAAGCCGAGCGCCTCCACCTCTTTGGTGATCGGCGGCAGGCTCTTCCGCCAGGCAATGATCTCCCGTCCGGCCCGCTGCAGACGCTCGATGGCCGCCGCCAGTTCGGGCTGGGCGAGCGCCTCGGCGATCGTCATGGCGCCCTGAAAGCCACCCGGTCCGGCGGAGAGGTCGGGCCACTTGGTGAAGGCTTCCATCGCGCCGACGGTGCGCGGCAGGTAGGTGCGCAGCATGAAGTCGGTCGGGTCGTGGATGACACGGTCGTACTCGTCGGCCTTCATCCACTCGCCCTCGATCGCCTGGTTGCCGTGGTTCTCGGGGACACCATGACCGGGCCAGCGCTGAGTCTTGGGGTCGAGGATCTCGAGCGCCTTGCCCGGCGAGTAGCCCTGGATATAGAAGAGACCGTCCGGATGGAAGTCCGTTACCGTCTTCTTGACGGCTTCCATCCACTTCATCGGCTCGTAATAGACGACGGAGCAGGGCATACCGGTGTACTTCGCCGGGAAATAGCCGAAAGACATCTCGACGGGAACGCGGTCCGGGATGCGCAGGTGGACGGCGTCATCGATCCGCTTCTCCCGCTCAGCGTACAGCTCCTGGGGTGACTTCTGTGGCATCAAGAATCCTCCCTTGACATCCGTTACCGTAACGTTACCCGATTGGCGGTTCAGCCGTCAAACGTGGGGTTTGACTTGACCGGACTGCGGAACGTAATATCTCTCCGTGGCCGCCGAGACCATTGTGCTGCAGTTCTACTCAGACTTCATCTGACCGTTCTGCTACGTCGCCGAGCGGTCGAGTCTGGTCAGACTCGTCAGGGAGTTCGATATCAAGGTGGACTGGAGCGGCTTCGAGCTGCACCCGGAGACGCCGCCCGGCGGCATGGAGCTCGCCCGTCTGCACCCGGGCGAGGGTCGCGACATGAGCGGCTACCTCGACCGTTTCGCCGCCGGATTCGGTGTGTATGGTCTGCAGCACCTTAAGATGATGCCGAACACCCGCCGGGCGCTGGCCATGGCCGAGTTCGCCCGCGATCAGGGCAAGCTGGACGATTTCCGCTCCCGGGTGATGGACGCCCGCTGGCGTTACGGTCGAGACATCGGCGACGACGCGGTGCTCGGCGAGCTGGCGGCCGCCGCTGGGCTTGACGCGGACGCGGCCCGGCACGCGGCCGATGATGCGGCCTATCTCGGGCGTCTTGCCGCCATCCGCAAGGAGTTCAAGCGGCTCGGCGTCGGCGGCATACCTACGTTTGCCTTCCCGCGGGAGTCCATCGAAGGCTGCCGGCCGTACGCGGAGCTCTCGGCCGCCGCGCTGCGGTCCGGGGCGAGACCGCGTACCGGCTCAGTGTGACGCGGGCGACCGGTCCGTCTGAAGGGTCCTCGCCTGTCCTGGCGGCGCGGCTTCCCTGATCAAGCGGCCATCTACCTGCTGCTTCCCCCTTTCAATAAGAAGGTCACCGCCGGGCCGGGCACAGTTCAGGCCGGCGGACACGGCGGCTCTGGCGATGGCTAAAATAGCCATTGAATGGGGTGGAGGCGATGGGATGCAGGAGAACAAAGCCGCATTGCTCCTGATCACGTGTGTTCTGGCCGTCGCAGCGGTGACGCTGGCGGCTTGCAGCAAGAAGACGCCCGGCACGAGCACTCCACCGCCCACCTCTTCGGCGTCTCCAACGACCACGCTGCCGCCGACCTCGCCCATCCCGACGGGCACGGCGCCCCCCACTCCCGTCATTCCTACGCTGACGCCGCCCGCCGCGCTGATCGGTTCGCGCAGCACGCTCAACAGCACGGAGTACGTCGTCTTCGCCTGGAACGACCTCGGCATGCACTGCGCCAATCCCACCTATGACAGACTGGTCCTGCTGCCGCCCTACAACACGGTGTGGGCGCAGGTGCTCAGACGGGGCAACCCGCCGCAGGTGGTCACCTCGGGCCTGACCGTCGAGTACAAAATCATCAACAACACCTACACCTACGGCAAAGGCGGCTACGGCCAGTTCTGGGACAATGCCAGGAAGCTGTTCGGGATTGACCTGGTGCGAGACACCGGTCTGAACCTCGTTGACCCGAACATCCACAACGGCCTTTCGGGAACGATGGTGGCCAAGACTGGCTACTTCATTGCCGCCGGCATTCCGCTCTCACCGATCAACGACGATGGGACCTGGAACCCGTTTCAGATCGCTCAGATCACGGTCAAAGACGCCTCGGGCAAGACGGTCGCCCAGACAGTTGCCACCGCACCGGTCTCTGACGAGATCAACTGTGCGCGCTGCCATGGCGCCGACGCTTTCACCGACATTCTGCGTAAGCATGACGCCAGTAACGCCACGAACCTGCTGGCGAGCCAGCCGATCCTCTGTGCGAGCTGTCACGGCGATCCGGCTCTCGGCGCAGCGAAGGCAGCGACCAAGTACCTCTCCGATGCCATTCACGGCTTTCACGCAACGGTGGACCCCCAACCGGTCTGCTACGATTGCCACCCCGGCCAGGTGACCCAATGCGCCCGCAGCCTGGCGCACACTGCCGCCGACGGCAACTGCCAGGCGTGCCACGGGAGTCTGGCCCAGGTGTCGAGCTCGATCGCGGCCGGCCGGGTACCGTGGGCGAGCGAACCGAAGTGCGTGACGTGCCACCCGAACGTGGCGGAGGTTGATACCCAGGCAACCCTGTATCGGAACGCGACCGGGCATGGGGGTGTCTACTGCGCATCGTGCCACTCCAGCCCCCACGCGATGGTGCCCACTCGCATCCAGTTGGACAATTACCAGGCCCTGCAATACGAGGGCGCCGCCAAATCGATCGGTTCTTGCGGGGCGTGTCACCCTTCCTCGCGTGGGCAGGGGGCGGGCGGGGACTTCCTCGAAGAGCACGGCGGGACCAACCCGCGCGTGCCGAGCGCGTGCAGCATTTGCCACACGTCCGTGCCCGCGAATACCGCCCAGTGGCCGCATGCTTTTCAGTGGCGGGCGACGCCGGGGACGGGAACGGTCCGGGGCGATTAACGGACAGATCGGCACAACCAGCCGCCGGCTGCGCTGCCTAGACCTTGGCGGACCGGCTTCCCGAGGGAAGGGGGCAGGGGGACGGGCCGCCGCCTTTCGTAATTGCGAGGAGCGAGGCAAAGCCGAGCGACGAAGCAAGCTGGGTGGCGGGGGCTGCCTCCCCACATCCCCCAGATTGCTTCGCCTTGCTTCTCTGCCAGAAGCAATGGTCTCGCAATGACAGGCAGGCTAAGGTCGAAGGGGCGTCAGTCCCTTTGAGTGCTCACGCCCCTCTCGTTGGCCACGAACTCGTCTCTGGTCAGGCCGAAAAGGAGTCCGTCGAAGTAGCGGCCGCCGGAGTAGTACATCTGCCGGCGGACGCCCTCCTGGACGCAGCCGAGCTTCTTGTGCATGGCGATCGAGGCCGCGTTGCCTTCGACGCAGCCGGTGTTGCACTTGTGCAGCCGGCGTTCGAGGAAGGCGTATTTCAGCAAGAGGCGCATCGCGGCCGTGCCGTAGCCTTTGCCGCGTTCGCCGGTGTCGATCTGTATCCCGATGCTGAAGGTGCCGTTACGCTCGTTGATGCTCCTCAGTTCAAGCCCACCCACCGCCTGACCATCGAGCGTCTCGATGGTGAACATCAGGAGGCCCTCGTTCTGGGTCCCGAAAGCGGCCCACTTGCGGGCCTTGTCCTGCCAGTCGGCGGTCGCCGGGGGAAGTTCTACCTGTTCCTGGAGCAGGAAGCGGGCCGGGCTATCAAAGAGGCTGGGATAGGAGGCTTCCCAGTCCTCGTATGTTGACGCCCGTAGCCGCACCAGACCGTTCTGCCAGTAGTAGCTCTCGTAGGAAGTCGGTTTCATCGGTGTTCCCTCCACTCGTCTTACCCCGCCTCGCCCATCTCCCGCTCGAAATCGCGGGTGAGCCTCTCGGACTCGGCGGTGAGGCGGCCCCACTCCTCGGTCAGCAACTCGATCCGCTGCCTGAGGGCCGGGTGTTCGCGGGTCGTCTCGATGGCCCGCTGGCTGTCCTGGTAGGTAGCCGGGTCGGCGAGGAGCGCTTCAACCTCTT
>Ga0153915_10007507_pt1 | contig 10295 bp, 10 predicted proteins | sample Opewatmetagenome_2_FD_107003 | JGI IMG/M metagenome (GOLD analysis project Ga0153915, IMG submission 107003) | Freshwater wetland microbial communities from Ohio, USA - Open water 3 Core 3 Depth 3 metaG | ecosystem: Environmental > Aquatic > Freshwater > Wetlands | place: USA: Ohio, Lake Erie... | reverse complement strand
ATCTTTGCTGCCGGCTGCAAGTTGGTACTTGTCGTGCTGGTGTTTGTTGAACTTATAACTTTGCATGGAACTCTTTTTATCACGTTACTCACCCTTTCTACATTTTGCATACTAACAAGTTTTATCGAAAAAAGCAACCGGTTGGCCTGTTTAAATGATGTTTATGATGAATTCCGTTTTGCTGAAATGATTTTATAGGAACTTGTGTGAAAATTTTTGGGTAATAGTTTAAAATGTTAACACAATGGGAAAGAATAGTTGTGAAATAAGATAAAGGCAGGAAATCCCTAATGCATAATGTTTAATTAAGGAGCCGTTTACAGTGTGTTTTTAGTTATTCTTCGTCCTGTTTTTTTTCGAGCAGATTTCTCAGGTGCTTATTTTCTCTGCGGGTTGCTTCGAGATCGAAGAGTTGATATTTAATGCACATTCTTAGGTAGTCCATCGATTCCTGCAGACTGTCAACGCTTTTGCGAAGTTCACTGCAGTTGTCTTTAGCTTGTCTGGCGAGACTGGCCAATTTTTGCCGTTGCAAATCACCCGAAGAGTCGAACTCTTTTAACAGCTCATTCAATTTGTCTTCGATTTTCGGTTCTTCCATTTCCTTGCATCCTTTTTAGGTAACGCAACTTATAACGTGTTTATAGTAGCAGAATTAGGGCCGAAAATCAAGCAAAATTATCGTTGAAAACGCAGTAAAAATGCCTAAAACCCCGTTTTTGAACCAATTTCGCGTATTAAAATTTTATGTTTTTTTGAAAAAAACGGGCATTTTTTTCTGCCAGTTTGTGAGTATTTGCCATAAAATAAGTTAGCTTTGAAAGGATTTGCTCCATGCAGATTATTGCTAAGTGCCCCGAATGTGGCAGCAGCTGGTTGCTCGACGACTCAGCAGCCGACAGACGAATAACATGCCGAAAGTGCGGCACAATGTTCAAAGTCCCTAAATTGGACGAAATCTCAAAAGCAATTGACGTAATCGAGAAAACTAAAGGCAGAGTTTACGTTGACGAAAACGGCGACACCTTCGCTTGACACCAAAGGCGATTTCAGATACGAAGTAATTTGATTAATTCACCGTTTGCCGGCGGTTATGAGTCTTAATCCCCCAAAATAAAACCTTGATTATAGGGCATTTACTGATTATCTTTAAGCGACATATTTTTTAAAGGATTGCAGTGCAAAGATGAAAGAAGATTTTGTAAAACTGGCCAGGAAATACGGAACGCCGCTGTTTATTTTAGACCACGCCAAAATTCGTGATAATTTTCGCACCTTCAAGAAAAGTCTGCCGAAGGTTCAGGCCTATTATGCGGTGAAGGCGAACTCCAATCAGGAAATCATCAAAACTCTCTTCAAAGAAGGTGCAAGTTTTGATGTTGCTTCCTATAACGAGTTTATACAAGTTTACGACCAAATTCAGGACTACCGGAAAAAAGACAAAGAGTTTTTTATCTGGGACAAAATTATATTCTCCAATACCATCAAAGACAAAGACACTCTGCGGAAAATCAAAAAGTATAAGCCGCTGGTAACTTATGATAATGCGGATGAAGTTCAGAAAATCAAAAAATACTGTCCGACAGCGGGCTTGATTCTGCGGCTGAAAGTTCCGGATACCGGCTCGCAGGTTGAAATGAGTTCAAAATTCGGCGCTGAGCCGGGCGATGCAATGGATTTGATTAACTCTGCGTTCAATGCGGGGCTGACAGTTGAAGGATTGAGTTTTCACGTTGGAAGTCAATGCACCAACTTCGATAATTATAGCAACGCGTTGCAGATTACATCGCAGATTCTTAATGAATGCCGAACTAAAGGCTACGCAACGAAAATAGTAGATATCGGCGGCGGATTCCCAGTGCCTTACGATGTGCAGTCGCCGAAATTCGAACAGCTTGCACAGGTAATAAATTCCGAGACGGACAGATTATTTCCGGAAGATGTGGAACTGATAGCTGAGCCGGGCAGGTTTATGGTCGCAACGGCGGCAACGCTTATTTCAGAAATAATAGGCAAGGCACGACGCGACGGCAAAATCTTCTACCATATAAACGATGGCGTATATCATACATTCTCCGGAATAGTTTATGACCACTGGATGCCGAATTTCAAGGCGTTCAAAAAAGGTAAATCGGAAATTTGCGCAGTCGTCGGACCAACGTGCGACAGTTTCGATAAAATTTCTGTGTCGGAACAACTGCCGGGCAATTTGCAAATCGGTGATTTACTTCTGACTGAAAATATCGGCGCATACAGTATCGCGTCATCGACAAAGTTCAACGGGTTTGATGGTGCGAAGATACTACACATTAATAATTAGTCAATAGTAACAGGAAGGGTATCGATGAAGAAAAATATTTTCGCGTTTGGTTTGCTGCTGAGTTTTTTGACTGCCGCATCAGCAATGGAAGTACAAACAAATATCGAATACGGCAAAGCGAGCGATGAAACGCTGTTGTTGGATGTTTATGAGCCGAATACTGCCGGAGTTTTTCCTGCGGTAATAGTAGTTCACGGCGGCGGCTGGACACGCGGCGATAAGCAGGGCGATGAGAAAGTTTTTGCCAAGCCGCTGGTTGACGCGAATTTTGTATGCTATTCGATAAATTATAGACTTGCACCGAAAAATCAATGGCCGGCGTGTTACGATGATGTTCAAACAGCGATAAAATGGGTGAAGGCCAATGCGGCTAAATATAAAACCGACCCGAATCGCGTCGCGATAATGGGATATTCGGCAGGCGGACAACTGGCAGCACTGGCTGCGCTAACGGCTGACCCGGATATGGAAGTTCAGGCGGTTGTACTTGTCGCTGCTCCGACAGATTTGGTGTATGACAGTCTGCGACGCGGGAATGTATCAACATATCTGATGGCTTTGTTCGGCAGTAAGGGGCTTGATGAAAAAACGCTGCAGCAGCTTTGGGATATATCGCCCATAAATTATATCAGGACGGGATTGCCGCCGTTTTTGTTGATACACGGAACCGCGGATACGACAGTGCCGTATCAGCTTTCGCTGAATTTTAAGACACGACTTGATACAGTGAATGTGCCGTGCGATGTAATTACTATCAATGGCGGCACACATCATATTGAAGGCTGGAACGCTTTTAATAAGAATTATGTAAAGGAAATAATTGAATGGCTCAGCAAAAATTTGAGCAGGAAGTAAATTAAATTATAAAGACAGGGGTTTAATATGGAAACACGATATTCTGCTGATGCGATACGATTCGAGAGAATGGATACGGAAGAGATAAGACAATCTTTTCTTATCAAAAGGCTTTTCGCGTCCGACAAAATTGAGCTGGTTTATTGGTTTGACGACCGTGCGATAATAGGCTCCGCTGTGCCTGCCAGGGGGCCGTTAAAGCTGGAGGCGGGCGAGTATCTGGCGAGCGAATATTTTACGCAGAGACGTGAACTCGGCGTAATCAATATCGGCGATACAGGAATTATTACCGTCGATGGTCAGAAATACACGCTTGAATTTCAGGATTTGCTTTATATTCCGCGAGGCAGTAAAGACATTCAGTTTGCCAGCGCAAGCTCACAAAAAAGCGCAAGGTTCTATTTCGTAAGTTATCCGGCACATAAGGAATATCCAATCGTACTGGCGAAAAAGAAAGATGCGCTCAAGGCAAATCTCGGAAGCGATGCGGAAGCCAATAAGAGAACCATCAATAAATATATTCATCCGGACGGAATCAAAAGCTGTCAGCTTGTGATGGGGTTTACGGAACTGGCGCCGAATAGCGTTTGGAACACTATGCCGGGCCACACACATTCGAGAAGAACTGAAGTTTATATGTATTTCGGCGTTGATTCTAATTCAGCGGTATTTCATTTTATGGGCAAGCCTGACCAGACGCGGCACATCGTTGTCCGCAACGAACAGGTTGTGCTTTCGCCGAGCTGGTCGATTCACAGCGGCGCAGGTATGAAAAATTATACATTCGTTTGGGCGATGGGCGGCGAAAATCAGGCGTTCAACGATATGCAGGGATTCACAATTGATGATTTAAAATAATGAGAGCAAATGGGCTAAAGCTCACACTATAAGAAAGGTAAAAAATGATTTTAGATAAGTTTAAATTGGATGGTAAGGTAGCAATAGTTACAGGCGGGGCAAGGGGATTGGGACAGGGAATAGCTGTTGGGCTTGCCGAGGCAGGTGCGAATATTTGCCTTGTCGATGTGCTGGATATGAACGAATCACGTCAGAAAATCGAATCGCTCGGCAGAAAGTGTATAATGATAACCGCAGACCTGAGCAAGAAAGACTGCGTTGAAAATATCGCAAACACAACCGTTGAGAAACTCGGCGGAATCGATATTCTTGTAAATAACGCAGGCATTATTCGCCGTGCTCCATTTGTAGAGTTCAGCGAAAAAGACTGGGACGATGTGATGAATATTAATCTTCGCACGCTGTTCTTTTTGAGTCAGGTGGTAACGAAAGTTTTTATCAAGCAGGGCAGAGGCGGAAAAATTATTAATACCGCATCAATGCTGAGCTTCCAGGGCGGCATACTCGTACCTTCTTATACTGCATCAAAAAGTGCGGTTGCAGGACTTACAAGATTGATGGCCAATGAACTGGCTAAACATAATATCAACGTCAACGCAATTGCACCGGGTTATATGGCAACGGACAATACCGGCCCGCTTCGTCAGGATGCAGCCAGAAGCAAAACTATTCTCGAAAGAATACCGGCAGGCAGATGGGGCGAAGCGGATGACCTGAAAGGCGCTGTTGTATTCCTTGCTTCAGAAGCATCAGCGTATATGTATGGCTCAATAGTTCCGGTTGACGGAGGCTGGCTGACAAGATAAAATTATTATATGGCAAAAACTAAGACAAAACCTAAACCGGGCGAAATTCCATATCTGAAAAAACAGGGCGAGGCAGTTCAACTGATTGTGGATGGCAAGCCGTTTATGATTCTTGGCGGAGAGCTGGGAAATTCAACGGCGTCAAGTCTCGACATAATGAAAACTGTTTGGCCGAAATTAGAACAGATGAATCTTAATACGGTTCTTGTGCCGGTTTATTGGGATTTGATTGAGCCGACGGAAGGCAAATTCGATTTTGAACTTCTTGACGGTCTTTTGGCCGGGGCGAGGAAACATAATCTTCGGCTGGTTCTGCTTTGGTTCGGAAGCTGGAAAAATAGTATGTCGTGTTATGCTCCGCAGTGGATTAAAGCCGACCAGAAGCGGTTTCCGCGTGCACGGCTTAAAAATGGACAAGCGGTTGAAATTCTCTCGGCGTTCAGTAAGGCAAATCTTGATGCGGACATAAAGGCGTTCGCGACACTTATGCGGCATTTGCGAAAAGAGGATGGCAAAAAGCATACTGTGATTATGATTCAGGTTGAAAACGAAATAGGAATGCTCGGAGCGGTGAGGGATTTTTGCGATTTAGCGAATAAAGCGTTTAAGCAGTCGCCTGAAGACGATGAAATTTTTATGGCACGGCATTATGCGCGTTACGTGAATCAGGTTGCAGCCGCAGGGAAAGCGGAGTATTCGCTGCCGATGTATGTAAATGCCGCGTTAAATAAGACTGGACAAAAGCCGGGCGAATATCCCAGTGCCGGGCCGCTGCTGCATTTGTACGATGTCTGGCGTGCCGAGGCATCAAAAATAGATTTTCTTTCGCCTGATATTTATCATCCGGTTTTTGAGGAATGGTGTGCGGGATATCATAAAAGTGGAAATCCGCTGTTTATACCTGAAGCAGGCAGAGGTACGGAAAATATCGCTGGTGTGTTTTATGCTTTCGGACAGCACGACGCTATAGGTTTTAGTCCATTTGCGATTGAAGCTGTCAGCGAGGTGGAAAAGGGTATAATTGTGGAAAGTTATGATGTTCTTTCGCAACTTTCGTCTTTAATTCTGGCAAATCAGGGCAAAGGCACAATGTCAGGGGTATCGCTTAATGAAGAAAATCAGACACAAAAAGTAAAACTGGGAAAGTACGTTCTTAATGTTTCACACGGCTATACTTTTGAATGGACGCCCAGGCCTGCAGGCATCGAAACCTGGCCCAAGGTGGGAGGATTAATCATTTCCACAGGCACGGATGAATATATCATCGCAGGATGTGGGCTGATTGTTAATTTCTCATCAAATTCGGAATCTGGTGAAATCGCGGGGATTGCAAATATTCAGGAAGGAAAAATCATCAACGGCAAATGGCAGGGTGGCAAATGGCTCAGCGGCGACCAAAGCCATCAGGGCAGACATCTGAATCTATCAGTAGATAAGTTTAGTATTCAGCGCGTAAAATTATATCAGTACCGCTGATAGAAAAATTAAGCAGATCAGAATAAATACAAGTCAGTAAGTTTGAGGATGATAATACTATACAATTATTATTTCATCTTTTTCAGCATTAACAACAGGTTTTTTAAGACTTTATCGATTACCTGAAATGAAAAAATAAATTTATTTATAAAAAATCTAAAAAAAACTTGACGAATTCAAAGGCTTTTGATAATATTAAGTAATCGTTTACTTGAGTTCTTTTGATTGTGAAGAGAGTTAAGTTAGCGGGTTTTGAAAAGTCCACCATAGGGAGGAGGACATATCAAATTCCCAAAAGTACTGCGTATGAGACATATTCCAAATGCAGTCAGAGTTTGGCGTGTGTTGCAACAATAAAAAATAACGTATAAAGTTTTCGTCTGTAATTAACAAGAAGAAGTGTTCCTATTTTTTTTAGGAGGAGCAGATTATGAAAAAATTTATTTTATGTTTAGCTTTAGTCGCATCATTGAACACAGCAGCATTAGCAAGTGTATTGTTGGGAAGTTGGGAAAACGCAACAGATGGCTGGATTGATTGGAGCAATGCAGAATCAATAGATTCTACTACAAATTCAGCTTATTATGAATATTCAACAATAGGCGCGACAAATGGATCATCCAGTCTGAACTTGACTAAATCGGGGTGGAATCAGAGTTTGTCTCTTAAGCTGACATACAGCGAAAGAGTGGCATTTGTGGCCAATACCACATTCTCAATCGACGTTACAGTTCCAGCAGATGTTGTTGATGATGGAGACAGTAGCGGTTATGCCCAGATTTACAATGTTACAATCAATGCCGAAGGTTATGGCTGGCATGATCAGTTCACGGTAACACCTGCTTTGAACTTCTACTTCTGGAATGGTTCATCGCAACGGACAGCGACACTGGTACTTGATTACAGTGCAATTTTGTCATCATTATCTGGTGTACCGGGCTACATCGAAATAATCATTACTACAAACTCATCTTCAACACGCGGTGAATTCTATTTCGATAATGCAGTACTGACTCCGGAGCCGGCGACACTTGCTCTGCTTGGCCTTGGACTTACAATGCTGAGAAAAAGAAGCAAGTAATTCAAAGCTAAAGAGTAGTTGATTAAAATTTAAACGTCCCTGTTCCTGAGAAGGAAACAGGGACGTTTTTTTGTGCCTATAACGGCGTGTTATAATTCTTTGTATTCGAGATAATCGAAATCTGCATAGTTTCTTGTTCCTGAAAGGTCCTGGCAGCAAATGGCTGTAAAAGCACCAGTGAAACAACCTTGTTTGCAGTATTCGTCAGATAGTCTCGTTGCGTCAAGAACCGGGCCTGCGGATTTGAAATTCTTTTCGTCCAGACTGTACGAGAACTGTAATTTGCCATGGTCAAAAACACCTCTTAAGCAAATTCGTTTTGCATCTTTTAATGTGATTTCGTCTGACAGCTCGTCATATTTATTGTTATCGCAGGTGATAATTCCCAGATGCCTGCCGAGAACTTCATCACGGCTTATCCGCAGATAAAAATAATTTTGGGTATCGTAGATAAATGTCAATCCTGCCATCTGCTGAAAATGTTTCGGCTCAAATTCAAGGCAGGTCGTAACCTGACACTTGAAAGACTGAATGCGTCTGCCGAGAAGACTTTGATGATGATTTGAGGCAAGAGATTCCCTGCCGTTTAATCGCAAGAAACCTTTTCGTTCTTTCAAGCTCAGCCAGCTTTCATTTGCGGGCAGTCTTAAAGTTGCGTAATGGACGCTCAGCGTGTCAGTATCAAAATCATCGCGAGCAGGTTCAAGCGAAAATTTATGTTCCGGCAGTCCCGGCGAATCAACGTCAACCTTTGGCGTATTCCCGCCTTCGATTCTCAGCCAACCGTCATCTGTCCAGTAGCATTTCTGAATTGCGGTTTCTCTGCCGAGTACGCAGCGGCGTTTGGGTTCAGTATCGTTTTGTAGCGGCCTGCCGCAAAGATGTACCATATACCATTTTCCATTTTGCGTCTGGACAACGGATGCATGGCCGGCTCTCTGTAGCGGCAATTCGGGATTGAAACGACTTGTAAGCACTGGATTAGTCGGGTCAACCTCGTAAGGACCGTCTATGTTTTTTGACCTTGCCATTGTTACTGCATGATCGAAAGAGGTTCCGCCTTCGGCAGTCAATAAATAATAATAACCGTTCTGTTTGTAAAGATGAGGTCCCTCAGTCAATTTAAGATGTGTGCCCTTGAAAATATTTTTGACCAGGCCAACGAGTTTTTTCTGTTTAGGGTCGTACTCCTGCAGGATAATTCCTGAAAATGGATTTTTGCCTTTGCGGTAATCCCACTGCATATTTACAAACCATTTTCTGCCATCATCATCGTGGAAAAGCGACGGGTCAAAGCCGGAAGAATTAAGATATATCGGTTCAGACCACGGCCCCATTATGTCTTTTGCCGTAATTAAATAATTATGGCAGTCCTTGAAATTGCTGTCGTAAATTCGTGTGTTTGTATAAATAAGATAAAAAATACCGTCACAGTAACTCAGGCATGGTGCCCATATTCCGCAGGATGGCAGGTTGCCGGTCAAGTCGAGCTGACTTGTGCGTGTAACAGGATGTGTAAGCAGCTTCCAGTTGACAAGGTCTTTTGAATGATGAATCTGTACCGCTGGAAACCATTCAAACGTACTTGTAGCGATATAATAATCGTTTCCAACCCTGAGTATCGACGGGTCAGGATTAAAACCGGGTAAAATTGGATTATGTATCTTAATCATAAATTAAACTTTCTTAAAATGTAGTATGCTATCGTTCTGAACCCCATATTGCAATAAGAATTAACGTTATTTTCCATAAGTTAAAAATTCGTCAGAAGCTATTTCCTGCCATTTTGGCTCAAGGCCGATAGCGACATTATCTGTATAAAAGCCGGCGATGAAACCACCTCTGCCTTTCCATAATTTGTCGAGCATTTCTCTTGCTTTTACGCGGATAATTTTTTCGTCGCGTGTTTGCAGCGTTTTTTGAATGTCAACCGGAGACCAGAATGTGATTTTATTATTTTTCTGGTACGCGGCAAGATTGTCGATGCCGTGGAGGTCTGGCTGGTCGAACTGCAGGACGTCAACTCCAGCTTTAATCAGTCCCGGCACAATAGCGGCGATTTTTCCGCATGAGTGCATAAATACTTTCAGGCCGCACTGATGCGCGATGCCGAAAAGTTTTTGGAATCTTGGGAAAAATTCATCGTACCATAAATCCGGACTGATGAAAATCTGCGTTTGCGTGCCCCAGTCTTCCGGATACATTATACTGTTTGCGCCGGCTTTTGCGTGATTGCGAATCATATTCTCAAGGAGAATGTCTATTCTGTCGTGCAGCACCCTGATTTTTTCTCTTTCGAGAACGAGAGCCATCAGGTAGTTGTCGATTTTGAAAATTTTTCGTGCGATGTTAAATGAAAAGCCGGGCATTCCGCCGATTATCCATTTGTCCGGGTTCTCCTTTCGAGCCTGAACAATAGTTTGGAAATCTTCGAAGTTGGAATAGTCCGGAAGCTCATAATTTTCGATTTCAGAGACATCCGACAAAACGCCTTTTACGACTTCGCCTTTGGTTGTGTCGTCGAGCCGCTGCCAGATGTTGCCCCATTCGTCAATTCTTTCCCATTTAGTTGCGTTGACTTTTTGCCAGTCTGTGGCGCGGGTCTTTGCGTTGTCGTTGACATTGATAAAATCCGATTCCTCGAAAGAATGCGCGACTCTTTCGGGATTACTGAAGTCTAAAGTTCTATGAACAATTTCTTTAGAGGTCATTGCCATATTAAATTACTGCCTTTCTGCTAATACGCATAAACGTTGTGCATATCATAATAAATACCTTTTTTGTCGAGCAACTGCTGATGTGTGCCCGTTTCGATAATATTTTTATTTGCGAGAACGATAATTCTGTCACATTTCTGAATGGTGCTGAGCCGATGAGCGATAATAAAAGCCGTTCTGTT
>Ga0153915_10007505_pt1 | contig 10297 bp, 6 predicted proteins | sample Opewatmetagenome_2_FD_107003 | JGI IMG/M metagenome (GOLD analysis project Ga0153915, IMG submission 107003) | Freshwater wetland microbial communities from Ohio, USA - Open water 3 Core 3 Depth 3 metaG | ecosystem: Environmental > Aquatic > Freshwater > Wetlands | place: USA: Ohio, Lake Erie... | reverse complement strand
TCGCGATCAACTTCCAGGGCCACTGGCGCGGCGCCTCCTACGGTCTCGAGGCCCGGAAGCCGGGCTACCGGACGCTCTCCGTCGACGACGCGGAGACGTTGAAGAGCCCCGTCCTTCTCCGGCTCGCCCGGAGCCCGTCCTGATCCGGTCTGGCGCCCCTCGGCCCTATATACCAGATCTGACATATTACATCCGAGGAGCTCGTCCAGCGGTTCCTGACCCGGGCAGAGTCGCCGCCCGTGACCGCGACGCGGGCCCCGACCCGAAGCAGCCGACCCCGGCCGCCGCCGCGACGAGTCCCGGCGCGGAGAGCCGTCCTCGTCTCAGACCGTCGCGGAGACGGGTTCCGAGCGGGGCCCGACGCGGACGACGCGGCGGTAGGCGGCGTCGCGCTCGACCGGCTCGCGGCCGGACTCGCGGATGATCCGCTCGAAATCGGTGCGGGAGAGCCCGGAGGCGGTCGTGGCGCCCGCGGCATGCGTGATCGTCTCATCCACGACCGTGCCGACCAGATCGTCGGCTCCGAAGAAGAGGGCGATCTGAGCGAGCTTGACGCCGACCTGGATCCAGTAGGCCTTGATGTGGGGGAAGTTGTCGAGCAGGAGGCGCGAGACCGCGATCACGCGCAGGTCCGTCTGCCCCGAGGAGGCCGGCAGGTGCGCGAGAGGCGTGTTCTCCGGGTGAAAGGCGAGCGGGATCAAGCCCGTGAAGCCCCCGGTCTCGTCCTGGAGCCGGCGCAGGCGCAGCAGGTGATCCACGCGGTCCTCGATCGTCTCGATGTGGCCGTAGAGCATCGTGGCGTTGGTCGGGACCCCCTGCCGGTGGCACTCACGGGCGGTCGCGAGCCACTCCTCTCCCGTGATCTTGTTCCTGCAGATCACGTCGCGAACGCGCTTTTCGAATATCTCGGCTCCACCCCCCGGGCAGGAGTCCATCCCGGCCGCGTGCAGCTCGCGGATCGTCTCGGGGATGCTCCGGCCTCCCACGCGGGCGATCCAGTCGATCTCGACCATCGTAAAAGCCTTCAGGTGCACGGAAGGAAAGCGGGTCCTCAGGGCCCGCAGGAGCCCGGTGTAGTACTCGAAGGGCCAGGTCGGGTGGAGGCCGCCGACGATGTGGAACTCGGTGACCGCCTCGCTGTAGCCCTTGCCCGCCTCTTCGACGCACTCGTCGATCGCCATCTCGTAGCCGCCCGGCTCGTTGACCTTCTTCGCCCAGGCGCAGAGGGCGCAGTCCACCCAGCAGAGATTGGTGGGGTTCAGATACCGGTTGACGTTGTAGAAGGCGAGATTGCCGTGGCGGCGCTCGCGGTCGTGATTGGCCAGCCGGCCGAGGCCGAGGAAGTCGCGCGTCCGGAAGAGCCGGACGCCGTCCTCGAAGGAGAGGCGTTCCCCCGCGAAGACTTTTTCGGCGACCGGTTCGAGTTCCGAGCCGCGGAAAGCCGTCCCGAGAACGGCCGAGGATCGGCTCGGGTCGCCGCTCACGGGATCGCGGGCTTGGTCACCGGCTGGTATGGCTCCCGGGACTCCGGCGCGATGTCGTCCACGAAGGGCTGGACGTAGCGGTAGCACTCCCAGCAGTATTTCTCCTCGGCCTGGAACTGGAAGTCCACCACGCGTCCGACGGCCGGGAAATCCAGGATTTCCTTGCCGCAGCGGTGACAGGCGTCTTTCTGTCCTCTGATCAATCTCCAGACAGGACCCATGGGATCTTGATCCTATCAGTTTTGCCAATCGAAGAGTGACGACCGATCGGCGGCCGGTCAATCGTCAATCATCGATCCTCGGAGCCTGTCCTTTTCTCGTCGGCCGGTCGTACTTCTTTCCTTCGCCGTAATGCTCTTCGGTCTCTGCGGGAGCGGGAGGCGGACCGAAGGAGGGGCCGGACGCTTCTCGCGATACCCTCGAGGGCGCTGCTCCTTCATCGCTCCGCCTTCATCGCTGCCCGGAAGGCGAGCAACGCGGCCGTCGCGAGGAGCGAGAGGCCTGCGCCGATCAGGAAAGCGGTTGCGGGGCCGAAGAGCTTCCACCAGAGACCGAAGAGAACCGAAGCCGGAAGGGCCGCGAGGCCGACGGCGCCATGGAATGCGCCGAAGGCGCGGCCGCGCAGCCGCTCGCCCGCGAGGTCCGCGATGAGAGCCCGCTCGGCCCCCTCGGTTGCTGCGAAGAAGAGCGCATAGAAGCCGAAGAGCCCCCAGGCCGCCAGCGGGGTCGAGGCGAACGCAAACCCGACGTATGAAAGCGCATAGATCGCCCATCCTGACGCGATGGTGGGGATCCGGCCGATCCTGTCCGAGAGCGCCCCGCCCGGGACGCCGGCCGCCGCCTTCGCGCCGTTGAAGAAGGCCCAGAGGAGAGGAAGCTGCCACACCGGGATCCCGCAATCACGGGCCCGCAGCAGCAGGAAAGCGTCTGTCGAGTTGGCCAGGGTGAAGAGAGCGAAGACAATGATGGCGACCCGGAGGCCGCGGGGCATCGGCCCGGAAGGCGCCGCCCGCTCGCTGGCCACGGCCTGCCTCCTCTCGGGGATCCGAAGGACGAGCAGCACGAGCGCCAGCAGTCCTGGGACGAGCGCCAGGAGAAAGAGCGTGCGCTCCTCGCGGATCCAGAAGCGCAGGAGGAGCGCGGCGAGGATCGGGCCCACGAGCGCTCCGGCGTTGTCCATGGCGCGCTGGATGCCGAAAGCCTTGCCTCGGCTCCGGGAAGTGGCGAGGCTCGCCAGCAGAGCATCGCGCGGAGGAGTCCGAAGCCCCTTGCCGAGGCGATCGGAGAACCGGATCGCCAGCACCTGTCCCCAGGACGTGGCGAGAGCCAACAGGGGCCTGGCCGTCGCGGCGATCGTGTATCCCGCCACGACGAGCGGCTTTCTACGGCGGGTCCGGTCCGACCACCATCCCGCGGCCACCTTCACGAGGGAGGCGGTGGATTCCGCGATCCCCTCGATCAATCCGAGCGCCGCCGGGCCGGCTCCGAGAGTCCTGGTGACGAAGTCGGGCAGGAGCGGATAGATCATCTCGGAGGCCGCGTCGTTCAAGAAGGACACCCATCCGAGGGCCATGACGCCTCTGTCGATTCGTTCTCTTGCCATTTTTTGTTAGGATTTCAGATCAGGATTCCTATTTTTATTCGGAGCAGGTTCGAGTCGTGAGCCCTGGTACCTCGGGCCCGCCGTTGCCCGGCTCCGGCGGCGCTCGCGCCCCGATCATAATCGGCTCGATGCGGCATCACGCGTTCGACGCATTCATCCTCGGGACGTATCCGTTGAGGGAAAAGGACCGGATCGTGTCCTTCCTGACGCGCGACGCGGGCAAGAAGCGAGGGGTCGCGCGCGGCGCCCGGGGGCCTCGCAGCCAGTTTGCGGGCCTGCTCGAGCCGATGACCGAGGCGCGGGTTGCTTACTTCGAGAAGGAGGGGAGGGAGCTCGTGTCGATCAATTCGCTGGACGCGATACGCCCGTCCTTCCCCCTCTCGAAGGACCTCGACAGCGCGCTTCTCGTCTCGGCTCTCGCGGAAAGCCTGCAGACTTTCGTCCCGGATTCGGATCCGGCTGAGCCCTTCTATCGGCTTGCCCGGCACGTTCTGGATTCCCTCTTCGCCGGGGGAGCGCCAGCCTCCGCCCGGGCCTATTTCGACGTCTGGATCCTGAAGCTCTCGGGCCTCTTTCCCACGCCGGCCGAGTGCGCCGGCTGCGAGCGGCCGCTCGATCCCGGAGAACCGCTCCTCTTTGACGGGCTGCGGCCGGGCTTCGTCGGCTCCGAGTGCCGCGGCGGCGAGGTCCTGCGGTTATCGCCGGCCGCGGCCGCCACCCTGCGCTCCTTCCTGACCGGGCCCCTCGATCCCGCCAGGGCGTACAAGGGGGTCGCCGAGATCTCCGCCGTCGCCGGACTCGCGCGAAGGCATTTTCTGGGACACGAACTCAAATCGCAGCGCGTCCTGGCCGAGGCATTGAGAAGCTGAGGCTCGGTTTTTGCCATCCGGCCGTTTTGCTTCCGAGACATTCTGGAAGAGAGGCGCGGGGCGAGGCGCTTGGGGTAAACTTCCCGTTTCCATGCTCACGCTGCAGCGGTTGATCGCGGAGCTGTCCGCTTTCTGGGAGAGCCAGGGGTGCCTGATCGAGCAGCCCTACGACATGCCCATGGGGGCCGGCACGATGCACCCGGCGACCTTTCTGAAAGTGCTGGGACCCGATCCGTGGCGGTGCGCCTATGTTCAGCCCTCGCGCCGCCCGGCCGACGGACGCTACGGGGAGAACCCTTTCCGGCTGGGCAAACACCTGCAGCTCCAGGTCGTACTGAAGCCCTCGCCCGAGGACGTCCAGCGGACTTACCTGAAGAGCCTCGAGAGCCTCGGCATCACCTTGTCGGAGCACGATATCCGGTTCGAAGAGGACAACTGGGAGGCTCCGACGCTCGGGGCCTGGGGCGTGGGCTGGCAGGTCGTCATGGACGGCATGGAGATCACGCAGTTCACTTATTTCCAGCAGGCCGGCGGAATCGATCTCGCGCCCATCACGGCCGAAATCACCTACGGGCTCGAGCGGATCGCGATGTTCCTCTCCAAGGTCAATTCCATCTACGACGTCCGGTGGAGTGAAACGCTCTCCTACGGCGAGGTCCGGAGGGCGGAGGAAGTCGAGCTGTCGAAATACGACTTCGAGGTGGCGGACGTGGAGCTGCACTCTCTGCTCTTCGATCGCTTCGAGCTGGAGGCAAAGAGGGCGCTCGAGGCCGGCTGCGTGAGACCCGCCTACGAGGCCGTGCTCGTCTGCTCCCATACGTTCAACATCCTCGACGCGCGGGGAGCGGTGTCGGCGACCGACCGCGTGGGGCTCATCCGGCGCGTGCGCGACCTCGCCTGCGCCTGCGCCCGCGCCTATCTCGCCGGCCGCGAAGAGGCGGCCCGCGCCATCTCCCAGGCCGAGCCGGCGGCGGTCTGAGAGACGCCCGGGCCGGCAGACGGTAAACGGGAAACGGCGGACGGGCGCGGTGGCGATGCCGAGGTCAGGTCGAACGTTTCGAGCGGTCCATCGTCTTCCGCCTCCGTCCTTCTCATGAACCGCCACGACTTTCTGCTGGAGATCCGGACGGAGGAGATTCCGGCCGCGACTCTGCCGGGGGCGCAGACGGACCTGCGGACGCGGATTACCCAGGCGCTCGGTGAGGAGGGCCTCGTCGCCGAACAGGCCGAGTCCCTGGCGACGCCGCGTCGCCTGATCCTGATGCTGCGCGGCCTTCCCGAACGGCAGGAGGACCTTTTCGCCGAGGTCCTGGGCCCGCCCGCTTCGATCGCCTTCGACGCGGACGGCAACCCCACCCACGCCGCGAAGGGTTTCGCCCGCGCGCAGAGGGTGGATCCCTCCGATCTCGTCGTCGTCGAGACCGCGCGCGGCGCGACCGCCGCCGCGAGAAGAAAGGTGCCGGGCCGGCCGGCCGCCGAGGTTCTCGCTGAGGTCGTGCCGCGGGCCATCTCGGCGCTGACCTTTCCGAAGACGATGCGCTGGGGCTCGGGCGAGCGTGTTTTCGTCCGGCCCGTGCGCGGAGTACTCGCCCTCCTGGGGGAGAAAGTCGCGCCGATGGAGATCCTGGGTGTCCCATCCACGGCCTCGACGGCCGGCCATCAGATCCTCTCCGACGGCGAATTCGAGGTAAGAGGAATCGACGACTACCTGGCCAAGCTGCGCGCGAATGCCGTCGAGCCCGACGGCGAGGCGCGGCGCGTGCTGATCCTGGACTCGGCTCGCGGTCTCGCGCGCGAGGTCGGAGGCACTGTCGAGGCGGACGCCGATCTTGCGGCGACGCTCGCGGACCTCGTCGAGTGGCCGGGCGTGGTCCGGGGCTCCTTTGCGCCCGAGTTTCTCGACCTGCCAGAGGAGATCACGACGACCGCGATGCGGACTCACCAGAAATACATGCCCGTGCGCGGGCCGTCGGGGCTGCTGCCGTACTTCGTGGCCGTGATGGACAACCGCGAGGACCCGAAGGGGTTGATCGCCCGGGGCAACGAGTGGGTCTTGAACGCGCGCCTGGCCGACGCGCGCTTCTTCTATGACGAGGACGTTCGTGAACCCCTGGAGTCGCGCCTGCCTCAACTGGCGCGGCTCTCCTTCCAGGACCGCCTTGGCGATTACGCGGCCAAGACCGAGCGGCTGGAAGAGCTCTCCGAAACGATCGCCCGCGCGGTCGAAAGGCCGGACCTCGTCGCGGCGGCGCGAACGGCGGCGCGGCTTTCCAAGGTCGATCTGACGACGCGGATGGTCAAGGAGTTCACGGACCTGCAGGGAGTGGTCGGGGGCATCTACGCGCGGGTGGAGGGCTACTCCGACTCCGTCTGGAAAGCCATCTACGACCAGTATCGCCCGGCGTCAGCGGGCGACGAGCCGCCCCGCGAGGCGTCGGGAGGGATCGTCTCTCTCGCGGACCGATTCGACACGCTCGCGGGCCTCTTCCAGATCGGCCTCGCGCCGACCGGCTCGAAGGACCCTTACGGCCTGCGGCGCGCGGCGTTCGGAGCGGTCTCGATCGTCACAAAGCAGGGGTGGCGCCTCGACTGGCGGCCGGTCATGGAGAGAGCTCTGTCCCTCTATCCGGCAGGCGTCGCCACGGTCGGAGAGGAGGAAACGCTCTCAGAGCTGAAGACCTTCTTCGCCGAGCGCCTGCGCAACCTGCTCGAGCGGCGCGGTCTTGCCTACGACGAGATCTCGGCGGTTCTCTCGGTGGACGTCTGGAACTTCGCGGACGTGGCGGACCGGGCCGTCGCGCTTTCGCAGGCGCGCCGACAGATGGACTTTCGGTCGCTCATCCTCGCGTCCAAGCGCATCCGCAACATCGTCGGGGACGAGCGCCCGGGCGCGCCGTCCTCCGATCTCTACCGCGAGGACGCGGAGCGGCAGCTCGCCACCGATTTCCTGCAGGCGCGGCCGGTCATCGAGCAGCTCGGCCGAACGCATCGGTACCGGGAGGCGCTCGAAATGATCGCCTCGATCGCTCCGTCGCTCGACCGGTTCTTCGTGGAGGTGCTGGTCAACTGCCCGGAGGAGGACCTGAGGCGAAATCGTCTCGCCCTGCTGGCGTCGATTCAGGAAGAATTTTCACGTCTCGCCGACTTCTCGGAAATCGTCGTGGAGAAGGAAAAATGAAGCGCGTCTACTTCTTCGGTAACGGCCGCGCCGAAGGCGCGGGCCTCGGAAAGGAACGTCTTGGCGGGAAGGGCTATGGCCTGGCGGAGATGACCGCCCTCGGCATCCCGGTTCCTCCGGGATTCACGATCGAGGCCGCGGTCAGCGCCGAGTACTCGCGGGGACCGAGCGTGGACGGTCTGAAGGGCGAGGTCCAGGAGGCCCTGGCGCGGGTCGAGGAGGCGGCCGGGAGGCGGTTCGGCGATCCGGCCAACCCGCTGCTCGTGTCGGTGCGCTCGGGAGCTCGCTCTTCCATGCCCGGGATGATGGACACGATCCTGAACCTCGGGCTGAACTCGAGAACGATCGAGGGGCTGTCCGCCGCCGCGGGGAAGCGCTTCGCTCTGGACTGCCGACGCCGGTTTCTCCAGATGTACGGCGACGTTGTCCTGAACCTCGGCAAGGAAGAGTTCGAGCACGCTCTGACGGAGAAGCGCCGGGCGAAGGGCGTCAAGTCCGATGCCGAGCTTTCAGCCGAGGACCTGGCGGAGGTCGCCAGGCGCTTCGAGGGAATCGTTCGCGAGCGCACCGGAAAGGACTTCCCCGAGAACCCGGAGGAACAGCTCTGGGAGGCCATCCGCGCGGTCTTCCGCTCCTGGGACAACGAGCGCGCCCGGACGTACCGCCGCCTCCACCGCATCCCCGACGACTGGGGGACCGCGGTCAACGTGCAGGCGATGGTCTTCGGCAATCGCGGCGAGACCTCGGCGACCGGGGTCGCCTTCACGCGCGACCCGGCGACGGGAGAGAAGAAGTTCTACGGCGAGTTCCTCCCCAACGCGCAGGGGGAGGATGTGGTGGCGGGCATCCGGACGCCGCGTCCCTTGAACGCCGACGGCTCCGGGACCTCCCTCGAGGAGACGATGCCGAAAGCGCACGCCGAGCTCCTGCGGGTGCGCGACCTCCTCGAGAAGAGCTTCCACGACATGCAGGACCTCGAGTTCACGATCGAGGAAGGAAAGCTCTACGTCCTCCAGACGCGCAATGGCAAGCGGACGGGTTTCGCGGCCGTGCGGATCGCCTCCGACATGGTGGACGAGGGACTGATCACCGAGGAGGAGGCGATCGCGCGCGTCGAGCCGGAGCAGCTCGTCCAGCTGCTCGCGCCGGTTTTCGACGCGAAGGAGAAGAACAAGGCGGTCGGTTCGGGCAGGCTCCTCGGCAAGGGCCTCCCCGCCGGGCCCGGCGCCGCCTCCGGCCGCATCGCCTTCACGGCGGACCGCGCGGTCAGGATGGCCGCCGAGGGCAAGGCCGTGATCCTGGCGCGCGAGGAGACCTCGCCCGAGGACATCGCCGGCATGAACGCGGCGGCCGGAATCCTGACCACGCGCGGGGGGATGACCTGTATCGCAGGCGAGACGCGGGTCCTGACGGATCGCGGAATGATCACTGCGGAAAGGGCCTTCTCCCTGTTCGCGGAAGGAACACCCTTCCGCATCCTCTCTTTCGATACAAGGTCATTGCGGCCGGTTTGGCGCCGGGTCCTGGCCGCCGGCTCGCATCCTTCCGATGTGATTTCGGTAGCGGTTTCCCAGACGGGCCGCGCCCGGGGAAATCAGATACGCCTGACTCCCGATCACAAGATGTTCACGATCCGCGACCGTCGCCTCGAGAAGAAGCGGCTCGACGGCGTCTTGTCGGACCGCGACTTCCTGGCGATCCTCGATCGCATCCCATCCCTGGGCAAGGCGCCGGTGTCCCCGACTCGCGCGTACGTCGCGGGCGTCATCCTCTCGGATGGGTATGTTCGCGTGTCCCGCACGAAGGGCGCTGTGATCTTCATCCAGAAGCCGACTCCGGCGAAAAGAGACTTCATCCGGTACGTCGAGACAGCCTTTGCGGAGGCTTTCGGGTTCCCGTTCACCATGGTGCGGCGAGTCGAGACGGTGGGGAATCTGAGAGGGCGCCTGATTCGAGGCCTGGCCGAACAGCGCATCTGCACCCGCAAACAGCCGGCCGTCGAGCTCGCCGCCATCCGTGACAACCTCGTCCCGTGGGTCCTGAGATTGGACCGCACGGCCCTTCTTAGCTTCCTGGCGGGATACGTGGACGGGGACGGAACGTATTCGCTCACGTCGAGCCGGGTGCGACTGCAGATCACGGTGTCCCGAAAGAAACCACAGCTCCTGGAAGGTTTGGCAGTTGCTTGTTACCGCCTGGGGATCGTGCCACAGATTTCGAACAATCGGGAGCACTCACTCGTTCAGATCGCCGAGAACGTCGAGGAAATCCTGGCATTCGCCCGGAGGATCCGGGTGAGCATTCCCGTTCGCCAATACGCGTCGAAGTGCCTCGCTGTCAACGGCCTCTTCCGGGACATCGTGGAGGAGGTCAACTTCATGGGCCGCGTCCGTGAAGGGATCAAGCGAAACCTGATGTTCGGAGTGGACAAGCTTCGCCGTGACGTTCTTCCGCTCTGCAGAGGCGAGGATCGGAGACAACTGCGACAGCTCCTGAAGTCGCCACTCCGTTCCTACAGAGTGGCTCGGGTTTCGGACACGGAAAGAACGGTCGTCTACAACTTCGAGGTAAACGCCGCCGAAGAACTGGACAAGAACTTCGTCGTGTTCTCGAGCCGTCTCACGCCCGTCCTCGTCAGCAATTCGCACGCTGCTGTCGTGGCTCGCGGGATGGGGAAGACCTGCGTCGTCGGTGCGGGCGAGATCAGCATGGATGCGAGCGCCGGGAAGCTTCGCGCGAGGAACCTCTCGGCCTCGGAGGAGGACTGGATCTCCATCGACGGGACGACGGGGGAAGTGATCCTGGGCGAGCTTCCGACGCGGCCGTCGGAGGTCCTCCAGGTGGCTCTCGAGAAGAGCCTGGCTCCGGAGAAGGCGCCCGTGTTTCGCGCCTTCGACCGCATCCTCTCCTGGGCCGACAAGAGACGGCGGCTGGGGGTGCGGGCCAATGCGGACACCCCGACGGACGCGCGGGTCGCGGTCGTCTTCGGCGCGCAGGGGATCGGGCTCTGCCGCACCGAGCACATGTTCTTCGAGGAGCACCGGATCCTGGCCGTGCGCGAGATGATCCTCGCCGAGACGGTGGAGGGGCGGCGGGCCGCTCTCGAGAAGATCCTCCCGATGCAGCGGCAGGACTTCGTGGGCATCTTCCGCGAGATGGGGGA
>Ga0153915_10007504_pt1 | contig 10298 bp, 8 predicted proteins | sample Opewatmetagenome_2_FD_107003 | JGI IMG/M metagenome (GOLD analysis project Ga0153915, IMG submission 107003) | Freshwater wetland microbial communities from Ohio, USA - Open water 3 Core 3 Depth 3 metaG | ecosystem: Environmental > Aquatic > Freshwater > Wetlands | place: USA: Ohio, Lake Erie... | reverse complement strand
GTGATGGACGATTTCGTCTACGGCGAGCCGAAGCCCCTGCTGTAGCATGTCCCTACCACCCTGCGGGGCCCCGGCTCGTCCGGGGCCTCGCCTCCTTTCCCGCCGGAGCGATCTTCCCCATCTTCCGGGGCAGGAGACTCGATGCCGTCACCCTCGCTGGAATCACCGGAGTTCAATACCCCCGCACTCCTGGAAGCCTTCTTCGAAAGCTCCCATGACGGTTTCTTCTTCATGATGCTCGATCAACCGATCGAGTGGGGGCCAGGGGTCGATAAGGACGCGGTGCTGGACCACGTCTTTTCCCATCAGCGCATGACCAAGGTCAACCCGGCGATGGCGGAACAATTCCGGGCCAAGCCGGCGGAGCTGATCGGTCTGACGCCGGGTGAGTTCTTCCGGCACGACCCCGCGGCCGGCCGCCGGGGCTGGCGGCGGCTGTTCGACGCCGGTCACACGCACAACATCACCAATGAGCGGCGGCTCGACGGATCGACGATGTGGGTCGAAGGCGACTACATGTGTTTTTACGATGCCAGCGGTCGGATCACCGGTCATTTCGGGATTCAGCGGGACGTTACCGACCGCATCCTGGCTGCGGAGGAATTGGAACGCTCTCGCGCCGAGTTGCGGGCCCTCGCGGCCCAGCTCCAGGCGACTCGTGAGGAGGAACGGACCCGCATCGCGCGGGAGATTCATGACGAATTGGGCCAGGCGCTCACCGGCTTGAAGCTCGACCTGGCATGGCTCGCGACCCGGCGGCCCCGGGGTAACTCCGGAGTCTTCCGCCAGCTCGATATGTCGATCACCGCGCGGATCGACGCGACGATGGACGTGGTCCGCCGGATCGCCAGCGAGCTCCGGCCCAGCGTGCTCGACCAGCTCGGCCTGGAGGCCGCCATCGAGTGGTTGGTGCAGGAGGCGACCCAGCGGACCGGAATCGTGGTCACCCTCCAGGCCGAGGAATTCCCCAAGCTCCCCGACGAGGTGGCGAGCCACGCCTTCCGGATCATTCAGGAGGCGCTGACCAACGTCACCCGACATTCCAAGGCCACCCGGGTAGACGTGACGGTGCGCCGCCTGGAGACGGCAATCAACCTCGGGGTCGAGGACAACGGAGTCGGGTTCACGCCCCAGTCGCTGAGCGGGCTTCGGTCCCTGGGATTGGTGGGCATGCGGGAGCGGGCGTTGGCCTGCGGGGGAAGCTTGACGATTCGGAGCAAGCCGGGCGAGGGCACCGCGATCGTCGTCACGATTCCGGTCGCCGCGCCGTGAGCCGACCGACCGCGATTCGGATCTTCATCGCGGACGACCATCCGATCGTCCGGCAGGGACTGCGCCGCATCGTGGAGGCGGACGCGGGGCTGGTGATTTCGGGCGAGGCGGGCGACGCCGCGGCACTGTTCGACGCGCTCCGGGTCACAGCCACCGATGTGGTGCTGCTTGACGTGTCGATGCCGGGCGGCCTCTTTCTCGAGACCCTGCGGGACCTGCGAGCACGCCACCCGGCCATCCGGGTCCTGGTTTTGAGCGTTCACCCCGAAGACCAGTGGGCGGTGCGGGCGCTCAGGGCTGGGGCCTCGGGCTATCTCACCAAGGACCATTCGCCGGATCAGCTGTTGGAAGCCATCCGCCGGGTCTATCGCGGCGGCAAGTACGTCAGCCCGACACTGGCGGAGCAGCTGGCCAAGCATCTCGATGGAGGCGGGCAGCGAGCGCCCCACGAACTGCTGTCCGATCGAGAGTTCGAAGTCATGCGTCGGCTGGGCAGCGGCCTCACCGTCTCTCAAATCGCCAGCGAGCTGGCCATCTCGGTCAAGACGGTGAGCACCTACCGGACTCGCATACTCGAGAAGATGGCGATGACCACGAATGCCGACCTGGTCCGCTACGCGTCGAGGTATGGGCTGATCGCCTGATGTAGTCCTCCATCCGACAGGTTTGTTCCGCCATATTCCCGCCGCTAACGGCGCTGCGTCCGATATTTCCCCCGATCGACGACCGTTACCCTTCCCTGCGTCAGCCATCACTTGAACGCACGAAGGGACCGCGATGAAGCCGACTGTCTATCGTGCGGTCTCCCACACCTTGCACGGAGTTTGTGATATGCGACGCACGACATGGATTGTGGCCGCTGCCCTTGTCTCCCTGGCGGCGTGCAGCGGCGTGACCTCACCCTACGGGGGTGGCGGGGGCGGGGGCGGGGGCGGTGGGCCGTCCGGCCAGATCGTCGTCGGGAACGTCCTGTTCCGGAGCTCCCACAACGGGAGCCAGAACCCCGCGGTCGACACCGTTGCCGTCGGCAGCACCGTCACGTGGACCTGGACGGCCACGGGAACGACTTCGCACAACGTCCAGTCCGAAGCCACGCCCACCTTCCAGAGCAGCGCCATCCAGAGCGGCAACGGGAAGACCTACTCGGTCACGTTTGGTACGGCGGGCACCTACCAGTACGACTGCGCGGTGCACGGATCGGCCATGAGGGGAACGATTGTCGTCCAATAAGCGGGTTTCTCCGGGAACCCCGCTGACGGCTCCCGGAGCGGTCTTTCCGCTCCGGGAGCCGTCAATCGAAGGGAAAGAGACTCTATGAAGATCGGCATCCTCGTTCTGCTGGCGCTGGTCCGCGCCGCACCGGTCCTGGCCCAGACGCCCGTGGTGGGATCGTGGCGCGAGCAGGTCCGGCGGCTGCGCGGGGCTCACGCCGCCACTGCTCCGATCGTGAAGGCCCCGCACCGGCTCGCGCTCCCGCGCAGCGTGGCATCCGCGTCCACGGCCCTCGCCGAGCAGGAACCCAACAACACCGCAGCGACGGCCGACAGCGCGGCGCTTGGCGACCAAGCGTCCGGCGTTTTGGATCCGGCAGGGGATGTGGACTTCTGGTTCCTGGACCTGACCGCGGGAGAATTCCTCAGCGTCGACGTGGACGCGAACGAGGCGGGGTCACCGCTCGATCCGGCGATCGCGCTGTTCGCCCCCGACGGCGTTACGCAGATCGTCACCAACGACGACTTCGACGGACTAGACAGTCGCATCTCCCACCGCATCACCACGAGTGGCCGCTACTATGTGGCGATCAAGGGGTTCGGGAACCAAGGCGGCCCGGAGGACAGCTACGCCATCAACTTCGGGACCGTCACCTGTGGCACCGTCGGGACTGAGCAGGAGCCCAACGACGGGCCGGGGACGGCAACCCCGATCGCGATCGGCGACTCGGGCTCGGGCGAGATCTGCGCGCGCGACGCCAACCCGCTGGGAGATGTGGACTACTGGGCGTTCACGGCCCAGGCCGGCACGACCATTGAGCTCGACGTCGACGCCGAGGAGCTCGGCGTACTGAGCGACCCGTTCCTCGCGGCGTACGCGAGCAACGGCATCACCCGGCTCGCGTTCAACGACGACGAAGACGGGCGCGACAGCCGCCTCCAGTTCTCGATCATCACGACGGGCACCTACTACGCCGCCGTCTCGACGATCGCGGACCCCGGCGGGAACCCGTTCCCGTATAGTCTCCACGTTCGCCTGACCGCGCAGGGACCCGGCGATCCGATCACGGTGCGAGCCGACAGTCTCGGCTTCCCCCTGGGCCTCGCCGTCGGGAGCAACGGGGATGTGTTCGTCGGCGACGTGACGGGAAGCCGGGTCGCGCGCGTTTCCACTCAGGGCGCGGTGACGACCTTCGCGGCTGGGATCCAGAGCCCGCTGGGGCTCGCGTTTGACGCGTTCGGCAACCTGCTGGTGGCGTCGGTGGACGGCGCCGTGTACCGCGTCACGCCACAAGGCCAGGCTACGCCCTTCATTACTGACGCGGGAATCCCGTTCTGGATCGCCGTGGCCCCGGATGGCCGCATCTGGCTCACCGACGTGTCCGATCGGTCGCTGCGGCGCTACAGCCCTACGGGTCAGTTCGAGACACGGTTCGACGCCGGCAGCATCGGCGGGTTTGGACCAGGGCCGCTGGCCATCGGTCCTTCAGGCGAGCCGTACTTCTCCAACGGTACCGAGATCTGGAAGCTGGTGAACGGCCAGCCGCAGCGGGTGTTCGGCAACGCGTTCGTGATCTGGGCGTTCGCGTTCGACGTGGCCGGCAACATCTACGCGCCGGCTCCCGCAGTCGGACGCCTCACGCTGTTCGATCCGGCGGGAACGGCGCTGGCCGATCCGTTCGCGGTGGGACCGGACGCGCCTCAAGCCGTCGCGTTTGGGCGCGACGGGACGGGTGCCACTGTGGCCCGGCTGTTCGCGACCGATTCACGGGTCGGCCGCCTGGTCGAGGTGAACCCGGCCGGCGTGGAACACGCCGGATACCCCGTGGGATTCGTGCCGCCGCCCTTCTCGCTCGATGTGGCGGTCGCGAGCCTGTTGGGCGCCGGAGGCCTGAGCGCTGCAGACGTGCAATACCTCGACGCTCTGGGCAACCACAACGGTCGCTATGACGTCGGCGATCTGCGGGCGTACCTCACATTGGTAGGTGATCTGCCGGAGGCCGCTGGGGCGGCGACGCCGCGACGCGCGGGGAGGAATCCATGAGACGGGTGTGCATGCTCTTCGCTCTCGCTGTCCTTTTCTTCGGCGTTGCCTGCGCGGACGACTCCACCGGAACTGGGGGCCCGCCGCAAGCCGGCACCCTGATCCTGCGCCTGACCACGCCGCATGCCGACGACGGCGCCGTGCTGTTCGAGCTGAGTGGCCCGCCGATCGATAGCGTGGTCGCCGTAAGTGCGTCGCTCCGATTGTTCATGCGGCGCGCGAGCGATTCGACGATCGTCGCCGCGGTGGTGGGCGACATTGCCGATGGAGCGGTGGTCACACTGCGGGTGCCGGACGTCGGCGCGGCGGCCGGGTACACGGCACGGGTGCTCGACGTCGCGGATCGCCAGAACGCCCTGCGCGCCTCGCTCACGGGCTACGCGCTGACGGTGGTCCCGTGACGGGACGCTCGCGGGACAGCTGCGCGCACAGAGTCTCACACGACCCGCATTCGGGAAAGCACGGAGGGCAAGGTGATTTCAGGGTCATCGATTCGTCCAGCGCCTGCAACGGCTGCCGCTTGTGCTGCGGGCGTTCTTTTGGCGGCCCTCGCGATGGTGGCGTGCAGCGACGCCAGTGCCCCGCTCGCTGGTCCAGCGATCAGGATCGTGCCCGTCGTAGACAGCGTCTTCGAGGGCGACACCGTTCGCCTTGCTGCGGAGCTGTTCGACGCCGCCGGAGCTCCGGTTACGACCCCACCCGTGACTTGGACGGTCAGCGACACCACCCTCGCCGAGGTCGTGGGCGAGGGCATTCTCGCGCTGCTGCACCCCGGCACCGTGCGCATCACCGCCCGTACTGGCACGGCGGCGGCTACCTACGATCTGGTGATCGGCCGGCTCGTCGTGAAGCGAGTGGACTTGACGCCGGGAACCATCAGCATGGGACGCACAGACCGCCTGCCGGTCGCCGCCCGCGTCCTGGGCCAGGGAGACCGCGCGATCACGGGCCGGACAGTCACGTTCACATCAGACGATACGCTGGTCGCCATCATCCCAGGGCCCGCCTCGATCGGCTCGACCGACACCGGGCTCCTCATCGCCGTGGGTCCGGGATCGACGTCGATCCGCGCGACCGTGGACGGCGTGATGGGAACGGCGCACGTCGAAGTCGTGATTGCGGATACGACGTTTGTGCTGACGCAGTACAACGGCCTGCCGATCCCCGTGCTCGTGGCGGCGGACTCCGTCGAATTCGACGGCGTGCTCGAATTCGACGAGGTGTATGCGGACTCGGGGACGTTGGTGTTGTCGGGGCTACTGCAGGAGCGCTATCACCTCGACGTGTGGTACTCGCAGTATCACGTGTTCCAAGTGGGAGACACGGTGCAGCGCGAGCTTCGTTTACGGTTCCGTGGCGAGCTCGATTTCGGGCTCGTCACGGTGGGGGAAGACGGTAACCTGACGATGCTATCGGAGTTCATCGGCCCCCGCCTGGAACACACCGCGACGCTTCAGTCTGACGGCTACCTCGTGCATTTCCAAGAACCGGGTGAAGCTTTCTTTCTCGATCTGAAGTACAGGCGGGTGACGCCCTGGGGAGCGTACCGATGAATCCTGAATACGCGACTCGCCTCCTCGGGTCTCATCGCACGGATACGTGGACTACCGCTTCCCGAGGAACTGACCCGAATGGTCAATCGACCCGCGAACCGGGACCGTAGCGCGGGCGGCGATCGGCCGCCGACCGCATCGAGGGGCTCGATTCGGATCCTGGGCATCAGCGGGAGTCTGCGCGCGCGGTCGTCGAACACGGAGCTTCTCCGCGCGGTGTCCATGCTGACGTCCGCCGGCGTGGAGATGGCGCTGTTCTCGGGGCTGGGCGGGCTGCCCCACTTCAACCCCGATCTCGACGGTGACGCCGGGACACCGCCGCCGCGGGTCAGAAGCTTCAGGCGACGCATCCGCGGAGCCGACGCCCTGCTGATCTGCAGCCCCGAGTATGCCCATGGCGTGCCCGGCGCGTTGAAGAACGCGCTCGACTGGTTGGTGAGCGTTCCGGACGTTCTCTACAAGCCCGTGGGGTTGCTCAATGCCTCCCCGCGGGCGTCACACGCCCAGGCGTCGCTCGCCGAGACGCTCCGCACGATGTCCATGAGCGTGATCCCCGGCGCCTCGATCGCCGTGCCCGTGATCGGCCGGTCATTGAGTGCCGCGGCCATCGCGCAAGACGAGGAGCTGGCGGCGGCCCTGCGCGACGCGCTCGCGGCGCTGGTCTCGGCCGCGAACGGATACCGGGAGCGTCGGGTGCCGGAGGCAGGCGGGGCGGACATGACTTGACATGCTGACCATGTCGCCGACATCGACGGAAGCGTGGCGGCCGCCGCCTCGCCGAGTCGCGTGGTGGGGACCCTGCGGACGTGCTGTCAGCAGGCCGATCCCGGAGCACTCCAGCGGCCGGCGCCTTCCCGCCGCGCGAGCAGCAAGGCCATCGGGTCACGCTGGTCGAGGAACAAGATCGCCCGGTCGTTGGGCGACCACAGCGGGTCCCTGAAGTGGGGCGGAGAGGCTCTGGGGTGGACGATCTCCCTCTTCCGGCACGGGCCCGCTGAAACTCCCGTCTCGCCGACGACGTCCTGACATGGTATCTCTCCTCGGACGTCGGGCAGCCAACGTGACTCCCACCGGGCTGGAACAATGAAACGAGCACTTCTGACCCTCGCCGCGGCCGCGCTTCTCATTCCGACCTGGGGCGATCAGGCGATCGCGCAGCAGCCTCCCCGGGCGATACGCCGGACGATTCCCATCACCGACATAATCCAGCGCGCGTTCCGGGCGGGCACGCGCGATTCGACCGGCCGGCCCGGGCCCAGCTACTGGCAGACCTCCGTGGAGTACACCATCAATGCCAGCCTCGACCCGACCACGTCGGTCGTGACGGGCAGAGAGACGGTCGTGCTGCACAACAACAGCCCGGACGCCATGCGGGACATCGTCTTTCGCCTCGACCAGAACATCTTCGCGGCGAACGCGCCGCGCGAGAGGCCGGTGTCCGAGATCACCGACGGCATGAACGTCACCAAGCTGACCATCGACGGTCAGAGCGTGGATCTGACGACTCCGGCCGCGCGCGGCGAAGGCGGTTTTGGCCGCCCGTCGGGACCGCCGACGGAGCCGGTCGCGCTCGACTTCAACACGACCAGCGCGCGCGTCCGGTTGAGCGCACCGATCGCCGCCCACGGCTCCGCGACGCTGGAGATCGAGTGGCACTTCGAGGTGCCGCTGATTCCGTCGGGGCACGGCCTGCGCATGGGCCGCTCGGCCGATACGCTGTACCAGGTCGCGCAGTGGTACCCGCGGGTGGCCGTGTTCGACGACTACAAGGGCTGGGACACGGATCCCTATCTGGGCAGCGCGGAGTTCTACAACAACTTCGGACACTTCGACGTGACGTACGACGTGCCCGCGGGCTGGATCGTCGGCTCGACCGGCGTGTTGCAGAATCCCGACGAAGTGCTGACGCAGGCCGAGCGCGACCGTCTCGCCAGGGCCCTGGAGTCCGACGACCAGATCCACATCGTCGATCCCGACAGCCTGGGGCCGGGGCAATCCACGGCCGCGGGCACGCGCCTCAAGTGGCACTTCGTGGCGGACAGCGTCGCGGACGTGGCCTGGGCCACGTCGAAGAGCTACGCCTGGGACGCCACGCGTGCCGACATCCCCGGCAAGGGCTACGTCCCCGTCTACATCCTGTACCTGCCCGGCCACGAAGCGGCGCCGCAGCATTTCGATCAGGTCGGCGAGCGGGTCCGTCATGCCCTGGAGTTCTACTCGCAGCTCTGGATGCCCTACGCCTTTCCGCGCATGACGGTCGCGGACGGGCCCGAGCTGGGCATGGAGTACCCCATGTTCATCATGTCGGGGCTGGGCGCGGCCGATCACGAGACCGGCCACGAGTGGTGGCCCATGATGGTGGGGGTGAACGAGACGTGGTGGGGCTTTATGGACGAAGGGTTCAATCAGTACATGAACATCCTCTCCGCCGACGATCGCAACCATCGCGCACCGGACGCCGGGCTCGACGGGCCGGGTCAGGCGTACGGCCGTACCAGCGGCAACGAGCTGGAACCGCCGATGATGTGGGACGAGAACTACGCCGGTCCGATGTACTCGTTCGTGGCCTACGGCAAGGCGCCCATGATGCTGTCCATGCTGGGCGGGATCGTGGGCGACAGCGCCGTCTGGCGGGCGCACAGTGCCTACGCGCAGGCCTGGCGCTTCAAGCATCCCACGCCCTGGGACTACGCCTTCTTCATGAGCAACGCGCTCAAGCGGGATCTGGGGTGGTTCTGGTACTACTGGCTGTGGACCACCGAGTCCGTCGACGGCTCGATCCAGAACGTGACGACGCGAGGCAGGCACACGATGGTCACGGTGCGGCAGGACGGCGAGATGCCGTCGCCGGTCGTGCTGAAGGTGGAATTCGCGCCCGGCGGGCCGGCCATCCGGCCCATGAAGAACAGCGTGATGACGGATTCGACGACGGCCGAAGTCACCTTCCCGGTGGATGTCTGGTTCGGCGGCAGCCGCACGTTCGACGCGGATCTCGATTTCGGCGGGCGGCAGGTCGCGAAGATCACGCTCGATCCGCACCAGCGCTTTCCGGACCACAACCCCCGCGACAACGTCTGGCCGCAGCCGAAGCCGGTGGTCCTGAGCGAGGCCGTGCTGGAGCGGTATGTCGGGACGTACCAGGTTCCGGGGCTGGGCGAGCTGTACGTCACGCGGGAGGGCACGACGCTCTGGGCGCAGCCGACCGGACAGGACCGGGTCCAGCTGTGGCCGACTTCCGAGACCGAATTCTATCTGATGGAAGCGGACGTGCAGATCACGTTCCAGCGGGACGCCGGCAACACCACCGGGCTGGTGATCCACCAGGGCGGTCAGGAGATCGCGGCCCAGAAGGTGAAGCCGTAGGCGGATGCGATGCGGGAACGCGGGCGCGGGCGGTGCATCCGCGCCCGTGTTCGCGTTCCCGGTCGCGCCTATCGGCCGCGGTGCTCACTGCTGGGTAGGTTCTGAACGCGGTGGCGGACCAGCCGACAGTTACGTCACTCCAGACGCGTACATAGCGCGACATGAAGCAAGCCCCGCGCGTCGCGCTTTTGCTCGTCAGACATGCGATATCGACGGTCGCCCACCGAAACGGCGACGTCGCGCGCATGGATCAACTTGAGCAGGTCATCGTAGCGAAGATCGAACGCGATCGGTACCGTGGTGGCCTGCGGCGGTCCCCTGTAGGTCCCCACCTGAGGGGTGCTCGTCTGAAACGGCACTGAGTCGAGCGGCGATCGGTGGACAATCGAATCTCCCCGATCCCCAGCTTCTCTCTTGCAGGCGTTATCTTGGACCGCACTACCCGGAACCCACGCGCTTCCGGCTCATCCCACCCACCGTTCCACGTCCCCACCCAGGAACTCATCCAGGGGGACTCCATCTCCGCCCACCAGCAGCGGGCGGACGGACGGGTACGCCTTGGCGAACGCGGCCATGCCGGGCTCCGCGCTTGGCACCCGTCCGCTCTTCACCTCGATCGCCGTCACGCGACGCCCCACACGTACCACGAAGTCCACCTCGCGGTTCCGTTCCCGCCAGTAGAACACTTCGCACCGCCCCCCGTCCTGCGCGTTCACCAGATGGGCGCCGACGGCTGCCTCCACCACCCGCCCACGCCACGTCTGATCGCGCAGCGCATCGGCCGGACCGATGTCCGCCTGCGCCGAGAGCAGCGCCGTGTTGAGCACCTGGAGCTTGGGACTCGAGCCCCGTTGC
>Ga0153915_10007503_pt1 | contig 10299 bp, 8 predicted proteins | sample Opewatmetagenome_2_FD_107003 | JGI IMG/M metagenome (GOLD analysis project Ga0153915, IMG submission 107003) | Freshwater wetland microbial communities from Ohio, USA - Open water 3 Core 3 Depth 3 metaG | ecosystem: Environmental > Aquatic > Freshwater > Wetlands | place: USA: Ohio, Lake Erie... | reverse complement strand
GGCGCGGTCATCGTGGGCCCCAAACCTGTCGAAAGCCCCAGCCTGGCCGATAACCAGGCCGAGTTCCGCGCCATGGCCGACGAGGTCTGGGGGCGCGGTATCGGGAAGGGCAAGGTTTACCCCGGCGAGACCGTTGCTCAAGCACTCGCGGCGCTTCAGATCGAGCCGGACTTCGCGTATACAAGGCCGCGGCTCGATACAGACCTCAACTTCGTCCATCGCCGGCTCGCTGACGGCGATGTCTATTGGGTCAGCAATACGAAAAATCGCCCGGAAATCCTGGAAGCGACCTTCCGTGTCGAGGGCAAAGCGCCGGAACTGTGGCACGCCGAGACCGGCGCGAGCGAGGCGGCCGCTTATGCCGTCGCCAACGGACGCACGACGGTTCCGCTCCGCCTCGACCCGAACGACTCGGTCTTTGTTGTCTTCCGAAAGGCGGCGGCTGAGCCGTTGAGAACGCTGCCCGTGCCGGTCGAGTCCATTCTCGCGAGCATCACCGGCGCCTGGGACGTCGCCTTCCAGCCCGACCGGGGCGCCCCGGCCAAAGTCAGTCTCGACGCCCTGAGCTCGTGGAGCGAGAGTTCCGACCCCGGCGTGAAATATTTTTCCGGCACGGCGACCTACACCAAGACCGTCCAGGCTCCGCCTGAGTGGTTCAAGCCCGGGGCGAAGCTGTGGCTCGACCTCGGCGACGTGAAGAATATCGCCCAGGTCTCGGTTAACGGCCAGCCGTTCGGCATTTTCTGGAAGACGCCGTTCCGCGTGGACGTGACCCCGGCGCTCAAGGCGGGCGCGAATGCGCTGGAAATCAAGGTCACCAACCTGTGGGTCAACCGCCTGATCGGCGATCAACAGCCCAACGTGACCAGGAAGTACACGTACACGGCCCTGCCGTTCTATCGCGCCGATTCGCCGCTGCTTCCCTCGGGCCTAATTGGGCCGGTTGTTATCGTGAGGTCTGAATGATCCGCGAGCAGAGCCTGTTGAGAATTGAACCCTCAGGCCGAACCGGATGACGCGCGGGTTGGGGTAATTTTTGATGTTTCGATAACGGGCCCGATTGATGATGCTGATCCGGCTGGACGGTCAGCCTCCGGCGAGCTCGAGCCGCATCCTGTACCTGTTGGCGGCCTTTTCGGCCGGGATGCCGGCGGCTAGGGCACTCTGGCGCACGTCCTCGAGGAGGGGGCCGGTCATCGCCGGCTCCTGATCGGAAATCGCGACGCGGAACCCCAGCTTATCCCAGAAACTCTTCCCCGCGACACCGGCGATCGCGTAAAGATACGGAATATCCTCGTAGGCGTTGGCCTCGATCGCGGCCCAGCCCCGTTCCCTGGCCCAGCGGATGAGCTCTTGCGCCATGCGCGTCGCCAGGCCTTGGCGCCTATAGCGGTCCGGCTCGTCCGGCGGCGATACGATCAGCATGCAGTGGACGAACAGGGTTTTGTCCGGCAGTTTCTGCAGTCGAGGGAAACGACCGGCGGCACGGTCGTCGGCCGGGCCGGCGGGGTAGGGCTGCTGCAGGCAAAAGGCGGCGCCGCCCTCCGCGCTGAATTCGCACAGGGCCCTAGGATAAAACCGCAGCGTGGCGACGATCGCGTTGCCGTTTCGCGCCACAATCGCCGAGCTGCCGTACGTCTCGGCCAGCTTCTTGAGCAGGGGGACGTTCCGGGCGCGCGCCCACGTCCAATCGACCTCGGGATGAGGCGCGGGCGCGTCGATATTCTCCGCGCTCAAGGGACCGCCATGCAGGCAGCGCCAGATGAGAAGATCTTTCCCCATCGGTTCGATGATCAGACGGTCCATGGGCCTCGTTTTCCCCTTAGACGCGGAGCTGGAGACCGAGCGCCGAGAGAATGTTATCCCTGGCTTCAGACCGGTGTCAAGGAAGCCGCAAGCCGAACCGGCCTTTGTAAGTTCAGGAAGCGCTTGGACCTCCGCTGGCCATGTTCCCGATTATGCGCAGCCGGTTCTTGGCCCTTGGGCAATTTTCGATTGAATGGAACGGGGATATTGATTAAACTCGGGAAATCGAAACGCCTGTATCGCGAGGAGACAGGGCATGCGAGTCAGCACGAGAGGCCGCGTGCTATGCGGCCTGAGCGCCAGCCTTCTCGCCGTCCTCGTCCATCTCGCGGGCGGAGGTGCCGTGGGCGAGTTCAGCGCTAAGATTCCTAAGAAAATCGGCGCCTGGACGGCGATAGGCGAGGACCGGATCTACGATAGGGAGACGCTTTTCGACTATATGGACGGCGGGGCCGAGGTCTATCTGGCTTTCGATTACCGCGACGTTTGGACCCGGAGATACGCCGACCCCGGGGGTCGTGAACTAACCCTCGATATCTACGACATGGGATCGTCCGCGGAGGCTTTCGGCATCTTCTCCTGCGATAGGGAGGATCCCCCGGCCGGCATTGGCCAGGATTCCGAATACGGTTTTGGACTCCTCCGCTTCCGGCAAGGCCGCTATTACGTTGCCGTGACGGCGACGTTTGATGACGAGGCTATCGGCAAAGTTATCCTGGAATTGGGACGGGAAGTCGTCAAGCATCTCGGCCCGCCCGGACCGGGGCCCGACATGTTGGCATTCCTGCCGGCCGCGGGCCTTCGCGCCGACCGGACGAGCTATTTCCATTCGGCGATCAACCTCAACAACCGCTTTTTCGTCTCCAGCGAAAATATCCTTCAACTCGAGCGCTCCACGGACTGTGTCTTCGCCGAGTTCGAGGCGGGTGTTCAGGAGCCTGCGTCCCTCCTCCTCATCCGCTATCCCGACGAAGCGAAAGCGGGCGCGGCCAGGCGCTCGTTCCTTGCCGGTTATGCTCCCGAGGCCGGGACCGACGGTCTGGCCAGAACCGAGAACGGGAAGTGGGTTTTCGCCTCTCTGGCCGGCCGGTTTCTCGCCGTCGTCTTCGAATCGCCGACGGCGGAGTGGGCGTCCAACCTCGTTTCGTCCCTGCGGTTACCCAAGACGTGAGGTGTCCAGCATGAAACATCCTCTTACTCGACGCGACTTCCTCAAGGGCACGACTTCGGCTTTGCTCGGCGCCTCTCTGGCCTTCGGGCGGGATGGGCAGGCCGCGAAAAAAGCCCGGGTCGTCCTCATCCGCCATCGCGACGTCCTCGACGAGAATTCAAAGGTCAACGCGGACATCCTTCAGGGTATGCTCGACGAGTCCGTGGCCCGCCTCCTGGACCAGCCCGACGGCGTAAAGGCCTTCCAGACGTTGGTCAAGCCGGGCGAAACGGTCGGGATCAAGACGAACGTCTGGTCTTTCCTCCCGACGCCGCCCGAGCTCGAGGACGCCATCAAGCGCCGTCTCATAGACGCCGGGATCGCGCCCGACAAGATCGGCCTCGACGACCATACGGTCCGGACCAATCCGCTCTTCGTCAACGCCACCTCGCTCATCAACGTCAGGCCCTGCCGGACGCATTATCTGGCCGGTATGTCGGGCTGCATCAAGAACTACATCATGTTCGGCGAGTCCCAGCCCTTCTACCATCCCGACAGCTGCGCCGACCTGGGGTCGTTGTTCAAGCTGCCGCAGGTCCAAGGCAAGACGCGTCTCAACATCCTCTGCGTCCTGACGCCCCAGTTCCATGGCCGCGGCCCGCATCATTTCAGCCGGAGGTATGTCTGGAACTACAAGGGCCTCATCGTCGGGCGGGATCCCGTGGCCGTGGACGCGATCGGGCTGGAACTGATCAAGGCCAAGCGGCGCGAGGTGCTGGGCAAGGCCCAGGAGCTTCCGCCGGTGCCCAAGCATATTCAGCTGGCCGATACTCGACACGGCATCGGAACGAGCGACCTCAACGCCATTGAGTTTATCAAGCTCGGCTGGGACGAAGACATTTTGATTTGATGGGGATGAGCGAGCGCCGGCGCGGACCGGACAAGGAAGGGGAGTGACGATGCGTTTCCCGAAAAAAACCGTAGCCTTGTTCTTGAGTTTGCTGGCAATTTGCGCTCCTGGGTTTCAGGCCGGCGAAACGGCCGGGCTGGAGTACGCGAGCTCGATCCTGTGGTCGAAAGCCTATGACGTCCAGATCGAAGGGAACTATGCTTATTGCGGATTCCTCAACGGCTTGGTCATCCTTGACGTCGCGGACAGGCGCTCTCCGGCCGCGCTCTCGCAACTCTACTTGGGGGGCGGCTTCGACCTCGAGAAAGCCGGCAACCTCGTTTTCGTCGCCGCTGGAAACAGGGGGTTGAAGGTGGTTGATGTCAGCGACCCGAAGGCTCCGGTCTTCAGAAGCGAGGTCGCTACGGCCGGGCCGGCCAAGGCCCTGGCCGTCGCCGGCCGGAACGTTTTTGTCGCGGCAGGTCCGGCGGGGGTCCTGGTCTTTGAGGCGGCGAAACCGGAGGCGCCCCGGCTCATCGCGACGCTCGACACGCCGGGCGAGGCTGAGGGGATAACTCTCGCGGGCACGACAGCTATGGTCGCGGACGGCGAGGCGGGCCTTCTCACGGTCGATATCAGGAACGCGGCCGCGCCCAAGATCCTCGGCTCTCTTAACCTTAAGGGCACGGCCCGGCAAATCGCTCTCACGGGAAAATATGCTCTTGTCGCCAATGGCGCAGCGGGCTTGGCCGTCGTCGATGTGAGCGACCTCGGAGCGCCGAAGCTGGCGGCCTCGATGATGACGTCAAGCTATGCCAACAGCATCGCCGCGAGCGGCGCCATCGCTGTGGCGGGCACTCTCTACGACGGAGGATTCCAGGTCCTCGATATCCAAGACCCGGCCGCGCCGAAGTCCCTGGCGATTCTGAAATACACGATGTACAACGAAGCCTGGGGAGTCGGACTCGAGGGGAAGTCGGCCGTCATTGTCGATTATTTTGCCGGTATCCATTTCGCGGATCTGACGAATCCGCAGCGCCCCGTCGTCACCGGCCGCTATTTCACGCCGAGTTCGATCGTCGCTGCGGCCGTCCGGGAGAACCTGCTTTTCTCGATCGGCGAGCTCTCGGGCCTCCAGGTTTATAACATCTCCGACGGGGCCCGGCCGCGTTTTGTCGGTGCGTCTTCCATATCGCGGGGGATCCAAGGGCTGGATGTCCAGGGCGATTACGCTTACGTTACCGACCGGTGGGGTGTGACCGTCTTCGGCCTGACCGGCCTCCCAGCCGTCAGGATCATCAAATCGGTCCCCCTGCCGGGAGTCGCCCGGGCCGTCGTCGTCCGCGGCCGGTATGCGTATTTAACGTCAGATCACTCCGGATTCCATGTCGTCGACGTCAGCGATCCTAAAACGTCAAAAGTTATTGGGTCGCTGCCGATGACCGGCTTCGCCTACGGCCTGACCTTGGCCGGGGACCGCGCGTACATCTGTAGCAGCGATACGGGGTTCCACGTGATCGATATCGCCGACCCGGCCCAACCGAAGCTCCTCGGCTCGTTCCGGACTGCTGGGGAGCCGCGGGCCTCCTTGATCGTGGAGAAGCTGGCCTTCGTCGCCGACGGTCCTGAAGGCCTCCTGGTCCTTGACGTGAGCTCACCGCAGGCGATCAAGAAAGTGGGGGAGGCGCCTTTCGATGGTTTCGCCACCGGCGTCGCCGCGAGAGGCAAGTTCGTTTACGTTTCGGATGAAACGATGGGCGTGCGCGCGTTCGACATCAGTACGCCCGCGACGCCGCGGCCGCTCGCGAGCTTCAGAACGACCGGCGAGCCGGCGGGGGTGAAGGTCGCCGGCGACCTGGTCATTGTGCCCGACGCGTATTCCCTCTTTATCCTGAAGACCACGCTCAACTAGGCCGGCCTCGCGGACGGTCCAGGCTCGCCGCTCAGCCTGAGTCGGGCCCGACGCGGGCCGCTTTCCCCGCCTTCCGCCCTCGCGGCGCCGTCCGTTCATCTTGCGCGTTTCCGCCGAGGACCAAGGGAAGGCATTTTAGGAGACGAGACACTAGGGGTGAGGCGCCCTCGAAAAATTGCGAATTTTCCGCTTGCAATACCGTATATAATCTAGTATAGTGTTATACACAGCACAGTGAGCCGCACAGTATGAGCGCCAAACAAGAGGCCGGCAAGGAGAGAACATGACCGACGCCACGATCGGCACCCTCGAAACGGAGATGAACCGGGGCTTCCTCCAGATCCTCGTCCTGGCCCTCCTCGAAAAGGATATGTATGGGTACTCCATGGTCAAGCACATCGAAGGGCTTGGCTATAAGGTCGAGGAGAACACCCTCTATCCGCTCCTCCGGCGGCTCGAAAAGAACGGCTGGATCAGCGGCAAATGGGACGTCAGCGAGGACCGGCCGCGCAAGTTCTACGCCATCACCGCGGAGGGGCGGGCGATGAGGGCCGGTCTCCTGGACGTCTGGCGAAACCAGAACCGCATCCTCGGCAAGGTCATCAAGGAGATATCCAATGTCTGAGAAGCTCGACGCCTATCTCGAAGAGATCAGCCACTTCCTTTCGGGCCGCGCGGAACGGGAGGAGATCCTGTTGGAGATCCGCAGCCATATCCTGGAAAGGGCGGCGGAATATGGGCAGGCTTCCGAGTCGACGCTGGCGGAAGCTATCGCCGCGTACGGTCCCGCCCGCAAGGTGGCGGAAAGATACCTCGACGGCCGGCCGATCATCGCCCCGGCTTACCGGCGTTACCTTTTCCGTTATACGACGCTCCTCTTCGCTATCCATGTCTTCCTGACCGTCTTCGCCGTCGTCTTCAAGAAAAACTTCGTCATCTTCCCGTTCCTGTTCATGCCCCGGCTGGGCGTCATCGAGGCCCTGATGTACCTGCCGACGGCCTTCCTCGCCGACCTCGGCATAGTCGCCCTCGTCCTCTACTTTATCACCCAGAGCGGCAAGTACATCAGGTTGCCCTGGCCAAGGTTTGCCGTCGACCTCGACGAAGTGAAACCGCCCGGGAAGGGGGTCCTCGCCGGCCGGATCCCGACGTTCATCGGGTTCATCGTCATGGCTGCCGTGACCGATTTCGCCCTCTACCTCTACGTCAGGCACCAGACGATCTTCTTCACCAATCTGAATTTCACGAACCCCAAGCCTTTGTTCACGCCCGGGGCCGGCCAGCGGCTGTCCCTGATCGTCATCGCCCTGTTCGCCGTCTCGATGTTCGCGCTTCTCGTCAAACTCTTCACCCGCTCCCGCTGGGTGGATGTCGCGTCGAATGCGATCTCCCTCGCCCTGATCGGCCTTCTCCTGGGCCAGCCCTTCGATAACCCCTTCGCCATCAAGGTCGCCGAGGCGTTCGGGCCCAAGTTCAAGTTCATGGTCAAGTTCATGTTCCTGTTCATCGCCCTCGTGATCACGATCGACCTCGTCAAGAACCTCGTCATCATCGGCCGCCGCCGGCTGGGGAGAGAGGATGTCCCCCCCGTGGCCCGCCCTCATGTATAATGGGTGGGCCTGACCACGGAGGTCATAGCAAGAAAGAAGACCGATGAGGCCTCTCGAGACGACGAGAAGACGACGACTGGCGTGGATTCTGCCCCTTGCGCTCCTGCCCATTCTTGCTGCGGGCATCTTCTTCGGTCTTCGCTTGGCGAAGCCGACGCCAGCGTGGCCGCGGGTTATCATCGTCGGTCTGGACGGCGCGGGCTGGAACGTCCTCCAGCCCCTCCTGGGGAAAAAGGCGTTGCCTCATATCCGGTCTTTGATGGACACGGGGAGCTATGGGACGCTCGAAACGATCGCGCCGACCAAATCGTCGGTCATCTGGACGTCCATCGCCACGGGCAAGACGATGATCAAGCACGGCATCGTCGATTGGACCTATGTCGACCAGCACAACCTCGAAGTTCCCTACCGGCAAAGCGAGAGGCGGGCCAAAGCGTTCTGGAACATCCTCACGGATGAGGGGCGGCTCGTCGGGGTCATCAACTGGTTCGTCACGTTCCCGCCGGAGCGGGTCAACGGCTTCATGGTTTCGGATTCTTTTAGCGGGCTCAGGCGGGATAATTTCGATAAGGTCAAGGCGACGTTCCCTCCCAGCCTCCAGACGGTTCTTAAGCCCTTGCGCTTCTTCGACACCTCGAATATCTTCGAGGAGCAAAAGGTCCCGGACTACCGCCGCTGGAAGGTCTTGGGCCCCATCGGGGACCGGCTCGGCCTGATCTCGTTTTTCCCCCGCTTTTTCTTTCCGGACGAAACGACCAGAAGAGCAACCTTCTACACCCTCCAAAAGTTCCGGGTCGAAACCCTGGCCACCTATTTTCATCTCATCGATATCGTCAGCCATTTCGCCGCCGCCTTCATCGACCCTGGTCTTATCGCCCAAGCTGAGAAAGAAGAGAAGGCCGGGGGGCTCGCGTCCGCAACCGAAGCCGCCCTCGACGCGGCTTTCAGCGATGTCGTCGAGCCGATCTATGCCTGGGCGGACAGGATTCTCGGCGAATTGTTCCGGCTGGCGCCTTCGCAGACGACCTTCATCATTTGTTCGGACCATTCCTTCTATTATGGCCAGGGCACCTACGAGCACCACGAAGAGCCGCGCATTCCGAACGGCGTGATCTTCCTTCGCGGGCCCCACATCCGGGAGGGCTATCAGCTCAAAAAGGCCCATATTTATGACATCCTCCCGACGCTTCTCTATATCCTCGACCTGCCCGTCGGCGAGGATATGGATGGCAAGGTTCTGACAGAGGCTTTCGACGAGGGCTTCGTCCGGAAAAATCCCATCAAGACGATTGCGACCTACGAAGGGAAAACGCCGGCCGAGAAGGTCACCCGGGACCGGACGCTCGACAAGCGGCTCCTCGAAGAGCTGAGGGCCCTCGGCTACATCAAATAGCCCTCTTTTGCCGGCGTTGACGGCTCCGCGGGAATTTTGTTATCCTCGGGGGCAGTCAAACGGGTAAACGGAGGGGAGTCTCGCCATGAAATGCTCCCGCTGCGGATTCGAAAGTCCGCCCGGCACGCGTTACTGCGGCCGTTGCGCCGCTCCTCTCGTGACAGAAGGCGGCCCTCCGGCCTCAACCGTGACCCAACTCACGCCCATCCGCGAGCTCACGTCCGGAACGACCTTCGCCCGCCGCTACCAGATCATCGAGGAGCTGGGCAAAGGCGGCATGGGGCGCGTCTATAAAGTTTTCGACACCGAAGTCCGGGAGAAGCTCGCCCTGAAACTCCTGAATCCCGAGATCGCCGGCGACGAGAGGACGATCGAGCGCTTCCGGAACGAGCTCCGGCTGGCCCGGACCGTCTCTCACCGCCACATCTGCCGGATGCACGATCTGGGCCGCGAGGAAGAAACGGGGACATATTTCATCACCATGGAATACGTCCCGGGCGACGACCTGAAGAGCCTCATCCACAGCATCGGGGCCCTGCCCGTCGGCAAGGCCGTTTCCATCGCCAGGCAGGTCGCCGAAGGCCTGGCCGAGGCCCACCGTCTGGGCGTCGTCCACCGCGACCTCAAACCGCAGAACATCATGATCGACCCCGCCGGAGGCGCCCGGAGCATGGATTTCGGGATCGCGCGCTCGGTCAAGGCGAAAGGACTCACCGGCGCGGGGGTGATGATCGGGACTCCCGAGTACATGTCCCCCGAGCAGGTGGACGGGAAAGAAGCCGACGCGCGTTCGGACATTTATTCGTTGGGCGTCGTCTTGTTCGAAATGCTGACGGGGCGCCTGCCCTTCGAGGGCGACACTCCTCTCAGCGTCGCGGTCAAGCAGAAAAGCGAGCCACCGCCCGACCCGCGGACGCTCAACGCCCAGATCCCGGAGAGGCTCGGCGGGCTGGTCCTAAAATGCCTGGAAAAACCGAAGGAGAATCGTTATCCAAGCGCCGAGGCTCTGCTGGTCGCGCTCGCGGAAATCTAAAGGTCGATGCCGACCACGACAACGGCGCTGCCGCTCCGCCGGCCCCAGACGTCGAAATCGATCACCGTCCGCCTGCCGTCAAAGAAGGTTTGGATCCCGGCGGCCGCTGTCCTTCTGGCGCTGCTCGCCTTCGTCGTCTGGCAGTTCTTGCCCGAAAGCGAGAGCGCGAAGCGCACGGTCGCCGTCCTCGGTTTCAAGAACCAGACAGGGGACCCGGGCCTTGACTATCTTCGGGAAACGATCTCCAACCTGCTCATCACGAGCCTCGAGCAGTCGAAGTATATGCGGGTCGCGTCCTGGCAAAGGCTGAGGGACTTGTTCCGCCAGGCCGGCAAGGACGAGGCCGCCCTTTATGACGAGGAGGTCGGCCTTGAGGTCTGCCGGCGGGAGGGGATCGAGGCGGTCGTCGTCGGCTTCTTCAGCAAGGCGGGCGAAACATTTGTCTCGGACGTCAAGGTGCTGGATGTCGGAAGCCGCGAGGTTCTGAAGAGCGCCTCGGCCCGCGG
>Ga0153915_10007502_pt1 | contig 10299 bp, 7 predicted proteins | sample Opewatmetagenome_2_FD_107003 | JGI IMG/M metagenome (GOLD analysis project Ga0153915, IMG submission 107003) | Freshwater wetland microbial communities from Ohio, USA - Open water 3 Core 3 Depth 3 metaG | ecosystem: Environmental > Aquatic > Freshwater > Wetlands | place: USA: Ohio, Lake Erie... | reverse complement strand
TCGCCTGCGACATGCAGGACCGGGTGGTCCTCTTCAACAAGGCGGCGGAACGGCTGACGCGCTACAGCCCGGCCCAGGCCATCGGCTCCCTGCAGGCCACCCAGCTCTTCGACCCGACCCTGATCCAGGAGCTGCTCGGCCGGCTGCGCGCCGCCGGGGCCGGGGGGCGCGTCGAGGGGCTCGCCACCGAGGTCCGCACCCAGCAGGGGGAGGCGGTGCCGGTGAGCCTGACGGCCTCCCTGCTCTCCGAGGCGGGCGAGGAGATCGCCTGGGTGGCGGTGCTCATCGACCAGCGCGAGCGCCTCAGCATCGAGCGCCGGCTCTCCAGCGCCGAGGAGAAGCTGCGCGAGAAGGAGAAGCAGGTGATGCTGGCGGAGCTGGCGGGGACCGCCGCCCACGAGCTCAACCAGCCGCTCACCTCGGTGCTGGGGTACGCCGACCTGCTGCGGCGCCGCATCCCGGAATCGGATCCCAACTCGCGCGCCATCCAGGTCATCTACCGGGAAGCGGAACGCATGGCCGAGATCGTCCGCAAGATCGGCCGCATCACACGCTACGAGACCACCACCTACCTGGGCGACGTGCGCATCGTGGACCTCGACAAGTCGACCAAGGAGTGATGGCGACGCCCACCCGCATCGAGCCGGCGCGGCGCGCGCCGCCCGCCCGCGCCGGGCGGGCTCGTCGCCGTGCTCCTCGACGCGCCCTCCAGGTGCGACCGCGGCGCTCGCTCCTGGCGCGCCCGGCTCAGCGACGGCATCGCGCGCCTCGCGACGCTCGAGGCAGGTGGGCGGCGCCATGACCCGCCGGAGCAACAGGGCGACCAAGGTGCGGCGCCCCTCCGAGCGCGCCCCGCGCCGGGTACCCGCGGTGGTGGCCGCCTCGCCCGAGGCCGCGGAGATCGCCGCGGCGCTGGGGCGGATGCCGATGGCGGCGGCGGTGCTGGACGGGGAGACGGTGGTCTGGGCCAGCGAGGCCCTGGCCCGATCCCTCGGGCTCGATCCCGAGGCGGTGCCAGGCCGGCCGCTCCGGGAGCTGATCCCGCCGGAGGGGTCCGACCTGCGCCTGCCCGGTCCCGGGCAGCTCGCCAGCTACCGGGCCAGGCTCGACGGGGTCCCGGCGCGGGTGGACCTCTCGGCCGTTCCCGGCCGCGGGGGGCGCCGGCTCACCGCGGCGGTCCTCTTCCTGCGCGAGGAGACCGCCGACGTCGCCGCCGGCGAGGCGCTCCTCGAGCTCTCGCGCGACCTGGCCGCGGCCCGCACCGAGGACGAGCTGACCGGCGGGGTGGCGCGGGCGCTGGAGGTGCTCTTCCCGGGACGGCGTTTCTGCATCCGCCTCCTCGACCCGGCGACCCTGGCCCTGACGAGCCTCCACGCCCACGGGCGCCTCCGCCCCGGCGCCCGGGAGCGGGTGGTGCTGCGGGCCGCCGCCGTCCGCAAGACCGGCCTCTCCCGCCCGGAGCTGGAGGCCCGCGGCATCGCGGTGGCGGAGCGAGACGAGCCGCTCTTCGAGGGCTCGGAGCGGGCCACCGCGCTGCCCCTGGCGGTGGGCGGCTCGCTCTACGGCGTCCTGAGCCTCGAGTACGCCAGGGGCGCCCCCGGCGACGCGGCCGGCGACGGCGCCCTCCTCAAGCAGGTCGCCAACCATGCCGCCCTGGGCCTCCGCAACCTGCGCTCCATCGAGGAGCTGACCTTCCTCAAGACCTACCTCGAGGAGCTGATCGAGAACGCCAACGCCCTCATCCTGGTGGTGAACCGGAAGCGGCGCATCACGGTCTTCAACCGGGCCCTCACCCGGCTCACCGCCTGGAGGCGGGAGGAGGCGCTGGGCCAGGACCTCCTCCGCTTCGTCGCCGGCGCGGACCACGAGCGCATGGAGCGGGTTCTTGGGCGCAGCCTGGAGGGGGAGCCCGTCACCAGCTTCGAGACCCGCGTCCTCCTCAGGTCCGGGGAAGAGGCCCAGGTGGCCTTCAACACCGCCCCCATCGCCGGGCCCGGGGGAGAGGTGGAAGGGGTCATCGCCATCGGGCAGGACCTGACGGCGCTGCGCCTGCTGGAGGAGCGGGCCGAGCACTACCAGAAGCTGGCCAGCTTCGGCCGGCTGGCGGCCGGCGTCGTCCACGAGCTGAACAATCCCCTCACCGCCATCGTCAGCTATTCGGAGGCGATGCTGCAGAAGTACCGGTGGGGTGGCCTCGACGCCGCCGACCAGGAGAAGCTCCGGCGCATCAAGGAGTCGGGGGAGCGCATCGACCGCTTCTCGCGGGACCTCATCACCTACGCGCGCCCCTCCACCGACCGGGTGGAGCGCATCGACGTCGGGGCGCTGATGGAGCAGGCGGCGGCCATGTGCGAGCCGGTGCTGCGCGCGACCCGCGCGCGGCTCCAGCGGCAGATCGAGCCGACGCCACCCATCGCCGGGGTGCGCGGCAGCCTGCTGCAGGTCTTCGTGAACCTCGTCACCAACGGCGCCCACGCCCTCCGCGACGGCGGGACCGTCACCCTCCGCCTCTCGGCGGCGGGCGAGACGGTGGTGGCGCAGGTGAGCGACGACGGCGGCGGGATGCCGCCCGAGGTGAAGAGCCACATCTTCGAGCCCTTCTTCACCACCAAGCCCGACGGGACCGGCCTCGGCCTCCCCATCGTCCAGGGGATCGTGACCCGCCACGGCGGCACCATCACGGTCGACAGCGTCCTCGGCGCGGGAACCACCTTCACGGTGGTGCTGCCCAGGAACCCGCCGGACGCGTGAGGGTGGCCTCCCGGCGGCCGGGGGCCCCCGACGGGGCTCCTCTTCGCCGCAGGCGTCGCCTTAGAGAATCGCCGGACCATGGCGGCGCCGAGCGAGGTGACGGTGGCGGGGGAGCGCGACGTCTGGGCGGTGGGCGCGGCGTACGAGCGGTACGTCGGCCGCTGGAGCCGGCTCGTCGGCCGCGAGTTCCTGCGCTGGATCGAGGTGCCCCCGGGCGGGGCGTGGCTCGACGTCGGCTGCGGCACGGGCGCGCTCGTGCAGACGATCGTCGAGCACGCGGCGCCGCGGGACGTGCTGGGGATCGATCGGTCGGAGGGCTTCGTGGCGCATGCCCGCGCCGAGGGGAACGACCCGCGAGCGAGGTTCGAGGTGGGAGACGCGCTGGCGCTGCCGGTTCCCGACGGCTCGTTCGACGCGGTCGTCTCGGGCCTGGTGCTCAACTTCGCCGAGGAGCCGGCGAGGATGGTGGGCGAGATGGCTCGAGCGTGTCGGCCCGGGGGCACGGTGGCGCTGTACGTCTGGGACTACGCCGGCGGCATGGAGCTCATGCGCATCTTCTGGAACGCGGCCAGGGAGCTCGACCCCCGGGCGGAGGCTCTCGACGAGGGCGCTCGGTTCCCCATCTGCGCCCCGGCGCCCCTGGCGGCGCTGCTCGCCGCGGCGAACCTCTCGCAGGTCGAGACGCGAGCCGTCGACGTGCCCACGAGGTTCGTCGATTTCGACGACTACTGGTCCCCGTTCCTGGGAGGCCAGGGGCCGGCGCCGACGTACGCCATGTCGCTGTCCGAGGAGCGGCGCCTGGCGCTGCGCGACCGGATCCGCGCGCTCCTGTCCGTGGCGCCCGACGGCTCGGTCCTGCTCCGGGCGCGCGCCTGGGCGGTGCGCGGGCACAAGGCGGGGTCGTCGGCTCCAGGTCACGCCCCGAGCGTCAGCACCGCATAGCCCCGGAACGAGGGGAGCACGGTCGAGATGGCGTAGCCGGCGGGATTCATGTTGATGCGCTCGTCGGCCCCCTCGGCGGACCGGAAGCGGGCGCGCCTCGCCTGGCCGGCCACGTGGACGTCGAGGAAGAGCGTCGCGCCGCGGGCGGTCTCGTCCCGGAGCGCCGCCAGGTGCAGCTCCAGGACCTCGCGCCGGCGGAAGGCGACCGCCAGCATCGGGACCCGCGAGGTCACCGAGACCGCCCGGCCCCCCCTGCCGAGCAGGAGCGAGAGGGCGCGCTCGATGGGCTCGAGGGGGGCCGCCGCGGCGAGGCCGCTCCCCTGCGGAGGCAGGGGCGAAGGGAGGGTCACCAGGGTCCCCTGCTCCACCTTCACGCCCGTCGGCTTGCCGGCCGGTATCCACGACGGAGCCGGCCTCCCTGCCACGTCGACGGCTCCGGCCTCCCCGAGACAGAGGACCGTGCCCCCGCTCTCGAGGCGCCGCTTCACCGCCTGGCCCTCGAGCGGCGAGAGCGCCTCCGCGCCGGAGAGCACCAGCACCGCTCCCGCCGGCGCATCCGGGACCCGCAGCACCACCGGCGCCTGGACCTGGAGGTCGGCCAGCGCCTCGACCGCCAGCATCACCGCCTCGCGGTGGCGGCCTCCGCTCCAGAGGTCCGACTCGGCCGAGTAGAGCACCGCGCACTCGGCGAGCGGCTCGGGCGGGGCCGCGGTCCCGTTCGCCCCCGGGGAACGGAAGAGGCGCCGGGCCGCCGCCAGGGCGCGGGCGGTGCTCCCGGCGGGCAGCGGCCCGGCGATCTCCACGCCGCAGGCGGCCGCCACCCAGGCGAGCGGCAGGAGGTCGCCGTCGGCGAGCTCGGCCGGCGGGATCACGGCGCAGGGGCGACGGCCCAGCGCGGCACGGGCCAGCCGGAAGAGCCCGAGCCCGGTGCCGGCGGGGGGCCAGGTGGCCGGGAAGATGGCGGCATCGAGGTGGCGCGCGGCGGCGATCTGGGCCGGCCCGAGGGCCTGGAAGCGCGCGGTCACCTCGAGCCGCTTGCCGGCGGCCCGGGCGGCGTCGCGGGCGTCGCGGGCCTGGGCCGCCACCGCCCGCGCCAGCGCCTCCGTCCGGAAGCGCATGAAATCCCGCCCGAACGGGAGGAGGCCGTGCCCGAGCGCCCCGGGCGCCTGGGCCAGGGCCTCGGCGGCCATGCGCGCGAAGTCGAGCGGCTGGAACTGGTCGCCGTACTCGCGCGCCAGCTCCCGCAGGAAGGCGCGCTGGCAATCGGCGCAGAAGCCCGCGCCGAGCAGCCCCAGGGCGAGCGGCTCGTCCGGCTGGTCGAGGCAGACGCCCGGCAGGCCCGCGGCCAGGGCGGTGGCCGCCGCCTCGGCCAGCCGGCGGCGGTGGCGCTCGGAGGTGAGGCAGGCCCGGAGCGCGCCGGCGACCCCGGCCGGGCTCCCGTCGGCGGCGCGGCAGGCCTCCTCGGGCGCTCCGGCGCGACCGGCGGGGAGGGCGGCGAGGACGGCCCCTCCCATCTCCGCCGGCACGGGCTCGCCGGGATCGAGGAGGAGCGGCCCGGCCTCCGACTCGGCGGCGCGCCGCGCCGCCTCCACCGGGAGGGTGCCGGGCTCGGGGCGGAACGGGGCGAAGGGAGTCATGGGTGGAGAGGCGGCCCGACGCTACACCGCGAGTCGCGCCGGAGGCAACGAGCGCCATCCGGGTCGGTGACGAGGTACGCCCAGGTGCGTAAGCTGTTGCATTGACCCGGTTTCGGCCCGGTGATAGGGGATCGAGTGGCCACAGGCCGCGCCCCGGCGATCGGTTGCGGTGGGGCGCACGAGTCCTTGCGGGAGGTGGTCTCGATGGGCGACATGTTCGCGAGCGCAGCCAGGGCCTTCGAGCAGGGTGGATGGGGGATGTACCCGATCTCGGTGGCGCTCATCTTCGGGCTCGCCATCATGCTCGATCGCGTCTGGGTCCTGTACTTCAAGGCCTCCATCGACAAGGAGACCTTCCTGCGGGGCCTGAAGAAGCACATCTACTCGGGCGACCTCGACAAGGCCATCAGCTACTGCGCCGGCCAGAAGCGAACGCCGCTGGTCTCGGTCATCAAGGCCGGGCTCATCAACGTGCCCAAGGGCGAGGCCGACGTGCAGGCGGCCATGGACGAGGCCACGCTGCGCGAGTCGCCCAAGATCGAGAAGCGCACCGGCTATCTCGCCATGATCAGCAACGTGGCGACGCTGCTCGGCCTGCTCGGGACCATCGGCGGCCTCATCAAGAGCTTCGGCGCGGTGGCCAACGCCAACCCGGCCGACAAGGCCACCATCCTCTCGCTGGGCATCTCGGAGGCCATGAACTGCACCGCCTTCGGCCTGGGGGTCGCCATTCCCTCGCTGGTCCTCTACTCGGTCCTCCAGGGCCGCACCCAGAGCATGGTGGACGACATCAACGAGACCGCGGTCGGCGTCCTCAACCTCATCATCGCCAACAAGGACAAGATGAGGATGCCGGCCGGCGTGGTGGCGGAGGAGGAGGCCTAGCCACATGGCCGGCGGCGCGGTTCCCGAGGCTGGCGGCGGCAGGGGAAGGAAGAAGAAGGCGCTCGACGCCGTCGTCAACGTCGTCCCGGCCATCGACCTCCTCTCCTGCTGCATCGCCTTCCTGCTCTTCACCGCCGTCTGGACCCAGATCTCGCGCCTCCAGGCCCAGCAGATGGGCCCGAGCGGCGCCCCGCCCACCGCCGAGCAGCAGAAGCAGCTCCAGGTGACGGTGTCGCTCACCGAGAAGGGGCTCTTCCTCAGCACCTCCGCCGGGATGGCGCTCGACATCCCCAGCCTGGGGCGCTCCCCCGAGGGCGGGCCGGTCTACGACGTGAAGACGCTGGCCCAGAAGCTGAAGCAGCTCAAGACCGAGTACCCCGACCAGTCGGCGGTGACGGTGGCGTCCGAGGACGCCGTCCTCTACGCCGACCTGGTGAAGGTCATCGACACCTGCGTCGGCGCCGGCCTCTCGGCCATCGCCGTCACCGCGGCCGGCTAGCCATGTCCATCGTCGCGCCCGGCAAGCGTCCCGCCCCCCGCTTCGAGAAGTCGAAGGTGCTGGGCGGCAAGATCCGCAAGGGGCGCAAGAGCACCAACGCCGAGCTCAACGTGGTCTCGATGGTGGACATGATGACGATGCTGGTCATCTTCCTCCTGCAGCAGTTCTCCGCCACCGGCGAGATCCTCTTCATGCAGAAGGACATCAGGCTGCCGGGCGCCGAGCACGGGCAGGCCATCGAGGTGGCGCCGGTGGTGGCGGTCTCGACCCAGGTGGTGGCGGTGACCGGGCAGAAGGTGGCCGACGTCGCCGAGCTCGACCGGGACAGCTACCTCAACATCCCGGCCCTGGAGGAGCGGCTGCGCGACGAGAAGAAGCGCTGGGACTTCATCCACCAGAACGATCCCGACCGGGAGAAGAACTGGAAGGGTGACGTGAACATCCAGGCCGACGTGAAGGTCCCCTTCAGGCTGGTGAAGCGGGTGATGTTCTCGGCCGCGCAGGCCGGCTACTTCAACGTGAACTTCGCCACCCTCGACGTCGCCAGCGGGCTGGCCCAGGCCCTCGAGAAGAAGTGAGGGCGGATCGCTCTCCCAACAGGGTCGGCGCAACGGAATCCTTGCCAACCCAGGCGGGGCCCATGTAGTATCCGCCGTCCCGCACGCCGGCCCCACCGCGCATCCCCGGGAATAACGGGTGGTTGGGGCCCATGACCACGCCTCTCGCTCTGGAGGAAGCGCTCCGCCATGGCACTTCGCGCCCTGCTCTCGTCCCTCACCCTCTCCGCCAACGGCCACGGCGGCGAGGCGAGCCTCGTCCTTCCCGACCTCGGGTCGGTGACCTTCATGGGCATGAAGGGGAGCACCCTCCTGCTCGCCGGCATCGTGGTCTCGGTGCTCGGCCTGATCTTCGGCCTCGTGGTCTCGAGGCGCCTCGAGAAGCTCCCGGTGCACCGCTCCATGCGGGACATCTCCGAGCTGATCTACGCGACCTGCAAGACCTACCTCGCCACCCAGGGGAAGTTCCTGGCGCTCCTCTGGGCCTTCATCGGCATCATCATCATCATCTACTACGGCTTCCTGCTCGCCTTCCCCGCCGGCCGGGTGGTCATCATCCTGGCCTTCAGCCTGGTGGGGATCCTCGGGTCCTCCGGCGTCGCCTGGTTCGGCATCCGGGTGAACACCTACGCCAACTCGCGGAGCGCCTTCGCCTCCCTCGCCGGCAAGCCCTTCCCCACCTACGCCATCCCGCTGCAGGCCGGCATGAGCATCGGCACCATGCTCATCTCCACCGAGCTCATCATCATGCTCGTCATCCTGCTCTTCGTGCCCGGACACCTCGCCGGCCCCTGCTTCATCGGCTTCGCCATCGGCGAGTCGCTCGGCGCCTCGGCCCTCCGCATCGCCGGCGGCATCTTCACCAAGATCGCCGACATCGGCTCCGACCTCATGAAGATCGTCTTCAAGATCAAGGAGGACGACGCCCGCAACCCCGGCGTCATCGCCGACTGCACCGGCGACAACGCCGGCGACTCGGTCGGCCCCTCGGCCGACGGCTTCGAGACCTACGGCGTCACCGGCGTGGCCCTCATCTCCTTCATCCTGTTGGCGGTGAAGGACCCGAGCCACCAGGTTCAGCTCCTGGTCTGGATCTTCGCCATGCGCATCATGATGATCGTGGCGAGCGTCGGCTCCTACTTCATCAACGAGGCCTACGCCAAGGCGAAGTACGGCCAGGCCACGCACATGAACTTCGAGGCGCCGCTCACCACGCTGGTCTGGCTCACGTCGATCGTCTCCGTGGTCCTCACCTACATCGTCTCCTGGCTCCTCATCCCCCAGCTCGGCGACGGCAGCCTCTGGTGGAAGCTCTCCACCATCATCACCTGCGGCACGCTCGCCGGCGCCATCATCCCGGAGGTGGTGAAGGTCTTCACCTCCATGAACTCCGGCCACGTGAAGGAGATCGTGACGGCCGCCAGGGAGGGCGGGGCGTCGCTCAACGTCCTCTCCGGCCTCACCGCCGGGAACTTCTCCGCCTTCTGGATGGGGCTCGTCATCGTGGCCCTCATGGGCGGTGCCTACGGCGTCTCCACCGCCGGGCTCTCGGCGCTCATGGTGGCGCCGGCGGTCTTCGCCTTCGGCCTGGTGGCCTTCGGCTTCCTGGGCATGGGCCCGGTCACCATCGCCGTCGACTCCTACGGCCCGGTCACCGACAACGCCCAGTCGGTCTACGAGCTGTCGCTCATCGAGAACGTGCCCAACATCAAGGCCGAGGTGAAGAAGGACTTCGGCTTCGACATCGACTTCGAGAAGGCCAAGCACTTCCTCGAGGAGAACGACGGCGCCGGCAACACCTTCAAGGCCACCGCCAAGCCGGTGCTCATCGGCACCGCCGTGGTGGGCGCCACCACCATGATCTTCTCCATCATGGTGTTGCTGACGAGCGGCCTGAAGCCCGAGTTCCTCCACTTCCTCTCGGTGCTCCACCCGCCCTTCCTGCTCGGGCTCATCACCGGCGGCGCCGTCATCTACTGGTTCACCGGCGCCTCCATCCAGGCGGTCTCCACCGGCGCCTACCGGGCGGTCGAGTTCATCAAGGCCAACATCAAGCTCGAGGGGGTCGAGAAGGCCTCGGTCGAGGACTCGAAGAAGGTCGTCCAGATCTGCACCCAGTACGCCCAGAAGGGCATGTTCAACATCTTCCTGGTGGTCTTCTGCGCCACCCTGGCCTTCGCCTTCCTGGAGTCCTACTTCTTCATCGGCTACCTCATCTCCATCGCCGTCTTCGGCCTCTACCAGGCGATCTTCATGGCCAACGGCGGCGGCGCCTGGGACAACGCCAAGAAGGTGGTCGAGGTGGTGCTCAAGGAGAAGGGGACCCCGCTACACGACGCCTGCGTGGTGGGCGACACCGTCGGCGACCCCTTCAAGGACACCTCCTCGGTGGCCATGAACCCCATCATCAAGTTCACCACCCTCTTCGGCCTCCTGGCGGTGGAGCTGGCCATCCAGCTGCCGACCGGCACCCGCGCCTTCCTCTTCGTGGTCTTCTTCGCGGTGGCGCTGGTCTTCGTGTGGCGGTCCTTCTACCGCATGCGCATCCCGCTGCTGGAGAAGGGCGAAGGGGCGAAGCACTGACGCGATGGGCGAGGAGCTGCCAGGGCTCTCGCCCGAACAGGTCAGGCAGCTCGTCGCCCAGGCGTCGGGCGCCCTCAAGGTCTTCCCGCTGCCGGGCGCGGTCGTCCTTCCGGGGACGCCCACGCCCCTCCACGTCTTCGAGCCCCGCTACCGGGCGCTGACCGCGGACGCCCTGGCGGGCGACCGGGTGATGGCGGTGGCCACGCTCCGCGTCTCCACGGACGCGCCGCAGGAGCGGGCCGCCCTCCTACCGGTCGCCGGCGCCGCCTTCATCGAGGCCGACGAGAAGGTCGCCGACGGGCGCTACAACATCGTCCTGCGCGGCGCCGCCCGGGTGAGGCTGGTGGAGGAGCTGGAGCGGGGCAAGCCCTACCGCGAGTTCCGCGGCATGGTGCTCGACGACGTCTACCCGCCGGAGGGGCCGCGGGCCCTGGCCTCGCAGGTG
>Ga0153915_10007501_pt1 | contig 10299 bp, 9 predicted proteins | sample Opewatmetagenome_2_FD_107003 | JGI IMG/M metagenome (GOLD analysis project Ga0153915, IMG submission 107003) | Freshwater wetland microbial communities from Ohio, USA - Open water 3 Core 3 Depth 3 metaG | ecosystem: Environmental > Aquatic > Freshwater > Wetlands | place: USA: Ohio, Lake Erie... | reverse complement strand
CGCGTCTGGGACCTCTGCGTGGACCGGCGGGGCAACGTGTGGTGCGCGACCTCGGCCGGCGTCAGCCGCTCGGCTTCGATCTCCGCGTTGCGGCCGGGGTCCATGTCGAAACGGTAATGCAGGAACGGGTCGAAGCGGAAGAAGTCCTTGGTCGCCGCCCGGCAGAAGTCCGCGATGGCCGGGAATTCATGCAGGTTCGAGCGCAGGGCCATGGCCTTGAGCCGGACGCTGATGCCGTTCGAGAGAAGCAAATCGAGCCCGCGCATGAAGGCCGCGAAGGAACCGGGGACGCGCGTCACGCGCTCGTAGGTCTCCTCCGTCACGCCGTAGACGGTCACCTCGACATCGCGCGGCGGATAATCCTTGAAAAGCCGGACCTCGTCCGGCCCGACGAGCGTCGCGTTCGTATAGACCGACAGGAGAAGGCCCCGTCGTTTCAAGCCCAGGTAGATCCGTGAAAAATCCTTCCTGAGAAGCGGCTCCCCGCCGGTGATCAGGCACCAGACCGCGCCGAGGGCGGCCGCTTCGCCGCCGATGCGGTCGATCTCCGCGGCGCTGATCTCCCGCTTTTTCGCCGCCCTGTCGCCTGCCGGGACGTTGATATAGCAGTGGCGACAGTTGAGGTTGCAGCGGGAGGTCGTCTCGAAGTCGAAGTTGACGGCGGACCGCTTCTTCCCCAGTTTCTCCCAGAGGAGAAGCGAGGGCAGATCGCGGCGGGAGACGAACTTGCCGCTCATGCCGGACGCCTCCCTCCGCGCCGGCCGCGGGCCCTGCGGGCGACCGACAGACCCTTGCCCAGCCAGCCGGACCGGGACAGCGCGGCGATCACGGCCCCGCCTCGCTTTCCTCCCAACCGGATATCCTTGCCCGATCTCTCGACACGGCAGACCGTTCCCAGGATTTGTTCGAGGACGACGATCCCGTCGGCAAGGGGGGAGTTGTCCCCCTTCAGCGAAAACAGGCCCGATTTTCCCCGGACCACACGATGGACGGCGGCCTTTCCCGTCTCCGGATGGATGAAGGCCACGATATCGCCCGTCCGCGGCGCTTCTCCGCCGAGCGGACGGATGGTCAGGACGTCTCCATCCTTGATGAACGGGGACATGCTGAGGCCCCCGGCGCGGAACCTCAGCGGCCGGCCCGCCGCCAGGACGGCCCGCAGGAGTTCGGTCAGGGCTTCCCCCGAGAGGGGGCGCTCCCCCGCGTTCCTGATCAGCCGGGCCGCTTTCATCTGTCGAACGCTCATCCCTTCCTGAGGATCATCTTTCTCCGGACGAGTTCCTCCAGGAGACCCATGACGTCCTGCTCGATGGCGCCCTCGGGCGCCTCGAATTCCCCGGCCAACTCGCCGACGATGGCCCGCAGGGGCTTCCGCCCGTCGAGCCTGGCCCAGACGGCCCGGCCGGTCTCGTTCAGCGTGAACAGCTCGTCCTCGAGGTCGCCCATGCCCGAGGCCAGGGGCACGATGATGAGCTCCCCTTCGATCTCTCTGACAACGACGTCCTCCGACGGGCCGTAGGCCGCATCCAGGCTTATCGCGCTTTCCATGTCTTTTCTCCTTTGCATTCTGCGAGTCCGTTCGTCTGCGCTTCCGGTCCGTTCCGTCGCCGGAGAATCGGCCGTTCGATCCGCCGCCGGCCGTCGCTGATTTCCCAGGCTTTTTCGCCCGGCGCGAGAATCCCGATCCACTCCGCCTGGGCATGGGCGATGCCGCAGAAATATTCAACCGGCGTGTCGAGAGTGCCGTGCTCGGCCCAGGACCGGGCCGGGCACTGCAGGCAGAGGGACTTGAGGAAACAGCGGCCGCAGCGCTCGAGATAGGCCGGATTCGCCGCCCTCATGTCCCGGACCCTCGGCAGGAACTCCTCCATCGCCGCGCGCAGCGAGCCGCCGCCGAGGTCATAGACGGTATCCGGGTGGCGCAGGAGAAGGCAGACCTGGAAACGCCCATAGGCGTCGACGCAGCCCGCGTCGGACAGGCAGCCGAAGAGGCGGTCGCCGGGGCATCCGCCGAACCTGGCCACGAAAGCCCTGAGCTCGGCCGGCCGGCCTTCCCCGAGGCGCGATTCCAGTCGGACATACTCGGCCGGATCGAGCCGGAGGCTCCGGATCCGCCCGTTCTTGGCTTCGTCGTCCCGGCGCGAGCGGAGGTCGAAGAGCATGGCGTAGGAGGGACTGCCGGTCATGCCGGGGACCTCCCGGGTCCAGGCCTCGAAGCGGTCCATCTCGTCTTTCGTCGGCGGCAGGACGACACCCTTGACGACGAACGGAACGCCGCGGCTGAGCAGCAGGGCGAGGCCGCGCCGGGCGGCTTCGAACGAGGCCGGGTTCCCCGTCACGCTCTCCGAACTCCCGGCCGTCATCCCGTAGACGGTGACTTCCATTTTATCCAGGGGCGGGATTTTCTCGAAAACCTCCGCCAGGTGCGGCGTGATCAGCGCGGCGTTGGTGAAGATCCTGACCCGGAGGCCCAGCTTCCTGGCCGTCACGTAGATCTCCTCAAAATCCTCGCGGAGGAGAGGCTCGCCGCCCGTGAACCGGACGCCCAGGCAGCCCAGGGAGGCCGCTTCGGCGAGGATGTTTTTGATCTCAGCCGTGGTCGATTCCCGGCGCCGGGCATCGACGTCCCCGGCCGGCAGGTTGACGGAGCAATGCAGGCAGGCGTTGTTGCAGCGCTCGGTCAACTCGATGTCGAGCCTGGCCAGGCGCGGGCGGCCGCTCTTCCACAACTCCGCCCGGCCGGCGGGGATCTTTCGGGCGAATCCCTTTTCCGCCGCGCTCATGAGCACAGCTCCTCGAGGGCGTCGACGATCTTCCCGCTCTTGTCGAAATACATATCGTAGCAGGGGATCCCGGCCGCGATCTCTCCGGCCAGCGTCAGGATGCGGTCCCACCAGTCGGCCGTTTCCAGGGGCCGGACCAAGCGCGGCAGGAGGTCCTTGAGAACGGCCTTCGGGTCCTCGATCCGCTGCAGGCGGTTGTCCTTGGACTGCCGGAGGAACAGAAGGGCCCGGAAGGGGGCCGAGCCCGGCGAGACCAGGGGAACTTCGCCGTGGCTCCAGGTCCCGTGGATCCGGAATCCGCCGGGCCCCTTCCGGACGATCATCCGATCATCGCAGAGGATCTCGGCCTTCCCCTTGAGCATCTTGACGGTGGTCGATTTGCCCGCTTCCGAGGGCCCGACGAACAGAAGCCCCCGGCCCTGCAGGCTGACGCCGGCCGAATGGACGAAGGCGCCGCCGAACGACGGCAGGATGCGGGCCAGGAGGATCTGGTCGGAGGAAAGCATCATCAGCGATTCCAGGCCGCCGCCGAGGAAAAGCTCCGGCGACGGGTTGAAGACGCGGGCCCGCGTATGGTCGTCGTTGAAGACGATGGCGCGGTGGATGCGCTTGTCCTCCGGATCGGGGAAGATGCCCAGATAAATCCACGAGGCGCCTTTCCGGTAAATCGCCCACGGCGGCCGGCGATAGACTTCCCGCCCGAGATCCTGTCGGTCGAGATCCGGGAGAGAAAAATGGTGGCGGATGGAGATGACGTCCTCGCCCGGGCCCGGAACGCGGAAGAGATCGAGCTTCGGCTGGAAGGTCGAGTCCGTGATCGGCAGGTCCGCCTCGACCCGCAGGGTCAGGCCGCCGACGCCGTACCAGCGGCGGTGCGTCCGCTCCCATTCGATCCGGCGGGCTTTCTCCCCGCGCGCCAGGCCGCAGAGATAATCGATCCGGGCCGAATGGTCGCGGTGCTCGAGGTAGGCGTAGACGGGACACCACCGGCAGTCGGCGCGGAGCTCGCAGGTCCCGCAGTTCGCCGCGTACGCTTTCCCCGGCTTGACCTTGTCGGCCAGCGCGGGCAGCCCCTCGTCCCAGGCCCGACGGAAGCTCATCCGCCGCAGGTCCAGGCGGAGAGCCGGGTCCTTGACGAACGGGCAGAAGCTCAGGCCGCCGTAGGCATCGACGTGAAAGTCGCGCCGGCCGGCCAGGCAGGCCGCGTACAGCCCGGCGCCCGGGGCGGCCGGGCAGGCGGAAATATCTTCTTCGTCGAAGCCGCCCGGCGGGCCTTCGACACGCTCAATCTCGAGAATCTCGGCGGGCGCGAGCCGCTCTTCCCGGATCCTCAGGTTCCTGGCGGGATCGCCGTCGGCCGAGAGAAAGAGCCAGCTCGCGCCGATCCGCCAGGACGGGCTCCAGGAGCGAGCCAGGCCGATCATGGCCTCGAGCCGGTCATGATTGCTTTTCATCGGAACGACCTGGACGGTGAACGCGGCGCCCGCCTCGCGGAGAAGGGCGATTCCCCGTTTCAGGGCCTCGAAGGAGCCCTGATTCCCGGTGACGCGGTCATGGGCCTCGGCCTCGGCGCCGTACAGGGCGATGAGTTTCGAGCCGTTTCCCTTCATCAGCCGGGCGATCGCCGGCGTGATCAGCGTCCCGTTGGTGTTCAAAGTGTAGGAAGACGATCGGGCCGTGATATATTCGAAGATATCGGCGAAGTCCGGCCGGATCATCGGCTCGCCGCCCGAAATGGACCAGCGCCGGCAGCCCAGGCTGCGCGCCTCGTCGACGACGGCCCGGATCTCCTCGAATGAAAGCTCGCGGCGCTCCGCGGGATCTTCCGGGGACAGCCTCAGCCAGCAGTGGCGGCAGTCGTTGTTGCAGCGGTAGGTCAGGTCGAGACTGCCGGCGAGAGGCAGGCGGGGCAGGCTCGATCTCGTTTCCCGGCTGATGAATCGGCTCATGGGTATCAGGCTTTCGACAAATGGCTCCATTTCTTATTCGGCCCGGAGTCCTCCGCTTTCCGGAACGGCTTCCGTCCTGCCCGCATTATGGGCGGAAGGGCCCCGCCGGTCCATGGTCAGGGCCGGGGATTCGGGGGGTGATTTTCACCGGGCGCGCCTCCCCGCGAGGGGTGAGGGCGCGGCCGCGATTCGAGGATGAAGGTCGCCGGCCCGTCGTTGACGATGTGGACGTCCATGACGGCCTGGAAAACCCCCGTCGCGACGGTGACGCCCAGGGCCTCGACGGCCCCGGTGAATCGGCCGAAGAGCTCCGCGGCCCGGCCGGGCTCTTCGGCGGCGTCGAAGCTCGGCCGCCGGCCCTTGCGGACCGACCCGGCCAGCGTGAATTGCGAGACGGCCAGCGCCCCGCCTCCGGCATCCGCCAGGGACAGGTTCATCTTGCCCTCGGCGTCGGGGAAGATGCGGAGCTCGACGGCCTTGCGGGCCAGGAACAGGGCGTCCTCTTCGGTGTCCCCTTTTTCGACGCCGACGAGCAGGCAGATCCCCTTGCCGATCCGGCCGACGACCTTTCCTTCGACCTCGACCCGGGCTTCCTTGACCCTCTGCAGAACGATTTTCATCCCGCCTCCCCGATGTGATTGTCCCCGTCGCCCTGCCGGCGCGGACAAGCGGCGCGGCGGATGACCGCGGCCAGGTTTTTCGCGTCCTCCGGACTGATGAGCCGGAGGAGCAGTATGTAGAGGGCGATGCCCAGGACGATGGCCGCCGCCAATCCCGCGGCCTGCCGGGCGAACGGCGCCGCGGGCACGTCGATCGCGGGCCGGAGAGCCAGCAACCCCCCGGCCATCAGCCCGGCCGCGGCCAGGGCCTTGAGCGCGGGAACGGCCAGGGCTTTCGCGTCGACCGGCCCGATCTTCTTCTCGAGCCAGACGAAGAGCGCCGCGAAGTTGACGACCTGGGACAGCGACAGGGCCAGGGCCAGGCCGCCGACGCGCAGCCGCCCCATCAGGGCGAAGGACAGGCCGAGGTTGACGGCCATGACGCCGACGCCCACGAGGACGGGCGAGCGCGTGTCCTTGAGCGAGAAGAAAACGGGGGCGATCATCTTCACCCCGGAGACGAACGGCAGGCCCAGGGCGAAAAAGAGGAGGCAGGCCGCGCTCAGCGAGGTCGATTCGCGGTTGAACATCCCGTGCTCGAAGAGGACGCGGATGATCGGCCGGCAGAGGACGACGAGGCCGGCCGCGGCCGGAAAGGTCACGAAGGCGGTCATCCTGAGGGAGAAGCCGAGCGTCTTCTTCATCTCGGGGATGTCGCGGGCCGCGGCCTGCGCCGAAAACGCGGGCAGGAGGGCGACGGACAGGGCGATCGAGAAGAGGCCGAGGGTCAGCTCCTCGATCCTCGACGAGTAGTAGAGCGCCGAGGCGCTCCCCCGTCCCAGGCCGGAGGCGATCATCCGGCTCAAGGCGAAGTTGACCTGGTAGACGCCCGCGCCGAGGATCCCCGGCACCATCAGCGCCCCCACGCGGCGGACGGCGGGATCCTTGAAGGACAGGCCGAAAGTGAAGCGCATCCCCTCCTTCCTGAGGAAGGGGAGCTGGACGAGGAGCTGGAGCACGCCGCCGACCAGGACGCCCAGGCAGAAAACCATGGCCGGGTCCTTCGCGCCGCGGGCCAGCCCGGCGGCGCAGGCGATGACGGCCGCGTTGAACAGGATCGGCGTCGACGCCGGGACGAAGAAGCGGCGGAAGGAATTGAGGACGGCCGAGGCCAGGGTCGCCAGGCTGATGAAAAACAGGTAGGGGAACATCAGCCGGGTCATGGCGATCGTCTGGGCCCACTTGCCCTCGGTCGTCTTGAAGCCGTAGGCGATGACCTTGACCAGGCCCGGCGCGAAGACGATGCCCAGCGCCGTCACGACGGCCATGACCACGGCCAGATCGGAGAAAAAGACGCCGGCGAACCGCCAGAGCTCCCTGCGGTCGCCTTTCTCCTTGATCTCGGTGAAGGTCGGGACGAAGGCGGACGTCATCGCCCCCTCGCCCGTCAGGCGGCGGAAGAGATTGGGGATGGCGAAAGCGATGGTGAAGGCGTCGGCGCTGTGGCCCGTGCCCAGGAAATAGGCCTGGAGGAGGTCCCGGACGTAGCCCAGCAGGCGGCTGACGAGCGTCGGCCCGGCCACGGAGGCCGTGGACCGCAGGAGCCGGCTTCCTTGTTCGTCTCGTTCCATCAGGCAGGGGCCGCCTCTCCCCGGAAGGAAGGCTGGTTGACATTGAAACCGGGATATTCTATCATAGACGCCTTTCAAGGAGTAAAAAAATGGCTCATCACAAATCCGCCATCCGGCAGGAGCGGCGCAGCATCCGCAGGAAGGCCGTCAACACCCGGAACACATCCGCGCTCCGCACGGACGTCAAGAAAGTGCGCGAGGCGATCGAGAATAAAGATCAGGAAGCGGCCAAGAAACTCCTTCCCGGCGTCTTCGCGACCATCGACCAGGCCGTCAAGAAGGGCACGATCCACAAGAACACGGGCAGCCGCTACAAATCCCGGCTCAGCCGCCAAGTCTCCGGCCTGGCCGTCAGCCCCGCGAAATAGCCTTCCCCTTTTCTATCGACAGGCAATATTCCTTCAGAAAAACCTCGAGGACCGTCCGGGCGTCGGCGTCCGTCGTCTTGAGCCTGATGTCCGCCTGCTGGAGCTTCCTGAGGAGCGAGCCCAGGTCCGCCCTGGACAAGCCGTCGACGACCGAGAAAAAGCTCTTGAACTTCGAGTTGTACAGGTTGGTGAAGGTTTTCTGGATATTGGGGAAGAACGCCTGGAAGATCTCCTCGCGCGTCCGGCTTTTCTCCCTCAGACAGGTTTGGGCGGCGAGGACGTTCCGGAAGAACGTCGCCAGCCGGCCGACCAGCATCTCCGGCCTGGCGCCCTCCGCGAAGAGGCTGCCGAGAACTGTCACCCCCCGCTCGAAATCCGCGGCCGTCAGCGCGTCGTCGATGGCGTAGGTCTCGTAGCTGCGGAGGCAGGCCGTGGCCTGATTGACGTCGTCTTCGCCGATCACCTTCTTGTCGCCGACGAAGACGGCCAGCTTCTCGATCTCGTTTGTCAGGAGCTTGAGGTCGGAGCCGACGACGTCGACCAGGCGGGCTTTCGCCTCAGGGGCGAGCGACTTGCCGAGCGCCTGGGCCTTCCGGTCGGCCCAGGCAAGGAGGTCTTTCGTAGAGAGAGGCTTGATCTCCCTGACCACGACGGCCGTCTTCGGCAGGGACGAGAAAAACCGGACGACGGAGTCGTTCTTCTTGGCGCCGCCGGGCAGGACGACGACAAGGACGGTCCGGTCCGGGGGATCGGCGAAGTAGCCGCGGATGATCTTCTGGTCGACCTCGCCCAGGAACTTGACGCCTTTCCCCTCGCCGCCCTCCTCCGAGGCGGCGCCGCGCCCGCCGCCCTTATCCGAGCCGGAGCGCCGCTCCGGCAACGTGACGGCCAGGACGCGCCAGGATTGGAAAAGGAAAGGCGCCGTCCGGGCGGTATCGATGATGTCCATCCATCTGGACTCGTCCAGGTAGAATCTCTCGACCCGGAAGTCCTCTCCCGACGAGGCGGCCAGCACGTCCCTGAGCTGATCGACGAACTGCTCGGCCAGGAAGACTTCCGCGCCGTAGAAGAAATAGCAGGCGGCCAGCGCGTCCTCGCGGATTTCGGCGCTGAGGACGGGGCTGAACACTTCAGAAGCCTTCCAGGATGGTGGCGACCAGACTGCGGGCGAATTTCTCGGCGATCTTGTCAAGGGCCTCGGTCTGGACGGACTCGAAGTCCCGGCCCGAGGGGACCTCGTATTCCTCGACATAGACGAAGGACGGATTGGAGAAAAGCGCCTTGTTCTCCGCCCTTTCCATCAGGCTGATCTTCGCCTTGACCGTGACGGTGTAGCGGTCGGCCTTGGCTTCCCCGGTGAAGGCGACGGGCGTCGCCGTGAAGGAGGTGATTTCGCCCTCGAGCACGGCGTCCGACTTGGCCGGATCGGAGGCCAGGGTGACCTTCCCCCGGGCGACCATCTCGTTGATCACGGCCCGCGTCAGCTTGATATCGAGCTCGTAGCGCGTCGTCCGGTTGTCGAAGACCGGGATGCTCATGGTCTTGATGGACGCGGGCAGAAAACTGCCCGTGCCCCGGAGGTGGTAGCCGCAGCCCGCGGCCGCGGCCAGGACGGCGGCGGCCAGAACGGCTGCGGCCCGCGGCAATCTCATGTTCTGATCCATCAGCCCACGATATTGACCAGTTTATCCTTGACGCAGATGATCTTCCGCGCCGGCCGGCCGCCGAGGGCGGCCTGGACTTTCGGCAGGGCCAGGGCCCGCGCCTCCAGCCCGGCTTCCGCCAGGCCCGGCTCGGCTTCGAACTTGTCGCGCAGTTTCCCGTTGACCTGGACGATGATGGGGACCATCTCCTCGCGGGCCAGGCCGGCGTCGTACGCGGGCCAGGCCGAGAGCATGAGGAGGTCCTTGTGTCCGGTCCTCTCCCAGAGCTCTTCGGCCATGTGCGGCGCGAACGGCGACAGCATGCCGACGACGGCCTCGATCGAGCGGCGGAGGGCGTCGCGGCCGCCGGCCGTCTCCCTCAGCGCGTCCCGCTCCTTCTTGACCAGGTTCAGGAGCTCCATGATCGAGCTGACGGCCGTGTTCAAGTGGAAGCGGACCTCGATGTCCTCGCCGACCTTGCGGATCGTCTGGTGCGTTTTCTTGACGACGCGGCCGGCCGCGTCGCCGGCGCCGGCGGCGGGAAAGGGCGCGCCCGCCCCGGCCTCGAACAGGTCGAGGTTCTCGTGGACGAGCGACCAGATCCGCATCAGGAAGCGGTGACAGCCCTCGAGCCCTTCCTCGGCCCAAGCGAATTCCTTGTCCGGCGGCGAGGCGAAAATGATGAAGACTCTCAGCGTGTCGGCGCCGTATTTCTTCAGGATGTCGTCGGGATCGACGATGTTGCCCTTGGACTTGGACATGGCCGAGCCGTCCTTGGTGACCATTCCCTGGGCCAGGTAATGGGGAAAAGGCTCGCCGATCGGCGACAGGCCGAAATCGCGCAGGACCTTGGTGAAGAAGCGCGAATAGATCAGGTGGAGGATGGCGTGCTCGACGCCGCCGATATAGAGGTCGACGGGCAGCCAGGCTTCGGCCGCCGCGCGGGTGAAGGGGAGCGTTTTCTCCTTGGGCGAGCAGTAACGGAAAAAGTACCACGAGGAATCGACGAAGGTGTCCATCGTGTCCGTCTCGCGCCGGGCCGGCCCGCCGCACTTCGGGCAGGTCGTCTTGACGAAGCTCTCCAGCCGCTCGAGCGGCGACCCCTCGGCCCCCGTGATCGCGACGGTGTAGGGGATTTCGACCGGCAGGTCCTCGTAGGGCACGCCGACCGTACCGCATTTCTCGCAGTAGATGACCGGGATCGGCGTCCCCCAATAGCGCTGCCGGGAGATGCCCCAGTCGCGCAGGCGGTAGATCGTGCTCAGGCGGCCGATGCCTTTCTCCTCGGCGAAGGCGCCCATCTTCTCCATGGCCTCGCCGGACGCG
>Ga0153915_10007500_pt1 | contig 10300 bp, 7 predicted proteins | sample Opewatmetagenome_2_FD_107003 | JGI IMG/M metagenome (GOLD analysis project Ga0153915, IMG submission 107003) | Freshwater wetland microbial communities from Ohio, USA - Open water 3 Core 3 Depth 3 metaG | ecosystem: Environmental > Aquatic > Freshwater > Wetlands | place: USA: Ohio, Lake Erie... | reverse complement strand
TGCACTGCCGCAGCCTCGGCGCTCCTTGCCGTCTTCGGCCTTACCATGCTCCTTACCGGGACAACGCTTGCCGTCACGGCCTGGCAGGCATTCCCGGGCATCGAGATTTCCTTTTTCATCGACCGGCTCGCAGCCTTCTTCCTTCTTTTGATCGGCACGGTCGCTGCATGTACGGCGGTCTATGCAACCGGGTATACCGAACACATGGAGGGCGGGAACCGGAGAAATATCCTCTGCGGGGGCATGGCCCTCTTTGTGCTCGCCATGATCCTCGTGGTCTCATCCCGGAATACATTCTCCTTCCTGTTCTTCTGGGAGCTCATGGCCGCGGTCTCCTTTATCCTCGTGATGTACGAGTACAGGGATGCCGGAACCACCAAGGCCGGGATCTACTACTTCGTGATGACCCAGCTCTCGACCCTCTTTGTGATGCTCGGGGTCATCGCGCTCTTTGTGCTCACCGGTTCCTTTGCCATGGCACCGGTCCCCGTCACCCCCGCCTCGGCGCCCCTTGCAACGGCCGCTTTTTTGGCCCTCTTCTTTGGCTTTGCCATCAAGGCCGGTATCATCCCGTTCCACAAGTGGCTCTTCTTTGCCCACCCGGCAAGCCCGTCCCCGGTCTCTGCGCTCATGTCGGGCGTCATGCTCAAGGTGGCGGTCTATGGCCTCCTCCGGTTTATCCTCGACGTTTTCAGCCCCGACCTCTGGTGGGGCGTGCTTATCCTTGTCTTTGGGATCGCCTCCGCGGTGCTCGGCGTGATCTATGCCTTCAAGGACCATGACATCAAGGGGATCCTCGCCTATTCGAGCATCGAGAACATCGGGATCATCTTTGTCGGAATCGGCCTCTTTGTGATCTTTTCCTGCGAGGGACTCGGCCTCCTTGCCACCATCAGCCTGCTTGCCGCACTCTTCCACTCCCTCAACCACGCGCTCTTCAAGAGCCTGCTCTTTCTTACGGCAGGCTCGGTGGTACACGCCACCGGCACCCGGGACATCGAGAAGATGGGCGGCCTTGCAAAGAACATGCCCTATACCTCGGTGCTCTTCTTTACCGGCGCCGTTGCCATTGCCGCACTCCCGCCCCTGAACGGGTTTGCAAGCGAACTGCTGCTCTACATTGCGTTCTTCCAGTCCGTCACCGTGGTCGACCCGCTCTTAAAAGTCCTCCTTTTCATCTGCCTTGCCCTCTTTGCCCTGACAAGCGCTCTCTCGGCGGCCTGCTTTGTCAAGGCGTTCTCCTCGGTCTTTTTAGCCCAGCCGCGCTCGGATGCAGCGACAAACGCAAAAGAGGTCTCCCTTTCCATGCTCGCCGGCCCGGCGGTCCTTGCCATTGCCTGTGTTATCCTCGGGGTCTTTGCCTGCCAGATCTTCCTCTTTGCCGGCTACGTCATCCCCTTCCCGGACATGCTCCTTGTCAGCCTGCTCCTCCTTCTCATGGCAGCGCTCACGTATATTGTCCTGTATTTCACAGCGTCCCGTGAGGAGAGGATCAGCGAGACCTGGGGCTGCGGGACAAAATCCCAGCCTGCGATCACCGAGTATACCGGCCACGGGTTCTCAGAGCCGATCGTCACCATCTTCTCGTCGGTCTACCGCACGAAAAAGACGAGCAGCAAAACCTGGTTCGATGAGTACCGTTGCCTGTTTGACAAAGGGACCGCGGAGATCCGGCTTGTGCAGTTCTTCGAGGAGTACATTTACCTGCCCATAGGACGGGCGGCAATGAAAGGCGCGTCGGTTGTCGCACGGATGCAGAACGGCTGCCTTGACACGTACCTGCTGTACGTCTTTATCGCGGTCATCGCCGTCATCATATTCCTGGGGGCGCTGGCATGATCGCAGACTTTGTCATCTACGCTATCATCAACACGGCCTGTGTGGTCCTTGTCTCCCCGCTCTTTGTGAGCCTCGTAAAGAAAGTCAAGGCATGGACGCAGGGGAGGCAGGGACCGTCGGTCTTCCAGACCTATTACATCCTCGCAAAGCTGCTCAAAAAAGAGGTGATCTACTCGCCCCATGAAACATGGATCTCACGGATAGCGCCGTTTGCCTGCATGGCGGCGATCCTCGTTGCATCCCTCTTTGTCCCGCTTGTCTATGTGACAGAACCGTACGGCGGGATAGGAAACATCATCCTCTTCCTGTACCTGCTCATCGTGGCCCGATTCTTCATGGCGCTTCTCGGCCTTGACGCAGGGAGCGCCTTTGGCGGCATGGGCAGCTCCCGGGAGATGAGCGTATCGGCGGTGATAGAGCCCACCACGATTATCGTCTTTGCCGCGCTCGCCTTTGTCTTTAAAACCCTCAACATCTTCGCGATGATGGCAGAGGCTGCGTCTGCCGGGGTTCTTATGACCCCGATCCTGATCCTCCTTGCGATCTCGTTATTCATCATTCTGATTGTCGAGACATCGAGGATCCCGGTCGATAACCCGGAGACCCACCTTGAGCTGACCATGATCCACGAGGGCATGATCCTCGAACAGTCGGGGAAAAACCTCGCCCTTTTGGAACTCTCTGCGGCCATCAAGCAGACGCTCCTCATGGCGCTTCTCATCAACCTGATTGTCCCGTGGGGCATTGCAACGACGCTCTCCGCTGCCGCCATCATCGCCGCAGTCCTCCTCTTTATCGTGAAGGGGAGTATCCTCGCGCTCATTATCGGCCTCTTTGAATCGTCAATGGCAAAGATGCGGTTCTTCCGGCTGCCCAGCCTGTTTATGATGGCGTTCTTCTTCTCGACCTTAATTATCATCATCGAGGTGTTCGCATGACCGATCCCGCGTTCTTTGACGGCATTATCAAGATCCTGTTCGTCTGCGTGCTCATCACGGCCGCGTATATCATCACGACAAAGAACCTCATCTCGCTTGTCCGAGTCTATGCGCTCCAGTCGCTTGTGCTTGTCGCAATAGCAACCGCCCTTTTCTGGTACGAGGGGGCAGCGGTCCTTGCCGCCATTGCCATCGTAACCCTGATATCGAAAGTGATCATCATCCCGTACTTCATTGCGGCTGTCCAGGAGAAGATCCGGATAAAGCGGGATATCGAGTTCCATTTCTTAAGCCCGACAAGCTCGCTCTTAATCTCGATCGCGCTCATGCTCGTCATCTACATCACGCTCTCGAAAGTGTTGCAGGGCACCCCGGCAAAGGGCAGCCTCTTCTTCTTTGGGGCGGTAATAGGGCTCTCCCTTGTCCTCATGGGCATGATGGTCACCTTCTCCCGGAAAAAGGCGATCACCAAGGTTCTCGGGTACCTCTCGATGGAGAACGGGGTGCTCCTCTTTGGCCTCTTTGCCACCGAACTCCCGTTCATCATCGAGTTTTTGATCGTGATCGACCTCATCATCCTCGTGATCCTGACCACCATCTTAACGGTCGGGATCGACTCGACGCTTGAGGAGTACCACAACCGGCTCCACCGGTTCTACCTCTGGGAAGAGCAGGAGGAATCGCCATGATCCTGCTTGCGTATGCCCTCTGCGCAGTCATCGCGCTCGCCTGCATTGCCGTCTGCCACACCCACCGGCAGATGAATGCGGCCGCCATCGGGTTTGGCGCTGCCTGTGCGGCGATCACCGGGTATATCCTCCTCTTCGTGCAGGTGCCGGTCGATACGTTCCTTATCGGGAACGGCTACTTCTTCATCGACCACCTCGGCCTTTTCGAGGTCGCTGTGGCAACGACCATCTTCCTTCTTGCAGCCATATACGCACGGGGTTATGTAGAGAACCTGATAGCGAGCCACGAACTGGAGACCGGGAGCCTCAAACTCTTCTATGCGGCCTGGTGCCTGCTCGAACTCGTCATTGTCCTCGCATTCTATTCGGACAACCTTGCCCTCTTTTGGATCTTTGCCGAGATGACCACGATCATCTCCGCGATGCTTGTGGCCATCCTCTCGGCAAAGGAGAACATCGACGCTGCCCTCAAGTACATTTTCGTTGCCTCGGTCTCGATGCTGATTGCCTTTGCCGGGCTCATCTTCCTTTTCGAGATCGCACGCTCGACAACAGGCACCGGCAGCCTCAACTGGACGGTCCTGATCCAGCAGGCACCCGCCTTCCCGCCGGGCATGGTGATCGCCGCCTTTGCCCTGATCTTTGTCGGGTTTGCCGCAAAGTCCGGGATCTTCCCGTTCCACACCTGGCTCCCCGATGCTCATGCTAAAGCCCCGTCAGCGGTGAGCGCCGTCCTCTCCGGCGTCCTCTTAAATGTGGGCATCTATGGGATCATCCGGGTCTTTGCCATCGTGCACCGGACCCCGGCCGTTGCGACAGCAGCCCCGCTCATCCTTGTCTTCGGGGTCTTTACCATTGGGATCGCGGCGATCTCCATGCTCCCCGAGAAGAACTTAAAAAAACTGATCGCGTTCTCCAGTATCGAGAACATGGGCATCTGCCTTGTCGGCCTTGCGGTAGCAACCCCGCTCGCCCTCTTCTGGGTGCTCTTCCACGTGATGGCCCACGCATTCACAAAAGCCTCGCTCTTCTTCTCGGCCGGTATCCTGCACCGGCAGTACCGGAGCCACCTCTCGGCCGATGCACCGGACGAGATACGGGACGTGTTCCGGTTCCAGCCGTTTGCCGCATGGGGGATCATCCTCGGGGGCCTTGCCATTATCGGCATGCCGCCGTTTGCGGTCTTCTTCTCCAAGTTCTTCATCCTCCTCTCGCTTGGCTCGCTCTCCCTCTGGGTGCTCGTGCTCGTCCTTGCCCTGCTCTTTGTGGCGGCTGCGGCACTCGGGTACTTTGTGATCCGGTCGTTCTCCCGGGTCACTCCCGATGGTGAACCCATGGACCTCGAAAAATACCATACGCCGCTTTCCATGAAAGCCCCCATCGTGATCCTGCTTGCCGCAGTCCTCCTGCTGGCATTTCTCTTCCCGGCCGGAGGGTATGCATTCCTCAACCAGATTGTCGCGGAGCTGATGTTTATATGACCTCACCCCACCAGGAAGACGTGGCATCCAGGGCCATCCGGGAGATCCTTGGCGACAATGCCACCGGCATTACGACACGCGGGCCGGGCGGCGAATGGTATGTACCTGTAGATGAGGGCGTGTTTGAGCAGGCGATCCGCGAGCTTGCCGTCAGGAAGTTCGTCCTCATCAGCCTCTTCTGTGCTGAAGGAGTCTCCCCGGAGAGCCGGCACTCTCTCTTCTACGTCCTTGAACGGAAGGGCAGTATCGTTATCCTTGTCCGGCCGGTCGCTCACCGGCAGGCTACCTCCATTGCCACAACCTGGCCCTCGGCTGCATGGCCGGAGCGGGAGTGCCGGGACGGGTTCGGGATCGAATTTTCGGGCGCATTCGACACCCGCCGGCTCCTCCTCCACGAGCCGTACCAAAAGGACTTCCATCCGCTCGACAAGGCATTTGTGAATGCACCGGTCACAACCAATGACGATGTTCCCGTTGCAGATGAATACCCTTTTAGATCCGTGACCGGGGAGGGCGTGTACCAGGTCGCGGTCGGCCCGGTCCATGCGGGCATTATCGAGCCCGGGCACTTCCGGTTCAGCGTGATCGGCGAGACGGTCTTCAACCTCGAGATACGGATGTTCTACACCCACCGGGGCATCGAGAAGCTTGCCGAAGGAAAGGCCCCGGAGGACTGTGTTAAAGTCGCGGAAGCCGTGAGTGGCGACGAATCTGTTGCCAACGCGACCGCGTTCTGTATGGCAGTCGAGCGTCTCTCGGGGATTGCGGTGCCCGACCGGGCATGGTTCATCCGGACCATCCTCTGCGAGCTGGAGCGCTGCTGCTCGCATCTCGGCGACCAGGCTGGGATGCTCACCGATGTTGCCTTTGCCCTTGGCGCCAGCCAGTTTTCAGTGCTGCGCGAGGAGGTCTTCCGGAAGAACGCGGAACTGACCGGCTCCCGGTTCCTCCGGGGAATGACCTGTATCGGCGGCGTTAAGCGGGATATCCCTGCCGACCGGCTGACTGACCTCGGGGAGTTTGTCGGGCAGCTCAGGAAACGCTACCGGGTCGGTCTCTCCATTGTGCTGTCCACGCCGTCGGTGATTGACCGGTTCTCGACTACGGGGGTCGTGAAGCGCGAACTCCTCCGCCCCTTAAACATCACCGGGCCTGTTGCCCGGGCTTCGGGAGGCAGGGTCGATGTGCGGATCGACCACCCATACGGGGTGTACGACCGGTTTGTTCCGGTCCACACACCCCTGACCGATGGCGACGTGCTCGCCCGGTTCACGGTAAAGGCCCAGGAGTTCCTCGATTCGCTCGATCTCATCGAACGGCTTATCACGGCAATCCCCCAGGGGGCAGTCCAGAGCACGGAACCGGTCCGGGACGGGTATGCACTGGCGCTCGTCGAATCGGCCCGGGGCCAGAACCTCTGCTGGGTCAAAATAAAAGAGGGGAGGATCGACCGGTACAAGGTCAGGACCGCCTCGTACTGCAACTGGCCTGCCATCGAGCACGCGGTACCGGGAAACATTATCGCTGATTTCCCGGTGATCAACAAGAGCATGAACCTGTCCTATGCCGGGACGGATATGTGAGGGGAGCATATGGTCAATGCATTTTCCTGTCTTGTCAAACGAAAGGTAACTGAAGAGCACCCGGTACGGAGCGAAGAGATCGAGAAACTGAGTGCTGAGATCGAACGGGAGATCGATGCCCGGTTCGGGCGCAGCCTTGCTATCCGCGAACTCGATGCCGGCAGCGACAACGCGACCGAGATCGAGGTAAACAACCTCTCGAATGCCTTCTACGATGTTGAACGCTTCGGCATCACGTTTGTCGCATCCCCCCGGCACGCGGATCTCCTGCTCGTGACCGGCGCGGTCACCCACAACATGGAGATCGCGGTAAAAAAGACCTACGATGCCATGCCATTCCCGAAGTTTGTTGTTGCCGTAGGGGACGATGCCTGCGATGGCGGCATCTATAAGGGGACCTATGCAGTCCTCGGGGGAGCAGACAAGGTTTTACCGGTCGACCTGAAGATCCCCGGCAATCCCCCCACACCGGCGCAGATCCTTGCCGGCCTGCTCTCTCTCATGAAAAATGCAAAAAAGACCCGGTAACCGTTCCCGGTACCGGCCATCTTCTCCTCTACCGGGAATAATTTATACGGAGAGGCCGTAAACGGGTACCTGTATGAGTCCGGTGCGGAAATGGGGAGCAGGGCCTTATCCGGTTGTGGTTGTTCACGGGGGGCCGGGGGCCCCGGGGGAGATGGCCGCCGTCGCCCGGGAACTTTCGGCGGTCAAAGGTGTGTTAGAGCCCCTCCAGACCGAGACGACCCTTGACGGGCAGGTCCGCGAACTTATGCAGGTCCTGGAAAGGGACGGCCGGCCGCCGGTTACCCTTATCGGCTTTTCGTGGGGAGCGTTCCTTTCCTGGATGGTGGCGGCCCGCTACCCGACGCTGGTAAAAAAACTAATTCTTGTCGGGTGCCCGCCATTCGAGGATCAGTACGCACAAGCGATCACGAAAACCCGGCTCGACCGGCTCAAACCGGAAGAGTGCCGGCAGGCGCAGGACCTGATGAAGGCTCTGGAAAACCCGAACGATGCGAAAGACGCGACCGACCGGGATCTTCTCCTTGCCCGGCTGGGCGGCCTGCTCTCCCATGCGGATACCTGCGATGCGTTTGCCGCCGCGGACAACCCGTCGTTTTACTGCCAGTACGAGGTCTTTAAAGGCGTCTGGGATGAGGCCTGCGAACTCAGAAGGGCAAAGATGCTGCTTGCCATGGGCCAGAAGATTACCTGCCCGGTGGTTGCCATCCATGGCGATTACGATCCCCATCCAGCGGAAGGTGTCGAGGTGCCCCTGGAAAAGAACCTGAAAAATTTCCGGTTTATCCTGCTTCCGAAATGCGGCCATCGCCCCTGGATCGAACGGAATGCCGCAGAAGAGTTTTACCGGATCCTGGTTGAGGAGATCTGATCCAAAAGGTGGGGAGGGATGATGGCGCTTTGCCTAACCCCCCAAGCGGAGCGAGCACGCGCCCCCCGGCCCCCTCGCGCTCAGCGGGTGGCATTGCTACACCCGTCTCTCTGGAGGGAGACATGATGAGTAGATTCAACCACTTTTTTCGGCATTGCGCCTGTGTGTGTCAGGCAGCCCGCTCTTTTTTCTTTAGTTTCGCGAGTACCCGCTTTTTCTTTTCTATGGCCGCTTCTGATGCCCGGAGAACCCCCTTTTGCATCTCCTCAAAGGCCGGGACATCGGTATCGACCACCTTTTTTACCGGGGTATAGGCAGATTCCCGGAACCGGGGCTGGAAATCGGTCTCTTTGCCGTCACTGACCAGCACCGATTCCGGTTTTCCTTTCTCCACATACCCGATCTCCCGACACCCGACCCCGGTGGTCTTTATTGTCCGGATAATCTCCGGCGCGTCTGCCTCTGGTGCTACAATGAGGAGTGCATCGAGCGAGACCCCGAGGAAATCAATCTGGAGGGCATCGAGCATCTTCTGCACCCGGGGGTTGACAAGCGCTTTTGCGTCCTCTTCACGCACGACCATCCGGCACTTTGCGGTCTCGGTCATCTCGAAGATGTCGCCCCGGAGACCGCCGTTTGTGACATCGGTCATCGCATGGATCCTGTCAAAGACCGGGCTTTTGATCAGCGTCTCGCAGGTGGTAAGGAAGTTGAGGTTGATCGTTTCATCGACGACTTCGGGGAACCCGGAATAGATGGCGGCAGTCGCAATCGTCCCGCCTCCTGCCCCTTCGGTCATCAGGATCGCATCGCCGGCCTGCGTGGACTTCCTCGCGGTCAGGTGCCGGGCCACGCCCACACATCCCACGCAGCCGGTGAGCCGGCTGCCAAGTACCATATCTCCCCCGATCCGGAGTGTCGAACCGGTGACAAGCGGTACGTCCATTGCCTCGCCCACGGTCGTGATCCCGGCAGTGTAATCGAAGATCTTGGCCACGTCCCCGTCGTCGGCCACGTGGATATCGGAAAAGAGCATCACCGGCTTTGCCCCCATCACGTAGAGGTCGCGCAGCGTTGCCCGGGTCACGTGGAACCCGGCAAGGAACGGAAAGTCCGAGAGCCGGGAGTGCATCCCGTCGACCGTGCAGACGATATAGTCCCCGCCGGCCTTTACCGCCCCGGCATCGTCCATCTCGTCCACGCCGACCGATGCAGAGGTCTTGCCGATGATCCGGGCAATCTGGCGGTGTGCAAAAAAGTCGCCCTTCCCCCGGGAACCTACCCCGAACTCCCCCATTTTGACGCCGGCCGGCTCGAAAGCAAAAAAGTCGCCGGAAAGTCCCCGGGTATTTTTCACTTCCTGCACGACCGCTCGGGCAAAGGCCTGTGTATATCCGGAACGGGAATGTTTTATTTCGGTTATCCGCCCTGCCAGGTTCTGTACAACCGATGCCTCGTCCTCACCGGCTGCGAGGTGCACGCGGGCATATTCCTCAACGTCCATATAATCCGTATTCGTGCCGGTGCCATAAATAACGCAGGGGTTTTAAAAAAAACCATTTTTACCGGCGCAGGATCTCCAGCACTTCAGAGAACGTGTGGTGAGCGTCTTCGAACTTCTTTGCTTTTAACAGGACAAATCCTTTGGCGATCCCCTCTCGTACATCCCGGATATCGAGATAATATGCCTGGTCAAAGGCCCTGCCCGACTCCCTGAACATCCCGAGCGCAAAACAGGAGTTACTTAAGACCACCCAGGCATCGGCAATGGTCGGATCTGCTTCAAGGGCCTCTTTGAGGCGTGCGACCGCTTCCCGGTGCCGGCCGAGCAGGGAGAGTGCGAGGCCTTTGCGGTAGAGCGCCCGGGAGTGACCGGGATTGATGGCAAGCGCACGATCGAGGGGGACAAGTGCATCCCCGTAACGCTTCTGGTTGATCCTGGCGATTCCTTTGTTGAGCTGGGCGGAAAAATAAAAGGGAAATATCTTCAGGGCACGGTCGTAGCAGGCAATCTCTTCCTCGTATCGCTTCAGCCGCCCCAGTGCATATCCCTTGTTCACCCATGCTGAAAGGTACCTGCCTTTGAGCGCGAGCGCCTGGTCGCAGCACGCGATCTCCTCCTCGTACTTCCCCAGCATCCCGAGAGCGACACCCTTATTGTTCCATGCGGCGGCATTCCCGGGATCGATTGCCAGTGCGCGGTCGCAACATAACACTTTCTCTTCAAACCGGCCCAGTTTTCCCTGGGCAAAACCCTTGTAGTTCCAGGCCTCGGCACAGGCAGGGTCAATAGCAAGAGCCCTGTCGTAGCATGCGATCTCCTCCTCGAACCGTCCCAGTTTCCCGAGGGCAAAACCCCGCCCAGCCCATGCAG
>Ga0153915_10007498_pt1 | contig 10300 bp, 5 predicted proteins | sample Opewatmetagenome_2_FD_107003 | JGI IMG/M metagenome (GOLD analysis project Ga0153915, IMG submission 107003) | Freshwater wetland microbial communities from Ohio, USA - Open water 3 Core 3 Depth 3 metaG | ecosystem: Environmental > Aquatic > Freshwater > Wetlands | place: USA: Ohio, Lake Erie... | reverse complement strand
TCGGGAACCATATTTATCGATAATAGAGATGTCAACGACTACAGGATCAGAAGCCTTCGAAAAAGAATCACCAGCCTCACCCAGGACACATTTCTGTTCAGGACAAGCATCAATGAGAATATCGCATTCGGAAGATCGAAGGCGACTCAGGAGGAGATCGAGGCCGCGGCCCGCCTGGTCGGGGCCGATGGTTTCATAAGGAATCTTCCGGAGGGGTACGAAACACTGGTCGGCGAAGGCGGGGTGACCCTGTCCGGCGGACAGCGTCAGAGGATAAGTTTCGCCCGGGCGGCGCTTCGCAATTCGCCTATCATGATATTCGACGAGCCGGCCACCGGTCTCGATATTCATTCGGAAAAGGGGGCGCTCGAAGCCCTGCGCGCCTTCAAACCGGGCCGGACTCTCCTGATAATCACTCATCGCCTGAACTTTCTCGAACTCGCCGATTGGGCGGTCTATATCGAAGACGGTCGACTGGTCGAACAGGGAAAGGTCTCGGAGCTTCTCGAACGCAAAGGGGAATTTTATTCATATGTCGACCATGTCATCGACAAGTCAAGCCACATATCGGCCTCCGAGGAAATCGCCAAAATAAAATTCGAGGAAGAATAAAAACAGCTTCGTTTTCTACAAAAATTAATTATGTTATGTTGCGGTAGAGGTCGGACTTACCGCCTGTCATTTTTGGAAAAGAGCTTTTTTCATGCTGCAAGAGGATCAGCGCACGAATCTGTATGAAAGAACTGTTGTCCCTGTCGACAGGAGTCTGCCCGGCTTTTCGGATCTTCTTGTCCCCGAAAAGGTTTGCTCTCTTATATCCGGCCAACTGTCGGAATCGTCCATAGATATAACCGGGTGCCGCGTGCTGTACTTAAGGTACAAGCCGGAAACCAACTGCATAATAGCCTATATGCTCCAGGCTGTAATCGACAGCAGGCCGGAAGAGTTTATTCTTTACGCCAAATTATATACCGTCGGCGATTTCGAAAACGCGGTCGACAAATCCAATCATCATCGCTGGGTTTCGGTTCCCGGCGCGCAATCTGTATTGATATTCCGGGAGCTCAAAGCGATTATGTATTTCTATCCCAACGATTGCGTCATGGACGGCCTTCGGCTGACATCGGATCCAAAAAAGATCCAGAGAATTCTTTACGAGAACTACGATAAATTCCCCGAGGAAGAGTGGCGGATCTCCGATAAGCGGCTCAAATTGACGACGGTGAGATATAAGCCCGAGAGACGGGCTGTAATACGATGCGATACCCGCGCCGCGAATAGAAAAACCGAAAAGCGAAGACCGCTAAGCGTCTTCTTGAGATTCTACGGCGATGACCACGGTTCGCGAGTATTCGCTCTGCAGGAGGAACTATTCAGATTATCCCGAACCCATGGAGTATTCGCCGTACCACGGCCCATAGCCTACCTGCCCCAAAGAAGATTACTGGTTATGGAGACGGTACACGGCAAAGACCTTCCGGAAGAGCTTCGCGGCGATAGGGCTGTGGTCGCGGTTACGCAGACGGCCATTGCCCTGGCCACTCTACATAGTTTTGTCATCCCCGGCCTGCCGGAAAAGGCGATCGATCAGTATATCGCGGAAGCCTCGGCCACAAAAGAAATGCTGAAAAGTATCCTGCCCGATATCTCCGATGCGGTCGAAGAGATCTTTGAAATGCTCGAAAAGTATGACGGCGATCCTGTTAAGAGGGGCACGATTCACGGCGATTTCTATTGCGGCCAGGTTTTATGTGACGATCAGGGCGTTACGATTCTCGATTTCGACAGATCATCGACAGGCGATGCTATTATGGACGTCGGGAACTTCACGGCTTACTTAAGGCTTATGAATTTGAATGGATGGCTGGATAAAGCTTCTCGCCTTGAACAGATCTTTTTGAGCGCCTACGAAGAGGCGCTGGGGAAAAAGATCCCCGGCCGTTGCCTGATTTTCTGGGCTGCTTTCGGCCTGTTCCAGATGTCCGTAAGGCCTTTTCGTAGTCTGGAGAATAACTGGCCCGAGAAGACTCGTGATATTCTTGAGGAATGCCGAAGGATTTTGAACTTATGACCTATCCCGAACGCGCCGATTTTATGCTGGCCACGGACTCTGTCCGCATGCGGCCTTTATTTGTCGAAAAGCTCGGAGGCATGACCGGCGAAACGATAAAGATAAAATCGTTTTTCGTGACGCGAGCTTATCCTCGAAAAGATGGCGGATTCTCCATTCAATACGAGTTAAACTTCGATCAGCCCGATAAATCAACGCCGAAAAAACTGCTGTTATGGGGACATCTGCTCGCGTCCTCGCAGCCGACGCCCGGTTATATTTCCGAGAAAAAAAATCGCTCGTTCTTCATCGAGGATGTCCGTCTTGCGGTTCCCGTTTTCCCTTATGATCCAGAGTTGAAACATCTCGGCGGTTATTTCGGAACAGGGGAGAAAACCAGGCAAAAGCTCCGCTCCGTCCCATTACTGAGAGATAATGATTTTGAAATAACGGAATGCCAGGTCTTGGGTTACAGATTAGAGCGCAGGTGTGTCCTGCGCTATACGCTAAAAATAGGAGGCGATCGCGGCTCCGAAAAAAGGCAAGTGGTCGTCAAAGTCGGACGTCCATCCCATGTAGCGAAAGTTCTCGAAATCTCCCGAAGGTTGAGCGATTCAGGATTTGCCGATAATTCTTCCGATTGCCTGACTGTACCTCGGATTTTCGCAGTTGATCAGGAATCGGGTGCGATATTCATGGAGGCCGTGCCGGGAAAATCGTTGCATTCCCTTATCGACAATCCCGATTTTCATGATTATTGTCATAGCGCCGGCGCCATACTGGCGAAATTTCATTCCATGACTCTGGAACATCTTCACCCGTACTCGGTATCAGATGAAATAGAGAACCTGAGGGAGATAGTCGATTTTGCGATCGAAATATTTCCCGTCTCAGGAGATATTTTTTCCGCTGCCATTGACAGACTTACGGCGCACGGACCGGATAGAAATTATCCTTCCACCTGTGTTCACCGCGATTTTTATGACAAGCAGATTCTTTTTTCGCCAAAAAGGATTACTCTTCTTGATTGCGAAAACGCCGCCATATCGGATCCGGCTCTTGATTTGGGGAATTTCGAGGCTCATCTGGCGCTCAGGGAGCTTCAATCTCCGGATTCTTCATCAATAATTAATAAGGGGTTGTCGAAATTTGAGAATTGTTATTGTATTGCCGATAAAGGCTTCAAAGTGCGGGCAGGCTGGTGGCGCGCTGCCTCCCTGATTCGGCTGGCCGCGCTATATTCATTTCGCCCGCGATGGCGGTCAGTTACAGCGGAGTTATTGAAGGAAGCTGATAGCTTTTTTACTCATAACAAAGTTTTTAGCGGAGAAAAGGTATGAGTTCGATCAAATCTCGGAACAAAACTGTCTTATTCCTGTTGAACGTCGTTTTGCCGTCGATTTTGTTAATCTTCGACGCCCCTTCTTCGCGCGCCGGGGGCAAGCCGGAATATATGAAACTCGACTACCAGAAAATACCTGCAGTCGAGATAAAAGGGGTCTGGGACGATAAGGCCAACGTATTTGTGGCCACCGACATCGAGGAGCTGCCTCAGCCGCGGCGGCCGAAATTAAGGGGCGCCCTGCAGGCTATTGATCTCGAAAAAGAGACTATTACGCTTTACGGCATTCCGATCGAGATTGACCAGAATACTCAGTTTCTCGACGCCGGTGAGAAAAAACTTTCCATTAGAGATCTCAAGGTCGGTCAGTGGATGGAAATCACCTGCAATGTGGAGGAAGACAGCGGCGAGTGGGAAGCCAGAAAAATCAAATTCAAGGACATAAAGCAGGATAACAAGATCAAGGGCACGCTGACTAGGATTTCGGTGGATGGCGTCCCACCGGATACTCTGGAAATCTACGGACTCTTGATTATCTTGAATAAGGAAACAGACGTCAACTACCCGAGCGGTTCATCTCTCGACAACACCGAAGAAGGGCTTTTCGATATTCTTTCCCAGGGAAGCCCCATGTACAGCGATGAGGGAATCCCGGCGGGAGACATTTTTCTATTCGGCGGCGAGTTCCGACAATCTGTGGGCATCGAAAGAGATTATGATCTTTCCTCGCTGAATTTATCCGACCAGGACGACGTTCAGCCGGAGGTCAGGCTCGAACTGGCCGGATACTTCAACGATCATCTTCGTTCTTTTGCTCAATTCCGGCTGAGAGACCGGGTCTATATGGACAGCGAACGATTGGATCCGCCATCCAAAAAAATCGATTCCAAGATTACCCAGCTTTTCGTTCTGGCTCGCGACGTCGGCCTGGAAGGGCTTTCCCTGCAGTTAGGCCGGCAGGTTTTCGAGGAACCGCGGGAGTGGTTATTCGACGAATATCTGGATGGGGCGAGGCTGTACTATTATGCAATGACGCCGTTGATTCTCGATATCGCCTATATTCATTCCGATTTCCAGCTAAAAAAGAAATACAGGACCTGGACCGATATGTTCGCCGAGGCCCGCTGGCAATTAGATAAACGGACAGCCATAAGGGGGTATCTTTTATCAAGAAAGGACAGCGACGCGCTCCGCAGGCGGGAACCTGTGTATCTGGGAGTGGGTTATAACGGCAGGTTCGGGCATTACTTACGACCATGGGTCGAACTGGCGATCATGCGCGGACATGATAAGGGCCGAAAATTAGACGCGTCGGCGTTTGACATGGGGACAACCGTTATTGCCGGAAATCTCAAATTCTCACCGTCGATTACCGCGGGCTATGCCGGAGGCTCCGGTGACAAGTCCGGCGATAACGTCGATAACGAATTCCGGCAGACCGGCTATGAGGACAACGTAGGCTATTTCGGAGGCGTGACGACCTTGCATTACTACGGAGACCTGTTAGACCCCGAATTGAGCAATCTTAAGATTCTCACGTTGGGCATGGGCCTGCGGCCGATCAGGAATATGTCTCTGGATATAATCTATCACACCTACCGTCAGGATGTTCCGGACAATAATATAAGAGGCAATCTGGCGGATCCTCCCGCGACACCGCTGGGAATCAGCCCCGATATAGGATGGGGCCTGGATTTCACTTTCGGACTGGCCAATTTGTGGAACAGAGCATACCTGGTATGGACATACGCAATTTTCAATCCGGGCGACGCTTTTCCTCCTTTTTTCACGAGGACCGCTACCAGCAACAGTATAAACCTGAAAATAGATCTATAAAACCGAAATGATAAAGAGATCTCATCTGATAATCTTGGTAAGTCTTATAGAAATTATCGTATTTGTAATATTGTATGATCACCACGTATACGCCAGAATATCATGCGTAACCGGTTTCGTCCGCGATCCCAACGGCAATCCCGTAATGGACGCCGATCTCGATTTCGACGACGCCATAACCGGGCAGCGCCTGTATACCCCCGGCGATAATACCGACGCCAACGGATTCTATACGGTATGCGTGCCTGACGGCATATATAATATCTCATACGCCCCGCCTCCGGGGACTCATCTTCTTGGATACCAGATATTCAACGATACCCTGATAGGGGCCTTTCCCCGGATTGACGTCACTCTCAACTTCGGGCAAGTTCTTTCGGGAACAGTCAGGGATTCCGCCGGCGCGCCCATAGGTATGGTCGATCTTGACGCCGACGATCTTCTGACGGGAATCAGGATCTATACACCCAACGACAATTCCGACTCCCTGACCGGGAATTACTGGGTCGTCCTGCCCCAGGGACAATATCGCGTCCGCTACCAGCCTCCCGCCGGAACCAGATGGCTCGGCCTGCAATTGAATTCATTGCCGGTGCTCTCCGATACGGTTGTCGACGTTATTCTCTCCGAGGGGATGCTTTTCAGCGGCTATGTTACCAACACCCTGGGACAGGGACTGCAGAACATCACTGTCGATCTCAGGCATAGCGTTACCGGCGAGAAGATATTCCTTTCCTATAACCACACCGATTCGCTTGGTTACCACAATTTCGCGGTCCCGACCGGCACGTTCACTCTGCGCTATGAACCCCCGCTGGGAAGCCGCTATGTCGGGGTGGCCATCGATAGCTTTGCCATAGGCGGGGATCTGACCCGCAACCAAGTCTTGGAATCGGGATGGCTCGTATCGGCGTTCGTGCACGATTCGACCGGCAATCCCATACATGACGCCGACCTGGATGTCATACAGGAAAGCACGGGCGTAAAGCTTTTCACGCCCAATGATAAGACCGACACGCTCGGCACGACCATCATCGCTCTTCTGACCGATATCTACACATTCAGGATCAACCCGCCCCCCGGCTCGATATACGACAGGCTGGTGGTCAGCGGGGTCAGCATCAGCGGCGATACCGCTATGGACTTCACTCTGGCCGAGGTCCCGAAAGTAAATATCACCGGCAGGGTAGTTAACAGCGCCGGCGAAGGGTTGCGCGATATCTCAATCGATTTTTCGGACACTCTGGCCGGAGCGAGTATTTTCGTGGCCGATAATTCAACCGATTCGACCGGCCATTTCAATATATTCGCCCCGATCGGCAGTTTCAGGGTCGATATCGTGCCTCCGCGCGGCAGCCGATATACTGGATTGAGTCTGGGAACAGTATTGATAGAAAACGATACCCTATGGAGCGACATCGTTCTCGTCGCGGGCCTGATCTTTTCGGCTCAAGTATTCGATCCCCAGGGACAGCCGGTGGAAAACGTGGATTTCGATTTCGTAAATGAAGGCACCGGGATTACCTTATTCACGCCTCACGATAATACCGATGTCGGCGGCGCGGCCGATATAACGGTGCCATCGGGGATCTATACAATCGACCTGACGCCGCCGCCGACAGCGTCTCTGGAAAGAGAGCTTATAGCGGGATTCAATCTATCCTCCGACACGACCGTCGCCTTCTTCCTATCCCGGACCGGGGCGACGGTTCCGGTGAGTTTCATTCTCAAAGATAATACGCCGAATCCCTTTAACGGGATTACGTCCATTTCGTATATATTATTTACGACCATCAAGTCGTCGATAATAATATATAGCAGCCTCGGCCAGAGGGTAAAAGTTATCGACCGGGGATTGCAATCCCCTGGCTTTTACACGGTCACCTGGGACGGTACCGACGATAATGGACACTTCGTGGCCAGCGGTTTGTATTTTTATCGGCTTAAGACATCGATGGGTTCCGCTACCCATAAAATGCTTCTGGTAAGATAGCATTCGCAATTAGACATCATGCAGGAGGACAAAATGCTCGAGATTAGCTTAAAAAAGACATTATTGATGTTTTTCATGATTTCCGCGGCAGCGTTGCCGGCCTTTGCCTTTACCATATCGGGTCATGTCACCGATACCGCCATGCAGCCGGTGGAAAATGTGCGAATTACTATATATTATATTCTTAATGGGAATCCGATGGAGGTTTACTGGGATACCACCGACGTGAACGGCGATTATTTATTCGGCAACGTCAACGGCGATACATACGATATCGCTTTCAGGCCGCGAACTTCATCGGGGCTTGTGCCCGTGTACCTGACAGGGGTCGTTGTGAATACGAATTTAGTCATAGATCAGGTTCTTCAACCGGGGCTCTTCCTGACAGGGACTGTAACGGATCAATTCGGCGATCCTATTGAGGCTGTCGATTTGAACGTCTATAACCAGTTGACTGGGATCAAACTATTCACGCCAGGAGATAACACCGACCCTAATGGCCTTTACGAAATCGTCATTCCGTCCGGCGTGTACCAGATCGCTTATAGATATAGAGGCGATTTACCGAACCCCAGATATGTGCCGGTCGAGTTGAATAACGTGCCCGTATACGCCGATACCAGTATTGACGTGACCCTCGTGAACGGATTTTTCGTCTCTGGTACGGTCAGAGACCCCAACAATGCCGCGGTGGTCGAGGCCGATCTCGACGCCGACAACAGCACAACTGGCATTGCCGTGTATACGCCCGACGACAATACCGATAGCACCGGGCATTACCTGATGCTGGTGCCTCCCGGTAATTACGATATCAACGTCGCTCCGCTTCCGGCCACGCATCTTATCCCTGACATAGTTTATAATCTTCAGGTTCTCAGCGACGTTACATTGAATTTCAATCTGCAATGGGGTAATATCCTGTCGGGAACCGTGAGAAACCCGAACGGGGTCGGCGTTTTCAATGTCAATATCGACGTTCAGGATTCCCTGACGGGGCTGGATATTTTTACCGCCTGGGACAAAACGGATTCCAGCGGTGCTTATCAAACAGTAGTCCCCTCGGGATTATTCAATATCGAATTCAAGCCTCCTATTGCGATACCCTACGTGGCGGGCTATCGGCAGAACGGGTATAATGTCAGCGGCGATGCCGTATTGAATGTGACGGTGCCTTTCGGAATTCTATTATCGGGATCCGTTCATAAGACGTCGGGACCGGCGGTCCCCAATGCCGATATTGACGCCATCGAAGCCGGAAGCGATATTTCGGTTCCTCTGTCGGGCGATCATACGGACAGTTCGGGCGTTTACGCCACGGTGGTCGTTCCCGGAATGTATCATATCGAGTTCGAGCCGCCGCGAACCCAGTGTCTGGCCGCCAGGAGAATCCCCAACCAGATTCTTAATAACAACACCCAGATTTCCGCGATTCTCGACACCGGGATGGTCGTATCGGGTACGATAACGCAAAGCGGATCGCCCATCCCGGATATGAGAGCCAACGCGTTCGAAAGCGTATCCGGACAGGAGGCCTTCACCCCCGGGAATAAATCGAATCAAACAGGTTTTTACGAGATACTTATAAAGCCTTTGACTTACGACCTGATTTATACGCCGGACCCGTCCTCCGGATTACCCGATACGATCACCATGCCCGATATTAATGTCAATACTAATAAGGTGATCAATATCATCTACGGCATGGCCAATTTCAGCGCCAGTCCCTTGAGCGGGCAGGTCCCGCTTCAGGTGACGTTTACCGATCTATCCTCGAACAACCCGACTTCCTGGTACTGGGATTTCGGTGACGGCGGTACCAGCGCCCTGCGGAATCCCATACACACTTATATGAATACCGGACTGTACACCGTGATTTTGACTGTTTCCAACGGAGCCGGGTATGACGCTCAGACAAGACGTAACTATATTAATGTCTGGCAGAACGCCGCCCCCATTGCTGATTTCGTGGGATATCCTCGCAACGGCATTCCTCCGATGCAGGTCGATTTTTACGATCTTTCTCAGAATCTCCCCACATCATGGCAATGGGATTTCGGGGACGGCGGAACCAGCAACTTGCAGGACCCTGCCCATGTTTATCAGGATCTTGGCTATTTTACCGTGACGCTTACGGCCACAAATCAGTTCGGATCGGATGATACCGTCAAGGTGAATTATATATTTCTCAGCGAGACCGGCGGCTGCGGGCCATATATCGTCGGCGATTTCAACGGCAGCGGAATTTTCAACGTCGCCGACATAGTAAACGCCTTCTCCAAATTGATAATCGGCTCTCCAGATGCCTATCTGCAATGCGAGTGCCCGCCGGGCGGCGGCAATATCTGGGCCGTGGCTATCGATGTCAATAACAGCTGTAGCTTCAACATCGCGGACATAGTAGTGGGTTATTCGAGATTGATGATCGGTTCCCCGGAACTTGTTCCCTGCCAGTCCTGCCCGCCCGGTTCGCCGTCGCCCGGGCCGGGGGGTCAACCGCTTTACGATCATCCTGCCGGGGCGAAGATAAAGCCGGATAGAAACAACGGCCTTCGTTAGACCGACCGGCTCCGGTCGGGATGAATGTACCGATAAACGAAACGTCCGGAAAAGGCTCAATCGCCGGGTCGCGATTGGGCCTTGATTATTTGAACAGCGGCGGATGTTTGGTATGGAAATCCGTGGCCTCCTGGTAGATCCCGGCAACGGCCAGCAGAGTCGCCTCATCATAAAGGCGTCCGATGAAAGTTATGCTGGTCGGCTCGCCGCCCTCGAGAAAGCCGTGCGGCAGGACCACGCAGGGATGACCGGTCAGGTTGGTCAACAGAAGATTATCTCCCTCAAACGACGGCGATATATAGACATCGATATTAGACATGAGGTCCGCCATCCGATCTATCAACAGAGTTCTCACGCGATTCGCCTGTATGTATTCGACGGCCGGGATGAAGCGGGACGCTCGAAACACGTTCGGCCAGGCATCTCGTACCTGCCGCACCATAAGATCGTCCCTGTTCGATCGGGTCAGCTCGTCAAACGCGGCCGCAGCCTCGGCCGAGAGAATGATCTGCATGGCCTCGAC
>Ga0153915_10007496_pt1 | contig 10302 bp, 8 predicted proteins | sample Opewatmetagenome_2_FD_107003 | JGI IMG/M metagenome (GOLD analysis project Ga0153915, IMG submission 107003) | Freshwater wetland microbial communities from Ohio, USA - Open water 3 Core 3 Depth 3 metaG | ecosystem: Environmental > Aquatic > Freshwater > Wetlands | place: USA: Ohio, Lake Erie... | reverse complement strand
GTCTCGGCGATGCTCAGCGGCAGAAGCTGAAGAACAGCGGCGCGCCCTGCCATGGACTCGCTGATACCCTGCATCAGTGCGGCTTCCTGCGATCCCGTGAACAGCCATTGTCCCTTGCGCGACGGCCGATGATCAATCAGAGTGCGAACGTAGCTGAGAAGCTCGGGGGTATTCTGAATTTCATCGAAGATAACCGGCGGCTTCAACGCTTCCAGAAAAGTGCGCGGGTCGCTGCGCACTCTCGCCTGCACATCCGGATCTTCAAGCAGCACGTAACCCGCATCCGGGAATAAGCGGCGCAGCAGCGTCGTCTTGCCGGCGCGGCGAGGCCCGGTGACCACCACCGCCGGGAAGCTCCGGGAGGCTTCGAGAACCACCTTTTCCAGCTTGCGCGGCAAATAACGCATATGAGTAATTTAAAGTATAACTTTAAATTACTCAATACTTATAATTGCCGGTACTGGCTCTCGGAAATTCGCCAACCAGGCCGGGCATTGCTTCCTGCCGAGGCAGCGGTTAGAGTGAGGTCCGGCGCGGAAGCTGAAGCGCTCACACAAAAAAGGAGTCCATTGACCAACATTGAAGACAGCAATCGCCGGTTAGTCTGGCATGGAATGTTTTTGTTCTTACTGGGGCTGCTCACGGGATTTCTGGAGCAGAAGTTCGTGAACCCGCGCATGGGACTGGCGGCGCACCTCGAAGGGGTGATGAACGGGACATTTCTGGTTGCTCTGGGCGCCGTGTGGACAATGGTGAAGCTGTCTCCGAGACTGAAGACCACGGCCTACTGGAGCGCGCTCTATGGCGCGTACGTCAACTGGGCGGCGGTCATGTGTGCGGCCATCTGGGGCGCGGCCAGCCTTTCACCGATTACCGGCGCGGGCCACCGGGCTCTGCCCTGGCAGGAATCACTCGTGACCTTCGGCCTTTTGACCGTCGGGATCGCCATCGTGGGTAGCACGGTGCTCGTGCTGTGGGGATTGCGGAGGAACGCGGCGTAAAATCACAGCATGGGAGGTAGCGGCCAAGCAAAAGCAAAAGCATTTTAGCCGCGAATGAACGCGAATGACGCGAATGAGGGCGGTCGTTTCTTAGAGATCGTCGCCGAGTCAGAAGCAAGTACCGAATACCAAGTACCAAATACCTTTTTCACACCCATGAACACCCTGCTTCAAGACCTCAGATACGCGGCGCGCACATTCTTCCGGAATCCCGGCTTCACCGTGGCCGCGGCGCTCTCGCTGGTCATCGGCATCGGGGCAAACACGGCAATCTTCAGCGTGGTCAATGCGCTGCTGCTGCATCCGCTGCCTTATAAGGATGCCGAACGGCTGGTGATCCTGTGGAACCGCTCGCCGGGACTGGGCATCACCGAAGACTGGTTCTCCACCGCGCAGTATTTCGACATCAGGAACGGACACCAGGGCCTCGAAGACGTGGCCATCGCCTTTGGCGCGGTTGAAAATCTCACCGGCGACGGAGAGCCGGAGCGCATCGGGACCATCCACGTTTCATCGAACCTGCTGCCCATGCTGGGCGCGCGCGCCGAGCGAGGCCGGCTGTTCACGGCGGAAGAAGACCGCGCGGGCGCTCCGGGAACGGCGATCATCAACCACGGCACATGGATGCGCCGCTACGGCGGCAACCCCGCGGTGATTGGCAAGCCACTCACGGTCAACGGACAGCCCTACGAGATCGTCGGCATCCTTCCGCAATCGTTTTCTCTGCCGCGTGAAGTCATGCCCACCCTCTACGGCGCGGAAGACGCCGAGGTGCTGCTGCCGTTCCCGCTCAGCGCAGGCGCGGCTGCCGTCCGCGGCCATGAAGATTACAACATCATCGGCAAACTCAAGCCGGGCGTTTCACTGAAACAGGCGCAGGCCGAAATGTCGACCATCACCGCCCGGCTGCGGCATGACTTCCCGGAAGTTTATCCGCCCAATGGCGGGCTCACGTTCGGCATCGTGCCGCTGATGGATCAGGTGGTGGGCGACGTCCGCCGGCGGCTGATCATTCTTTTGTGTTTTGTGGCCTGCGTGCTGCTGATCGCCTGCGCCAACGTGGCCAATCTGCTGCTCTCGCGGGCGCTGGCCCGGCAGAAGGAAATTGCGGTGCGCGCCGCGCTGGGCGCCAGCCGCCTGCGCCTCGCCCGGCAGCTGCTTACCGAGAGCGTACTGCTGGCGGTCGGCGGAGGCATGATGGGAATCCTGCTGGCGGCCGCCGGCATCAAGCTGATTCATGCCTGGGGATCGAAGAGCATTCCCCGCCTGCACGAGATCTCGATCAACGCCGAGGTGTTGCTGTTTACGTTTCTGCTGTCGGTGTTCGCCGGAGTTCTCTTCGGGATGGCCCCGGTGCTGCGCCTTTACGCCCGCGACCTGCAGGCCCATCTGCAGGAAGCGGCGCGCGGGGCTTCTTCCGCGGGCGGTTTCGGCTCGCATGGCGGCCACCTGCGCAGCCTGCTGGTGGTCTTCGAACTGGCCCTTTCCGTGGGATTGCTGATCGCCGCGGGCCTGCTCACGCGCAGCTTCGTGCGCCTGCAGGGCGTCTCGCCCGGCTTCAATCCGGGGAATGTTCTCACACTGGAGCTGAGCATGAGCGGACGCCGCTACGGCGACAAACCCACCATCGTGCAAACCTACCGCGAGCTCCGCGACCGCCTGGAGCGGCTGCCCGGCGTGAGCGCCGCCGGCGCCGTCTCTTCTCTGCCGCTCAGCCAGATGTTCGCCTGGGGGCCCATTACCGTGGAAGGCCGCACGCCGCCGCCCGGCGAAAAATTCATCAATGCCGATGTGCGCGTGGCCGCCGGCAATTATTTCCAGGCCATGCAGATTCCGCTGATCAGCGGCCGGTTTTTCAACGACCAGGATACGGCCGACAGCCAGCGCGTGGTCCTGGTGGATGAATACATGGCCCGGCAGCTCTGGCCGGGGCAGGATGCGGTGGGCAAGCGGTTCCGCAACGGCGGCGTCAACGACCAGACCCCGTGGATGACCGTGGTGGGCGTCGTCGGGCGCATCAAGCAGGACAGCCTCGATTCCGACTCGCGCATTGCTTTTTACGCGCCGCATGCGCAGTATCCGGTGCGCGCCATGAATGTCGTGCTGCGCAGCGGGTCTGATCCGGCGGCCCTGACTTCAGCCGTCAGAAAAGAAATCCACGAACTCGACCCCGGACTGCCGCTCTACAACGTCGTGACCATGGCGCGGAGGGTGAGCGATTCACTCGCCCGGCAGCGCTTCACCATGCTGCTGCTGGGACTTTTTGCTCTGCTCGCCCTGGGGCTGGCGACCGTGGGAACGTACGGGGTAATGTCGTACATGGTGAGCCAGAGCACCCGCGAAATCGGGATTCGCATGGCGCTGGGCGCAACGCCGCGCGGCATTCTGGCGCTGGTGCTCCGCCGGAGCATGGCCGTTTCTCTCACCGGGGTGGGAATGGGCGTAATCGTGGCTCTTTCGCTCACCCGCTTCATTCGCGGCTTGCTCTTTGGCATCCACGCGAACGATCCGGCGACCTTCGCCGGCATCGGCCTGCTGCTGGCCCTGGTAGCGTTGCTGGCCAGCTATGTGCCGGCGCGGCGCGCGGCCCGCATTGAACCGATGGAATCGCTGCGATGCGAATGAAAACCGTAGAAAGGGACACTCAAGTTCGTGTAGGGACTGAAAGCTCAATTCCTGATCGCTCTCTGTCGCCTGGTTGGAAGCCCGGCCCTAGAGTTTCGACATTTTTGGAATGCCATCCATTGAAAGAAGGCCCGCTGGGTACCAGCAGAACACGACACTGTGAGCAAAAGTACGACCATGGTTCGCTGCGATCTCCGGATGTGACGTCGCAGAAACAGATAGATTCAGAATCCAGTTGAAGTGTCGGCCCTATGGCTCCTTCCAGGGTACAGTCTTGGTTTCGCCGAACAACACGAGAGCGAGTGGAAATTTGACCGGAGTCCAGTCCGCAGGGTCGATCCACTGACCGTCAGGTTTTCGAACTGCCCTGAGAATCTCAAAGTAGTCGTAACTGAACATGCCATGCATGAGCCTTCTGCGCTTCCCCAGTCCTGACTGCTTAACGCTTGCCAGCCAGGCGTCCGCTTTGGAGCCGGAAAGGGTGTAGATCTTGAGCGTAGCCCGGCTCGCGCCATCGAGGCTGACCTTGGCGATCGCCGAATGGCCGCCTTTGATCTGATGAATCCATGCGGGATTCAGATAGCCGATCTCAACAATTGCAAAATTCCCGCACTGGCCGCCACTTTCGCGAAGCTCGTAGTCGCCGCCGGCAAATCGAACTTCCAGCTTGCGATTCTCGACACAGGAAGCCGCGGTTTCCGGCTTAATGGCCCGCATTCCCTGAATGGCGGTCACAAAACTGGTGAAGTTGAGTTTCTTCCCGCCGCAAGTGATTGAGGTCGCCGGGTGGATTTCAAATACGTGATTTGGATTGGCCGGATCCTCGCCGCCTGATGCGTGCTCGGTGAACACGCGAGGAAAACCCTGCACCTCGCAGGTCTTTCCCATGACCCTGGCATCGAGCAGTTTAGGCCACACACTTTCGCGCAGGGCGGTTTCGCTAACTTTTGTTTTGTTGTCCACAGGAGGAAACTTGCAGAGATTGGGCGGTTCAACGACCACCGAATCGGGATCGCCGGGTTCCCATCCTTGCGGAGTCGAAGCGATGTGGATCTCGCAATCCGCGGATAACACATGCACCTTCTTGGTCCGGTGATCGAGGCTGAGGCTCACCACCGGCTGAATTCCCTCATCCGCCAGCCTGGTGAGAAATGATTTAGAAATCTTGAAGTCGTATGGGCTCTCGTCTTGCGCAAGCATAAAAGACGGGACGGCGAGTCCAACGAGCAGAACTGCAAGTACGTATCGGATGATCATCTTGACTCTCCTTAACGACATCTACTTTCCAGATTATAGGATGCCATGATAGCAACGAGGAATGATGCCGGACAATTTTGTATTAGACCGGCGAGAAACCCAACGATGAAATTCCTTTAATCTATTGACTCGCCACGCACACTCAAGGCGCGGATTGATCCGATGGAATTGTTACGATGGAACGAATAGCTAATTCAGCGCAGCCAGCATGTAGCCGATACCGCGCGCGGTATGGATGAGCGGCTGCGGATATCCCCGGTCAATCTTGGCCCGGAGATAGTTGATATACACATCCACCACGTTGGCCATACCGTCGAATTCGAGGTTCCAGACATGCTCCACGACCATGTTGCGGGTCACGGCGTAGCCGGCGTTGCGCATCATGTATTCCAGCACGGAATATTCGCGCTGCGTGAGCAGGATAGGTTTGCCGGAACGCTTGACGGTATGGGTCACGCGATCAAGCTCCAGATCCGCCACTTTCAGAGTGTCAATCAGGACTTCGGGCCGCCGCAGCAGCGAATAGATCCGCGCCACCAGTTCTTCAAAGGCAAATGGTTTGACCAGATAATCGTCGGCCCCGGCCGACAAGGCCGCGATACGCTCGGAAAGTTCGGCATGCGCAGTCAGGAAAAGAATCCGCATGGTGCGCCCTGCGCCTCTGAGCCGCCGGAGGAGCGAGAGCCCGTCGAGGCCGGGAAGACTCCAGTCGAGAATTACGACGCTATAGTCAATGTCGGACGCCATGCGAAGGCCAGCGTCGCCGTTTTCCGCAAGGTCCACGGTAAAGTCTTCCGCCTGCAAACGCCTGACCAGGGGGGTGGATACAGCAGAATCATCCTCCACAACGAGTAAACGCAAGTCTTGCCTCCGCTTTTTTCGTTCCGGCTGCCTCGGGCGAGCACCGCGGGAGACGGCCGCCGCTCATCCTCGTTTAACCTGAGATTTCTACTGTACGAGCACGAACGTGGAAGCATGGATCATCAGCGCGAAATTGGGTATCAGGTAAAGACCTGAATTCAGGAAGGGAAAATACCCCAACGGCCGCGCTTAATGTTCATTGCTCCGGCTCACGTCCGGCTTGGCGGAATTGACCTGCTGGATCGCTGCGATGGGAGCGGGAAATACTGGCGGCCTTTCGCTATCGTCCAGCGAGGCCAGCATGTAACCGGTGCCGCGGGCGGTATGAATGAGCGGCCGCGAAAATCCCTGGTCGATCTTGGCCCTGAGACTGTTGATATATACGTCCACGACATTCGTTAACCCTTCAAATTGCAGGTTCCAGACATGTTCCACGATCATGGTGCGGGTCACGGCATAGCCCGCTTTGCACATGAGGTATTCCAGCACGGAGTATTCACGCTGTGTCAGCACGATGGGCTTGCCGGAGCGCCTCACAGAGTGGCGCAAGCGATCGATCTCCAGGTCGGCCACGGTGATCGTTTCGACCATCTCCGCGGGACGGCGCAGAACCGAATGCACCCTGGCCAGCAGCTCTTCGGCGGCAAAAGGCTTGGCCAGAAAATCGTCGGCGCCCGCCTGCAGCCCGGCAATGCGGTCCGACACCTCGGCCTGACAACTCAGGAACAGAACACGCACCGTGCATCCGGAGTCTCTAAGCCGTTTGAGAAGAGAAAGCCCATCGAGCCCCGGCAGATCCCAGTCAAGAAGCACAAGGCTGTAGTCGCCTTCAGCTGCCATGCGAAGACCGGTTTTACCGTCCTCCGCCACATCCACGGTAAACCCTTCCGCCTTAAGAATCTTCACCAGCAAACCTGATACAGCAGGGTCATCCTCTATCACGAGTAAACGCACGTTGCCCTCCTCCGTCCTGAAGCAGGCGTTTTACCTGGCAGACGTTTCCCATTCTGTGCGAAGTCAACAAAACTGGGCAGTTAATGAGTAGCCTAAACCGCGGGCCAGCCTGTGGCAATCGGGCCTACACCCGATTTAGTGGAATAGTTTTCCCTACCTGCCCTCCGGTTCAGGGCCGTTGCCGCCGGCGCTCAACCGCGCCTTTGATCAAGGTCGCCTCCTGCTGCCGGCTTTACTGGGAAGCCCTCTGGTGAGCTTCCAGGTAAGAGATGGACGATTCGAGCGTGGCGAGCTTCGAATAATCCGCCTCGGGAATCTCAATCTGGAATTCCTTATGCAGCGCGATCACAAAGTTCAGCATGTCCATGGAATCGAGATCGAACTGCTCGCGGAAAGGCACATCGGGCCGGATGCCGCCCAGGCCGGCCTCGGGGGCGATATTGCCCAGAAGGCGCAAAACCTGCGAGCTGATTTCCTGCGTGGTCATAATTTCTCCGGGGTCTGCAGCAGCCGGTCAACCGCTCTCAGAAAGATGCCGCCGCGGTGGCCATCGCTGACGCGATGATCGGCGGAAAGCGTCGCGGTGATGACCGGGCGCGAAACCACCTGACCGGCCACCGACCATGGGCGCTCAACCACCGAGCCGAACCCCACCAGCGCCACCTGCGGCGGGTAGATGATGCCGAACACACTCTCGACGCCCTGCTCGCCCAGGCTGGTGATGGTGATGGTGGAATCGGAGAGCTCGGAGCTGCGCAGAGAGCCGGCGCGTGTTCTCTGCACCAGATCGCGGAAGTCGCGCATCAGTTCCGTCAGGGTCTTACGGTCGGCGTGGTGAAGTGCGGGCGCAATCAATCCGCCCTGGCGAAGTGAGATAGCCACGCCCACATGGATCTCGGGCTTGATCTCCAGCTGCGCACCATTCCAGACGGCGTTCAGCTCCGGCACCTCGCGCAGTGCCAGGGCCACGGCCTTGATGAGCAGCACACCATACAAGAGACGCTCTTCCACGGGACGCGTCAGGTTCCCGGTGGTGAGCCAGTCCATCGCCGCCTTGAGATCCACGGTGGCGCTCAGGTAGTAATGCGGAATCTCGCGTTTGGAGCGGGCCATGGCCGCGGCAATGGTCTGCCTCATGCGGGCGTGGCGATCGGCCGGTGCGGACGGTTCGGATGGTTTGGGCGCGGGCAGGGCCGCAGTAGCGGCCGCTGGCGCCGGGCCGGCAGCCGCGCGGGCATGCGCGGCATGTTCGATGTCTTCACGGGTGATTCTTCCGCCGGGCCCGGTGGGCGTCACTGACGCAAGATCAACGCGCAATTCTCCGGCGAGCTTTCTGGCCAGCGGAGAGACATGCAGTCTTCCTGCGGCTTGCGCGGGCAGCGGCGAAGGCCGGGGCAATGGCTGCAAACCAGGCTGCGGAACAGGCGCAGGCATGGGAATCACCCTGGCCGTCTCCGGCGGCTTTTCCGGAACCGCCTCGCCTTCCTGCCGGATCACAGCCAGCACCGTCCCCACGGGAACTTTTGTCCCCGGAGTGACGAGAATTTCTTCCAGCACCCCGCTGGTAAAGACTTCCACTTCAATATCGGCTTTGTCGGTCTCCACGTCGGCGATGATTTCGCCTTTGGTAACGTGATCACCTGGTTTTTTGCGCCACATCAAAAGCGTGCCGGCGGTCATATCGGCGCCCAGATGGGGCATGACGAACTCAGACAAGGCTTGCATGGACCATCCCCCGGACGGTATTGACGATGGTTTCCACCCGCGGCAGCGCGGCCTCTTCGAGGTGGCGCGCGTAGGGCATGGGAACTTCGGCGCTGCACACGCGCGCGACCGGCGCATCGAGTTCGTCAAAAGCGTTCTCCATGATCTGCGCGCTGATCTCGGCGGCGAAGCTGCCTGTGCGCCAGGCTTCATCCACGATCACCGCGCGGTGGGTGCGCGCGACCGAGCCCAGAATGGCGGCGGTATCGAGGGGCCGCAACACGCGCAGGTCAACGACTTCGGCTTCGACGCCCTCTTGCGCAAGCTGACCGGCCGCCTGCAGGGCCTTGCCCAGCGATCCGCCGTAACTGAGCAGGCTTACATCGCGGCCCGCGCGGCATACGGCGGCCCGGGAGATATCCACGGCCGCGATCTCATTTTGAGCTCCTACTTCGATCTCGGCTTCCAGAGGGTAGAGCGTCGCGTGTTCGAAAATAAAGACCGGATCAGGTTCTTTCAGCGCCGCCAGCAGCATGCCGCCGGCATCGGCGACCGTGGCCGGGGTGAGCACCTTGATGCCGGGGATGTGAGCATACCAGCCTTCGAGGCTGTGGGAGTGCTGGGCCGCCAGCTGGCGTCCGCCGCCGGTAGCCATGCGCACTACCATGGGCACGTGCAGCTGCCCGCCCGACATGTGGCGCAGCGTGGCGGCGTTGTTCAGTATCTGATCGAGGGCCAGCAGGCTGAAGTTGACGGTCATGATCTCGACGATGGGCCTCATGCCCGCCAGGGCCGCGCCAATACCCGCCCCGACAAACGTGGATTCCGACAGCGGAGTGTCACGGATCTTTTCCGGACCGAACTCTTCCAGCAGGCCCAGACTGACGGCGAAGGCCCCGCCATAGCGCCCCACGTCTTCGCCCATGAGAAATACTTCAGGATCATTGCGCAGCGCCTGGCGCAGCGCCGCGCGGATGGCTTCACGGTAGGTAAATTTCTTTTTCACCGCACACCTGCTTCCGGCGAATAAACGTCTTTGGTGAGGTCCTCCACCGGCTCCCACGGAGCGGCCTCGGCAAGTTGCACGGCTTCAGCCAGTTCGGCTTCCACAAGCTTTTCAAGAGGGGCCATATCACTTTCGGTGAACAATCCCTGCTCGCACAGGCGCGCCTGAAAAGCCTTGATGGGGTCGCGGCCCTGCCATTCCGCGATTTCTTTTTTTGTACGGTAGAGATCAGGATCGGACATGGAGTGGGCGCGGTAACGATAAGTCCGCAGTTCCAGCAGATACGGACCGTGTCCCTGGCGCACAGCGTCGGCGGCCCGGTGCGCGGCGGCTTCCACGGCCAGCACGTCCATGCCGTCCACGGGCTCGCCGGGCACCCCCTGGCCCTGGGCTTTGAGCCAGATATTGACCTGCGCCTGATGGCGCTCGAGGGCGGTCCCCATCGCGTAAAGATTGTTTTCGCAGAGAAACAGCACCGGCAGCTTCCAGAGCGCGGCGAGATTAAGCGACTCGTGAAACTCGCCCTCGGCCACGGCGCCATCGCCGAAGAAGCAGGCGGTCACCACGCCGGCGTTGTTCAGCAGTTTGTCAGCCAGGGCCAGTCCTGTGGCAATGGGCAGCCCGCCGCCGACAATGGCATAGCCGCCATAGAAGCGCCGCGAGAGATCGAAGAAGTGCATCGAGCCGCCCCGGCCCCGGCTGCATCCAGTGGCCTTGCCGTACATCTCGGCCATGAGCGCGGCGGCGGGAATGCCGCGGGCCAGCGCCTGGCCGTGCTCACGATACGTGGCCACGATCGCGTCTTCCGGCGTGAAGGCCTGCATCGCGCCGACCGCCACCGCTTCCTCGCCGATGTACAGGTGGAGGAAACCGCGGATCTTCCCGACCGTGTAG
>Ga0153915_10007495_pt1 | contig 10302 bp, 11 predicted proteins | sample Opewatmetagenome_2_FD_107003 | JGI IMG/M metagenome (GOLD analysis project Ga0153915, IMG submission 107003) | Freshwater wetland microbial communities from Ohio, USA - Open water 3 Core 3 Depth 3 metaG | ecosystem: Environmental > Aquatic > Freshwater > Wetlands | place: USA: Ohio, Lake Erie... | reverse complement strand
GTCACGGCCGTGACGCCCAACGAGCCGGAGGTGGAAGAGGCGCTGGGTGTTCAGTTGGACGACCGCGAAGAAACGGTGCGCGCGGCCGGCGAGCGGATTCTGGAACGCGTCGGAAGCCAGGCCGTCCTGATTACGCGGGGCAGCAAGGGCATGGCCTTGATCGAGTCCGGAGGGAAGGCCGAGTTCATTCCGGTTTTCGGAACGGACGAGATCGCGGATGTGACCGGCGCGGGCGATACCGTGATCGTGATCTTCACGCTGGCGCTGGCCTCCGGCGCGACGCTTTCTGAAGCGGCCCGTCTGGCCAATATCGGCGGCGGGATCGTCGTGATGAAACGGGGCACGGCCACCGTCCATCCGGAAGAACTGGAGTCGGCCCTGGAAAAGTCGTCGGAGCGATGAATTCCGGACGGGGCAAATTGATGACCTTGCGGGGGCTGAAAACCGTCGTCGAGCGGTTGAGAAAAAGGGGGAAAAGGATCGTTCTGGCCAACGGTTGTTTTGATCTATTGCATGTGGGCCATGTCCGTTATCTGGCCGAGGCCAAATCGTTGGGCGATGTGCTGGTGGTGGGCGTCAACGGAGACCGGTCGGTCCGGCAATTGAAGGGAAAAGGACGACCGCTCATGCCGGAATCGGCGCGCGCGGAACTGGTGGCCGGATTTGATTGCACGGACTATGTGATCGTTTTCCGGGAGCCGAATGTGGAACGGCTTCTTCGGGCGATCCGGCCGGATGTCCATGCGAAGGGCGGAGATTATACGATCGACACGGTTCCGGAGCGGGCCGTTGTGAAATCCTACGGCGGGCGCGTGGCGATCGCGGGCGGGCCTAAGGTCCGGGCCACGCGGGGGATCATCGATCAGGTGAAACGGTTTCATCGTCTCGCAAGTTAACGGCGGAGGATGTGGGATGGCGATCGACAAGGAGCTTCTTGAAATTCTGGCCTGTCCGAAATGCAAAGGCGCGATCCGGCTCAATGACAAAGGCGACGGTTTGGTCTGCGACGCCTGCCGCCTGATCTATCCGATCAAGGAAGATATACCGGTGATGTTGATCGATGAAGCCGTTAAAATTTAGGCGGCCGGGCCGATCGTGAATTTTTTCGAAATCGTTCGCCGGTACCGGATCGTCTTGAGCGGATTGATCGGGGCTCTTCTGATCTATCTTTCCAGGCCGACGGCGGTCTCCCTCTTGGCCGGTCTGCCGCTTGTGCTCGTGGGCGAAGCGATCCGAACCTGGTCTTCCGGTCACATCCGCAAGAACAAGGAACTCGCCACGGACGGCCCCTACGCCCACACGAGGAATCCCCTCTATCTGGGGAGTTTCGGGATCGGGCTGGGATTCGTCGTGATGGGAAACAGCCTCTGGGTCCTGGCTATTTTCCTCTTCGCGTTCGGTCTGGTTTACTGGGGCGTGATACGCTCCGAAGAGGGATATCTGGCCGGGGCCTTCGGGTCCCGGTTTGAAGAATACGTCCGAATCGTCCCCCGGTTCTTTCCGCGATGGAGCCGATCGCCGTACGGCGCCGGCGGGTTCGAGTGGTCGCTGGTCTGGAAACACCGGGAATACCAGGCCTGGGCGGGCATTGCCGGCGGCGTGGTGATTCTCCTCATCAAGATGCTGGCGGGCCGGTGACCTCTTATGCAAAAAGTAACGGCGATCATTCCCGTTTTCAATGAAGAAAAGAATCTGGAGGACTGCCTTCGGGGATTGACCTGGGCCGACGAGATCCTCGTGGTGGATTCCTTCAGCCGCGACGGCACGCTGGCGATCGCCCGCCGTTATACCGACCGGATATTGCAACACGAGTACGTCAATTCCGCCGCGCAGAAAAACTGGACGATTCCACAGGCCCGTTACGACTGGGTTCTGATCGTGGATGCCGACGAGCGCGTGACGGACGGGCTCCGGGAGGAGATCCGCCGGGCGTTGGGCGCCGACGGCGGGCCCCGATGCGACGGCTACCGGATCCGACGCCAGACCTATTTTTGGGGCAAGCCGATACGGTATTGCGGCTGGCAGAACGACCGGGTTCTGAGGCTGTTCAATCGGCACAAAGGGCGGTACGAAGAAAAAGAAGTCCATGCGGACGTCATGATTCAGGGCGCGGTCGGTGATCTGAACTCCCCGCTGATTCATTATACCTATCGGGACTTCAAACAGTACTTTGACAAATTCCAGCGTTACACGGATTGGGGTGCGTTGGAACTCCAGAAGCGGGGAAAACGGGCCCGCTGGTATCACCTTCTGCTGCATCCGGCCTTCCGTTTCCTGCGCATGTATCTTTTTCAGCGGGGATTCCTGGACGGTCTGCACGGTCTGGTGCTCTGTCTCCTGGCCGCCTTCAGCGTCTTCACCAAGTATGCAAAATTATGGGAACTGAACCAAAAAGAATCCTCGTGATCCAGACCGCTTTTCTTGGAGATGTGGTGCTGACCACGCCCCTTCTCCAGGCCCTCCGTGATCGGTTTCCCGGGGCCCATCTCGCCGCCCTTGTCATTCCCGGCACGCGTGAAATCCTGGCCGGCCATCCGTTGCTGGATGAGGTTCTGGTCTATGATAAGAAAGGCCGAGATCGCGGCTTGCGGGGGCTGATCGCAACCGCCCGGTCGTTGAGAGAGAAACGGTTCGGTACCGCTCTGATCCCGCACCGGTCGTTCCGGTCGGCTCTCCTGGCTTTCCTTGCCGGGATACCGGTCCGTATCGGGTTTCTCCAGTCCTTGGGTTGTTTCCTATATACGCGTCGCGTCCGGCGCGACGCATCGTTGCACGAAGTCCGTCGCAACCTTCAACTCCTCGGTCCTCTCGCGCCCGATCGTTCCGGTTCAGACGCTCCGGACGGAAAACTCTGGGTGTCGTCGTCCGACGAGGATCTGGAATGGGCCGATCGTTGTCTGGATGGATTCGGGATCCGCCGGAACGACCGCGTCGTCGCCATCGCTCCCGGGTCGGTCTGGGCGACCAAACGCTGGATCCCGGACGGATTTGCCGCCGTCGCGGATGGTCTGATCGCAAAACACCATCGGAAGGTGATTCTTCTGGGTTCCCCCGACGATCGACCGGTGGCGGAGGAGATCGCGGCCCGATCCCGGGAGAAACCGGTGAACCTGGCCGGCAAGACCACGCTGCGTCATCTGGCCGCCGTCTTGAAGCGCTGCGAGCTCCTGATCACGAACGACAACGGCGCGATGCATATCGGCGTGGCGCAGGGTCTCCCGATCGTCGCCGTTTTCGGATCGACCACCCTGGGTTTGGGCTACGGGCCGTTCACATCCAGGGCCGTCGTGGTCGAACAGCCGCTCGATTGCCGGCCCTGCGGGAAGCACGGCTACCCGGAATGTCCCCTGGGCCATTTCAACTGCATGAAACAGATCACGCCCGAAACGGTGATGGCGGCGGTCGAGAAACAGCTGAGATCCGCGAGGAGCGAGGCGTGAGGGGTGAGGAGATAAAACGAATTCTTATCGTTAAATTAGGCGCGGTCGGCGATGTCATTCATGCCCTTCCGGTGCTCGAGACGTTGCGGGCTCGTTTTCCGCAGGCGCATATCGGCTGGGCCGTGGAAGAGGCGGCCCAGCCGGTACTGGAGGGGAATCCGGCTCTGAGCGAGGTCATTCGGCTGGAGCGCAAGAAGCTGAGAGCGACGGGAGGGCTGGCCTATTTTCGACGCTGGCTTCAAGCGCTCCGCGAAAGGCGGTTCGACACGGTTCTGGATCCGCACAATCTCTTCAAAAGCGGTTTGATTGCCTATGCCAGCGGGGCGTCACTGCGCGTCGGATTCAAAAAATTCCGGGAGGGGAATTTTCTTTTCATGAACCGCCGGATCAGGCCCGCGGTCCGTTGTCGGCATGCCGTTGAAAAATATCTGAGCCTGCTCGAACCGCTCGGCATTCCGGAATCTCAATGGGCGTTTCGATTCCCGCTGTCATGGGGACCGCGGGACGAGGAATTTATCGACCCATTTTGGATGCGGGAGGGATTCGGCCGGGGCGGCGGGAAACCGGAGGGGATCGTGGCGGTCAATCCCGGCGCCAGCTGGCCCAGCAAGCAATGGATGCCGGAGCGATACGCGCAGGTGGCCGATCGTTTGGTGAAGGATCACGGGATTCGAGTTCTGATTTTATGGGGGCCAGGCGAGCACCCGCTGGCGGAGCGTATCGCCCGGGCCATGAGCGGGAAACCGGTAATCGCGCCGGAGACCAATCTGAAACAATTGATGGCCCTGATCAAACGCTGCCGGCTCTTGATCACGGGCGACACCGGACCGCTGCACATCGCCGCGGCGCTGGGTGTTCCGACCGTGGCCCTGTTCGGACCGTCGGATCCGGTCCGGAACGGTCCCTACGGCCCAGGCCACGCGATCGTTCGTTCGCTCATCCCGCCGGCGACGCATTGGCAGAACAAGGAGATCGGAGATCAATGGATGAAGACAATCCCGGTCGAGACGGTGGTCGAGGCGGCCATGAAACAATTGGGAATGTAGGGGCGAGGCATGCCTCGCCCCTACAAATAATTTATGTTACGCATCTTGCATCTCGATACCGAACGGACTTGGCGGGGCGGCGAGGCGCAGCTTCTCCATCTCGCGGAAGGCTTGGCGCGCCGGGGCCATTTCTGTATCGTGGCCGGACAGCCGGGCAGTCCTCTGCTGGCGCGGGCGGCTCAAAAAGGTCTCAAGACCGAGCCCGTGGCGATGTCGTCGGAATGGAGCCTGTCGGCCGTGCGGTTGCTTTCGCGCATCTTGAAACGGGAGCGGATTCAGGTGATTCATATGCATACCTCCCATGCCTGTACGCTGGGGGGGTGGGCCGCTCGTCTGGCCGGCGTTCCGGTCCGCATCATCTCGCGGCGGGTCGATTTCTCGGTGCGGTCCAACCCGTTCCGCCGCTTGAAATACCAGTGGGGTGTGGACCGCATCGTGGCGATTTCGGAAGGCGTGCGAGCCGTGCTGATTGGAGACGGTCTGGATCCGGCCCGGATCGAGGTGATCCGATCCGGCATTGATCCTCGCCCGTTCGATCCGGCCTATCCCTCGGTGGAAGCCCGCCGGGAATTCGGTATCGCCGAAAAGTCGCCGGTCGTCGGATGCGTCGCCCATTTTGCCGATCACAAGGGCCACCGCTATTTGGTCGAGGCCGCGGCCCGCGTGGCGGCCGCCGTCCCGGACATCCGGTTTCTTCTGGTCGGCGACGGTGAGCTTCGGCCGCAGATCGAACTTCAGATCAAGGAACTAAAACTGGAGCGGCAAATCATCTTGACCGGATTCCGGAACGATATTCCGAGGCTGCTGGCCGCGATGGATATCGTCGTACTGTCCTCGCATCTCGAGGGCCTCGGCACCTCGTTGCTGGATGCGATGGCGATGGCCCGGCCGGTCGTCGCGACGCGCGTGGGGGGGATCCCGGAGATGGTCGAGGACGGGCTGACCGGGCGGCTGGTTCCGCCGCGCGATCCAGCCGCGTTGGCCGATGCCTTGATCGAGCTGATCCGTCGGCCGGATGAACAAAAAAGGATGGGGGAGGCCGGGCGCGCGCGGATGCTGGAAAAATTTTCGGCCGAGGCCATGGTCTCGGCGACCGAGGCGCTCTATCTTAAAATCCTGTCGGAAAAACAGGCGTCCGAACAAAAGAGATGAGTGGTGATTGACGCACGACTGATCACGAACGACGAGTCGTTCATTGAGCTCGAACCGGAATGGAACGGGCTTCTGGCCGAATCGGATCATTCAACGCCGTTCATGAGCTGGGAATGGGCCTCGACCTGGTGGAAGCATTTTGGGACCGGTCGGCTCCATGTCTTGACCCTGCGGCGGAGCGGCAAACTCGTCGCCATCGCCCCGCTCCACCGGGTCCGTGGGCCGTGGAGGATGGACTCGCTGCGAATGCTGGGGACGGGCCAGTCGGACTATCTTGATTTCCTCGTCAAAAAGTCCGACGCCAGCCCGTGTTATTTCGAGCTGCTTCGGCATCTCCTTGCGGAGGGCGGCGTTGACCTGATTCTTCTTGAGCAGGTGCCGCCGAACCGATTGGAGGTGATCAGGGAGACGGCACAGGCGGCCGGCGCCTTTCTCCAGATCAAGGAGCGGGGCCATTGCTATGTGGTCCGTCTTCCTTCAAAATGGGAGGACTATCTGGCCGGCCTGGGGAAGAACGAGCGTTACAACATCGGCCGCCGGACTCGGGCGCTCGAGAGTCAGCACGGTGTTGTCTTCCGACGACTTCATCAACCGGGCCCGGAACTGGAAAAGCGTGTGGAGGAATTTTTTAACCTGATGACGCGGCGCCTCACGATGCGCGGCCGCCGTCTTGCGGCCGAAGAAGAGGCCTCGCTCCGGTTTCACCAGGCGCTGGCCGCGCGGTTCGCGGGGCGGGGATGGATGAATCTCGGACTGCTGGAGCGGGAAGGCCGGATGATCGCAGGCCTGTTCGCGTTTGAGTATGATCAAAAGTTATTCTATTACCATTCCGGCTTCGATCCCGACTGGGCGAAGTACAGCGTCGGGATGGTGCTTCTGGCGAAATGCATCGAGGACGGCATCGGGCGGGGCCTGCGGGAGTTTGATTTCATGCGCGGCCGCGCCGAGTACAAATCGAAATGGAAGGTCGAGGAGCGGCCCTTTTACCGCGCGGCCGTGATGCGGGACTCCGTCCGCTATCTGAAATTCCTGGGGTCGGGTCTTGCGTCGCGGGCCGGGAAGTTTTTAAAAAAGACGACGGCCGGATGAAGATCGCGATGCTGACAAAGCATTACACCCTCCGGAACGGATCCAGCCGCGCGATCCATGAGGTGGCCACGCGCCTTTCGGCCCGCGGCCACGAGGTCCATATTTTCTGCAACCGCCGGCCGGCGCGGTATTCCGACAAACCGACGCTCCGGCAGGTTCCGATGCTGCCGCTCGGTTCCTGGGGCCGGGTCTTGAGCTTCGACCGGGGATGCCGCCGCCGAATCGGTTCGGAACGATTCGATATCGTCCACGGGCACGGCAACACCGCCGAACAGGACGTTGTGACGGTCCATATCTGCCGGAAGGCCAACCGGCTGGCCAGAGGGCTGGCCCTTTCCCGATGGGATCCGCATCTCTTCATCGAGCGGCGTCAGTTCGAAAACCGACGGTTGAAACGGATCATCGTCTTTTCGGAACGGCTGAAGCAGGATCTGCAACGTCTTTACGGAATCCCGTCGGATCGCGTCGTGACGATTCCCAACGGCGTGGATGCCGACCGGTTTCATCCCCGGTGGCGCCAGGTTCGCCGCGAGCGGGTGCGGAAGGATCTCGGTCTGTCCGATCAAGAGATCGCGGTGTTGTTCGTGGCCTCCGGAAATTTCGAAAACCGGGGACTGACTAACCTTCTCTCGGCCGTTGCGCGACTTACGGAAAGCCGCGTGAGGCTGATCGTCGTGGGCGGCGACCGGACCGGGCCGTATCGCGACCGGGCCCGCGCCCTGGGGATCGACGGCCGGCTGATCTTTCTTCCATTCACAGAACGGCTGGAGGAACTCCATGCGGGGGCGGACGCGCTGGTCTTTCCGTCCTATTATGATACCTTCGGCAGTGTGCCGATGGAGGCGATGGCCTCGGGCCTGCCGGTCATCGTGACGGCCTCCTGCGGGATGAGCGAGCTGGTCACGGATGGAATCAATGGCTTGATCCTGAAGGACCCGTCCGACGTCGAGTCGTTGGCCGCGTTGCTGGAGCGTCTGTCGGATGACGATCTGCGCGGCCGGCTGGGGCGGAAGGCCCGCGAGACGGCCGAGAGACAATCCTGGGATGCCGTCGCGGAACGAACGCTGAATCTCTACGAAGAACTTTTATCCGAGAAAACGCGATGAAGGATGAAATCAAAAACGGACCGTTCCGGCGGGTGCCGGTGCTCCTCTACCATAAGATTGGCCCGCCGCCGGCCGGCGTGCGGAATCCGCGCAGCTGGGTGAGTCCGGAACGGTTTGAGTGGCAGATGCGTTTTCTGTCGCGATGGGGATATCGAACGATCACGCCCGAAGCGCTGGCGGCCCATTACCGGGGCGAGAAGGAGGCCGATCCGGGATCGGTTCTGATCACGTTCGACGACGGCTCCCGCAGCTGCCATGCCGCCGCGCTGCCCATCTTGAAATCGTTCGGATTCGCGGCGACGGTCTTTGTGGTTTCGGAGCAGCTCGGCGGACGCGCCGGGTGGGACCGGAACGAAGCGCATGCCGGCGACAATCTGCTGACGATCGAGGAAATCCGGGAGCTGATCCGGTCCGGATGGTCGGTCGGCGCCCATTCGATGACGCATGCCCGTCTGACCGGTTTGTCGCTCCCGGAGTCCGAGCGGGAGATCCGGGAGTCCAAGCTCCGGCTTGAATCGGCGCTGGAGATGCCGATCCGGACCTTTGCCTATCCCTACGGCGCCTTTGGTCCGGAACATGCCCGGATCGTGCGCCGGGCCGGGTACGAGATCGGCTTCACGACCCATTATCCGGAACGGGGACTGGGCGCGGTCCGTCGGGAAAACATCCACGGCGAGGTTCATGCCCTGCGGTTTCTGTGGCGGTTCCAGCGGTCGAAGCGGGGGAAATTTCAAAATGTCGAAGCTTAAAATCTTCCATCTCCTCGCGAGCCACAAATGGACCGGCCCGGCCGAAGGCGTCGTGACGCTCTGCCGCGACCTGAAAAGCCGTGGGCATGATGTCCGGCTTTTTTGCACGCCCAATCCGCGGCGGCTGCTGGCCGACCAGGCCGTCCAACGCGGTGTGGCGCCCGAGACGGATTTGTGTCTCGCCCCGAAGCAACCGCTGCATACCGCGAGGGATATCGTACGGCTGAAGAATCTTTTAAGACAGGAGCGGCCGGACATACTGCATCTTCACCTGTCGGCCGATCACTGGATCGGTGGGCTTGCGGCCCGCTGGGCCGGCGGTTCGACCCGGATCATCCGGACGATTCATCATCCTCGCACCATCGAACGCCGGCTTTTTCGATCCCGGTTGTTTGAATCCCTGACGGACGGCTTCGTGACGCTGTGTCAAAAAGACCGCGAGCAACTAAGGCGGACCTATCGGATCGATCCGAAGCCGGTCTCGGTCATCCACGGCGCCGTGGATGCGACGCGGTTTCATCTCGATGTGGAGTCCCGGCTGGCCCGCGCGGAGTTCGGGATTAAGACGACAACTCCCGTGATCGGGATGGTGGCCCGTTTCCAACCCCACCGGCGTCATGAAGTCCTGCTGAAAGCCTTCTCCCGGATTTCTAAACAGCTTCCGACGGCTCGGCTGCTTCTGGTTGGGAGAGGGGAACATCAACCGATTCTTGAGCAGCTCGTGAAGGAAGCGGGGCTGGAGCAACGGGTGGTTTTTACCGGTTACCGGGACCGCGATCTGCCGCAAATGTATGCCGCGATGGATGTCGCGGTGCTGCTGGCCTCCGGGAGCGACGGTTCCTGTCGGTCCGCTCTGGAAGCGATGGCGGTCGGTCGTCCGGTCGTCGGCTTTCCGGTCGGCGCATTGCCGGAGACGATTGTGGAGGGAGTCACCGGCCATATTGTAAAGGAAGAAAGCGTCGAAGCGCTTGCGGATTGTCTGAGCGTTTTGTTGTCCGACCAACCGCGGCTCCGCGCGATGGGCGAGGCGGCGCGAAAACGGATCGAGGCCGAATTCACCGAAGCGGTGAGGCTGGAGCGGACCGAGGCGTTCTATCGGTCGCTATTGGCCGGCCCGGATCTTCAGAGACGATCATGACCGCTGACGGGCAGCATTGGAACCGGCCGACGCTGGAGGCGCGCATCGCCGATGCCGCTCGACGGCAGCGGCATGAGGCCGGTTCGCCGAATCCGGAAGAGATCGCGCACTACCGTGAGCTACTGCTCGATGGTCCTCCGCCGCGGCGGGTGGTCGTCCTGGGGATGACCCCGGAGCTGCGTGTGATGGCGCTCGCAGCCGCGAACCGGGTCATCACGTTCGAACACAGTCCCGATGCGATCGCTCTGTACCGCAACTGGACTCCCGAAGCCGACCGCCGAAGAGAAGCAATCTTCCAGGCCGATTGGTTTGACCTCGATCGACTGCTGGCGCGGCCGGTTGACGCCGTTCTCGGAGACGGCGTTTTCGGCAATATACTCACGATTGACGGCCACCGGCGGCTGCTGGCGGTGTTGCGCTCTGTACTGGGGCCCGACGGCCGGATCGTCCTGCGCCAGGCGCTGGTCCCGCGCGGTTTCGATCCAAAGGCCCATACCGCCGAGCGGCAGATCGAGGCGTTCCGCGCCGGCCGCCTGAGCGCCGCCGAGTTCGGCTTCGGGATGCGGCTTTGGGGCTGCTATT
>Ga0153915_10007494_pt1 | contig 10302 bp, 8 predicted proteins | sample Opewatmetagenome_2_FD_107003 | JGI IMG/M metagenome (GOLD analysis project Ga0153915, IMG submission 107003) | Freshwater wetland microbial communities from Ohio, USA - Open water 3 Core 3 Depth 3 metaG | ecosystem: Environmental > Aquatic > Freshwater > Wetlands | place: USA: Ohio, Lake Erie... | reverse complement strand
GCAGATCTCAGACAGAATGAATCTGATTATTAAGAGGGCTTTTAATAACCTCCCTGCTCAGTCAGTCATTTATCGCCTGCTGCCTGCACCAATTTAACTGCCTAAATGCCGTTTTTAGGATTAAAGGTTTCTTAAAATTATTTTATTAATAGATATTTAGCCATCGATATGTCATTAAAGTAAAATCAATAGTGCGCAGGTTTATAATTGATCTTTATGTCCAACTTTTTTAAAACCAAACAGGAAGATAGACATGACAACACGTCCAAAAGATACCATCCTTGTAGTAGATGATGAACAGGGGATACGACAATCCTTTAATATGGTTCTTAAGAGTCAGTATAACATCCTTATGGCCGATTCAGGCAAAGAGGCTATTGACCTATTTACCAGAAATTCCGTTGACCTGGTCCTGTTGGATATCATACTTCAAAATGAAAATGGCCTAGATCTCCTTGTAAAATTCAAAGAACTGGACCCTAATGCTGAGATCGTGATGGTAAGCGCGGTCAAGGATGTAAGGACGGCTGTTAAGGCCATTAAGTTGGGCGCCTATGATTATCTTGAAAAGCCTTTTTTTGTAGAGGATATATTAAAGACAGTCAACAGGGCCATGGAAAAACATCAGCTTGTTAAAGAGGTCACTTATCTCAGGGGTGAACTGGAAAGGAACCATCCTTTTGATAAGATTATCGGAAAAGATAAAAAGATGCAGGACATATTCAATCTGATCTCAAGCCTGGCAAACAGCGACGGTCCGGTCCTGATTCAGGGAGAGAGCGGCACAGGCAAGGAACTTGTTGCAAGGGCCATCCACAAGCTGGGACAAAGGCATGATCAACCCTTTGTGGTCATTAATTGCGCGGCAATTCCCAAGACCCTTATGGAGAGCGAGATATTCGGGCACACAAAGGGCGCCTTCACAGGCGCCGCCCAATCAAAAACAGGGAAGCTTGAGATAGGCGATAAAGGCATCATATTTTTTGATGACGTGGACACTCTTGATATTGCAATGCAGGCAAAACTGCTCAGGGTTATCCAGGAAAAAGAATTCGAAAAACTGGGGAGTACAAAACTAATCAGGATAGATACAAGATTCATTGCCTCATCAAACAAGGATTTGAAAAGCCTTATTGAAAAGGGGGAGTTCAGAGAGGACCTCTATTACAGGCTTAATGTCTTCCCGATTGAACTGCCGCCCTTAAGGGAAAGAAGGGGAGATATCCCGCTCCTGCTGGATCATTTTCTGGAAAAGTATGCTAAAAACGCAGGGAAGACCCCTAAAAAAATGTCCGAGAGCTCTCTTCATTTCCTGGTTGAATCCTATGACTGGCCGGGGAACGTCAGGGAACTCCAGAATCTTGTTGAAAGACTGTCAACTATAACCAAAGGCAATATCATATATCTGAAAAACATCAACGGATTCGCAGAGGATAAAGAGGATAGAAAAGAGATAAGTGATTTGGCCTTAAAAGAGGCCTCTGAACTTTTTAAAAAACAACTGATAAAAGAGGTATTGGAAAGAGTGGGCGGGAACAGGACAGAGGCCGCAAAGATACTCGGAATTCATCGCAATACCATTAATAACAGGATAAACAGGTAAATTCCTTCATATACCGCCAGATTATTCTTGCCTTAATTCAGTTCTTGGTGATATCAAAATGCCCGGATATAATAAAATTTCCCTGAAAGAGGCGCAAGATATTCTTATGGATGAGTTTCTGGTTCCAATGGGTGAGATAGAAACCCGGATTAAAAGATTTCAGAAAAAATTACAGGATAACAACCTTGACGGGATGCTTATAGTACAGCGCGTAGACCTGTTTTATTTTTCAGGCACTGCACAGAACGGTTTCCTCTATGTGCCGGCTGAAGGCGAGCCCGTTCTTTTTATCAAAAAGTATCTGCCGAGGGCGCAGAAAGAATCGTCAATAAAAGAGATCATTGAAATAAAATCCATGAAAGAGATCCCCAAGTTTCTCATGGATTTTTACGGGCGTCTTCCGGAAACCCTGGGGCTTGAGTTTGATGTCCTGCCGGTAAGCGACTTCAATTTTTATAAAACCGTTTTCCCGATAAAAAACTACACTGATGGATCGGGCCTTATCCTTGAAACGAGGATGATCAAATCTCCCTGGGAGATTGAACAGATGGAAAAGACGGCAGAGATCTCCGGAAAGACCTTTGAATACATGAAGACAGCAATTCGCCCCGGGCTGACAGAGATAGAATTTGCAGGCATAGCAGAGACCTTTGCAAGAAGGCTCGGCCACGGCTCCTATCTTAACGTGAGGAATTATCAGGCAAAGGCGTATTATTGGCATATTCTCAGCGGAAAAAACGGCGGCATGGTAGGTTTTCTGGATGCCCCGGCAAGCGGGGCGGGGACCGGCCCGGCCTTTCCCAGCGGGGCCGGAAATAAATCCCTTTATGCCGGTGAACCCATCATGATAGACATCGGCACGGTCCTGAACGGCTATCACCTGGATGAGACGCGGATGTTCGCCATAGGCCATATGCCTGAGAAGGCCATGAAAGCATGCAGGGCATCCATAGAGATACATGACACGGTCCTTGAGAAGTCAAGGCCGGGTGTAACCGTCTCGGAATTATTTGATATCTCCATGTCGAAGGCCAGGGCACTTGGTTACGGCGATCAATACCTAGGCCCTGAAGATTACAGGGTTACCTTTATCGGCCACGGGATAGGGATTGAACTGGTGGAACATCCTATTATCGCAAAGGGCAGGGACTACGTCCTTGAACCGGGCATGACCTTCAGCCTGGAGCCCAAGATGGTATTTGAAAACGAGTTTTCAGCCGGGATTGAGAGTGTCTTTCTTGTAACGGAGACAGGGCATCGCATGATAAGCAAGGTCCCTGCTGATATCTTTATCTGTTAATTCATATATGTCGGGGCGCCTTGCCGATATATATATCCAGGGTATTTGTTGGATCATAGAATATTTTTATTTTCTTGCCGATTCGCCATTCAGGAAAAACAGATGTATATTGAAGAGCGCTGTGTTTGTGTTCATTTATTTTCAGATATAATGGCTCCGATGAATTGTATCTTCTTGTAAGCTCTTCGCCATCTATGCCGGTGAACCTGACAGTCACATACACATCACCATGGTATTTGCATTCGGTATAAACGTATTTTTTACCGGCAACAACCTGCCGCTTATCAACTAATGGCACAATATTCCTGACATCTATTATTTCACCTACTGTTTTGGTATATTTTTTCCCCAGGGAGATCTTGCGGTACAGCAATAGGATTGCGAAGATCGCCATAACTATTAAACATGTAAATCCGAGAACTGCCATAATCAATCTCCTTGTCTTGAGGGGAGGCTGATCCACGGCACATCATTCCTCCCCATACACAACTAAACGTTTACCGGTATAATTTCTTTCCGCTCATCATTAACGCCCTTAAGGGGATCCCAGATTACATAGATAAGGCTGATCACGGTGATGAATATAAAAAGGAAACTAACCGTTCCAATAAGATTTTTTGCCGTTGCCCGGATGAAGAGCCCGACGATCTTTTCCACGTATGTTGCCAGGAACAAACTGGAGGCCATAACGCCGACATTTAAAGAATTGGCAAATGCCCCGTTAAACACAGGGCCTATAGCCATCACTTTAGTTGTGGTTATAGGCTGCATAAGACCCAGTCCCATTCCGACAATAAATGCCGAGGGAATCAGCGTAGCTGTAGAACTTGAGTTGAATACCAATAAGGTGCCTAAACCCACGAAAATTGGAGCTACAACAATGATATATCTTTTTGCAAACTTCTCCAACACGCCATATAAAAATGATGTTGTCAGGATACCCACTGTAAAGAATGACATGACACTGGCGGTAAACAAGGCATCGCCAAGGTTCAGATCTTCGATAAATATGGCAAGCTTCATTAAAAACACCCCGAGGAACGTCCCGAATGATAATCCGTATAATAAAACAATAGCCAGTTTCACGTACTGTCTTGGAGTGTAGGAGGCCTTTGCCTTGTGCTCAACGCCGTTGGCATCCTTCACCTTCGGCACAGGCATCGAAGGCAACGAGAAGTGTTCCATTAAGAGGACAATTATAAAAAACCCGTAGGCAAAGAATGTGTATTTCCAATTAATGGTGCACAGAAAACCTGCTATCAAGGTCATGACTATATTCAAACAGCTGCCGACGCCATTTGCCCATCCGAGCATATTGGTTTTTTCCATGCCGCTGTACAATTCATTGATAATAGCGCCGCATAAAGGGGCTGAAAGCCCCACCCCAACCCCCAAAAGCGCCCTGCATATTAAGACCTGCCCTATAGTGGCGTTAAAAAATGCTGGGCCGATGCCGCCGATAATATATATGTATAAAGAAACCATAACGATATTTCTTTTATTAAATCTCTTGACCAGTTGGGGCATAACCAGGAGTGATACTATCAAAGCGGAGAGGGTGCTGATAGAGGAGATCAGCGAGATAGAGGTGGGGTCTGCATCTGGAAATGCCTTTGCAAAGTAAGCCAGCGCGGTATTTACCAGAGATATTTCAATGTTCATCAAGAAAATGAATAATACAGATATCCTCAAGAATATTGCCTTAAGACTTAAATCAACCTTTGTCATATTTAGCCACCCCCTTATCTTTTGTGTTTACCATAACTATATGCCCAACGCGACATAATAACCTTGATGTACGGCATCCAGCACCTTGCCTGCCTTTGAACAGTCGCCCACGGAGGCGAAGCATAACGCGGAATTCCTGAAGCTGCAAGCCAGATCCTCGCGGGGCTTCATGCCCAGGGCGTAGACAACGGTGTCAGCCGTCAGGCAGATCTCACCGCCTCCGGCATCGGCGCAGGTCACCTTGCCGTCTTCGATCTTCGTGCAGTGCAGGCCGGTCTTAACACTGACCAGCTTGTTCATCTGTTCAAGCAGCCCAATCCTGTGCGGGCTTCGGCAGTCCTCAGCCACGGTGTCGGTCATTTCAATGATCGTGACCTCCCTGCCCAGCTTTGCCAGATGGACGCCCGTTTCACAGCCCGCAAGACCTCCGCCGACCATAACCACTTTCAATCCTACCTTGTCCATATCTTCATAGGCCTCCAGGGCATGCATAACCTTCTCGCCGTCGATACCGGGAATAGGAGGCATCAGCGGCTCGGCGCCTACCGCGACAATGACCGCATGGGGCCCTTCGGCCTCCACCGCTTCCGGCGTGACTTCAGTATTTAAACGTATATCCACCCCCAGGGCGTTGCATCTTTCGATGAGATGGTCCTTAAATCTCTTCAGATCTCCCTTGAATACATCCTTGTCCGTGAATTTAATGATTCCGCCCAGAGAACCGGTCTTCTCAAAGAGCACCACCCTGTGCCCCCTGAGTCTCGCTGTGATGGCGGCCTTCATGCCGCCCGGGCCCCCGCCCACCACAACGACCTTTCCTGGTTCTGCAGCCTTTGGATACTCTTCCGGCAGATACAGCGCCCTGCCCGCCCTGGGGTTGACGGTGCAGCGCAGATTTAAGCCCGACGAGGGGCCTATATCCATGCAGTTGAGACAACGAACGCAGGGGGTTATCTCCTGAGGCCGTTCTTCCGTCGCCTTCTTTGCGAAATAGGGGTCGGCAATGGTTTGTCTTCCCAGGGCTACAAGGTCGGCCTTGCCGGAGGCGATGATCTCCTCGGCAAGCTCAGGGCTGTTAATGGCGCCCACCACTGCAACGGGGATGTTCACCTTCGCCCTGATACCCGCCGCCAGATCGGCGTTGCATCCGGGGGGATAATAGATGACGGGATGCGCCCTTATAAAAAGCTCGGGGATTTCATAGATGCCGGCGGAAACATGGATGATATCGATTATACCCTCAAGCATAGAGCAGTAGGTTATATTATCCTCGATAGTGATGCCGCCCTCAATAAATTCTCTTCCGCTTATGCGAAGTTCTATTATAAAGTCGCGGCCAACCCGCTCTCTGACCCTTTCCAGGACCATAATGGGAAACTTTACGCGATTTTCGATTGGGCCGCCGTACTCGTCGGTGCGTTTATTTGTCCTTGCAGAGAGGAATTGAGCCAATAAACAGCCGTGTGCGGAGTGGATAACCACGCCGTCGAAGCCCAGATGCTTGACCCTCTCAGCTGTACGGGCAAACTGTTCACAGACCATATCCATGAGCCCTCCCTTAAGGGCCGCCACTTCGGCGCCGTCCTCTCTTACATAGCCAATGGGCCCATAGGTGCGCCCCTTGACTCCCTGCGGGAACTGAAGTCCCTGTCCCGGGTGCCCCAGCTCTATGGAAGCCAGCGCGCCATAATTATGTACATCCAGAATGAATGAAGCAAGCGATCTCTGAACAGCCTTGGGGATCTCATCTCCCAGGATATCGAAGCCCCTGCCAAAAACCAACTGCGGGTCTACCGGGTGCTCGCCCAAGGTCACCTGTGCAGCGCCGCCCTTTGCCTGATCCGCCAAATAGGCATGCGCCTCCGGTGTCAGCTTCCCGTCAACAGAATAGAAGGGTTGGAATACGGGAGAGGTCAGTATCCTGTTCTTATATACATGGCTCCCTATTCTGATCGGTGAAATAAGATTTGGAAAAAGCCTTTCCATCAAAATCTCCTTTGATCTTCATTTCATCTCATCTGATTATAATTTTTATTCCACGCACCTATTTTCATATTCCAAATAGGGACAAACTTCAATTTCATATTCCTTCTTTTTATAAAAAACTTGTGGATATGGTCATGAAATGGTGTCACTCCGGATTCAATGTCCCCTGTGGTTCAAGAATCCAACCCGGAGATAAGCAGGACATGAGAATCGGGATATATTATATGATACAAAAACCAGACATTTCCAATCGATTTAAAAAATATTCATTAAAGTTTCAATTAATAAAACCGATAGAATAAGCATAATATTTTATCACATGAGTAACTTCGGAGGAACATATGGCAGGTTCGATAAAGAGAATGCTCGAAAGTATCATCACCCAGAAGGCGAAAGGCAATCCGACGCTTGTCCACGTTACAACAACAAAGCTGATTCTTAAAGGTCTCAATCCTGAAAAGTATACCTCAGCCACCGAGGATGATCCTGTTGTCATGCAAAAGGTGCGGAGTATAGCAAAGGAAATGGGAGTATCTGTTTAGGATTTAAATCAAGGAACAAAGGAGGACAATATGAATATAATTACCAGCTATTCAACAAAACAAGACATATGCGCTGCTGCAGCAGAAATCAAAAAAGGTTTCAAAGGTTTTCAACCCAAGGTGATCCTCTTTTTCGCCTCATCAAATTTGAATCCTGTTATTCTCAGCAAAGAAATGCAGGCCTCTTTTGGCAGCATACCGGCGTTCGGCTGCACGACCGCGGGAGAGATAGTAACGGGCAGGATGCTGGACAATTCCGTTGTGGCCATGGGTTTCAACGATCAGGTCATAGAAGACGTCAGGATAGAAGTCCTGGAAAATATCAAAGCCGACCCTAAGAAGGCTGTGGAAAAGGCATTTAAGGGATTTGAGAATTATTACGGGACTTCGATGACGGAGATGGAGCAAGATAAATACGTAGGCATTGTCCTGGCAGACGGATTAAGCGGAGCTGAGGAGAAGCTTATGGATAAGATCGGAGACCTGACTAACCTTGCCTTTGTTGGAGGATCGGCAGGAGACGATCTTAAGTTCAAACAGACATTCATGTTCGCCAATGGCGCAGCCTATTCAAATGCAGCCCTGTTGGCGCTTTTAAAAGTAAAGGTCCATGTTGACTTCATTAAGACCCAGAGCTTCACCCAACTGGACAAAATCCTGACGGCCACAAGGGTAAATGAGGCCGCAAGGGAGGTCATTGAATTCGATCACAAGCCTGCGATTGAGGCATACGCATCGGCTATCGGAACCACTGTCGATAAGGCGCCTGAATATTTCATGATCAATCCCGTGGGACTCATGGTCGGCGATGACCCCTTTGTTCGCAGTCCACAGCAGGTAAAAGGGAAAAGCATAGTCTTCTATTGCAATGTCTCGGAGGGCACCGAGTTGGTTCTTCTTAAGGGGGGAGATATCATCGGGAGCACCAAGAGTGCGCTGGATGCGAAAAAAAAGGAGATAGGCCCCATTTCCGGGATAATAAATTTCAACTGCATATTAAGGACATTAGAGTTGAAACAGGAAAACAAGCTTGATGCCTACGGCAAACTCTTTGCTGATGTCCCTACAATCGGTTTCAGCACCTATGGCGAAGAGATGGTTGGCCATATCAATCAAACCGCCTCCATGCTGATCTTTAAATAGACATGTTATGATCCGTTGCCCAACCGGGCGCTGCATCTTGCAGCGCCCGGTTAACGAATGCTCCTATAAAATAGGGGACTGGGTTCAAGGATTCCGGCTTTAAAATTCGGACGTTGCATTATTATTCGAAGTGTCTGATGGTTTGCTTAAAAACCTGAATAAAAACTGTTTCAAGTTCTAAATTGTATGCCTGCCTTTTCCTGAACGCTTTCAATCTTGCTGCTTATCGCCCCTGAAATCCCTTTTCTATGATCAAACTTTATCTGAAGGCTTATCCTGTCGGAATCCTTTTCCATTTCGCGGAGGCACCTGGTCAAAAGATTGAGAAGGGCATCCCATTCCCCTTCAACAACCGTTCCCATGGGATTAAGACGATATTCCATGCCGCTTTTCTCGACGATATTCAGGACCCTTGCCACATAGGGGCTCAGACTGACACCCTTATCCAGGGGAAACATGGAAAATTCCATTAGTGTCATAATGACCTCCTTTTTAAAGGCGCATCCTCCTTCGTCCCCAAGGGACTTCGGCGGGCAGGACTCAGGGCGAAAGGACATAACGATTTGAAATTTGAGATCTTAATTTTGAGATCTTTTGTTTTTGATTGCGCCATAAGCCAAATCAATCACGTTATACCTACAATTTTTATGAATCAATCCGAATGGAAAAGCGCCAGCTGTTCCTGTTTTTTTCTTTTGCGTTTCCATCTATTTCGATTTAAAGGTTCGCAAAGCTCTGTCGGGATTAAAGAGAGGAATGGAGAAGGTCCCGTATCAAGCACCCTGCCGTTGAGGTTTCTCTTTGCTGCGTGTGAGATAATAAGCCTCTTTCGAGCGCGGGTAATGGCAACATAGAGAAGCCTCTTCTCCTCTTCATCATCGCGATCCCCGAAAATACTGCACGGCACCAGCATCTCTTCACAACCTGTAATAAATACAACAGGCCATTCCAGGCCCTTTGCCGCGTGGAAGGACATAAGGGCGATCCTGTCTCCCATCAGGGATGCATGGTCTATAGCCCTGTCCAGTGAAATGGCATTAAGAAAAGATTCAACATCCCCATCATAGGCGCGTGCGATATCCTTCATGCGTGCAACGGTGTCCGACGGTTCCCTTTGAGAGATGTCGATATCATGCAACGAGACCGCCTGATCAATAAGAGATTCAATATTATCCCGGGGAACAAATTCCTTAAGTATATTAATGATCCTGAATCCTTTATCCTCTGCAAGGCCGAGATAGGCATCCATATAGACTGCATTCTCCCGGAAATAAACCGCTTGAAGGAATCTCAATATAACATTTGCGGGGTATCGGCCTGCCAATGGTTTTTCACCTGAACGCGCATAGGGCATCCCTGCCCTCTTGAACGCATCTTCAAAGGCATCTCCCTGCGAATTGAGCCTGAACAGGACTGCGATATCACCGAACCCTATGTCCTCACCGTCTTCGTGTGATAAGACCCTGCCGCTGTCCAGGGAGAAATATCCTGTCCCTCCAAGGAGCTTTTCGATCTGCTCCGCAACCATCTCCGCCTCTTCTGCCTGGCTGGAACATCTGCCGATACCTATTAATCCCCCTTTGCCGTTTGCGCCCTCAAGGGGGACCTGTCTGCCCATAAGGTTTGATGCCCCGTTCAATATTGTCTGTGTGGAACGGTAGTTCTTTGACAGGGATATCTCCCTTGCCCCAGGGAAGGTTTCAGTGAAGCGATGGAAATTTTCAGCGTCAGCCCCGCGGAAACCGTAAATGGCCTGGTCATGATCGCCTATGGCGCAGATTTTGTTTTTACCATCCCTCACAAGCATCTTCAACAGGGACGCCTGGACGGGGCTTGTATCCTGATACTCATCAACAAAGACGTGCGAATAACGTTCGGAATATCCGGCAGCTGTTTCCGGGTGCTCTCTGAAGAGCCTCAGGGTCTCTGTCTCCAGGTCGTCCAGATCGAGCAGCCCCGATGCCCTAAGCCGTTCCAGGTATTGGTGGAAGATGGGTATG
>Ga0153915_10007493_pt1 | contig 10302 bp, 10 predicted proteins | sample Opewatmetagenome_2_FD_107003 | JGI IMG/M metagenome (GOLD analysis project Ga0153915, IMG submission 107003) | Freshwater wetland microbial communities from Ohio, USA - Open water 3 Core 3 Depth 3 metaG | ecosystem: Environmental > Aquatic > Freshwater > Wetlands | place: USA: Ohio, Lake Erie... | reverse complement strand
ATTTCCTGCGCTGTCTCACTAATCTTGTCTACCGGCTTAAGTGCTCGGCGGGCCAGAAATATGCCGCCTCCGGCGGCTAATGCCAGAGCCAGCGGGACAGCTATGATGAGAGTGCGTAGCAACCCAGCCAATGCCTGGTCTATCTGTTTTGTGGAGTGGGCAATGACCAGTGCAGCTGGCTGGATACCGGATGGTGGCCCCAGTATGCTGATGATCATGGGGACAGCCAGGAGGCGCAATCCTTCGCCTTCTGTTGTCTGGATCGTCGCAAATAAGCTTGTGCCAGCAATGACCTGCGAAACTAGTTGGCTACTTAGCGGAATACTCACCCCTCGCGGGGATACCTCCGTCAATTGGTCGCCAGAATAGAAGTACAATACCACGATTTCTCCCAGCTCTTCCTGGAATTCTCCTTGCCGGATGCTTTCCATAATAGCTGGAATGTTAGTCAGCTGACTAGAACGTAGTATCAGCGAATCATCCAGACTCCGGTAGAGGCTTCGCGAAAGATAGAAGTACACCCCGGCACTGAGGGCAATCAACAGAACTGCCAGCACCAACAGGTACCAGATGGTAAATCGGAATTTGATGCTATGAATGAAGCTCATGACGATCTCAGCCGGTAGCCGGCCCCTCTCACTGTCTGAATCAGGCTATCTTCCCCCTCGCGGTCAATCTTACGGCGCAATCTGCGGATATAGACGTCTACCAAATTAGACAGGCTATCGAAGTCGTAATCCCAGGCGTGTTCTTCGACCATAGTCCGCGTGACTACCGCGTTGGGATGGCGCATGAAGTACTCAAGAATCACGTACTCCTTAGTGGTCAATTCAATAGGACTTTCTCCTCGCCAGACCTGGCGGGTAAGAGTGTTCAAAGTCAAATCTCCCACCCGAAGCTCCGGCGATTTCAGCATTCCATCTCGCCGCAGGAGCGCCCGGACTCGGGCCAGAAGCTCGTTGAAGGCAAAAGGTTTAACCAGATAATCATCGGCTCCCGTATCTAGCCCTTTGACTCGGTCCTCCACGGTGTCTTTAGCCGTCAACATCAGAATGGGGGTGTTAATCTTCTTGGCGCGAAGCTCATGGCAAACTTCGATGCCATCTTTATTGGGCAGCATGATATCGAGAATGATAAGGTCGTATGGATTGACTTCGGCGAGATATTCTCCTTCTTCCCCGTCGTAGGCTAGGTCAACAGCGTAACCTTCTTCCAGAAGCCCGCGCTTGATGACAGCACAGAGCCGCCGGTCATCATCAACGACTAAAATTCGCATAACACACTCCCCGAAGTAACTATATTACACCAAGATGAACATGAGATGAAATGACGCAAGTGTAGACTTTTCTGACGTTCACTTCCAGTTCACGGTGGGTTCATGTTGTTGTGGTAAGCTTGATTTGCACTGTGGGGACTGCTCATACACAGAAGGCGGATACAGCTTCTAAGGCGGTATCTCCCCAACAGTGGAAGAATAGAAAGGAGGTGTTATGACAATGAAGAAACGTAAGTGGTTGCTTCCAGTCATCCTGTCTCTAGTTCTGATTGGAGGTGTAACTGGGGGAATAGTTGCGGCGGCAAACAACAGCTCAGACGATACTACTGCAGGGGACCAGACCCAGGCCACCGATCGATACCAAGCGCTTCTGGATAAAGCCTGTGCTATCTACGAAGGAAAGACGGGCGTAGCCATCGACTCAGAGCAACTGAAGGCTGCGATGGAACAAGCCCAAAGCGAGCTACAGGATGAAGCCCTGCAAAACTGGCTGCAGGACCTCGTAGATAAGGGCAAGATAACTCAGGAAGAAGCTGACGAATATCTGGAATGGTGGCAGTCGCGGCCCGAGATCCAACTGCCATTACCAGGCGTTGGGGCACGCGGTCATGATGGTGGCATGATGCGAGGTGGAAGTTTTCAGCCTTGGGGTGGTTCGCCTTGCGTCCCGGATGCTTCAGGTGAAGCGGGCGATTGATGGGCCAAAGGTGCAGAACTTGTCTGGAGAGGGGGTCTTCGCCCACTCTCCTTGGTCGGAGGTGAAAAATGTCTAAGCTAAAATATATTCTGATAACTGTCATTTTGGTTGTTGGTATCAGTTTGGCTCTTACGAGCGCTGTACATAACTCGCCCAGTTCCGCCTCGGGATATCTATCTGTCGATGAAAAGATTGGCTCCGAACTTAGTACCCAGGATTTAGTGGCCACGGTGGCTCCTGCTGTGGTTTCCATCGTCACCGAATCGGTGACCTACAACTGGTTCTGGCAGGCGGTACCACAAACGGGGGCCGGGAGCGGGATAATAATCAGCTCTGATGGCTACATCGTGACCAACAATCATGTGGTGGATGGGGCTAATAAGGTGACGGTGACCCTAAGTAATGGCAGCACGTTTAAGGCAACCATAGTGGGTACAGACGGGCAAACTGATTTGGCGGTGGTGAAAATTGAGGCCATGAATCTCACCTACTTACATTTCCTGAACAGTTCTCTGGAGCAACTCAGCGTCCTTGACCCGGTGGTAGCTGTGGGGAATGCCCTGGCTTTGCCCGGGGGTCCTACCTGGACTACCGGCGTGGTGAGCAATCTGGGGCGGTCTATTGAGGAGGATACCGGCGTGGTGCTCAATGACATCATTCAGACCGATGCGGCTATCAACGCAGGGAATAGTGGTGGACCGCTGCTAGATGTGGCAGGACAGGTGGTTGGCATCAATGTGGCAATCGCCAGCAATGCTGAGAATATTGGGTTCGCCATAAGCACTGATACGGCTATCCCTGTCGTGGAGAGCCTGATTACCGAAGGAAAGGTGCCCCGGCCCTGGCTTGGAGTGTCGGTGACGAGCGTCACTCCGATTATCCAGCAGTATTACAACCTGTCAGTCAGCTCAGGAGCGCTTATCACCAGTGTATCCAGCGGAAGCCCGGCGGATGAGGCTGGATTGAGAGCGGGCGATGTCATCATCAAGATGGGCGGTCAGAACATCAGCACAGCGGATGACCTGCTTTCGGCCATAGGCTCTCATCAGATTGGTGACCAGATTGAAATTACCTATTACCGAGGGAATGTACAGAAAGTGACCAATGCCACGCTGGGAGAGTCCCCGTCTTAGACAGAATAGGAGGGCAGACTCGCGTAGAAATCCGGGAGCCTTCCCTAGCCAAGCCGAGCTACAGCTACCTCACCGTCTTCTATGACGACGGTCATTGTCCGTCGACAGCTAGGGCAGGTGAGCGGCCCGCTGTAGGTAGCTTTAGATGGCTCCAGAGGGATACCTTTGCCACAGCCAAGGCAGATCACTCCTCGGGAGCTTTTTGGCCCAGCCTGGTGCTGTTTCTTGTGGCTAGCCAGTTGCTCTATAGTGGTGAATTCGATTCCGCAGGTAACACACTTAAAACGCATTTCTCTCCTTAGCGAATTCTGGTGTCTGAAATCGCCAGTTCATTAAGTCTATGATCTGCAATTATAGCACGGTGTTCTCCCCTGACAAGTGAACAAAAGAGTATGCCTGAAGGCAACCAGTTTAGCGACCTAACTCACCGTCACAGGAGATGCTCCCCGCTCGCGCGTCAATCTGGACTACGGTCTGGCATAGCATAAGCGTGCAATGTCTGTGTCCAATCTCTCAAAAGGACAATGCCAAGCTCCTTACCTATTCGTTCTTTGGTAAGAAGCTTATGGATATCGTCCACCGAGGCTACTGTTTGATCGGCCAGTGAAATAATCACGTCTCCTTCTTTTACCCCGGCATTGTCTGCAGGGCTTCCCTTCATTACTTGTACCACGTAGACACCGCTTTCCTGTGGCAGGGTAAAGTGCCTGACAACCCGGGCCGGAAGAGGCACTGTCTGCCCACCAATTCCCAGGAAACCTCGAGTAACCTTACCTTCTCTCAGCAAAGTAGTGACAACCCAGCGTACAGTGTTTACCGGTATAGCGAAGCAAATCCCTTGTGCGTATTGAATAATGGCGGTATTAATGCCAATAACTCGGCCATCTGAGTCAACCAAAGGTCCACCACTGTTCCCCGGATTCAGAGCGGCGTCAGTCTGGATGACATCGTCTATAAGTCGCCCGGCCCGGCTACGCAGGGATCTACCCACGGCACTAATTACGCCAGCCGTAACCGTGTTCTGAAACCCATACGGATTGCCAATTGCAATGGCAATCTGTCCAACCTGCAGTTGATCAGAGTCTCCAAGACGCGCAGCGGGGAGGTTACCAGCTGGTGATACTCTCAACAACGAAAGGTCAGTTGCTCTATCCTGGCCAACTATCTCAGCCTGGAATGAAGAACCATCAGGTAAGGAAATTTGGGGTGCAATCGCATTTTCCACCACATGGCTGTTGGTGACGATATAGCCATCCGGAGTGATAATCAAACCCGATCCACTTCCCTCAGGCTTGCCCTTGGACTGAGTATGTTCACCGTCCTTTTGTTGAACACGTACGTGGACAACGGATGGCCCAACTTCTTTGACTACGTTCACGACGGTTTGTGAATAGACATCAAGGAGATGTCCGTCACCTCCTGTCCGCGGGGCCTCGTTGGCACCTTCCGAAATGGCTGACGAACCAAGAAAGCCTATCTCGAAGTCATTTCGACTCATTGCTGCCCTCTATTGGGAAGAATCACCGACTCGGCAATAATTATAGCGAGGTTTTCTTGATTATAGAAACGGCATTCCGCGGTAGGGCAGACGAAACCACGAGTTGTACGACGTGTAGGATTACACAATGGTCAGGAATGTGCACCGGAGAGTCTCTGCATCCCGTAAGGCGATGAAGAGTACGGTGCTCTGCACGAAGAAGTGACAGGTGCGAGGAGGTAGTGTGATAAAGGGCTGGTTTTGCCTTTTGGCCAAGATGCAGCTAGTTTTGAAGTCTTCCGTAACAGGTGCTATCAGTTCATCGCCTGGCACCTAATTGCGATAAGGATTGGTAATTTCGAGTCTTGCGGCGGACAAGGCCCACAATACCCTCCGGGACGAGCAGCATTATGATGACCAGTATTACGCCCTGGATCAGCAGGCTTAGTTCACCGTATCTTGCGAGCAGGAAGTGCAGGAAGACGACGATGGCTGCTCCCACGAGCGGCCCTTCCTCAGTTCTTATGCCGCCTATGACCGTAGCGAGCAGTGCAATCATCAGCCATCGGATATTGAAAGCGCTTACTGGCGCTATGGATCCCTGGTAGATATAAAAAATGGCCCCGGCTGCCCCTATCAGGAAGGCGGCAATGATAAAGGCGTACAACTTTAGTGCAAAGACATTTACGCCGGAACTAGCCGCAGCTCTATCATTGTCCCGAACAGCAGCAAGTCCCAGCCCCAGCTTCGAGCGTAGAACTATTCGCATAACGAAAATTGAAACAATCCCAATAGCCAGAGCCAGCCAATAAAACTCTGTCAGAGAGAGCCCGCCGATGCCTTTTATGATGTAGCCGGCACCCCCACCAATGAAGTCGCCCGGAATGGGCTTCCAGATATAAAATACATTCCTCAGTACCTCAGGCAGAACCAGTGTCCCGATGGCGAAATATATGCCTCTCATCCTAAAGGTGGGAATAGCTATAAGCCCGGCAAATGCTGCTGCTACCGCGCCTCCTCCTATTATTCCCAGGTAAAATGGCAAATCGTTCCAGGTGACTATTACCAGGGTGTACCCGGCGAGCCCAATAAGCGCCGCCGGACCCAGAAAAGTCAGCCCGGTATAACCGGCAAGCAAATTCCACATATTCGCCATGGTCAGGTATACAAAAAAGAGAAACAGGTAAAGAAGCCAGGCACGGGGGATCCCTATTATAGGAAACACCGCGAGCACAGCTACGAGCACAGCTGGCAATATGAATCTCCGCTGGTTGAGAGATACTTTCATGCTCCGATCAGCGTCCAAATATACCTTGCGGCCTTACGGCCAACACAACAAACACTATGAGATAAACAAAAAGCATCTGGACAGAGCCACCAAGGAAATGGCCACTAAGAGTCTGGGTCAATCCTAAGACAATGCCTCCGATAAATGTGCCCAGCATACTGCCCAGACCTCCTATTATCACCACGCCAAAGGCGACGACAAGAAAACCAAAACCCGATGTGGGAGTAAAGGGGAAGGTCAATCCGAAAAAGACGCCGGCTATGGCAGCAGTTGCCATAGCAATGGCGAAAGCGAAGGCGTACACACGGCCAGTGTTTATCCCCACTAGCTCAGCTCCTCGCTTGTCCTGAGAGGCAGCAACAATAGCCTTGCCTAAATAACTTCTCCTCAAGAATTCACGGAGGAGAAGCATCACCACTAGGGCGGCAACAAAGCTGAGCAAATATGTCCTTGGTACAGTCGTAATACCAAGGCTGATGTATCCAAGAGCATAGGGGGCCTGTAAACCACGTGAATATGGGGACCAGATGATTTGGGCAAGGCTCTGCAGTATCAGGGAAATCCCAAAGGCGATTATCAATGGAGCTTCCATCGATATTCCAAAGGCCCGGCTCATCATATATTTTTGAATGGCAAAACCAAGGACAAACCATAGGGGTATGCCCATGGTTAGGCTTAGGATAGGGTCTATCCCCCAAGTCGTCATCAGCGCATAGGCAAAGTAGGCGCTGAATATCATCAGGTCTCCGTGAGCCACGTTGATCAGTTTCATGACTCCGAAAACCATGGAAAGCCCCAGGCCGATCAACGCATATAATCCGCCTAGCAGGATTCCCATTAGTATGGGACGCGACAAATCACCTAAGGTTTCCATTATCAGTTGTCACGCATGCTGAGCAACTTCATATTCCGAAGTAGGCCTGCTTAATCTCCTCTTCTCGGAGTTCGGCTGCGTTCTTACCTAAAGCGATACGTCCTGCCTTTATGATGTACGCTCTGTCGGCTTCTTTGAGGCTTCGCCTTACATTTTGTTCGACAAGGAGGATAGTAATACCTTCAGCTCTGATTTCCCTGACAGCCTTATACAGCTCATCAGTGACTTTAGGGGCGAGGCCTAGCGATATTTCATCAAAAAGCATGAGCGTGGGGTCTGACATCAAACCTCGCCCTATGGCCAACATCTGTTGCTCGCCACCGCTAAGTGTTTTCGCTAGTTGGTTTTTTCTCTGTTCCAGTATGGGGAAATGTTCATAGACTCTTTTGAGATTCAGTTCCTTGTCGGACCTTGCCTTACGATTGTATGAACCTAATACAAGATTGTCTGATACGGTCATCTCGGGAAAAATCCTTCTCCCTTCGGGGACTTGGGAGATACCGAGTGTTACTATCTGGAAAGGGTCCAACATTGAAATGTCTAGGCCATTAAACTCGACAGCGCCCCTGGCTGGATGAATGAAACCCGATATTGTGTTTATTAGGGTGGACTTGCCTGAAGCATTGGAGCCAATGAGAGCCACGATTTCACCCGGTTTGACTTCCAGTGACACACCCCACAAGGCTTGAAACGTGCCGTAAAACGCATCTACATTGCTGATTTTCAGCAACGCATCCCCAGACATTTTTTGTTTATGTTTCTCCACTGGGCTCCAAAGTAACCCTTCAATGTCGTTAACCGAAGTAGGCTTCGATGACCTTCTTGTCTCCCATTATCTCTTTGGGTGTGCCCTCGGCGATTTTCATACCTTCGTTAATCACCACAATCCGGTCAACTGCCTGCATGATTACGCTTATAACATGTTCGATTAAGAGGATGGTTATGCCCATTGCGCGCACCTTTTTCAGTGTGTCCAGAAGCCCCGGTATCTCCGCTTCGGTCAGGCCCGCTGCGACTTCGTCGAGCAGTACCAATTGTGGCTTGCTGGCTAAAACTCTGGCTAATTCAAGCAGCTTGAGAGTTATCGTTGACAAGTCCCTAGCCAGCGCATCCTTCTTTTGAGAAAGGCCTACGACATCGAGTATTTCACCAGCTTCTTTCTCAGCAGGCGCTTTTCCCAGGCCCCTTCCAAATCTAGCCGCTACCACCACGTTTTGTAGGGCTGTCAAATTCACGAAGGGCTGAGGAATCTGATAGGTGCGGGCAATTCCGAGGTGGCAGATCTTGTGCGGCGGAAGACCAGTGATTGGGTTGCCGGTGAATCTTATTTCTCCAGAGTCAGGTTTGTATTCACCAGCAATGACATTCAGCAGCGTCGTCTTACCCGCACCGTTTGGGCCCATGAGGCCCACGGCTTCATCTTTTTGTATATCAAAACTTAAGTCCCTGAGGGCAACCAATCCTCCGAAACGCTTTGTCACGCCGCCGAGGGAAAGAATCGGTTCGCTCAATACTGTCACTCTCCCGAGAACTAAATTCGCCTAAAAGACCCTGGTTCCGTTGTCTTCACTTTTGGGGGGACTCGAGATGATGATTCATTGTCATCATATCGGTCCCCCTTCTCTTGTTTCGAGCTCACCTCATAGTCCCTAAGGGATCGGGAACAGCACCGTGCCCGTAGTGGGTATGAAGTCATGCTTGGAGAGAACGATGGGACATATCCAGTCCCCTGACTCTAAATCTCGCTGCCACTGGCCATATACCAGAGGCCCTCGGTTAAACTGGTTCTCATCAAACTTGACGCGATAACGAATTGTCATTAGGTTGGTGTCCGCCAGGGCTGAATTTACCTCTTGTGGGTTCAGTGTGCCTGCTCTTTCGATGGCGTCGACCAGGACTTGGATTAGACTATAACCCGCTCCGATATTGCGGTTTACTGCTGGCGCGTGTGTGTCGGCAAGGTACCTTGCGGCAAGTGATTCCGCAGTTGTGTTACCAATCCCGGGCGCACTAACCCCGGGGGACTCTCCCCAAGCAGGATCCCACCATATCTCCACAAGGACACCGAGTGGTGCATTGCCGGCCCAGGATTTTACATCCTCGTAGAAAAGCGGTGCTCGGCCGACGGAAATTAGCTTAGGGTGGAACCCCGGGTTCTCATAAGCTTGTTTCAACAACGTCCCTACGAACGGGGCTATAGCATTGCCCCAGATTACCTCAACATTAGCGTCCACCCACTTATCTATGAGCGCGGTGAAGTCGTTAGTGTCAACCGGCAACAGGCTATCCGCATCTGCCTTGGCGACAACGGTATAACCCTTGCTTTCCAGTATTCCAGGGAACGCCCCATGCCAGCCAACTCCATCTGAGTCATCACAAGCGAAGACACCCGCTACCTTATTAGTCTGGTTGCCAACCTGGTCAAGCAGAGCCAACCAGGTGTCGGCTATGGTGTATCCGGCTTCTGGCTTGTAACCTCCTATGGAAAACAGGCCACAGGCCCAGGTGTATGACCAGTTACCGGCATCTGCCCGCAAAGCCAACCAGGGTTCTGCGGGGCCGGTTGTACAGATGTACGGGATTCTGTACTGCTCAGCCTTGGCTGCTATGGGAGCATTCATCGGCGGTGGTTGGTCACCATACACCAAGAAGTTTACCTTATCCTGAACAATGAGGCTTTCAGCAATACTTCCTGCATTTGTCTCAAGGCTCTGGGTATCTCTATGTACAGTCTCGATCTTTAATTTCTTACCGTAGTCTTGGACATATACGCCGCCCAGTGCATTGATATCATCGACAGCTGCCTCTATCCCCCAGAGACCGCCCTCACCGAACCCTGAATATATGCCGGTTTCCGGCGCTGGTACGCCGACCAGGATTTTCGTCGGTACGGTGGGTCCGCCTCTACCAAACACCAAGCCTAATACGACACCCACTACAACAACCACTGCAACAATCGCTATGATTAAGTTTCTCCTGCTCATTCTATTTTCACCTCCTCGTATAGCATCTTTTCACTCCACTCCGAAAGCATCGAGAGTGCCAGTTATTGCCCAAGACCGACCCGCCCCCTGCCCATTGGAAAGGCTCCATGGGCAACAACAAATACCTTCACCTGTGAGCACTTCTGAGCCTCATCACCTCTCTTTCATCCTCGGCAAAGAGACAAAGTAGCAAAATGAAAAACGGAGACGTGTTCTAGGGCTTAGCCGTGGTCAGGGTCACAATTCCCAGATCCTTGTCAGTTTTAAGGTCGACAGCAACCGTCTTGGTGCGGTATCCGTCGTATTCGAATTTGACGGAGTAATTCCCCGGACTGAGGCCGTCAAATTCGAAATCTCCGAAGTTGTTGGTTGAGGTTTTCATTGACTTGCGGGCGGATTTGTCGGTCAACGTCACCTTTACTCCTTCAGCGCATTCATCCACATCCCCAAATACAACGGAGCCGGCGACGAAAAGCTTCGGCACGGCCAGGTAGTACACTCTCGACCTGGTTCTGTGTTCGGGGTTAAGTACCTCAGTCTTTCCCGAAGCCACGATTCTAGAAACGTTGCTCT
>Ga0153915_10007492_pt1 | contig 10303 bp, 12 predicted proteins | sample Opewatmetagenome_2_FD_107003 | JGI IMG/M metagenome (GOLD analysis project Ga0153915, IMG submission 107003) | Freshwater wetland microbial communities from Ohio, USA - Open water 3 Core 3 Depth 3 metaG | ecosystem: Environmental > Aquatic > Freshwater > Wetlands | place: USA: Ohio, Lake Erie... | reverse complement strand
TTTTCTTTGTAATGTCAAGAGGTTTTGTATGATTTTGAAATGAATTGAAAAGGCATGAAAGCGGCACTGTTTCTCTTCGGGAGCAAGAAGCCGCTGGTTCAAATCCAGTCATCCCGACCATTAAAATCAATATGTTACAGGGCCTTTCGAGGTCCTTTTTTTATGGTTTTTTCAGCCGGGGACACATTGGGGTACATAAAACGATGTTATAAGGATGAAATAAAAAAACCTGCTCTTTCTTGTCAATTTTCATGAAATTCTTACCCTTTTATCTACCAAATTAAGATTGTTTAAATATTGCCTATGTAGTATAAAATTCGAATTAATTTAACACTTGGACATCGATAAATCATGGCTATTAAATTTCATCCAGAAATAGGAACAATCGTTATCTGTGATTTTAACGGGTTTATTGTGCCTGAGATGGTAAAAAGAAGACCTGTTATCATTGTCTCGCCTAGACTTAGAGATAGAGATAAATTGTGCACAATAGTCCCATTAAGTACAACTCCTCCAAGTCGCGTAATGGCATATCATTATAAACTTAAACTTGATAAACCATTGCCGGCACCCTATGATGCTTCTTTTCATTGGGTTAAGGGTGATATGGTTACGACCGTTTCTTTAAATCGGCTTTTTATGCCTTTTATTGCTAAAGATAAAGGGAAAAGAGAGTACGATAATAGAGTGATCGACGTTGTTGACCTTAGAAATATAAGAGCATGTATATTACATGCTCTTAATCTTTCCTGCTTGACAGGTCACCTTTAAGGAGCTATTATAATAACCGTACCCGCTCTGTTTAGGCATCGGGCTTAAGTCCACATAATGTGGCCACCATACAGGAGATTGCAATCAATGTATGGCGTCTGAGATTCTAGGGCTTCATATTTTATGAAGCCCTTTTTTATTTTCCTTTGTTCCTGCCTAATAAGCCAATAAAAAAGCCGATCTTTCGACCGGCTTAAATCTTTACGCCTGTAAGGACAGGGTCCCGGAGTCCAGGCGGGATATTTACATCTGCCTCAATGAACCTCTGGCAGTTTTTAAATCAATAACTTTCTGTCCATTTATCGCCATTCTGAGGGTCTGAATTTTAACGGGTGTCTTTTTCTTATATGATCCACGTTTATTTTTCATTTTTCGGAGGTCAGATAGTTCCTCTTTCAACGCTTCAATTTGCTGCTTTCTTTGGAGTGACACTTCCAGGGCCCATAAAACATTCTTGATCGCCCACTTATCAGGGGAATCTAAAAGGGCCTGCAATGTCTTATGACAATAAATAATCTCATTATCTTCCGTCTCAATGTGAAAGCCTTCAATTTTCATGGTCTGCACCTCCGGCATGCTCTTCTTTGTAAACCTCGAAAAGCAAATTAAGCTCATTGGCGCACGTCGCAAGGATATCATGCACCCCATTTAATTCATCATTTAATTCATCTTCATCCTGACAGCCAACCCCATTATCAGAAAGTGCCTGAAGGCTAATGGCAAGAAAATTAAGTTTGCCGATGATCACGGGCATTTCATCTAGTAAGTTTGCATGAACATGTTTTCTAACTTCTTTACTTGCTAATGGTACGAACATAACATATCCTCCAATAAAAAAGCGTCAGATGGCTTAGGCTTTATGATAGGCCTCCCGGTCCTCACGGATACCGGCATCTGACGCAAGATTATTATATAGGATGTAAATAAAAAATGCCATTATAACGGATGGCCTCCCGATCATAAATTTTAAGCATAGACAGAATACGAAATTATCACCCCTTTGTCAAGGAATTTGAATCCTGCAGAAAGGTCCTCAACAGGTCAGTATAATGCCGGATCTTCTCAAGGTCCCTTTCAGCCTGCCCCTTATGATTCACCCGGCAAGCGTATTTGATCACATTGCCAAGCAGGAAACCTTTGAATTGTTCAGGTGTCAGCTTTGCCTTAATGATCTCAATGGTCTCTATCCCGCCTGCATCGTAATAGCTGCTCTTATCATCTATCGCCACTATATGGCCTCCTCACGCGCGGGGGTAATACCCTGATAAGGCCCCCTGCCTGATCGTCGATCCTCGTTTAAGAAACTCCTTGTCACGGGCATCTCCTGAAGGAATCCTGAAGCCTCTGTAATCGCTGCTGCTGTTTGTCGTCAAGGTATCGCTGAAATAAATCCGGCCTGAACAGCGCAACCCATAGCAGGATGCAGCCAATAAGATCATCGTCTTTCCTGATCCGGGTATGCCGATGATCACACCCCTGACAATTGAACGCTGTACGTCCCAATTTGACGGCCTGGTTAAGGCATTCTGCATATTCCGGGCAGTAGACATTTCTCATGTCCCAGGAGTTTCCTTATCCTCTGCAAGTGAAATGAGGATTGCCCTGATTTCCTCATCAATAACCCGCTCCCTCTCTGCGGTGTCGTCAATGGTTTCAAGAATCCTTGAAAGACGTGAGGGAAGTGCAAGAAAGTTATTCCTGGCGGATGTGATGATCCGCGCCCATGCTTCTTTAATCTGAGACACCGGAATCAATTCTTTCCGTGATTCAGCGTTTTTTAATGATTGGCCGTCTGCCTGTTCTTTCGCAAGCCTGGCCCTTTCTGCTGTGAGGTTAAGACCGTCCTGACTATCTTTTTCCGGCTGATAGATCAGGGCAAGGGCATCGGCTGAATTGTATAGGATTCCCTTACTTGATTCCTCCAAGGGAGTGAGGCCCCGGAGACGTGACTTGACGGTCCTGTAATTCAATTCTACTAAGTCTGCTAACTGTTTGATGTTTACTTTCATGAAAAAAACCTCCTTTTGCAATCGTTTATCTATCTGAAATGTTTATGGAACCTATGTTTTAAAACCCAGTTGGATTGTAGCTTGTAAATTTTTATATCTGGAAATCTATCGCGCCTCTGCGTTTACCCGTAGTAGATTGCTCTGGAAGAACCTAGTATATTATCTATACTATTTATTTTATTTCCCTTCTTCATGTTATCAAGCCCCTCTGGTTTGAAGTACGGGCAAGACCTGATTACATGCTGTTGATGCCCTGAATAAAGGACAGCATACACACACCGGACAGACTGCCCCTTTCATTGTGCAAGGACATTTGCAGGTACATGGTTGAGTGATGGATTTATGATTGATTTTCTTTTCTGATTTCATAATGAAGCCCCTTGTATGCCTATGTTGTCGATCATTGATTTATGGTGACTGTTTATGAACTCACAGGGTATTTTAGCATCATGATTACCTATACCCTGCCTTGTAGGATTCTTACCCATGCGATATGGATACACTTTGCAGTGGATTGATGGACAGTCAGCAATGAAATGAGCTTGACCACAGTTGCAATGAATGCAGAATTGCCGGAACACCTTAACGGGTATCCTTCGCCCCATGCGATACGGGAAGAAAGGGCATGGTCCTGGCAATATCCCGCCTTACCGGCAAGTCTGGTGCACCCATATCGCTCACATTTTTTATGCTTCTGTCGCTGTTTTCCCATTTTAAAAACCCCTTCTGTATGATCTCTCTGATATTCGATCGCCATTTTCATCAATAAGCCCACTTTTCAAAAAGAGAAGGATCACACAATCAAGAGTAGTTGCCCCAGGTGATTCTTCCCTGCAAGAAAGCCTCTCGACGTTGCGGTTCAGTTTTTTGAGGTCCCTGATAATTTCCTCTTTCAATTTATCTATCTCGCTTCGAAGCCTGATCTCATTCATACCAGTCCCCTTTTCGAATAAAATGATATCCGTCCCTAACGTCGAATTTAATTTTGTTTCTGTGGGAGTTTTTGTCGGCCTCCCTGAATCTATTTTTCACAATTTCTATTTTGCCCCAGTCAAGCGCAAGCGCAAGGGTTGAGGCCTTTATGCTGTAAACTCCGCCAGTCCCCATCTTGACATCTGGTTTTTTCTGTACTGCAATAAGAGCAGTTCCTTGGTTCAATCTCCGAATGATCGCACTTATTACACCATGAATGTTATATGGCCTGTCGCTATCAGGTTCTAAATAATCAATCACATTGAAGGCATCAGGTTGAATCTTGTCAGAGATGTTATTGAAATCCCAGTTGTCAATAACCTTCATTGCCTTCGCCCAACCGCTCATGGATATCGGGAAATAATTCAGTTTCATCTTTAAGGCCTCGGGTCCCATCTCGGAATTAAAGTAGAAAATTGGAAATTTCCCCATATTGTCGGCGATGGCATTTAGACAGAAGAGCGTTTTACCCATGCCAGAAACTCCAGCAACAACGATTACACCCTTCGGAAAAATTTTTGTTTTATCATGAAGGCCTAAAGGCAAATATAAATCGACCGTATTTTTAACGTCAGCATGTTCAAAGTCCATGAAGTCAATAGTCTTATCTATCCTGCGATAGCACCCCCTCTTGCTGCCAAATTTCTCAAGAAGAGGTTCCGGCCCTTCACATAATCTGAGCAAAGCCATGTTAGCGGCCTTAATCTCTTCTTTTGTGGTTAGGTGTAGCTCTTTGTGGTTAGTTGTGGTTTCGAAGTGGCCATTTGTGGTTTCAACCCACTCCCGGACCTCGGATGCAATGTTTCTTGTCCGGCTTTCATTTCGCTTCAATGCGCTCTCAATTTTTTCCCTGACTTCTTTTTCAGAAAATGGAGGAATGCAATTTTTAGCAAGGATATCAAGGACATGCTCAGCAAGAGGAATTTCACATCCGCCCTTAATCAAGCAATTTGCGGCATGAAAAAGGTCACTGTCTCGACTGCCCTGAATGAAATACTTGTGGTCTTTGTGGTTATTTGTGGTTTCTTGTGGTTTCCCCCCACACCCCCCTATATGCATATATAAAGAATTAAATATATTATTATAGGCCTCGCCGCCTGCTGGCTCGACCTCATCTAAAGACCGGCCCGACTCCCAGGCATACCCTTTGCCATCTTCCCTGACAGATGGAGGGGCGATGATATACCCGCCTTCGCCTCTGAAATCCACCCCAGGAATAACCGCCGTGCCGACCGTCAGCTTGCAGTCATCCGGGAAGATAAGGTACAGATGCCATCCTCCGCGTGGAGTCCGGGCAATAGGCAGAATTGTTGCCTCGGGGATGAGCTTTTTAATAGCCTCGTATCCTTCTGGGGTATCGCAATCAATAACCAGGATTCCAGATATCCGCCCAGTAACAATTCCTATGTTTGCACCAGGGTATGCAGTCCACCACATACGGAGGGTCTGCTCTGTGGCTCGTTCTTTTTGATAGGGCTTCCAGTCAATATATGGAGACTTTGCTTTCTTGCCGCCTTCGGAATGCCTTCGAATTGGGATAACGGAATATCCTCGCTTGCAATAATTTAAAGCGGCTCCCAAGAGATTAGGCTGCATGTTCGGTACCTCCTTTAAGCCGGGCAAAAAGGACTTTTTCAATGCACTCCTGGTTGTCCCGCTGTTTGCATTCTAAGCACAAGCAATATCGGATCAGTCTTGTTTTTCTTTCCTTCCCGCCCCAGACCTCCGGGTGCTCCGGCACAAAGATGCCGATAAACCCAGGTTTGCCCCCACAAAGCAGGCAGGTGTCATTAGGTTGTGGTCTTACACACTCACAAAGATTCGTCATAAGATTTGTCATTGTTAAACCGCCGTTGCGCCTCCTTCAAACCGCGCCGCTGCCTTGTTCGCTAACCATTTGTCAATTTCATCCTCGAACCAGCCGACCGAATTACCGCCAAGCTGAATACGTTTCGGAAACTTGCCCGCTTTTTCCATCCGCCAGATAGTGGGGTCTGAAAGAGGCACCCTTCCAAATACTTCGGGTTTTCTAATAACTTTTCGTGTCATATTTTCCTCCGATAAAAAATAAAAATGCCCTTCAAGATTGTTCTTGAAAGGCATTAAAACACGATGAAAAATATATGTCGAAACGGGTAAGTACTTTGTTGTAAATTATTTTAAGATTTTTTTATTTCCGTCACACAATCACGAAATACTGACTGGCTGCGTCTTTTCAGCTTTCCATCAGGGCATAGAATATAAATTTTTTCCTCTAAATTTTTGATATTTTTATAACCAATATAAACCTTGTATCTGCCAGATTTAAGGGCATTCTTACGGCAGTTATGCCTCTGTTTGAATGAATCCCATAGTTTTTGAACGCTATGGGACTCACGGCCTTTTAAAAAGATTTTAACGGCCTCAAGCAGACACTCCGGCCTTTTGGGATGCCTACCAGCTTCTGATTGAACGTCCAGCTGTCTAATATGCTTTTTCCCTTGCTCGTAATATGTTTCAGCAATCCAAAGTCTTAGTCTTTCTGCATCTTCAGGTGTTGCCGGTTTCATGATATTGGGCGCATGCATAAAAAAGTCGGCGGCCATTCTGAAGCCGTCCGGTATCTTTTCTCTTTTTGAATCTGATTTTTTAGGCACGGCGAACCTCATCCAGGCGAATGACCTTTGTTTCCGGTTCCTCAAGGCCAAGGATCTCTTTTAGCCGTTTCTCCCATAAGGCCAACGCCTGACGTTTCTCGATATCATATGAATGCCGGTTATAGATTCCAAGGACACCTTGCAGTTTATGGCCTAGTACCCTTTCCCCCACTATATCGCTAATGCCGATCTCTGCAAGGCGTGTCCTTAATGTCCTGCGGAGATCATGGGGCACAAAGGATTCTTTAATCCCCATTCCCTCATGGTGTCGCCTTACTGCTGCTGAAAATGCAAGACGTGTTACGGGTTTTTTGTCCTTAAATGATGACCGGAAAACATACTCGCTGTCACTCGAAAAGACTTTGCATTGTTCTATGACCTCGGCAAACATCGGGCAGATAGGAATCTTGTTGCCTTCACCAGTTTTCCGCGCCTCTCCGGGTATTGTCCAAAACTCCCCGTCAAGCTGATCCCATCGCATGGATGAAACTTCCCCCGGCCTCTGGCCGGTAAGCAGGATTGCTTTTAAGGCCAGCTTTGTCACTTTGTAGATGTCGATATCCCTATTGTCCAAGGCAAGGCCCTTCCACAACAGGTTAATTTCGTCATTATTGAGAACTCTTGACCGCGCCGTTTCTTTCGTCCGTCTCATCCCGGTAAGGGGTGAATGTTCAATCATGCCTCTCTCTGCTGCGAAATTAAACACTCGAATAAGTACCCCCTGAAGGCGATTCGTTCCGACCGGTGCGCGCTTTCTAACATCGTCAAGCACTACAACTGCATCCCTCCGGGTAATGGAAGTTACTTTTCTGTTTTTCCATAAGTCGAGTACATCCTTTTCGATAAGACGTTTTCTTGCCTTCCCTGTGGGTTGAAACTGTAATTCGATCTCCCAAAACTCATCCAGAAGGTCTTTGAAAGTAGGTGCTGCTTTCCGTTTCGCTTTTTCCTCTTGCAGTTTAACGCCCGGATCAATCCCGTTTTCAAGGTCCTTTATGGCTTCTAGGTGCCTTGTTCTGGCAATAGTCAAGGCTGTTCTCTGATCATCGCCCGGTTTTTCGCCCTCAGGCTTTTCAAAATAATGCCCTAGATTAATCCGTCGTGGCCTTCCCTCAAAGTAATATCGAAATACGAATGCCTTTTTTCCACTTGGCATTACTCGGAGGAAAAGGCCTTTTCCGTCTGACACCTCAAAGCGACTGCTTTTAGGCTTCAATTTTTTGATGGTTAAATCGGTAAGTGTCATATTTTGCTCCATTTACACCAAAAAATCGGGGACACATTGGGGTACATAAAACGATGCTATAAGGATGAAAAATAAGGCTTTTCATCGCTATTCAAAATAGGGTATTTTCTTTGTAATGTCAAGAGGTTTTGTATGATTTTGAAATGAATTGAAAAGGCATGAAAGCGGCACTGTTTCTCTTCGGGAGCAAGAAGCCGCTGGTTCAAATCCAGTCATCCCGACCAGCCAAGCACTTAGGCCATCGGGGTCAGGTGCTTTTTTTGTCTTGCAGGCACCCTGGCCGATTTTACTTCACAGATTCAAATCCTCTTAAACCATTGATGCAAGTAAACGCTAGATATTGATACTATCCTTTGTTTAGATTTGATAAATTTATTTGTAATACTTTTGAAAATATTGTAGTAAATGGGCACCATTTAACCATTAACAATTTAAAAAAGGAGAATATCATGCGTAAAGTATTGTTTTTAACAACCTTGTTTGCATTCATTTTAACATCATCAGCCTGGGCAGCCGACATCTCCGGAAAATGGACATTCACATGGTGGGGGGCAGGTGCGGAAGAATCATTCTCACTGGATATCAAGGCCGTCGGTGAGAACCTCACAATTACCGGCACCCACCCATCGTTTAAAGAGATAACCGGTACAGGAACCTTGAAAGGAGATGCCATTACCGCTACCCTTAAATCAGCTTCTATGGAAATTAATCTGACCGGAAAACTATCCGGCAACAAGATGACGGGGACAAGGAAGATAAGCAGCTCCGGCAGCGGCCGGGGTGATGCCGCTGGTGGCTCAGCCGGTGGCCAGGGCGGCGCTCAAGGCGGAGCTCCTGCCGGTGCACAGGGCGGTCAGCAGGGCGGCGCCCCTGCAGGCGCACAGGGCGGTCAGCAGGGTGGCGCTCCAAGTGATGCTCAAGGTGGTGCTCAAGGTGGTGCACAGGGTGGTCAGGGTCAGGCTGCCGGTGGCCAGGGTGGTGGTGCAGCACAGGGCAATGAAAACTGGACAGCAGTTAAGAACTAATACTTTATAAACAGGACGTTCAATTATCGGAAGGGGTATCAGGCATATCCCTTCCGATTCCTACCTACAGGGCCTTTCGTTCCCCCTAAATGATTAAAGGACAGGTGAAAGATTAGTGCAGGGCATCAATGCGAAGGAGTCTTATGACTCCCCGTTGATGCCCTGATTGGATAACAGTCGATTCAATCAGGTCGGTTTCCATTGGGAATGAACAGACCTCGTTGTGCAATCTGCAGCCCTGTTATTTGGCGCCGGTCGCAATGACACCTGTGTAGGTGACGGTCCCGTCTTTTGACTTTGTGGTCTTATCCGCCTTGATCTTGCCCTTTACCTTGGAATTCTTGGAGACCACCAGTTTGGAGAGATAGGAGGTGTCCCTGACCTTCCAGACCGAACCCTTATCAAGATAGACGATCACCCCGTTATTCACGGTCTTGCTGGCGGTTGTGGTCACGTCACCCAGGTTGTTTCGGTTTCCATACCTGACACCGTTCTTCACATAGTCCTTGTCCGTTATCTTCATGCTTTTGAGGATGATGTTGACGTTGTGCCTGGTCGTTCCTGAGGAGATGACACCATCGACCGTGCTGTTGTTAAAGCGCAGGACGAGGTTCTGTGCCGAGGTCCGTGCATTATAGAAGTCACCCTTGATGGCAGTGGCGTCCTTGCAGTCTGTGAAGGTTGCGACCGGTATCGCGTTGAACATATAAGAGGCATCTGCGCCCATGAACTGGGAGCTCTGGTAGTTGTATTCACTTGTCAGGTCATGTTTTTCATCCTTGACCGCCACCTTATCGTTGATGTCTATCTTCTGATCGATCACGGTCTTGCCGTCTTCACCAAGCAGATTTGATCCCATACCAGGGTCATCGTTGTCCATGAAGAGGAGCATCACGCCGTTCCCTGTGTTGTTGAGTTTGGAGTTGTTAACGTCCATCATGGTGGCGTTGGGGCCGAAGCCGCCGTCGGCGCCCTTGATGAGAAAGACTGCCTCCTTTGTGTTCATGGTGGAATTATCGACATTTATAACGCCGCCCTTGTTGCTGTGTGAGTATACGCCAAAGCGGTTGGAATTGACTTCCGATCCGTTTACGTAAGAGACGCTGGCATACTCATTGGCAAGAATGCCGCCGTAGGTGACGTTGCTGACCTTGGTCCTGTCAAAGATATTCAGGTTTGCACCTATGGAGTATGCCCCGTATCCATCGCCCCAGCCGCCATCCGCGATGCTGAGGATTGAGAGGTCGCTGTTCTTGATGGTGTGCCTGCCAGACCAGTAATAGAGCTTAAGCATGTCATCAGGGGTCCTGTCGCCGAACCCGCCTTTTTCGTCATAGGCCGAGACAATCCCTGATTTCTGAAGGGCATCTTTTGTGGGGGGATCGATATCATCCACTGAGACTATGGCCCAGCCGGCGGATTTGATCGTGACATTGTCATAGACATTGTCGAAGTATCCGACATACTGGACCGCGCGGACGTCTCCAAAAAGGCCGAGCATCCATACCGATGTAGGTTCGACCGTATTGTGGCCGTTGGCAATGATTGTCGAGTTCCTGATGGTGATATGAAACGGGTTGTTGATGTCGTCTGATCCGCCGAAGACGCCTGCCCTTGCAGTGCCTTTGGTGGTTATCTTGCTGT
>Ga0153915_10007491_pt1 | contig 10303 bp, 6 predicted proteins | sample Opewatmetagenome_2_FD_107003 | JGI IMG/M metagenome (GOLD analysis project Ga0153915, IMG submission 107003) | Freshwater wetland microbial communities from Ohio, USA - Open water 3 Core 3 Depth 3 metaG | ecosystem: Environmental > Aquatic > Freshwater > Wetlands | place: USA: Ohio, Lake Erie... | reverse complement strand
TCTATCCATACGCAGTAGTTGCATTTTTTCTTTCCTCCTTCGGAAACGACAAAGAAGTACTGAAAATGTTCGCTTTCTGGTTTTAGACCCTCCTTTATCTCCAGTTTTTTGTAAGACCAGATACTGGGCTTTGTCATGTTCTGTTTCCTCCTTTCTTGTTAAATCATTCCGGCGTCCCTTTTCTTCTCATAATGTTTTTCTTCTTTATTAAGATAATCATTACTTTCCCCAAAGACAAGATTTAAAGCCCCCAGAATAGCTGATATTCATTAAGGTTGAGATTGGACAGGAATCAATTCATTAAAACTTTTTTGGATCAATAGAAACTCTCCTTTTCTTCAATCCCTCGGACATTAATCCTGAAATTTTGATCAGCCTTTTTGATTTTTTTAGAGCTGCTCCACTTGCGCTTTGCGGGCTCATCTTGGATTGACACTCAAGACCAAATCAGCGTATAGTACGACAGTACAATATAAGACACTGGAGGAATAGAGAAGATTATGAATAATTTCGATGTAATAGTGATAGGGGCAGGTCCTGCCGGCTGCTATGCTGCTTTGACTGCTGCGACAAAAGGATGTAAGGTCGCCATCTTCGAAGAACATGGAGCAATAGGTTGGCCAAGACATGACCCTGGATGGCTAATGGAGTCCGATTTTGCAGAGTCCATCATAAGTGCCGTAGGTAAGGCAGTTAGATGGACTAAAGTAAAAGAATTTAAGGTGTTTAATTCAGACTCCGGTGACCTTATAGAGAAGAGCACCTTGGGAGGCTATCTTATGAGGAGAGATCTTCTCGAAAAAGAGATAGCAGCATTAGCTATAAAAGCCGGGGCTAGCCTTTATCTAAAAACGAGAGTTACGAATCTAATGAGAAAGGGAGAGAAGGTAGAAGGGATTGAAACAAGCTCCGCTATTATTCCAAGGGCGAAAGGGGAAATCTTTATCTGTGCAGATGGGATCAGATCTTCAGGCAGTGGATTCGCCGTGAGAGAGGGATTGTGTGAAGAAACAGAAGTAATGCCTGGGATAAGTTTCCTGCTTGCGAATGCAGACGTTTTAGAAGGAATCATTGAACTTTTTCTATCTTCTGATCCACTTTTAAATTATAAGTGCTTCTTCTCGCATCGTAAAGGCGAATGTTTTTTGGGCATTCCATCTGTTAGGGCATTTTATGAACTGAAAGAAAGAAAAGATAACGTTGTCTCTCGCAAGATCCAAAATGCCTACGCGTTAGAAGTTAGTGGATTTGCAAGATCGTCTGTAGGAAAATACGGAGAATATTTTGAGAAGATGGTTAGGGACAATATCCTATTCGTAGGGGATGCGTCAGGCGGTGCGGGAAATATTCATGGAATGATACAGGGACACTTTGCTGGGACAATCGCCGCATCTGCAATTAAGGATAATGACATCAACGAAGAAAGACTCTCCGAATACCAAGATTTAGTGCATCATATATTGGGAAGAGCTCCATTCTTCTATTTTTCCGCAAGAGAAGATTTTGGTTCTTTTAACAACTGGTTCCACGAATTTGAAGAATCAACCAAAGGAATAAAGGCTACAGAGCTTGCAAACTCTTGGTGAGGAGGCGACCCGAGATATCCCGTGGGACCAGAATTGGGGTCAGTCCAGGATTTCATGAATTTGTCTTACCGACCCGCCCAATCGTATTTCTCTTGACATACGTTAAGGATCTATCTTACATAATACTTCGTTTCATTGGAAAAATCATGAGGGAGCCTTTTTAAAAGAACTGAATTTATCTTAAGGAGAAAACTCATGTCTGATTCTGATAATAAGCCTTTGACCCGGCGAGGTCACGACAATCAGGTGCTTGGCCGTAGCGGTAAGCCGTTATTGGTAATCATAGAAGGAGGAAATATCGATACCATGATTGATGCCGGGCTGAGGGCCATTGGCGGATTGGAGCGCGTCATCGGTGATCACCGGGAAGTTCTTCTCAAACCCAACACCAACCAGCGAGATCCCTTTCCCTCTATTACCGCACCCGAGACCTTGCGCGTAGTGGCCTCCCATTGCCGAAAAGCAGGGGTGGAGCATATCATCGTCCATGAAGATCACAAGTTTGAGCTGGATCTCTACTATTCGCCAGAGGAGTTACCAGGCTTGGACATCCAGATCTCTGCTTCTTCGGATGTCAGCCATTATGTCCTGGTGGAATACGAGAAATGGCAAGGCGATATGGATCCCGATTTCGCCCTACAAAATATCGAACTTGGGCCACCGGAAAGTCGATTAAAGTCCGAATTCCAAAGAACCGAGGGTCCCTGTCTTCGGGTAGCGCGTCAACTGCAGGAAGCACCGGTCATCATCAACATGCCTGTTCTCAAACGACACTTTGTCGGTCAGATGACAAGCGCCCTCAAGAACCACTTCGGTTCCGTTTATGGTCCCCATCGATGGTTGGCCCATGCCTCTTTGCAGAAAGACCGTGACTATTATGACCGTAAGCTGGCAGAGTTCGCTTCTGCCATTCGCCCTGAACTCACGATCACTGACGTTCGATCTATACAGGCCGTCTCCGGGCCGTTCAGAAAAGAGGATACCAGAATCATTGAAGGGGTCAACCGGCTCATTGTCACTGGTGATATGATCGCCGCTGATGTCGCTGCTTTGGATTTGATCAAGAAATACGATGATACTTTCACCCAAGCCAATGAAGCCATCGTTCGCCGCCAATTTGCACATGCCGAGGCGCTGGGTATCGGATCAAGCGACCTCTCCAAATTCGAGATTATTAAGATGAAGGTGTAGCAGGTAACAATTGACCAATCTCTAATGGTGCGGAGATGGAGAATATATGTGATGGTGTCCCGCCCCCTTTCCTAACCCCTTTAGGTGAATCTTTTCCCGTGTTTCGGATTATCAACGAGAGAAGGGGAGTGCTGCCTATAGAGAAGCCGAGCGATTTCGGACCTTATGGGAGGAAAGGGCATTCAGAGTCTTTGACATTTTAACCACTTGACGAAACTGGCATCTCTACCTTTACCTCTTGACGAACGACCCTTATTTACTGTGTAATTGTGTCACATGATCCTCATCTATCCCCCTGTTTCCAAACCAAGCGAACCTCCAGCGGGTATAGCAAAACTCTGCGGTGCCCTGAATCACCACGGAATAAAATACAGCGTTCTGGACGCGAATTTAGAAGGTCTTCTCAGCCTTCTGAAAACTCCACCTGGGTCATTGGATACCTGGACCTGCCGGGCATTCCGCCATCTTTCCAGACATCTCACCTCGTTGAATCATTGGGCCGCTTACCAGGATGATGGCCGTTATCGTCGGGCAATAAAGGATCTGAACCGACTGCTTGAGGTAGCAGCACATTCCGACCGCGTACGCCTCGGTTTGGCGAATTACGAACATGCAGAACTCTCTCCGGCAAGGAGCCAAGATCTTGTCACAGCGGCAGAAAATCCTGAAGACAATCCTTTCTATCCCTATTTTAAAAAACGGCTCGCGGAGCTTTTAAAAAAAGACCAACCTTCCCTTGTTGGATTTTCGCTCAATTATCTAAGCCAAGCTCTGTGTACGTTCGCAATGATCGGATTTCTTAGACAGGAGTCCCCAGGGGTAAAATTGGTTTTGGGTGGAGGGCTCGTGACTTCATGGATGAGGAGGCCTCATTGGCAAAATCCCTTTAAGGGTTTGGTGGACCATCTTGTAGCTGGACCAGGAGAAGAACCTTTACTTTCACTCATCGACGTAAAGAGTTTAAACGGACCGGGTGAGAAGCGATCTAAAAATGATCATTACAGGCCGAATTATGATCCTCTACCCATAAGAGATTACTTTGCCCCTGGGCTGATTCTCCCCTACAGTTCTTCGAGTGGGTGTTACTGGAACAGGTGTTCATTTTGCCCAGAAAGGGCTGAGGGAAATCCTTATGTTGCTATTCCGAATCAGGAGGTGATCCGTGATCTTCATTGGTTGGTTGAAAGATATCAACCCGTTCTCATCCACTTCTTGGACAATGCGATCAGTCCGCCAGTGATGAAGGCAATTTCTGAACATCCTCCTGGTGTGCCATGGTATGGCTTTGCCAGGATTACCCGCCATCTTAGAGAGCGGGATTTCTGCTTGGCCCTGAAGCGATCGGGATGTGTGATGTTAAAACTTGGTCTGGAATCAGGAGACCAGAGCGTGCTCGACAATTTACAAAAGGGGATCCATCTTGAGGAGGCTTCATCAGCTTTAAGGAACCTGAAAGAGGCAGGGATTGCCACATATGTCTATCTTCTTTTTGGAACTCCCCCAGAATCCCTGATAGAGGCACGAAGGACCCTTGAGTTTGCTGTGAAGCATCATGATTGCATTGGTTTCTTGAATCTCGCCTTATTCAATATGCCTATCTACGGATCGAAAACCCGACAGATGGAAACAAAAAATTTTTATGAAGGCGACCTTTCCCTTTATACAAGTTTCGATCATCCGAAAGGGTGGAGCCGGCAACTCATCAGGCAGTTCTTGGACAAAGAATTCAAGAGACATCCTGCCATTACGCCGATTTTGAGAAGAGACCCTCCTGTATTTACCTCTAACCACGCCCCCTTCTTCGACAAAGGGGACATAGGTTCTAAAACAACTTAAAAGAAGTTTTGACACCCTCTCAGGGTCGTTGTTGAAAATTTACACTTTAAGAAATTGGTAACATACAATAGCAGATATTTTTTGAAGAATTCAGGCAGAAGCCTACCTTTTTTTATTTTAAGAATAAAAAATTGTTTTGAAATAAAAGGCTTTATGTAAGATAATGACTCGGGGTTTCAATCATGCCTAATAATCCAAAGATGAAGGATGCATTTGTCGCCATTCATGGTCATTTCTATCAGCCTCCCAGGGAGAACCCCTGGCTCGAAATCATTGAGACCGAAGAAAGCGCTCATCCCTTTCATGACTGGAATGAACGGATCGCTTTTGAGTGCTACCGGCCCAATGCTTACGCTCGGATTGTCGATGCAAGAGGGAAGATTTTGGATATCATCAATAATTACTCCTCCATCAGTTTCAATTTTGGTCCCACCCTCCTTCCCTGGCTGGAGAAGAATCTTCCTTCCGTCTATCAGAAGATCCTTGAAGCAGACCGGGAAGGTTTGAGAAGGCTTGGCCATGGGAATGCCATCGCGCAGGTCTATGATCATCTCATCATGCCTTTGGCCAACGACAGAGATAAAGAGACAGAGGTTCTCTGGGGGATCACCGACTTTGAGAAACGGTTTCATCGGAAACCGGAGGCCATGTGGCTCCCTGAGACCGCTGTCGATTATCCAACCCTTCGAATATTAGTCAAATACGGCATGCGCTATCTCATTTTGAGTCCATTTCAAGCTCTGAGGATGAGACCCTTTGGAAGCAAGAAATGGACAGATGTCTCTCAGGGACAGATTGATACGACCCAACCCTACCGGTGTTTTATTAGAGATCCGGCCGGGAAAAAACCCTTAGACCAATTCATCGACATCTTTTTTTACAATGGGATCATCTCAAAGGAGATCGCCTTTGGGGATCTCTTGAAAGATGGCAACGGCTTCTCTAACCGATTTACTCAGTTCTACCAGGATTCGAAGGGAAGACCTCAGTTAATTCACATCGCCACAGATGGAGAGACCTACGGGCACCACATGAAATTCGGTGATATGGCCTTGGCGTATGCGTTGGGAAAAGGTTTCCCCTCAAGAGGATTGGAGGTCACAAATGATGGGGCTTTTCTGAAACGTTTTCCTCCTGTTTATGAAGTAGAGATGGATGAAGGGCCCAAGGGAGAAGGAACTTCCTGGAGTTGTGCCCACGGCGTGGGGAGATGGAAAGAGGATTGTGGGTGCAGCACAGGAGGAAAACCCGGATGGAACCAAAAATGGAGAAAACCCTTGCGGGAGGCGCTTGATCTCTTGAGGGACGAACTCAGCCTGGTCTTTGAGAGAGAGGGAGAAAAGATATTTCAGGATGGTTGGGAAGGAAGAAACGGGTATGTCGAAATCATCCTTGATCGCTCTCCCGAAAGAATCAAAAGCTTTTTTGAGCGATACGGGCTGAAGGACCTCAAAGAAAAAGAAAGGATTAAGGGTCTCAAACTTTTAGAGATGCAGAGGCATGCCTTACAAATGTATACGAGTTGCGGCTGGTTCTTTGCGGATTTAGCAGGGCTGGAGACAATCATCATCCTTCAGCATGCGGCAAGGGCTATCCAGTTGGCAGAGGAGTTAACGGGACAGGAGATTGAAGAAAAATTTATTCAACATTTATCTGAAGCTAAAAGCAATCTTCCAGAAATGGGAAATGGCGATCAAATTTACCAGCGTCTGGTGAAACCGAGACGGGTAACCCTGGATAAAGTGGTGAACCACTTTGCCATCTCTTCTCTCTTCGATGGCGGGGATGGGGAGAAAAAAATCTTCTCCTATCGGGTGGAGAGGATTCATTATGAAAAGCTCGGGAGAGAAGAGGATTTTTTGGTCATGGGGCAGGTGAGGGTCACCTCTCATATCATCCCGGAGCCAAAAGAGTTTTTCTTTGGATTGATTCCCTCGAAGAAAGAGGTTTTTCGGACCTGGGTCTCAGAAGTCAAGGAAACTCTTTCTTTTGAAAAATTAAGAGAACATGGGGTTGAACTTTTGGGGAGAGGTGAAGAGGAGATGGCCCAGTTTCTAACTTCTTCCCTCGGGAATGGCAACTTTACCATTCGAGATACATTTAAAGAAAAAAGAAAGGCCATTCTTCAAAAGCTCATCCAGAAAGAATTTGATGACCACTGTCAGATTTATGCAGACCTTTTTGACAGGACGAGGCAGGCTGTTGAGGCGTTATCTCGAGAGGGGCTGGAGATTCCCTATGAAATTCGTGTGGCCGCGGAAGTGACTCTCAGCAATCGTTTATTCCAAGAGATCAATGAGTTGAAAAAAGATTTTAAGAAGACGAAAGAAGGAGGGGAGATTGATCGGATTATAGAAGAGGCGAAAGAGCATGGTTATCATCTGAGAAGGGAGAGGTCTCTTTTAGTTTTGAATGAAATATTAATGGAGAAGATGAACCTTCTTCAAGAAAGCAAGGGTGCCGACCTTTCGCGGCAGTCAGAACGGATTGAGGAAGTGATAAGACTCCTTGACTTGGCGAAGAAGTGGGGTTTCGAAATCTCCATGGAAGGGGCTCAGGATTTAATGGGTCAGATATCGGACGAATGTGTTGAGGGTCTTGAGAAGTGTTGGTGGGCAGAGGGCGTTGAAAGGTCATTTCCCCATAATTTGATTACCCTTGCGGAGAAGTTGGGATTCAATGTGGAGAGATTTTCAAAGATGAAGACAGGGGTTAAATCGCCTACATAAAAAAGAATTCAGAAAGATTAACAACCTTACAGAAATGCAACCCATAAAAAACAGCTTGGCAAGGCCATTCGAAATACAGGAATTCCCACCGTAAAATACAGGATTCACCTTATTTACTTCTTAAATTCTTTCTTATTAGCATTAAGCAGATAGATTATTCTGTCTTCTTCAAATTCCGTCGTTGAGATCGTATTCAGAATATGGAACTAAAGATTTAGATTGCGTCTATTTAGGACGGAGCTGCAACTTCTGTTAGGATGCCGACGATTCATACTTCTATGAATGCAATGGGGCGGCAGCATCTATTTACCTTGAGTCATGAAATGCTTGATACGAAACTGGTTCTTTTCACACCATTCGAACAGAGAAGGGGGGCAAAAAAATGGAGATTAAAATGATTGGTGTTGTTGGAGCAGGCCAGATGGGCAGTGGTATTGCTGAGGTGGTGATCACCTCTGGGTTTAATGTTCTGGTGAGGGATATTAACCAGGATGCAATAGACAGAGGTAGAACAAGGATTGCAAGCGATCTGGAGAAAAAGGTCCAAAAAGGGAAGATGGCATCTGAAGAGAAGGAAGTTATACTCAGACGCCTCTCCACCACAACCCATTTGGAGGATTTTAAAAATTGTGACTTCGTCATCGAGGCGGCGATTGAGAACATTTCTTTGAAAGGAGAAATTTTTAAAACCCTCGATACCATCACCAAAAAGGAAGTCATTCTCGCCAGCAATACATCGTCCATTTCTATCACCCGGATTGCCTCCTATACGAAGAGGCCGGATCGTGTAATTGGGATGCATTTTTTCAACCCTGCACCTGTGATGAAATTGATCGAGATCATCCGAGGTCTCGCTACAGCAGATGAGACATTTCGTGTCACGAAAGAGCTGAGCTTGAAGTTAGGAAAGACCCCTTTGGAGGCCAATGACTTTCCAGGTTTTGTGTCGAGTCGGTTGATCTTCAGTTATATGAATGAGGCTATCTATGCCCTTTATGAGGGAGTGGGAAAAGTTGAAGATATTGATGCTATCATGAAGATGGGCGCCAATCATCCCATGGGGCCTCTGGAATTAGCTGATTTTGTTGGGTTAGATACGGTTCTTTATGTGATGAATGTACTTCAGGAAGGATTTGGGGATAAATATCGGCCCTGTCCGCTTCTCATCAAATATGTCAATGCAGGATATTTGGGTGTGAAGACGGGCAGAGGATTCTACCCATATGGAGGGAAAGGATGATAGGGTTCGATTTAACGCAAGAGCAGAAGACTCTTCAGGAAAGGGCAAGACGATTCTCTAAAGAGGTGATCCTGCCCGTGGCAGCCGAACATGATCGAGATGGGACCTTTCCTCTCGATGTAATGGAAAAGGCTCATCAGGAGGGCTTTTTGACCCCTTTGGTTCCAAAGAAGTATGGTGGAGGTGGATCGGGAGTTTTGGACACTTGCATCATTTCCGAAGAACTGGCAGCAGGCTGCATGGGGATCTATGTATCTATTTTTGTCAGCACTTTGGCGCTCTATCCCATCATCAAGTTTGGGACGGAGGAGCAGAAAGAGCGGTTTCTCAAACCTTTTTGTTCAAAGTTTACCCTCGCCTCATATTGTTTGAGTGAGGTGGGAGTGGGTTCAGATCCTGCTTCCATGAAGACAACCGCCATTCTGGACAGTAATCACTATGTCCTCAATGGAACCAAAATGTGGATCACCAATGGAGGGTATGCTGATTTCTATCTGGTTTTTGCAACCACCGATCCGAAGAAGAGACATAAGGGAATTATCAGCCTTATCGTCCCCTCCAATTTAGAAGGGGTCAGTCATGGGGAGCCGATTGATAAGATGGGTCAAAGGGCATCGAATACAACTCCTGTAATATTTAAGGATGTCAGGGTGCCCAAAGAAAACCTTTTGGCAGGAGAAGGAGAGGGTTTCAAGAAGGCGATGACCGCCCTCGATATCACAAGGCCGATGATTGCCGTGGGGTCGGTAGGGATCGCACGAACGGCTCTGGAGTTGGCCACCCAATATGCTAAAAAAAGAATTCAATTTGGGGTTCCCATTGCTCAACATCAAGCTGTGCAATTCATGTTAGCAGATATGGCAAAAGATATTGAGGCTGCAAGGCTCCTGGTCTGGAAAGCGGCCTGGGTTGCGGACCAGGGAGTTCGGAATTCGAAAGAAGCAGCCATAGCCAAGGCCTTTGCTGCGGATATGGCGATGAAGGTGACAACCGATGCTGTTCAAATCTATGGCGGGATGGGGTACACGAAATGGCACCCGGTTGAGAAATTGATGAGGGACGCCAAGGTTATCCAAATCTACGAAGGGACAGCTCAGATCATGAGGCTCGTTATTGCCCGGCAGTTAATTAAGGAAACGGAAAGCACCCTTTTCTGAGAAAAGAGACCTGAGCCCATAAATTGTTTAAAATGTTTCCTTTTGAGGGAGCCTTTTATTTACAGAGGAATGAGGCAATCGACGATACTCTAAATTGTAAGGTAATTCTTCTCCCACTTACTTTCAGGTTTTTGAACTATCCCCCCTTCTTTTCTTATCCTTTTTATTCTTCTAAAAATGGAACTTTCTTGAAGATAACCTGAACTTAGAGAGAGTTGACAATGAAAGGCACCATGTCGAGAACTCGGATTCTTGGAGAGTGAACTTGGGGAAGTGTATTTGTAATCAGTATTTCTTCAACAGGTAATCGTAAGAGACGATCCCTGGCGTTTCCAGAAAAGATTCCATGGGTTGCAGCAAGACGGATGCTTTGAGCACCCTTCTGAAAAACTAACTTTATGGCTTCGGAAAGGGTTCCGCCTGTATCAATCATGTCATCTACAATGACGACATCCTTCCCTCGAACATCTCCGTGGAGGCGCTTGGCAATGGCTACATTTGGACTGGGGCGTACTTTTTCAATTATAGCTATTTCAGGATGGGGTTTCATTATTTTTGAAAGCT
>Ga0153915_10007489_pt1 | contig 10304 bp, 9 predicted proteins | sample Opewatmetagenome_2_FD_107003 | JGI IMG/M metagenome (GOLD analysis project Ga0153915, IMG submission 107003) | Freshwater wetland microbial communities from Ohio, USA - Open water 3 Core 3 Depth 3 metaG | ecosystem: Environmental > Aquatic > Freshwater > Wetlands | place: USA: Ohio, Lake Erie... | reverse complement strand
GTGGCGTTCTTCCACAATGCGCGCGCGCCATTCCCGACTTTCTGGACGCCGTTGCCCATGCGTGCGCCGTTGCTGACCGCTTGGGCGGGCGGACCCAAAGCGGCGCGGCTGGCCGGCTCGGGGAAACGGCGGCTGATCGCCCAGGCGCTCACGAGCGTGCGGTCCGTTTTTTCCGGGATGCCGGATCCGGCTTCGGCGTTCGTGCAGGACTGGGCGAAGGACCCGTTCGCGCGCGGCGGCTACAGCTATGTGCGGGTCGGCGGCGAAAGAGCGCGCGCGGAGCTCGCCGCCCCGCTCGAGGGCACGCTCTACTTCGCCGGCGAGGCGAGCGAAGCCGAAGAGCCGGGGACCGTGGCGGCTGCCCTGCAGAGCGGGCAGCGCGCCGCGCGCGAGATCATGAATTCGGGGTCAGGGTCGCAATTCCGAAGGCGCAGCTAATGGAATTGCGACCCTGACCCCGAATTCGCGCGAACTCAGTCGACCTTGATGTTGCCCTCGCGCACGACGCGGCCCCAGCGCTCCGCTTCCTTGACCATCAGCTCGCCGAAGGGCTTCGGCGCGAGGCTGTCGGGCACGGCGCCCATGCCGAGGATGCGCTCGCGGTACGCGGGCTCCTGCACGATCGCCGAGACCTCCCGGTAGAGCCGGTCGACGATGGGCGCCGGCGTGCCCTTCGGCGCGATGAGGCCGAACCAGGTGGAGAAGACGAAGTCCGGGTAGCCGCTCTCGGCGAGCGTCGGCACGTCGGGAAGCTTCGCATCGCGCGTCTTCCCGGTGGTGGCCAGCGCGCGCAGCTTCCCGGCCTTGACGTGCGACATGAGCGGCGGGACGCCCGTGATCGCCACGTCGACCGATCCGCCCGTCACGTCGGTGATGAGGCTGCCGAGCTGGCGGTAGGGCACGTGCACGAGGGACACGCCGAGCCGCTGCTTGATCATCTCGCCGATGAGGTGCAGGTTCGTCCCCACGCCGGGAGAAGCGTAGGTGAGCTCGCCCGGATGCGCTTTCGCGTAGGCGACGAGCCCCGCGAAGTCCTTCACCGGGAGCTTCTCGGTGACCGTGATCATGTTGTTGAGCCACGCGACCACCGAGATCGGCGCCACGTCGCGCGCCGGGTCGATCGAGACCTTGTAGAGGTGCTGCAGGATCGACTGCGAATCCATCGAGCCGAGGAACAGCGTATAGCCGTCCGCGGGCGCGCTGACGAAGTTCTCCAGGCCGATCTTGCCGCCCGCGCCCTGGAAGTTCTCCACGATGATCGGCTGGCCGAGGCGCGGCGAGAGCCGCTCGGCGATGAGCCGGGCGAAGACGTCGGGCGCGAACCCGGTCCCGTAGGGAACGATGATCTTGACCGTCTTGGATGCATACGACTGCGCGAGCGCGCCCGACATCACAAGAAGTGACGCGGCCACGAGGGCCAGGAACCTGATCGCTTTCAATTGATTTCTCCTCCTCCGTTTGTTGTTCAGGCCTGCGCGGTGACCAGGCCCATTCCCGTGATCCATTCCGGAACGATCCGGTAGTACTCGAGCTGCGGCGTGAATGCGCCCAGCGCCCGCATCGCCGCGAACGCAGCGACCCAGGTGCGAACTTCGTGGCTGCCGAATCCCGCGCGGCGGTCGAGCGCCTCGTCGGTGAGCCCGTCGCAGGCCTCCGGGCCCCCGTCGATGAGCTTCGCCAGGAAGTCGCGGTCCCATCGCTCGTCGGGGGCGAGGCAGGGGCCCTCGCCGCGCACGAGGCGATGAGCGCACTCGACCACGCGCGCCTCCCGGCGCCGGAGCTCGGCGGCGTCGGGGACGTTGCGCTCCACCAGCCGCTTGCGGACCTCCGGGGCCGCGCTGTCGAAGCGCGGGGTGGGCGGGTCATGCGAGAGCCCGCCCGAGCCCAGGATCAGCACGCGCTTGCCGAGGCTTCCCAGAAAGCGTCCGACGCTCGCGCCGAGCTGCCGCACGCGCCGGAACGAGGGCCGCGGGGGCGCCGCGCAATTGACGAAGATCGGCAGCACCGGGTAGGCGTCGGCCGCCCCGGTGAGCTGGTGAAGCGGGATCGCGATGCCGTGGTCCGCCCGCATCTGCCAGGAAAGCGCGACGTCGATGTCGTCGCCGCGAACCGCGCGCACGCAGGCGAGCGCGATCTCGGAGGGGACCTTGAGCGCGAGCTTCGGCAGGGACCAGTCCTGCGTGGTTTCCGCGGCGGCGCCGATGCAGAACGACGGCATCAGGTCGAAGAAGAAGCCGTTGAAGTGGTCCGGGCCGAAGACCACGACGAGCTCGGGATCGAAGGACGCGACGCGCGCCTTCACCTCGTCGACCCGGCGCAGGAAATCCTGGCTGCCTGCCGCGCTTGCGGGCATGTCGACCCGCATCAGGGGACTGTGCGAGGCGCACACGAGCATGGCGGTCATAGGTTCACACCTTCAGCGTATCGAGCGTCGAGGCGGGAAAGAGCTCCTCGACGCGCAGCAGGCGCTGCGAGAGGCCGTGCTCGTAGGAGTAGCGCAGCATCGCGTCGAGCGTGCGGCGGTTCGCGGCGACGCCGTACGGCCAGAAATCCTTGCCCATGATTTCCTCGGTGCGCCGGGCTTCCTGCCCGATCCACGGCAGGCCGACCTTGAGCGCCGTGAATTCATGGAATTCCGCGTCGGCGAGCCGCTTCGCCTCGGCGAACGCCTTGGACAGGCTCGACGCGAGCCACGGATGGCGCTCGTGCACGTCGCGCCGCACGCCGAGCGCGTGCATGATCGGGAAGATACCGGTCTTGCGGAAGTACTCGGCCTCGGCGGCTGCGTAGTCTTCGAAGAGCCGCGCCACCGCGACCCCGGGGGCGCGATAGCACGAGGGGGCGCGCGCGCTGATGATCGCGTCGAGCTCGCCCTGCGCGAGCAGCGGGGAGAGCGCCGTGCCCTCGGGGATCAGGGAAAGCGGAAAGCCTTCCGGCAGGCGGATCGGGAAGCGCTCGCGCCGCCCCGGCGTCTCGAGGCCGCCCTGCCGCCAGAGGATTTCCGCGGGCTGCACGCCGTATTGGTCCTGCAGCATGCCGCGCGCCCAGAGCACCGCCGACATCTGGTACTCGGGCACGCCGACTCGCTTGCCGCGCAGGTCCTGCGGCCGGGTGATGCCGCGATCGGTGCGCACGTAAATGGCCGAGTGGCGGAAGATGCGCGACAGGAATATCGGCAGCGCGACGTATGGATGGCCCGGCCCGTTCGCGAGCGCCACGAGGTAGGGCGACAGGCCGATCTCCGCGATCTCGAACTCGCCGTGCGGGATCGCGCGGTGGAAGCATTCTTCCGGCGCGAGCGAGAGATAGTTGACCTCGCAGCCTTCCACCGGGACCCGCCCGTCCATCACGGCGCGCACCCGGTCGTAGTCCCAGGTGGCGATCGTGACCGGCAGGAGTGTCATTCGGGCTGGATGCCGACCTTGTGCACCAGCGCGGCGAAGCGCGCCACGTCCTCCTTCACCGTCTTCGCCATTTCTTCCGGGGTGCTGCCGTATGCGTCGAGGCCGTTCGCCGCGAGCTTGGGCGCGACATCCGGCGCGTGCACGGCGCGCTTCACCTCGGCGGAAAGGCGGTTGACGATCGCCGCCGGCGTGCCGGCCGGCGCGGCGATGCCGAAGTACGTCGGCACGAAGGTGTCCTCGCCGCCGCCCACTTCCTTCATCGTCGGCACCTCGGGCAGCAGCGCCGAGCGCTCGGGTGAGCCGACCGCAAGCGCGCGCAGCCGGCCCTGCTTGATGTGGCCGAGGATCGAGGGCGGGGTCAGGAGCGCCGCGGCGACTTCGCCGGTGACTGCCGCCTGCACGGCCGGCCCGCCGCCCTTGTAGGGCACGTGCACGAGCTTGACGCCCACGCGCGCCGCGAGCGCCTCCATGTTGAGCTGCGGCATGCTGCCGATGCCGAAGCTCGCGTAGTTGATGCTGCCCGGCTTCGCCTTGGCGAGCGCGACGAACTCCTGGAAAGTCTTCGCCGGAAGCTTGGCATTCACGGCGAGCACGTAGGCACCCGTGCAGGCGATGCTCACGTACGAGAAGTCCTTGAGCGGGTCGTAGGGCAGCGCCTTGTACAGGCTGGGATTGACGCCCAGCGCGCCCCGGTCCGTGAGGAGGAGCGTATAGCCGTCGGGCGCCGACTTCGCCACCGCTTCGCTACCCACCAGGCCGTTCGCGCCCGGCCGGTTCTCGACCACCACCGTCTGCCCGAGCGCATCGGTGAGCTTCTGCGCGACCATGCGCGCGGTCAGGTCGGCGCCGCCGCCCGGCGGGAACGAGACCACCATCTTCACGGCGCGGTTCGGGTAATCGCTGCCCTGGGCAAAGGCGGCGGACGCCGCGAGCGCGGCGACGGCGACGATCATTCGCTGCATGGGGGGTCTCCTCTCTCCGGTACGCGCGGATTATTGGCGATCGGCGGCGCCCCAACAAACAACGCCGGCGAATGCCCGTCATTTCGCGGCGTAATATCTCGGCCATGAGCGTCAACCTGAACGCGATCGACCTCAACCTGCTGGTCGTCTTCAACGCGGTCTACCGCACGCGCAGCACCACGCGCGCCGGCGAGGAGCTGAACGTCACCCAGTCGGCGGTGAGCAACGCGCTGCGCCGGATGCGCGACCTGCTCGGCGAGCCGCTCTTCCAGCGCACCGCGCGCGGCGTGGTGCCCACCGAGGCGGCGCTGCGCATCGCCGGGCCGGTGCAGGAATCGCTCGCCCGCCTGCAGGACGCGCTCGCGGCGCCGCGGCGCTTCGAGGCGCGGCGCGCGCGCCGCACCTTCCGCTTCTACGTGAGCGACGCCGGCCAGCTCGTCGCGCTGCCGCGGCTGCTCGCCGAGCTGCGCGTGCGGGCGCCGCTCGTAAAGGTCGAGACCCTCGCCACCAGCCCGCGCGAGGCGCGGGCGCTGATGCAGGAGGGGGAGGTCGACCTCGCGTTCGGCCACTTCGACGGCTTCGACGAGGGCTTTTTCCGCGAGCCGCTCTTCGACGAGCGCTACGTCTGCCTGGTGCGCGCCGATCATCCGGCGATCCGGGCGCGCATCACGCTGGCGCAGTTCTTCGACAGCGCGCACGCCGTGTACCGCCCGACGGCGGGCAGCCATGGCTTCTTCGAGGCGCGGGTCGATCAGCTGTTCGCCGCCCACGGCCGCACGCGCAACGTCGCGCTGCGCCTGAGCCACGGCCTGGGCATCGCCGAGATCGTGCGGCGCACCGACCTTCTCGCCTGCGTGCCGAGCCGCCTCGCCGCGGAGCTCGAGCGCGGCGGCGGCCTGCGCGTGCTGCCCGCGCCGTTCCGCTCGCCGAGCTTCGCCATCGCGCTCTACTGGCCGGCGCACCGCGAGCGCGACAGCGCGCACGCCTGGCTGCGGCGGCTGTTTCGCTCGCTATTCGCGGAGAAGAAATGAATTCGGGGTCAGGGCCGCAATTCCTTCCCCGCAATGGCAAAGGAATTGTGGCCCTGACCCCGAATTCAGGCGGCGGCGCGCTCGGCGCGCTTGCGCTCGTGCTCCTTGAGGTGACGCTTGCGCAGGCGGATGGACTGCGGGGTGATCTCGACCAGCTCGTCGTCGGCGATGAACTCGACCGCGTACTCGAGCGTGAGGCCGATGGGCGGCGTGAGGTCGATCGCCTCGTCCTTGCCCGAGGCGCGGATGTTGGTGAGCTGCTTGGTCTTGATCGGGTTCACCACGAGGTCGTTGTCGCGGCTGTGCACGCCGATGATCATGCCTTCGTACACCGGGTCGCCCGGCTTGACGAACATGCGGCCGCGCTCCTGCAGCTTCCATAGCGCGTAGGCGACCGCCGCGCCGTCGTCCTGCGAGACGAGCACCCCGTTGCGGCGCTCTTCCATCTCGCCCTTGGCCGGCGCGTAGTCGTCGAACACGTGGCTCATGATCCCGGTGCCGCGCGTCTGGGTCATGAAGGTGCCCTGGAAGCCGATCAGCCCGCGCGCCGGGATGCGATAGTCGAGGCGCACGCGCCCCTTGCCGTCGGGCAGCATGTCGAGCAGCTCGCCGCGCCGGCGGCCGAGCTCTTCCATCACCGCCCCCTGGTTCGTGTCCTCGACGTCCACCGTGAGCACTTCATAGGGCTCGCAGCGCACGCCGCCGATTTCCTTGTAGATCACGCGCGGCCGCGATACGGCGATTTCGTAGCCCTCGCGCCGCATGTTCTCGAGGAGGATGGTGAGGTGCAGCTCGCCGCGGCCCGAGACGATGAACGTATCGGTGTCCTCGGGGTACTCGACGCGCAGCGCGACGTTCGACTTCGTCTCGCGCTCGAGGCGCTCGCGGATCTGGCGGCTGGTCACGAACTTGCCCTCGCGCCCGGCGAGCGGCGAGGCGTTGACCAGGAAGTTCATGGTGAGCGTCGGCTCGTCCACCTTGAGCAGCGGCAGGGCCTCGGGGTGCTCGAGGTCGCACAGGGTCGCGCCGATGAAGACGTCGTCGATGCCGTTGACGAGCACGATGTCGCCCGCCTCGGCTTCCGCGACCTGCACGCGCTCCAGGCCCTCGAACATCAGGACCTGGTTCACCTTGGCCTTGACCGGGGCGGAGTCGCCGTGCAGCACCAGCACTTCCTGCGCCGGGCGGAGGCGTCCCCGGCGGATGCGGCCGATGCCGATCTTGCCGACGTAGCTCGAGTAGTCGAGCGAGCAGATCTGCAGCTGCAGCGGGCCGTCCGGGTCCTCGTCGCGCACCGGGATGTGCTGGAGGATCGCCTCGAAGAGGGGAGCCATGTCTTTCCCCTCGTCCTCGAGCCGGTTCTTCGCGTAGCCGAGGAGGGCCGACGCATAGATCACCGGGAAGTCGAGCTGCTCCTCGGTGGCGCCGAGCTTGTCGAAGAGGTCGAAGGTCTGGTTCACCACCCAGTCGGGCCGCGCTCCCGGCCGGTCGACCTTGTTGACCACGACGATCGGCTTCAGGCCCTGGGCGAGCGCCTTGCGCGTGACGAAGCGGGTCTGCGGCATGGGGCCTTCGACCGCATCGACCAGCAGCAGCACCCCGTCGACCATGGAGAGCACCCGCTCCACCTCGCCGCCGAAGTCGGCGTGCCCGGGGGTGTCCACGATGTTGATATGGGTGCCGCGGTAGCGCACCGCGCAGTTCTTCGCCAGGATGGTGATGCCGCGCTCGCGCTCCAGGTCGTTGGAATCCATGACCCGCTCCTGGATATGCTCGTGCGCGGCGAAGGTGCCCGACTGCTGGAGCAGCTTGTCGACGAGCGTCGTCTTGCCGTGGTCGACGTGGGCGATGATCGCGAGGTTCCGCCGGTTTTCCCGGAGTGCGGGCATGAATCTGATTCCAAAACCAAAATGGGCCGCGCATTGTACGCGAATGCACCCTCCGGGTGTTGGCTTCCAGAGCGTCCGCCGCGGTAAACTTCGCGCTCCCCGAAGTTTCGGTCCTAACTACGCGTCTCCCAACCACGGCATTCATTTCCATGGACAAGGCACTTCTTTCCAAGACCGCGGCCGCGATGGTCGCCCGAGGCAAGGGCATCCTCGCCGCCGACGAGTCGAGCGGCACCTGCGAAAAGCGCTTCCAGTCGGTCAACGTCGAGTGCACCGAGGAGAACCGGCGTGCCTACCGGCAGCTGCTCTTCGGCACGCCGGGGGCCGAGCAGTTTCTCTCCGGCGTGATCCTGTTCGACGAGACCGCGCGCCAGAAGGCGAACGACGGCAGCCTCTTTCCCGACTACCTCGCGAAGAAGGGCGTCCTTCCCGGCATCAAGGTCGACAAGGGCGTGGTCGACATTCCGCTGCACAAGGGCGAGAAGGTCACCGAGGGCCTCGATGGCCTGGCGAAGCGCCTCGAGGAGTACTTCAGGATGGGCTGCCGCTTCGCCAAGTGGCGGGCCGTCATCACCATCGGTCGCGACATCCCGAGCCACGCCTGCATTTACGCCAATGCGCACGTGCTCGCGCGCTACGCCGCGGCGTGCCAGGCCGCCTCGATCGTGCCGATGATCGAGCCGGAAGTCCTGCTCGATGGCGAGCACACGATCGAGCGCTGCGAGGAGGTGACCGAAGCCACCCTGCGCGCCACCTATGCCGCGATCGCCGCCTACGACGTGTTCCCGGAATACCTGATCCTGAAAACCAGCATGGTGGTCTCCGGGAAAGACAGCGCCCGCCAGGCGGGCGTCGACGAGGTGGCGGAGCGGACCGTGCGGGTTCTCAAGCGCACCGTGCCGGCGGCGCAGCCCGGGATCGTCTTCCTCTCCGGCGGGCAGTCGGACGAGTCGGCGACCGCGCACCTCAACGCCATGGCGGCGATGAAGGGACTCCCCTGGCCGCTCACCTTCTCGTACTCGCGCGCGCTGCAGAACCCGGCGCTCAAGGCCTGGAAGGGCCAGGCGGGGAACGTGGCCGCGGCGCAGAAGGCCTTCCACCACCGCGCGCAGATGAACGCGCTCGCCTGCCAGGGCAAGTGGCGCGCCGAGCTCGAAAGGCAGGCCGCCTGATGGTCCTCTTCGAATCGAAAATAGATTCGTTGCGGCGCATCGGCAAGGGCAAGGTGCGCGACATCTACGCGGTGGGCGACGACAAGATGCTCATCGTCACGAGCGACCGGCTCTCCGCGTTCGACGTCGTGCTCTCGGACCCGATTCCCGACAAGGGGCGGGTGCTGAACGAGATGGCGAACTTCTGGTTCCAGCGCCTGGGCCACGTGATCCCGAACCAGCTGACGGGGATTGACCCCGAGTCGGTGGTTTCTGCATCTGAAAAAGAACAAGTTCGGGGACGGTCCGTGGTGGTGAGAAAACTCAAGCCCCTGCCCATCGAGGCGGTGGTGCGCGGCTACCTCATCGGCTCGGGCTGGAAGGACTACCAGAAGACGGGCAAGGTCTGCGGCATCGAGCTGCCCAAGGGCCTGCAGCAGGCGCAGAAGCTGCCCCAGCCCATCTTCACGCCGGCGACCAAGGCCGAGACCGGGCACGACGAGAACATCTCGTTCGACGAGGTGGTCAAGCTCATCGGCCGGCCGCTCGCGGAGAAGGTGCGCGATGTCAGCATCCGCCTCTACAAGGAGGCGAGCGAGTACGCGGCGACCAAGGGCATCATCATCGCCGACACGAAGTTCGAATTCGGGCTGGATGCCAAAGGCAACCTCGTCCTGATCGACGAAGTCCTCACCGCCGATTCCTCGCGCTTCTGGCCGGCCGACTCGTACCGGGTCGGCATCAGCCCGCCGTCCTTCGACAAGCAGTACGTGCGCGACTACCTGGAAACCCTCGACTGGGACAAGGCGCCGCCGGCGCCGAAGCTGCCGGCCGAAGTGATCCGCAAGACTTCCGAAAAATATCGCGAGGCGCTCGAGCGCCTGACGGGGAAAAAGCTCAATGGCTAAAGAAGGAAATGCGGCGCTGGTGGGAATCGTCATGGGGTCGTCTTCCGACTGGGAGACGATGAAGGCCGCGGCGAAGATGCTGCAGGAGTTCGGCATCCCGTTCGAAGCGAAGGCGATGTCGGCGCACCGCACGCCGCACGCGGTCGCCGAGTGGGCCTCGGCGGCCGATCGCGGCGGCATGAAGGTGATCATCGCCGCCGCGGGTGGCGCCGCGCACCTCGCCGGCGTGGTGGCGGCGCACACCACGCTGCCCGTGCTCGGCGTGCCGATGCCTTCCAAGCACCTTCAAGGCCTCGATTCGCTGCTCTCCACCGTGCAGATGCCCAAGGGAATCCCGGTCGCCACCTTCGCCATCGGCGAGGCGGGAGCGGCTAATGCCGCGCTCTTCGCCGTCGCGATCCTCGCGCTCTCGCACGAGAAGCACGCGAAGAAGCTCGCCGAGTTCCGCCACAAGCAGACCGAAGCGGTCCTCAAGGCCGAGCCGCTGAAGCTGTGAATCCGGAGGTCCCGGAGGCGTGAGCGCCGACATCCGTCGCGCCGCGGAGATCCTCCGGCGCGGCGGCCTCGTCGCCTTTCCCACCGAGACCGTCTACGGCCTCGGCGCCGACGCCTCGAATCCGGTCGCCGTGAAGCGCCTCTACGAGGTGAAGCGCCGTCCGGCCGAGCACCCGGTCATCGTGCATTTTGCCTCGGCGGACGAGGCCTTCCGCTGGGCGCGGGAGGTGCCCGACGGAGCGAAGGCGCTCGCGCAGCGCTTCTGGCCCGGCCCGCTCACGCTGATGCTCCAGCGCTCGGCGCTCGCCCAGGGCTTCGTCACCGGCGGCCAGGACAACGTCGGCCTGCGCGTGCCTTCGCATCCCGTGGCGCACGAATTGCTTTCCCTCTTCGGAAAGGGCGTCGCAGCGCCCTCGGCGAATCGTTTCGGCCACGTCTCGCCCACGACGGCAGCGCACGTGCGC
>Ga0153915_10007488_pt1 | contig 10304 bp, 7 predicted proteins | sample Opewatmetagenome_2_FD_107003 | JGI IMG/M metagenome (GOLD analysis project Ga0153915, IMG submission 107003) | Freshwater wetland microbial communities from Ohio, USA - Open water 3 Core 3 Depth 3 metaG | ecosystem: Environmental > Aquatic > Freshwater > Wetlands | place: USA: Ohio, Lake Erie... | reverse complement strand
GGCGGATTCGTTTGACCGGGCTGTTGGCATCCGCTATCATGAATTCGCGGGGTGGAGCAGCCTGGTAGCTCGTCGGGCTCATAACCCGGAGGTCGTCGGTTCAAATCCGACCCCCGCAACCAACCGAGCGCGTACACCTAAAGGGTGCCGCGCTCGATCCGTTTCCGCGCCAGTCCCAAGCAAATTCCATTCCCCGACTGCAACATAGTAGCTTTCGGTCTCGGTGTTTTGCGGTAACAGCCGGATTTCCGTGACGTGCTTCATAAGCTCCGCCCGGGCTTGGGTGACGTCGCTGTTAAGCAATGCGTTGAGTCTAGCCAAACGCCCCGTTACGAAGGCTGTAATGTCTGCCGGCTGGTTGCTCTGCGATGGAAGATTAAGCACTTCCAGCCGCCGGTCGATTTCCCTCAGTTGCCGTTCTTTTTCCCCGATGGCTCGAATTAAGGAATCGGAGTGCCCGGCGCTGGCAACAGCGGCGACTAACCGATTCAGCTCGTCCTCAACGTTTCGTTTTTCCTCACGTGTGCGTTCCAACTCACTTGGAAAGTTTTCACTGGCTTTCTGAAGCTGGCTGCAAAACTCACTTACGGCATACTCTATGGCCTCGGGTTGCAGAACAGCAGCTTGTAATTTGCCTAACACCCTCTCTTCCACCCAGTCCTTCCTGACTTGGAGGCCATTGGTACACGTCCCGCGATAGAAGTGCTGCGAACAGCCGTACCTCCGATGCCCTCGCCTGCTACGGCCAGAAGTGATTACTAGGTTTCCCCCGCAAGTGGCACATTTCAGGAGCCCGCTGAGAAGATATCGACTCGAAGCAGTTCGGTTTAGCAACCCATCGCGCTCTTGCCCACCGTAAACCTTCTTCGTCCAGGCAAGGCGATTCTGAACCTGTTCCCATAGTTCATCTGGCACAATCCTCAACTCTGGTCGTTCAATCACCTTCCATTCAGTACGAGGCCGCGGTCTGCGGATTCTCTTATTGGTGCCGGGCGACTTCATAAATCGTGAGCGGTTCCAGATGAGACGTCCTACATACTGTTCTCTCCTAAGCATCGCGTGGATTGCCGTCGGACACCAACTCACGTTTTTCTTTTTCGCTCTCTGGCGCGGGGGTGGAACCTGTTCGGAATTGAGTGTCCGCGCAATCTTCTTTAGTGAACATGAATTCGCCGCCATTTCAAATATCCGACGCACAACCGCCGATTCGCTCTCATCGACCTCGATACGGACACCGCCTTCCGCCCGGACGCTTCTGTACCCATAGCAGTTCCCGCCCGTATGAAGGCCGCGAAGGACGAGCCCTTCCAAAGCACGATGGGTTTTCTTGCCAAGCTCCTTGATGTAGAGCGTGTCTACCAATCCATGTACGGCAAAAAGCACCTCGGCCTGTTCATCTTCACTATCGATGCCCTGGGAAACCGCTATGATCCGCACTCCGACAAAACTGAGCTCTTCTCGGATGCGCGATGCGTCTCCCATATTCCTAGACAGGCGGCTCGTATCGTCCACTAAGATCACATCAAAAGCGCGGGGTTCCGATTTCGATGCAGCGAGCAACCGCTGTAGTCCATTTCGGTCCGAACCGGCACCCGATACTGCCTCGTCTGTATAGAGACAATCGTCTAACAGCTTCCAACCCTTAGCGTCGGCGAAATCTCTGCATTTGCGGATTTGGTCGTCGATAGAAACCGGAGTTTGCTTGTCTGTAGAGAATCTGGCGTAAGCGGCGCAACGGAGCATTAAGAACCTTCCTCTGATGTCGGATTCACCCTGCGCGGAGACTCTAATCCAACATCTGACTGCGATGCAAACTCGTTCCGGATCTGCCTCTCAGAAATGTATTCCTTCACGAGGACTGGCACGATAACATTATCGAACCATGCTTTGAGCACAGGGCTGATTTGCTCGGGTCCCTTCACGTGTCTACCCGTTCTTGATTAGTTTCTCTAGTTGTTTTCGGAAGGGCTCGCCGAACGCGTGATACGGGGATGCCCAAGAGATTTGCTATGACCCGGAGTGACTTGCCCTGCGAACGGAGACCACTGACTGCTTCCAGGTCGACTTTGGCACGAGGCCGCCCGATATGTTTTCCCATTGCCTTGGCATGGGCTAGACCAGCGCGAACCCTTTCCGCGATCAGGTCCCTCTCAAATTGGGCGACCGCACCGACGATATGAAACAAGAGCTGCCCGGCTGGGGTGGTGGTATCGACTCCCTCGGTGTAGCTGACGAAATCAATCCCGAGGGCGCTGAACTCATCCAGGCTTTCAATGAGATGTTTCAGTGACCGCGCGAACCGGTCAAATTTCCACACCAGGACAACGTCAAACCGGCGTTTGCGGGCATCCTTCATTAGGATATCGAGTTGAGGACGGTTCCGCTGGGTCCCGCTGACGCCAACGTCGACATATTCCTGGTACGGAGAGAAGCGCTGGCTAGCGTATCGACGGAGGTCTTCGAGCTGCACTTCGCAGTTCTGGTCCAAGGTGCTGACCCGGGCATAAAGGGCTACTGTCTTGCGGGTCTCAGTCATGGTCCAACTCCCGCATGTTGCGCTTCAGAATATCGATGGCTACCTGAGAGTTGTAGAAGGTCCTCGCCCCGCATTTCCCGCAGGCGGTAAAGGGGTGATCCGAGCGGGTCAGGACGACGCTGACTTCGGCCCGGCAAACGCTGCAATCGATCATGCCGATGGTCTGGAGTGAAGGCTTGGGATCTGGCGATTTGGGCTTCTGCTCGACAGCGGTTTCCTCTTTTCTTTTGGTCTTCTTCGAAGGTGCAAAGGTGGAGTCAAATATGTCCCCGTAGGAATCCTTGTCCTCTTTTGGTGACTTGGCCATACTGGTCTTCCCCTTTGATTGATAAGATTTGATTGATAAAAGTGGCTCTACCTATAGGCAGAATGCCAAGCCGGGGTCCCAAAGGGACGGAGCTATGTCATGCAGAATGAGTTCGAACCAGTCGCCAATCGAAATGAGGGCGGTTTTGTCCAATACGTTTGTCAGGTTTGCGGCGGGTATCAGACCCTGATTGGCGCGTCCACCAAGTTCCTGCCGTTCATCGACCATCTGATACGTGACCTGGCCGTGCTGGAACACGCCAAACTCAAGAAGCCACGTCTTGTAGGGGATCAGATTTGGTATCAACTTCCTGAAACCAACGAAATGATCTGTGGACTGCCGCGCTACGACCCCAATTCGGCAGAATGGAAGAGGCTATTGGAAAGCGGGCAGAAGATCCTGCCTCAGGCTAGGTTTTTCTTATTGGATATCGCCGACTGGCTTGAAAAAGCGCTCTCTTCGCTAGAAGGCTTGGATTGCATTGGAAAGAGTGACGTATTGACGGCTGAGGAGGTTGTTAAGCTCGTTCAAACGCTAACGCCGGAATTCCAGGAGCAGCGAGACTACTTATTGAACCATGAGGAGAAGTTGAAAGATACGGGCATGGATCCCAAATGGTTGACGGGGGCAGGTCGGCAGGCCGGGTTTATCGCGCGGTCCATGGCCGGCGCTCGGTGGGACCTCTCACCCTCCAGCTCCCGGGAAATGATTCGTCGCATTGAACAGAACCCGCGCGGGCCATCCCTGCGGAAGCTCAAGATCCGAGATGAGCGCCGCTGGTGGGAGCCTGAGGAAGAGGAATGAGGCATTGTGCCAAAATCCCGCCACGGGGTTTCGATTCGGCCTAGATACCTAGCTGGCACGCGTCCCTCGGTGCCGAAGATAATCCAGCCGTGCTCGCCCTCTTTCTGTCAGCCGGTAAGCCAAGCTGCCCCGACCAATCGACCTCCGTTCAAGTAGTCCTTGGCCGGCTAGGCGAAGCAGGTAGGAATAGAAGGAGCGTCGATTGGGGGAAGGTCGGAGATTCATACGGACTTGATCGGGGGATAGAAACCCGCTGGAACGGTTAAAGATTGCTAGAACTGCTTCTTTTGTCATAACAAATGCGGATTAAGGTTCGATGAAATGAATCTCCCGAAATCGGTCATCTGCTAGTGTATGATAACTTGAGAAACACCATTTTTTTCTTTATTCTTTTGAACATTTCAAATTGCGAGGAGATTTGCTTTCTTTCGGTACCATTTCGCAGTGTTGAAATTGGCTGTTTATTCGTCAAATTTCAGCAACACAATCCCGAACTGGAAATCACAAACCAACTTGCCCGTGGCGGGGGATCAGTCAAAAGGGAATGGTTTTGTCTCAGCTTCCGGTAACTTCCGGGTTGCCGACAATTCATACTCTATCCGTTCAAACCACCTCAGAATGCTTGTATTTATTGGAGATTTGCAGCATTTATCGGCAGTTGCCTTACAGGTGAGTGACAGCTTTGCCGTTCACCCCGGATTCACTTCGTTCCGGCGGGCACGCGGCGCTTCAATTCCTCAAACCAGTTCTGCACGATGTTGATCTGCGTTGTGGCCTGCGTTTGATCGTTGGCCTTCAGCATCAAAAAACGCTGGCCATCCGGCGATACATCGTAACTAGGGAGTGTTGCTGAAAGTGACAGGTACGGCCCCTCAAAAAGCATGTAAGGTTTGCCTGGCGAAAAGCTCGGCTGGGTAGTGATGTCCACCGCCATCATCTTGTCGCCGCTGCGATAGAACAACTCCCTCCCGTTGGGGTTCCACACCGGCTCCGTGCCGCCCTCCGTCGAGATTTGATATTTGCCACCTGGACCCGGATACGGCTGCACGTAAATTTCAAAGCGGCCCGACTCATTCGACACATACGCCAGCCAACGCCCATCGGCCGAAAACTGCGGACTGCTTTCGTAAAATGACGTTCGGAGGAAGGGCTGCGCTTTCCGGTCGCTCAGGCGCATTACCCAGATGTCCTGGTTCGTTGCCAGGTCAAGTTCGATATAGGCAAGCGCTTGCCCGTCTGGACTCCAGGAAACAGGATTCTGCTGATTCTCGCTTGTTGCCAGCCGCTCCGCCTTACCACTGCCATCTGCCGGTTGCCAAAACAGGATCGCGGGACCGCCCGAGTTGAACGCCAATCGCTTGCCGTCTCGTGTCCAGGCTAGAGTATTTCCTCCGCCTGCTTCAAACGTCAGCCGAGTCAACGTGTCTCTGGCAAGGTCGTAAATCCAGGTATGCCCTCCAAGTTCGTCGAGCACCAGAGCTACGCGCTTGCCGTCCGGGGAGACCCGCGGACTCCGATAACTGTGTGGAGGAGCTGGCAACGGCTGCTCTGCCCCTTTACGGTCAACCCACACCAGAGTGTTCTGGCCTGCCTGGATGCCGCCAGTCAGATAAACAAGCGAACCGCTTTCCGAAATAGCGTACTGGGCCATGCCGTTGCCGGTAGATTGCAGCACCCCTTCGACCACCGGTACCGGTGCGCCAGTGACTGCCAGCCGCTGGAGATCGAATTGGACCGCCATGAGGGTTCCGCTTTGGATATAGAGCAGATGCCCTGTGGGAGAATAATAGGGGCGCGTGCCCGAAATCAGATTGCGTCGTTCGCCCGTGTCCAGACGATAGAGTGCAAGCTGGGACGCAAACAAAGCAGCCGAGGTGCTTGCAGTGAACAGCACAGCTTTCCCGGTTGGCAAGAACGCCGGCCAGCGGTTGCTATTCTCTCCTTTAGCCAACGTACTCAGCTGCTTCGGCGTGCCTCCTGCCGCTGAGACCTGCCACAGCGCCCCAGCCGTCAAGTTTTGAAAAACGATATTGTCGTTGGTGCTCCAGGTTGCGCTGCTTGCGACCAAACCTCCGACAGCGCAGAGAGCGACTGCCGCGCCGCCATTGATGGAGATTTTCTTCAGCCTCCCTTCGGCGAAAAAGCCAATCCACTGGCCATCGGGCGAAAAGAAAGGCGCGACGGCCCCCGCTGTGCCAAGAATTGGTTTGGCCTCGAAGCTATCCATGGCGCGCAGGTAAAGCTGCTGAGCGCCGCCTCGGCTTGCCACATACACCATATGGCTTCCATCCGGCGAAAGGGCTACGGCGGGTAGATCGGTGCGCGCGAGGCGGTCACCCGCAGGCAAAGAAAATACCGAGCGGATGACGGACGCAGGCGGCGACGGCTTCAGACTCCAGGTGGCTAAGCTCGCGATAAGCGCACCGAGCAACAAGGTGCCGGTGGCGAGGAGCAGCGATTTTCGGCTCAGCACACTCTTCGTCGGAGCAACAGTCCCTATGCTTGCCGGTGTTGTCAGCGCCTCCTCAATCTCGATTCGCACGTCAGCCGCATCCTGCAAGCGCTGACGCTTGTCTTTCCTCAGGCAGAGACGCAGTAAAGTTCTGATGGGGACGGGCGTCGCTTCCGGCAGTCTGCTCCAATCCGGTTCGGACTTCACGACTGCAGCCAGAATTTCTGTTACGTCCTCGCCGCTGAATGCCTGCTTGCCAGTCAGCAATTCATACAGCACCGCGCCGAAGGCCCAGATGTCGGTTCGCTTGTCCACCAACTTGCCACGGGCCTGTTCAGGCGACATGTAAGCCGCAGTACCGAGAATCACTCCCTGGATCGTCGCGGCACGGCTGACCGTCGGCGAATTGTCGATGTCTTCCGTTGATGTGTCGCCTGCGAAAGCTTTCGCCAAACCGAAATCCAACACTTTGACTTTTCCCTCGGGCGTCAACTTCACATTCGCAGGTTTCAGATCGCGGTGGATGATTCCTTTTTCGTGCGCCGCTTCGAGTGCTTCGGCAATCTGCTTGGCAATCGTGAGAGCTTCTTCCACTGGAACCGCTCCGTCGCGCAGGACTCGCTGGTGTAACGTGTCCCCAGGAACCAGTTCCATGACGAGATAATGCGTGCCGTCGGAATGTTCGAGCCCGTAAATCGTGGCGATATTGGGATGATTCAGCGCAGCCAGCATCCTCGCTTCGCGCTGAAATCGGGAGAGCCTCTCGGGATCATATGCGAAGGCTTCCGGCAGAACCTTGATGGCTACGGCGCGCCTCAGATTGCTGTCGTGCGCCTGATAGACTTCGCCCATCCCGCCCGCGCCGATTGCGCCGGTGATCTCATACGGGCCGAGCCTTGTGCCAACGTTCAGCAACAGATCCCTCGCTGCGCTCGGGATTTCGGCTGGCGGCTCGGACGCCGCCAAAGCGCCTCAACTTCCCCCATTCCGCCTGCGCCAATGGCGGAGAGGATTTGATAGGTGCCGAGTTTGGTGCCTGCCAATAGTGGCATGGGAGGAGTCGGCTGAGTCTACTCGATTAAGGACGGGATAAGTAATGAAATACGGGCCACCCGGAAGTAATGCCACCTTCGGGATGATCCGAGTTCTTGGCGTGTCGAAACCATGTGGTTTTGGAAATAAGGAAAGCTGCACAATTGTCCGTGAAGAATGTGTGGGTTGAGACCGCTCCCGGAAGAGGGGTTCTGGCACAACGTGCTTCGGTGAGTTTGAGACTCATACAAGGCTTCATTCCCCTAACCTAGCTGGCCGTTTTCCTTTCCTGCATCAGTTGATATCTCCCGTCGACCCAATGGAAGATTTGGAAGATCGAATTCGACATTGGATCCGTCTTGTAATCACGCTGTTTGACAGTAACTTCGTCCATCCCGTCGTGATCTACGTCTTCAATTTCGATGCTAGGGGCATCGCTGAAAAACTCACCAACACAGACGTATGATTGCCCGTCCCATCGAAATATATGCATTCTCTCGCCGTGGGCACCAGCAGGCGAAGACGCTATGATTTCCAATACCCCGTCCGAGTTCAGATCTCTCGCCTCAAGGAAGTAGAGGCTGTGCTGTGGAAAATCTTCAAGGAGCACAACTTTTCTGAGGTCGGAGCCAGAGGGGTCCAGTACGAGCAACTGACCTCGCCGATTCTTCTCGAAATCAGGCAGAGTGACGATTACTTTCTCTTGGGTGCCGTCGCCATCAAAGTCAGCCATTATGTAGCGGTCCATAACTGTCTCCACAGTTCGAACCGGTATCTCGGAGCGGATCGATTGCCTTAGAAAAGAGAGTAGAAAATTCACAAAACATATGACTTCACAGGCTCGTTCCGGCCCGTATTCCACAAAGCGGTGCCCACTCGAATCTCGCAACCATAGAAACAGTCCTCTGACTGTCTGATGAACTCCTTCCTGCTCACCTCGTACTGTCGCCAGTCTGAGTTTGCCCTTGTCTGGGGACAAGAGGGCATCCATTAATTTGACGCCAAAGAGATGTTCCTGCTCCCCAATGACTCCTGAGGCCCTTGTTTCGAAGACCTTCAGAGCCGAGAACACGGCATTCTCATAATCTCCCGCATCAAACGCCTTTCGGCACCGTTTTGTGAGTTCTTGATCCAACCATGGTGGCATTTGCATTTTGTACCTCACGAATACTGCTTAGGATTATAGGCCACGACTCAGAGCCATGATGGCGATGAATCTATTCAGTGGGCAGAAGCAAGATGGAAGGTACACACAGTTCGTTCTGAAGGGAAGGTGGCCCACTGGTTCAAAAGGCTGTTTATGGAATCACTCTTAAGCGACTCGCACTGCATTGTAAAATGTGGGGGCCTTCTTCTTGCCAAAACCTCATCGTTTCGACACGCAGAGTTAGTTGTCCGGTTACCGCGTCAATCAGGACTTAACGTCCGATTTCCATAAGCCTTGTGAGGCTGCTCATTGGATGGTACGTTCGACCGCATGAAAGCTGGCCCGGACGATGAATTGATAGCTTCCATTGCCCTAGATGTGATGAAGTGCCTTGTCCGTTCTAACTTCTTTGAGAAACTCGATGACCTTCTCTGCCCGAAGGATGGTTCCCCTCACCGCGAAGGCTGCCGTGGAGATTTCAAGCTCGCCGAGTCCGTGCTGCTGGCATTAGAATTCAAGCGAACTGACCTAGACGACATCTATGGGGTACTCCGTTCTAAGGGCGGATGCTGTGACTGCGAAATTCTCTACAACGTGGCAGAGTCCAGCCGCTTGAAGGCAAAGTACTGGCGTCGCGTTGCTGACGGGCTGGATAATCCGATCAGGCATTTGGATGAATAGCCGAATTACGGGACGCGTTCGTTCCAATGTCCGGTAAATGCGTTAATCAGGCGTTGATCGATGCGACTGTGGCCGCAAGAACAAGGCGAGCTGGTCACCGGCTCACTTGCTTTTTGAACAAACTGAGATTAAAAATATGTCACCAATGAGAACTGTACTATGCGTACCTCTCTCACTCCTCCTGCTGGCCTCCTTCCAATTCGTGCCGGCGCAAACGCAAAACGTTGTCTCTGCATCTCCAGCGAAAGCGGATTACTCGCAGGAGGCTTACGTCATCGTGCAGATGACAACCAAATTCACCTTCGAGACGGACGGCACTTCAACTAGGGAGCAATCCACACGTGTTCAGATCCAAAATGACGCGGGGGTAAAGCAGTGGGGCCTCCTGGTGTTCCCGTTCCAGGCTGACACGGAGACGGTGGATCTTGAATACGTGAGAGTCCGAAAGCCCGATGGTGCGATGGTAACCACTTCGCCCGATGACAGCCGGGATCTCGATTCGGAAATCACACGGGCCGCTCCTCTCTACAGTGATCTGCGAGAGAAACATATCGCAGTAAAAGGGTTGAGTTCGGGCGATATCCTCGAATACGCCGCACATTGGCGTTCAACCAAACCGCAAACGCCGGGACAGTTCTGGATGGCCTATAGCTTCGCTCACGATGGCATCGTATTGAACGAGACCGTCCAAGTCAGCGTGCCGTCTGATCGTGCCGTCAAGGTTCGGGGGCCTAGCTCCCTGCAAAGCACGTCTTCGGAAGCCGGCCGCCGCACTTACACGTGGTCCAGCTCGAATTTGAAAGTGAAGACCAAAGCTATGACTGGAAGAGCGGCTGTCGAGGCTGCGCTGGGCCGCAATCCAACGCCTGATGTGCAAATCAGCAGTTTCCAGAGCTGGGACGAAGTCGGAACTTGGTATTGGGATCTCCAGAAGGATCGAGTTGAGCCATCGCCGGAAATCCGAGCCAGGGCCGCCGGACTCACGAAAGGCGCCGTGGACGATCTTGCCAAAATCAGCGCTATTTATAGTTTTGTCAGCACGAAGTATCGTTACATCGGCATTGACTTCGGAATTGGACGATACCGACCTCACGCTGCAGCGGATGTTCTGGCGAATAATTTCGGCGACTGCAAGGACAAGCAAACGCTGCTTGCTTCCCTATTGGCGGCTGCAGGTGTCACGGTCTACCCCGCGCTGATCAGCACAAGTCACAGCCTCGACCCGGACATGCCGTCACCGGGCCAATTTGACCACGTCATCGGATACGTTCCGCAGGGACGGAATGGCCTTTGGCTCGATACGACGCCGGAAGTGACGTCGCAGGGCTACCTCTTGCCCAATCTG
>Ga0153915_10007487_pt1 | contig 10305 bp, 10 predicted proteins | sample Opewatmetagenome_2_FD_107003 | JGI IMG/M metagenome (GOLD analysis project Ga0153915, IMG submission 107003) | Freshwater wetland microbial communities from Ohio, USA - Open water 3 Core 3 Depth 3 metaG | ecosystem: Environmental > Aquatic > Freshwater > Wetlands | place: USA: Ohio, Lake Erie... | reverse complement strand
ATTTCACGGAAAGATATAGATAATCCGGTGTTTCCATCAATAGGTTCTTCACTTTCATTGAATGGTGAACTTTCCGGCGGCCCCTTGCTCCCCGGTGACGTTGACTATTATAAGCTTGATTTTTCGGCGGAATGGTATAAAAGACTTTTTAATTCAAACCGGATAGTCATTTATACACTTGCAGACCTCGGATTTCTGCACGAGCTTGTTCAGGGTACTCCGGTGTTGCCTTTCGAATATTATTACATGGGCGGAAACGGTTTGGTTATCGCAACAACTCCGCTGAGGGGTTATGATGATCAGACAGTGGGACCCAGGAATTCTGTAGGCAATGTAATAGGCGGCAGAGTGATGTCGCGGTATACTGCCGAATTAAGATTTGCAGTTACACTTGAACCAATTCCTCTTTATCTTCTTGTTTTTGCTGAAGCCGGGAATGTTTGGAAAGATATAAATACCACCGATCCTTTTGACCTTCGTAGATCTGCCGGGATAGGAGCCCGGATTTTAATAAATCCTCTCGGCTTGATCGGATTTGATCTTGGCTATGGATTTGACCGAATCCTGGTTGAAAATAAAGAACCTGCCTGGTTGTTCCATTTTCAGTTCGGTAAAGGATTTTAAAACGAAACAAATAATTTTATTGTAAATTGTAATCCTGTAATTTTTAGATTTTCAAAATTGGGATAATTTTTATTAAAAAATCTGAGGTAACATTCGTGAAAAAATATCTTTTATTTCTTTCTGTACTTCTCCTTAGCGTCGGCTGTCTGCAGGCACAAACTTCTATAAAGATTGGTTATGTAGATTCACAGGTAATCCTGACTCAGTGGTCGGAGGCAATAAAAGCTCAGGGCGACCTGGATGCTATTACAAATAAATGGTCGGCACAACTTGATAGTATGACCAAGGCTTATCAGCAGGCAGCAGATGATTACCAGAAACAGGTTAATAATATGCCCGAAGATAAAAAACTTTCCGCCCAGCAGAAACTTGTCCAGATGGAACAGGATATCATTGATTTCAGGAAGGATAAATTTGCACAGGGATCAGGAGAAATCTATAAGAAAAATGATGAAATCTTTGCCCCTATAAAAAGTAAAATCTACGATGCCATTGGTAAGGTAGCTAAAGAAGAAGGTATGAATTTTATTTTCGATAAAAGCGGGGATATTATTCTTCTTTATGCCGATTCAGCCTTCGATGTCACTTATAAAGTGCTTGATAAGTTAAAAAGAGGAAGTTAAGTTTTAATCTGAATTCCGGGATATAGTTCTTATTAAGAGAAGAACCGTATTCCTGTGTCCACTTCAATAAAAATTAGTTCGGAGTTTTTTATGAAACGCTTTGGGATAATTCTCTCAGCTTTTATTCTAACAGTGCTCTCTTCTTTATCTTATGCTCAGTTAAAGATCGGGTATGTTGATTCAAATACAATCATGGATAAGCTTCCCGATGCCCAGGACGCAAGACAGAAGCTTGATGCTCTCGTAAAACAATGGCAGGATGAACTCAATAAGAAAGAAGCAGACTGGAAGACTAAATATGATGATTATGAAAAACGGAAACTTATAATGACTGATCAGACCCGTTCAGAAACAGAAACAGAACTGATGAATATGGAAAAGGATATTTCCGATTACAGGGAAAAGAAATTCGGAACAAACGGTGAATTGTTTCAGAAACAGGATGAGTTAATGAAACCTGTCCAGAATAAAATATTTACTGCTATTCAGGATATAGCTAAGGACGAGGATCTCGATTTTGTATTCGACCGTAGCGGTGATGTTATGCTCCTCTATGCCAAGGAGGAATATGATATCACAAATAAGGTGCTCGATAAATTAAAACTGGAGTAATGAAAGTAACTCTTAAGGATATCGCTTTTTTTATTGGCGGACGGATTACCGGGAATGAAGAACTTAATATAAATAGTCTTGCAAAAATCGAAGAAGCCGAACCGGGTGATCTTACATTCCTCTACCTGCCGCAGTATGAAAAATATTTCCCCTCTACCCGCGCTTCTGCTATAATAGTAAAACCTGAGTTCAATAAATCGAGAGACGATATATCCTATGTAGAAGTCGCCGATCCTAATAAAGCATTTTTTAAACTTATCAGAAATTTTTTCCCCCCTGCATATCCTCTCGAAGGAATAGATAAAACTGCTTTTGTACATCCCAAAGTACTCCTTGGTGAAAATGTTGCACTTGGCAGGAATATAGTTATCTCGGAAGGATGTAAACTGGGTGATAATGTTAAAGTGTTTCATAATACCGTGCTGCTGCAGGATGTTGAAATAGGGGATGACTGCCTTATATTTCAGAATGTGAGCATCAGGGAGAAATGTAAAATCGGTAATAGAGTTATAATTCATCCCGGAACAGTAATCGGTTCTGACGGCTTTGGCTTTGAACCGGATAATGACGGCACATTCCATAAAATACCCCAGATTGGGAATGTTATTATAGAGGATGATGTTGAGTTAGGTTCGAATGTTTCTATTGACCGTGCTTCTCTTGGATCAACTATAATAAAAAAGGGTGTGAAAGTAGATAACCTGGTTCAGATAGCACATAATGTTGTCATCGGTGAAAATACTATTATTTCTGCGCAGGCAGGAATTTCCGGCAGCACAAAAGTCGGGAAGAACTGCTTCATCCTTGGTCAGGTGGGCTTAACTGGACATATTGAAATTGCGGATAATGTAATTCTGATTGCCCAATCCGGTGTATCGAAGAGTATTAAAAAAGCCGGAACATATTTCGGTTCTCCTGCTAAAGAAATTAAAACTGCTTATAAACTTGAGTCACATATAAGGAATCTTCAGGAATATGCGGATAGGATTTCCGAATTGGAGAAAGAAGTAAAAAGACTTAAAGAATTAAACGATAGAAAAAAACCGGAATGATCTCCGGTATCCTGACGAGCGATAGATTTTTAATAACTGATAACTTCCCCTTAGTAATTTATTTCGAACTAAGGTCCGGTTTTTAAAGCCGTCATGAGAATAAAACATCATTGTAACCATATCTTTTTGTATTTCAGAACTCATCTTGCTATTTTATGAACCGATTTTTTTAATAAAATTCCGGGAAATCAGATGTTAGAACAACAAAGAACTATTGCGAAAGAAGTTACGATAACAGGTATTGGTCTGCATACAGGTACTGAATGCACAATGACTTTTAAACCTGCACCCGAAAATTACGGGATTAAGTTTGTAAGAGCCGATTTAAATGATAATCCCGAAATCCCCGCAAATTCAGATTACGTTATTGATGTCTCAAGGGGAACTACCCTCGGAATCGGTGAAGCAAAAGTGCATACGGTTGAGCACGTTCTTGCTGCTGTATACGGACTGCAGATAGATAATCTTATAATTGGACTGGACGGAATTGAACCGCCTGTTGGTGATGGAAGTTCTGTCCCTTATGTAAATCAATTGCTCAGTGCAGGTTTTATACAGCAGGAGGCACCTAAAGATTATCTCATTATCGATGAAACTGTTATGTATCATAATGATGAGAAACAGATTGATATTGTTGCCCTTCCTCTCGATGGTTATCGCATTACTGTAATGGTTGATTACCAGAATCCGGCACTCGGAAGTCAGCATACCGGCTTATTCGACCTCGAGAAAGAATTTGTTACGGAATTTGCACCCTCCAGAACTTTTTGCTTCTTAAGTGAGGTTGAAGAGCTTGCGAATTTGGGATTGATTAAGGGGGGTGATATTGATAATGCAGTCGTTATTGTTGACAGAGATCTTGATGAAAACGGCCTCGAAAAATTACGTAAGAAGGTCGGAGTAAAAGAGAAGATTTTTATTGGGACAAATGGTATTCTCAATAATAAAGAACTTCGATTTAAAAATGAACCTGTCCGGCATAAGCTGCTCGATCTTATCGGTGATCTTGCATTGATCGGGGCTCCGATAAAAGCCCAGATACTTGCAGCCAGACCGGGTCATAAATCAAATGTTGAATTTGCAAAACAGGTAAGGAAACTTTATCAGCAGAAAAAACTCGTTAAAAAATATCAGCTCGTTAAGAAGGAGGGTGTAGTATTTGATGCAAATGCTATCCAGAGAATACTTCCTCACAGATATCCTTTCCTTCTTGTAGATAAAATAATTGAACTTCAGATTGACAAAAAAGTAATCGGAGTAAAATCGATTACTGTTAATGAACCGTTTTTTCAGGGACACTTTCCGGGACAACCCATTATGCCCGGGGTTCTTATTATTGAGGCAATGGCACAGACCGGCGGTATCCTGCTCCTTAATTCGTTCCCTGAACCGGAAAAGAAACTTGTTCTCTTTATGCAGATAAATAATGCTAAATTCAGGAAGCCAGTGCTTCCCGGTGATCAGCTGTATCTTGAAATTGAACTTGCTAGTAAAAAAAGCAAAGTGGTGTTAATGAAAGGGAAGGCGTATGTTAATGAAACTCTTATCGCTGAAGCAGATTTTATGGCCGGTATAGTTGATCGTGAATCAGCTTTAAATTCTTAGTTCAGAAATGGAAATATTATGGTTACTATCCATCCTACTGCAATCGTCAGCAGTAAAGCAAAACTTGGAGATAATATAAATGTTCTCCCTTATTCAATTATCCAGGACAATGTTGAAATAGGGGATAATTGTACAATAGGTCCTCACACCGTAATATATAGTGGTGCGAGAATCGGAAATAATGTTATAATTCATCAGGCTGCTTCAATAGCACATACTCCGCAGGACTTATCATTTGCGGGTGAGGAATCTTACTTCTATGTAGGCGATAATACAAGAATTCATGAATATGTAACACTTCACCGCGGAACGAAGTCAACAGGTTTTTCGAGAGTTGGAAAAAATTGCCTCCTTATGGCTTATGCCCACGTGGCTCACGATACTGTTGTTGGTGATAATTGTATCCTTGCAAACGGAGTTCAGGTTGCAGGACACTGTATTCTTGAGGATTATGTTATTGTAGGAGGATTAACTCCTGTTCATCAATTCTGTAAAGTAGGTCAGCATTCAATGACCGGGGGCGGCTTTAGAATAGTTCAGGATGTTCCTCCTTTCATCCTTGCAGGTAATGAACCCCTTAAATATTCCGGTTTAAATGTAATCGGATTAAGAAGGAGAGGATTTAAGACGGAAGATATTGAAGCGATGAAGAAGACATATTCAATTTTATATGATAAGGCTTTTAATGTTTCGCAGGCGCGGCAGAAAATAGCTGCAGAGTTGGGCGAAAATGAGTACGTCAAAAAAATTCTTGAATTTTTGAGTGATAGTAAGAGAGGTATCATCGGGAAGTGAAATGGATTTATATAAATACCGGGGATAATACTGGTTTATATAATATGGAATTTGATATGAACCTTGTTAAAGATGTGGTTCCCGGGAATATCTATTTCCGCCTGTACAGATGGTCACCTTATTGTGTTTCTCTTGGCGCAAATCAGAACATCGGTGAAATAGATGAATTTAAAGTCAAAGAGGATGGAATTGACCTGGTGAAAAGACCGACAGGTGGCCGTGCAATTCTTCATTCTGAAGAACTAACATATTCAATAATTATGTCGCTTGAGAATGATTCATCTCCGAAAAATATCTACAGGCAGATCAATCTTGCTTTGATAAATGGATTAAAGATTTATGATTTCTCACTTACAGAGCTCGAAATCGAAGGAGTATCGCCGGATTTGCTTTCAATGTATAAGGATAATCTGGGTTCTGCGTGTTTTGCTGTGCCCGCTAAAAATGAAATTAAATATTCCGGTAAAAAGCTCGTGGGAAGCGCACAAAGAAAAGTAGGACGTGTTCTACTGCAGCATGGATCAATTATGTGCGGTAATTATCACCTGAATCTGGCCGACTATTTAAATCTTTCTACAAATGAAAGAAAAAAAATTAAGGAAGATCTTAAAAGCAAAACTATAGAACTCGAGACAATACTGAATAATAAAACAGATTATCATTATCTTTCGGAATCAATTGTTAAAGGATTTGAAGAGTTTTTTGCCGTAAGGATGCAGAGAGAAGAGTTAATATTAAGTAATTAAAAATACAATGAGTACAGAACAATCAGTAAAACGAATTACAACGAAATCGTTGTTTCTGCTAAAGAAAAAAGGAATTAAAATTTCAGTATTAACTGCTTACGATTTCATTACCGCGAAGCTGCTGGATGAAGCAGGCATCGAAATAATCCTGGTTGGCGATTCACTCGGAAATGTATTCCAGGGAAATGAAACAACCTTACCTGTAACTATGGATGAAATGATTTATCATACGAAAGCTGTTTCAAAAGGAATTTCCCATGCGATGCTTGTTGTTGATATGCCTTTTATGTCATACCAGCTTAGTCCGGATGAAGCTTTCAGAAATGCAGGAAGAATAATGAAAGAAACTTCTGCCGGAGGAGTTAAACTGGAAGGCGGTAAAAGAGTTGCAAAAGCTATAAGAAAAATCACCCGTTCCGGTATCCCTCTTATGGGACATATAGGTCTTACACCCCAGAGCATTCATCAATTCGGTAGTTACAGGGAACGCGGTAGAGATGAAAAAGAGGCGGCAGAATTACTTGAGGATGCTAAAATTATTGAGGAATCAGGAGCTTTTGCAATAGTGATCGAAAAGATACCGGCGGAACTTGCCGGACGCATTACTGAGTCTGTTCAAATACCTACAATCGGTATCGGAGCCGGTCCTCATTGTGACGGGCAGGTTCTAGTTACTCCGGATATGCTTGGTTTGAACGTCGACTTTCATCCAAGATTTGTACGACATTACGCTGAACTTGCAAACCAGCTTTCGGAAGCAGTTAAAAATTATATCCGTGATGTAAAAGAAAAAAAATTCCCTACAGAAGAGGAAAGTTATTAGCATTAAACGTGAGTAGTCATATTGTTGTTATCATTCCTTTTCCTTCAATTCCAGAATATCAGAAATTTATATAAAATAATTAATGACTTTACTTGCTTGGCATGATTTGGTTAAAATTCGGGATATGATTTTTCGTTATTTCTTATTTACAATATTTGTTTGTCTCATCAGTTCGATTTCTTTTCCCCAGAGTGAATTGAAAACCTACCTGGAAGGTGCTAATATAACTTCGATCAGGAATGAAGGGGATGATGTCTGGATATCAACATACGGGCAGGGTATTTATAAATATTCTAAAGCAGATGACAGCTGGACAAACTTTTCTACTAAAGAGGGAAATCTTGATAATGATCTCTTTTTTAATATAGCTGTAAGTAAAAACTATGTGTGGGCAGGTGCAACTGAAGGAATTTATATATATGATAAGAAGAAAGACAAATGGATCAATAAAAAATTTGCTCTTGGCGGGGAAATGGGAAACTGGATTCGTGCTTTGTGTTATGATTCAAGTCAGAACGTTTTATGGATAGGAAGATTCAAAAATCTTACAAGGCTTGACGTAAGAAGACAGAAGTACTCAGATTACGATAAAACAATAAGCGGGGATTCCAAAACTAATAACTTTACTGCAATTGCACTTGACGGGGACAGTTTGATCTGGTTCGGTACAGAAGCAGGTGTCCATAAATATTATAAGGACCGGAACATAAACTTAAAAACTTCATGGGACTTCTATAATAATAAGAACAACGAATTTTTAGAGGATGGATCTTTTGTCTCGCTCAGCAGTTTGCTCTTTGATAATAAGTATATATGGTTCGGTACAGATGAATTTATCACTAAAGAACAACCTGATTTCAATCTCGGGGGAATCTACATCTTTGATAGACACAAACAATGGCTGAGACTCTCTAAAAATGATGGACTTCCTGCAAATGGAATTTATAGTATGGAAAAAACAGGTAATGCCATATGGGTTTCGGTTTATCATTTCTCTAAAGAGGACAGAGCTGAATATGGACAGGGAATTGCATTGGTTGATCGTGTCACCGGGAAAATACATAAAATAAATCTGGAGAGTGAGAAGATTAAAACTTCTAATGTTCCTGATATGTATTTTGATGGAAAGGATCTCTGGATCGGTACGGACGGCGGTCTGTTCAGAATTCCGATAGATAATCCTTTAGCACACTGGAGCGGCAGAAAAAAACCCGTCAAAACCGAGAAATCCATTATACGGAAAAGAAAATAACTTCCCTTCCTTTATACAATTATCCTTTTGATTCTTTCTGAATAGTCAATTTATGCGTATTTTTACATAATAATTCAATTTAAGGATAACTTATGACCTCCATTCCGTTGCAAAGAATGAATAAACTCAAAAATAATTTTAAAGGATTAAAAGTAGTCGTTGTTGGTGATATGATGCTTGATTGTTATTTCCAGGGCGATGTTAAGAGAATTTCTCCAGAAGCACCTGTTCCCATAGTAGAAGTTGGTAATGAATTCTTTCGTTTTGGTGGGGCAGCAAATGTAGCCTTAAATATTTTAAAATTAGGTGGTGAGCCGCTGCCGGTCGGAGTAATAGGATATGATACCGATGGTTCTATTTTTACTTCTTTAATCAATGAATCAAATATTAATGCTGACGGTATATTTCTGGATGAAAGTCGTCCGACAACATCCAAGACCAGAGTAATTGCGAATAATCAGCATGTGGTTAGAATAGATAAGGAAAGCAAAGAATATATCGATAAACAGATGCAGGCAAAGATATTAATGTTCCTTGAATCGTATATAAACTCCCTTGATGCAATAATACTTGAAGATTATAACAAAGGTGTTCTGTCTCCCGAATTAATTGAAAATATTATTCAGCTTGCAAACGAAAAAAAAATTATTGTAACCGTTGATCCCAAATTCAATAACTTCTTTAATTTTAAAAATGTTACCGTATTTAAACCTAATCGTAAAGAAGCCGGAGATATTCTGGGTATGAAAATTATAACAGATGAAGACATCTCATTTGCCGGAAGTAAAATTCTTGAACGCCTTGAGGCTAAGTATGTCCTTCTTACTCTCGGGGAGGGAGGTATTGCGGTATTTGAAACAAATAAACCGGTCAGGAGAATGCCTACAAAGGCAAGAAAAGTTGCAGATGTGTCGGGTGCAGGCGATACAGTAATTTCGACTCTGACAATGGCATTAGCTGCCGAAGCAGACATTATTGAAGCATCATATCTTGCGAATTTTGCAGGAGGAATTGTCTGCGGGGAAATAGGGATTGTTCCGATTGAACTTGATAAATTGTTTGATACCGTTAAGGAAGATAATTTATGAGCAATATAAAGTCACAGGCTGAAATTATTGCTTTAAGGGAATCATTCAGGAAAGAAAGGAAAAAAGTTGTATTCACTAACGGTGTGTTTGATATAATACACGCAGGTCACGTAGATTATCTTATTAAATCAAAAGCCATGGGGGATATATTGATAGTCGGTTTAAATAGTGATGCTTCCGTAAGAAACATTAAAGGTGAGGAAAGACCTTTGGTACCCGAGTCTCAAAGAGCATTTGTTTTATCAAATCTGAAACCTGTTGATTATGTCGTGATTTTTGCAGAGGATACCCCTGCTAAACTAATTGAAAAAATTATTCCCGATGTTTTAATTAAGGGTGCGGATTGGGAAATGAATAATATAGTGGGAAGAGATGTTGTTATTAAGAACGGGGGAGAAGTAAAAACTATCAGGTTTGTGAATAACCAGTCAACTTCCAATATTATAAAAACAATTCTGGAGCGATATAAAAGATAACCGGATAGTTATATTATGATTCCTAACCTAAGGTCTGATCCGGAAGTTCTAAACAGGTATCAGATTCATTTCATCATTTGAAATGACTTTTATTTTATTTATTTAATATGTTCGGTAATTAAGTGAATTTATAGTGGCAAACGGGCAGGAAGTTAAAAAGGAAAAGAAAAAAAGAACGCGCCTTCAGAAGATAGTTAATATCTTTCTGTATACCGGGCTTGGGATTTTTCTGCTCCTGGTAATTGCCTTTGCGGTAAGCCAGACTTCATTTTTCCGTAACTGGCTCAGAGAAAAGGCAATGGAAATAGCAGATGATAACCTGAACGGAAAGGTATATATCGGTGAACTGGACGGTACTATTTTTACTTCACTAATTCTGCGGAATACAAATGTCACTATGGGGACTGACACCTTATTAAATGCCGGGAGAATTGAGTTAAGGACAAGCCCTCTGCAGCTTTTATTCAAGAAAATTTATGTAAGAAAAGTTGAACTGGATGATACAAAAATAAATCTTGTAAAAGACAGCACGGGTGAATTTAATATTTCTAAACTGATTCCTCCCCCGGAAGCACCTGATACGACACCTTCAAAATTTCCGTTTAAGAT
>Ga0153915_10007486_pt1 | contig 10305 bp, 7 predicted proteins | sample Opewatmetagenome_2_FD_107003 | JGI IMG/M metagenome (GOLD analysis project Ga0153915, IMG submission 107003) | Freshwater wetland microbial communities from Ohio, USA - Open water 3 Core 3 Depth 3 metaG | ecosystem: Environmental > Aquatic > Freshwater > Wetlands | place: USA: Ohio, Lake Erie... | reverse complement strand
CCTTTGGATCGAAAGGGTTTTTGGATGAGTCAGAAATTTCCCTCAGAATTTAGGGGTATGGATATTGGAAATGTCACTGGAGATGGTTTGAATAAGGTTGTTATTATTGATAATCACAATGTGAGTATTTACCAAAAGAAAGCTGATGACTTTAATCTAATTCAGAAAATACCGGGTAAATCCCACGAAAATTATGTGGCTGTAGATGTGGCAGACATCAATAACAACAACATTAAAGAAATTATCGTTACCAACGTAATACGCAACACTGTTGAATCTTTTGTCCTCGAACATAAGGATGGAAAATTCGTCAAAATTGCCTCTAAGCTCCCCTGGTTCTTAAGGGTTATTAACACGGATTCGGGACCTCTTTTATTAGGGCAGCGCCGGGGCATTGACAAACCCTTCAATACTCCAATCCATGAAATAGTATGGGAGGACGGGCAATACAAAGAGGGAAAAGCGATGAAAATTCCCTTGGGGCTTTCTGTGTATGGCCTCACCATAGACAGTCTGGGAACCGCCGGAGGTGAAAAGGTATTTGCCCTCGATGATTATGATTACCTCAATATATATGAACCAACGGATAAACCTCTCTCAAGGATTCATGTCTTCGGGGGCAGCAGTGAGCGTATCTGGAAAAGTGATGATCCTTTCGGCGGGAGCAACACCTCGATCGAAAATGTTGATCTTCCTCAAGATGCGCCGGATAAAAACACATATATTAATTTAAGAATTTTGACTTTTGATACCAATAAGGACGGTAAAAAAGAAATCATTATCGTGAAAAACTTCTCATCCACGGGAAGAGTTTTTAAAAATATAAAACTTTTTACCTCCAGCGAGGTATATGACCTGGAATGGGATGGCCTTGGTCTTGCTGAAAACTGGAGAACGAGAAAGATCAACGGATATGTCACAGACTATCAATTCAAAGACATAGATAATGATGGGCAAAACGAGGTTGTACTTGCCCTGGTTCTTTCTGTGGGTCTATCTGTTTCAGACAAAAGCGTCATTGTTGCGTACAAGATGAGTCCTCCACAGAGCACTCCATAGGGGTTGACAACAGCATCAGTATTTTATATTAATGCAAAAAATGTGGCGGTGTAGCTCAGACGGTTAGAGCATACGGCTCATATCCGTAGTGTCCGGGGTTCGATTCCCTGCACCGCCACCATGCACATTGTTTAAAAGCCTGGTAATTAGCCAGGCTTTTATGTATCCATATAAAAAAATCCAAAGTGGCCCGGTAATTACATATAATAAGCAAAATATTGACAAATAACCGACATTACACATGCATGATAAATTTATTCCCAATCCATGGGCAAAGAATCCTCACTTGCAGACGATTTTGGGGAGTTTGAAAATACGGTCCCGGAACCAACATCCAGTTGTTAACTTCGCAAAAAATATGATCATTGAAGGAGGGGATGGCATCCGCCTGCTTGGCTATCATTCCGCGCAACCTTCAAAAAACAGCAGGGGTCTCATTACCTTGATCCATGGGTGGGAAGGGAGTTCGGACTCGACATACGTTGTATCTACGGCGAAGTATCTCTTCGATAAGGATTATGATATATTCCGGCTTAACCTGAGAGATCATGGTAACTCTCATCACCTGAACGAAGGGCTTTTTCATGGAGCACTCATAGAAGAAACATTTCATGCCATTCGCAATATCTCTTGTTTGTCCCATGACAAACCATATTTCATCATCGGCTTTTCCCTTGGTGGAAATTTTGCGCTACGCATAGCGTTGAGACAATCTCTATCGAGAATCCCAAATCTTACACATGTTATCGCCATCAGTCCTGCCCTTGATCCCCATAAGGCCACGTTATCAATCGATGAAAGTTTCCCGATATATCGATATTACTTCCTTAATAAGTGGAAAAATTCTTTAAGAAAAAAGCAGGCTTTTTTCCCTGGGAAATATAATTTTACAGATATTTTGAGATTGAAGTCATGTATGGCCCTTACAGAGGCTATCATGCCTTACCATCCGGATTTTCGTGACTACAGGGAATACTTTCATCACTATACGTTGCGGGATGATGTTTTTATAAATCTTTCTATGCCTGTTACCATCATTGCCTCTGAAGATGACCCCATATTGCCTATTCATGATGTCTATGGGCTCAAAGAAAATCGACACCTGCAACTGTCAATTCAGACACATGGAGGCCATTGCGGTTTTATCGATTTTTTTCCATACAGGTGCTGGTATGAAAGTGAAATAGAGCGAATCCTCCGTCAGTGGGAAGAAACGTGATGACTGCTATAGATACCACATGCCTGTCGAATAAAGAACAATTCCTTACATTGGTCGCAGAGAGGCTCGGTAGGTGTTCCATCGATTATACTGAGAAAATGCGTTTTGTTCAAGCGGCGCGAAAGGCTAAGGAACCTCATTCCGCTGCAGGCGTTTTACTGCTTTTACATTTCAGGAACAATGACCCCATATCAAAAAACAACAACGGTGAATTTATTTTTCAGCTTATTAAACGCTCGGCAAAAGTTACTCAACCTGGTGACCTCAGTTGTCCCGGCGGCTTATTGCACGACTTTTTAGACCCCCTGCTGAGGCCTTTGATTACAAGCAGACTCATTCCTGTCTTAAAGGGCAATGCACTGAAATATACTCAGATGAAAGATCATGCTACCTCCAGGATGATTACCCTTTTTCTGACCAATGCTGTAAGGGAAGCCTGGGAAGAAACGGGTCTAAGACCCTGGAATATTGTCTTTTTAGGCCCCCTCCCCTCTTACTCCCTGCTTCTCTTCAAGCGGACCATTTTCCCCCTCGCAGGTTTTGTAAAAAGAGAATGGCATTTTTCTCCCAATTCTGAGGTTGAAAGTATTATAGAGATTCCTCTGAGATCTTTTTTCGATGAGCGAAATTACGGGATCTATAGCATAGAGACTTCAAATGAGTTAGCTATAGACAGGCGGGATCCAAAAGAATTCCCCTGCCTTATCATTCGCGGTATGCAAGGCAATGAAGATATCCTTTGGGGAGCCACTTTCTTTATCATAATGAATTTCTTGAAAATTGTCCTCAATTTCGAAATTCCGGATCTGCATGCAAAAAGAGTCATAAAGAGAATCCTCAGACCTGAATACTTAACGGGATTTCAAAAATGATATATTCTTTTTTTATTGACAAGGCATAATCCGGCGGTTACTTACGATAGCAGTCATATATGAAGCTCATCTTTATACAAGCAGGGCTGTACAGCAATTTTTAAAGTGAGGTTACGATCACAATCCAATGATCACAAAAAGAGCGTCAGAAATTCTTCCTTTTATCGTCATGGATGTCCTGGAAAAAGCCCAAGAAATGCAGAGGAAAGGGGAGGATATTATCCACCTTGAAGTTGGTGAACCTGATTTTGATACCCCAGAGTGCATCAGGGAAGCATGTTATCGGGCGATAAAAAATGGGGAAACCCATTATACACACAGTCTTGGACTTCTTGAACTAAGAGAGGCGATCTGTGAGCACTATTTTGAAAAATATCATGTGACTGTTTCGCCGGATCAAGTATTAGTGACTTCAGGTACCTCCCCTGCCATGCTGATTCTCTTCGCAGCGATTCTCAGCAGAGGGGACGAGATCATCATTTCAGACCCCCACTATGCTTGTTATCCCAACTTCATTAAATTCTTTGAGGGTACCCCTGTTTCTGTCGATGTGTATGAAGAAGAAGGGTTCCAATTTACCACGGAGGCGATAAGGGAAAAGATATCGAAGCGTACTCAAGGTATTTTAATAAACTCACCCTCAAACCCTACAGGAAACCTCCTCAGCGCCGGAAGAATGGTAGAAATCGCATCCCTGGGCGTTCCCGTAATTTCTGATGAAATCTATCATGGCCTTGTGTACGAAGATAAAGAACATAGCATCCTAGAGTTCACAGACAATGCCTTCGTATTCAATGGTTTTTCTAAATCTTATGCAATGACGGGCTGGCGGCTTGGATATTTGATCGCACCGAAATCCTATATCAGACCGATGCAGAAGCTGCTGCAGAACCTTTTTATATCGGCTAATTCCTTTGTGCAATGGGGCGGGGTAACAGCCTTAAAGGATGCGGGCGATGACGTTATCCGTATGAGAAACATATATAATGAAAGGAGAAAGTTTTTAATCAGGCGGCTTCGAGAAATAGGGCTCGGCGTGAAGGTTGAACCGACTGGTGCTTTTTATGTCCTTGGAAATATTAAGACATTTTCCAATGACTCATATAAGATGGCTTTCGAAATACTTGAAAAGGCAAAAGTTGGCGTCACACCGGGTATTGACTTTGGTAAAAACTGCGAGGGTTATTTGCGCTTCTCCTATGCAAATTCCATTGAAAACATCGCAGAAGGCATGAACCGTCTGGAAAAATACCTGAAGGAAACCAAGGGATTTTGAAACTGGAAAGAAAAATACACGCTGTTGTTTTTGATTTCGACGGCACATTGGTAAAATTAAATATTAATTTCCCGGAAATGCGGAAGGTTGTGCTCAACCTCATTGAATCTTATCAGGTTCCATTGGATAAAGTCAGTGATCTCTTTGTTCTGGAGATGATTGATGCAGCGAAGGCATTAATAGCCCGAAGACATCCTGGAAAAGAAAAACAGTTTGAGGAGCAGGCAAACGCCCTGATTACAAATATTGAAATCGAAGCAGCAAAGAAAGGGGAACTCATATACGGGACGCGCGATATGCTCGGCACATTGAAAAGCCGTAATATCAAAACAGGAGTTGTTACAAGAAACTGTCAATTAGCCGTTTCATATGCATTTCCCGATATCCACAAGTATTGTGATGCCGTTGTGACGAGAGAAATGGCTCGCAATATTAAACCCCACCCTGAACATCTCCTGATAGTCCTCAAATCGCTTGATGTGGCGCCGGAATGTGCATCCATAGTCGGGGATCATCCCATGGATATCAAAATCGGTAAAGAAGTAGGCTCCTTTACAATAGGTGTCCTGTCAGGATACTCAACATCAAACGACCTGTTAAACGCAGGGGCAGATATAATTATCAACTCGGCTGCAGTTATAATCAGTATTCTACCCTGAATTCTTATTTTCTCTTTTCATGTCTATTCTGCAAATCCGGGTCCTTGACACTTATACCTAGTGTGATATTTTTTATTGTGATTTGAAATTGATAGAAAAATGTATGGATTCACGTTAATTCCAACATTCTTTTCTTGACAGAGAGATGATTTATCGATTAATTTCAAGATTACAAAATGACATCCTTTAATGTAGGGGTGGTCTTTACTATTACTGAATAGATTGGACCTTTATGAATCCCGCTAAGAATACAACATCGCTTGAAGACTGGAAAAAGGTCTATCCGGAGAAATTTGCTAGTGAGGACGCAATATTTAGTCATATCCGTCGCGGTCAGCATATATTCGTCACCTCGGGTTGTGGTGAACCGCAGTATCTCATAAGCGCCATGACCAGTTATGTGGAATCTCACCCCAAGGCATTTTTTGATGCGGAAATCATACAAATCTATTCTCTGGGTATAGCTCCCTACACTGATGAAAAGTTTAAGAGTAATTTCCGGCATAATTCTTTCTTCATCGGCAATAACACACGAGATAATGTCAATAAGGGAGCGGCAGACTACACCCCAATTTCTCTTTCAGACATTCCGGCATTGATCAACGGCGGTATTGTGCCCATAGATATAGCACTTGTTCAAACCAGTATGCCCGATGAGCATGGTTTCCTGAGCCTCGGTGTAAGCGTGGACATGGTCAAGACAGCAACAGAAAAGGCATCTCTGGTGATTGCCCAGGTCAACGATCAAATGCCTCGTACTCATGGAGACGGTTTTATTCATATTAACGACGTAAATTTTATTATACCTCATAACGCTCCGCTCCTTGAAATTCAGAGAGCATTCTCTGAAGAAAAGACAATGTCGTTACAGCGGATAGGAATTTATGTTTCGCGCCTGATTCAGGATGGTGACACGCTGCAGGTTGGGTATGGAAGCATTCCCAACGCTATTATGGCGCATCTTTACAATAAAAAGAATTTAGGTATCCATACTGAGCTCCTGACCGAGGGTATTGTAAACTTAATTAAAACCGGTGTCATAGACAACTCAAAAAAGACCTTGAATCGCGGGAAAACAGTAGCCACCTTCTGCATGGCAAAAAAGGAAACCTACGAATATATCCATGACAACCCCTCCATCGTATTCAGAACTGTTGACTACACAAACAATCCCATGATCATCGCCCGCAATGACAACATCGTTGCGATCAACAGCGCCCTGGAAATCGACCTTACCGGACAGGCCACATCGGAATCGATAGGCAGCATGTTTTACAGCGGGATAGGCGGTTTTCATGATTTCATGCGAGGCGCGCTTCTCGCGAGGAACGGCAAAACGATCCTGGCAATGAAATCAACAGCAGTAAATGAGTCCGTATCCAGAATTGTTCCAGCCCTGAGCGCACAAGCAGGTGTTACCCTGAGTCGGGCTGACGTCCGGTATGTTGTTACCGAGTACGGAATTGCATATCTGCATGGTAAAAACATACGCGAGCGAGCCATGGCATTGATCTCCATTGCTCATCCAAAATTCCGTCCCTGGCTTATTGAAGAGGCAAAGAAAAGAGGACTGATATACCAGGATCAGGCATATATACCTGGTGAGAGAGGCAGATACCCGGAAGTCCTGGAAACATACAGAACGACAAAAATAGGGTTGCAGCTCTTTTTAAGACCTGTAAAAATTACCGATGAACCCCTCCTGAAAGATTTTTTCTATTCCCTTTCAGACAGAAGCCTTCACCGCCGATTTATGTCATGGCGGACAGACATACCGCATGAACGTTTACAGGACTTTGTTATTATCGATTATACAAAGGAAATTTCCATCCTGGCGATTATCGGATCTCAGGAAAATGAAATCATTGTGGGGTTGGGCCAGTACGGGGTTGATGAAACCGCACACACGGCTGAAGTTGCCGTTGCGGTGAGGGATGATTATCAGGGTAGAGGAATCGGGAGCGAATTATTATCCTATCTCACCTATCTGGCAAAGAGAGAAGGTTTACTTGGTTTTACTGCGGAAGTCCTTGTGGAAAATAGACCTATGCTTCAGGTGTTTGAGCAGGGTGGCTTTGATATTACGAGGCAGGCTGAGTCCGGCGTATATCATCTGAAAATGGCCTTCAAAACTCCCGAGAGCAGACGAGAATTATAAACAAGAAAGATAGTCAATTTTTCTAAGATTATTGAGAGGTATGCTACATGTACAGGCTTGTCATAACATCCATGCACCCGAATGCAGGCAAAACAAGTATAATCATCGGACTGGCAAAGGCGCTAAACAAAAAAGTCGGTTATATCAAACCGTTTGGAGACAGGCTCCTCTATCGTAAAAAAAGATTGTGGGATTATGATACCGCACTGATTAATGACATATTCGGTCTTGAAGTAGATCCTGCAGAAATGAGCATCGGATTTGATCATGCCAGGCTCCTTTATAAATTCGACAAAGAAACGATAAAGAAAAAAGTACTTGAGCTGCAGGAAAGCGCCGGTAAAGATAAAGATATCTTGTTTGTCGAAGGCGGAAAAGAAATCTCATACGGTGTGTCTATTTACCTTGATGCCATATCCTTGACAATGTCTTTAGCTGCCGAGCTAGTGGTTGTAATCAGTGGAAAAGAAGAAACGATTATCGACGATATCATCTTTTTGAAAAACCACGTTAATTTAGGGATGGTCAACCTCAAGGGAATCATTATCAACAAAGTACCCAACTTGGAAGACTTCATCAATATCCACCTTCCCAAGATACACCAGTTAAATATCAATGTATTAGGGGTAATTCCACATTATGAGGAATTGTCGCAATTTACCGTAAACTTTCTGGCTGACCGTCTATTCGCTAAAGTTATTACCGGGGATTCATTCCTGAATCGCCCGGTTAAGAATATTATTATAGGTTCAATGTCTGCCAACGCCGCAAAAAATAGCCCTGTTTTTCATGAAGAAAATAAAGTCGTTATTACCAGCGGTGACCGCAATGATATGATTGCCGCCGCTCTGGAAAGCGATACCTCGGCCATTGTACTTACATGCAATATCGAACCATCCCCGGAACTCATCTCAAAAGCATCTGAACGTAAAATCCCACTTCTCCTGGTATCTCCCGACACGTACCAGATTGCGAAGCAGATAGAATTAATTGAACCTTTGCTTCAGAGGGATGATGCGGAAAAGATACTTCTCCTTGAACAAATGATCAAGAAACACGTCGATTTGAATGAATTCTCAAAGTCATAACCAGCGGCGCTATGATAAATCCTGAGGTATTCAGAGAGTATGACGTCCGGGGTATCGTTGACAAAGATTTGAACTTTGACTTTGTCTACGACCTCGGAAGAGCAATCGGAACTTACGCAATTCTCCGCGGAGTCAGGACTATGACTCTCGGAATGGATTGCCGTCTCAGTTCTCCCGAATACCACGATACCATCAAAAAAGGGATCAATTCCACCGGGATAAACATCATTGATGTTGGTTTATGTGCCACGCCGATGCTTTACTTTTCCATACGGCATTGTAACGTGGAAGGCGGCGTGATGGTTACGGGAAGTCATAATCCGCCTGAATTCAACGGTTTTAAGATATGTGTGGGTCCGGATACCATCCATGGCCGTGATATTCAGGAATTAAGAAAAATCATGGAAGGTGGAAAATATACAACTGGAAAAGGAAATTCCCGTTCTGCGGACATTTCAACACCATATGAAGAGTATTTATTTAACAACGTTAAAATAAAAGAAGGACTGAATATCGTTTTAGATGGTGGAAATGGTGTAGGAGGTATTTTTGCACTCCCTCTTTTTAAACGGTTTGGCTGCAATGTCACTGCTATCTACTGCAACCCTGATGGTCGCTTCCCAAACCATTTTCCGGATCCAACGGTCCTTGATAATCTTACTGAACTGATTGCCTTAGTGAAAGAGAAAAAGGCTGCCCTTGGAATTGCGTATGATGGCGATGCTGATCGCATCGGAGTAATTACTGACCGCGGTGATGTACTTTGGGGCGATGAACTCCTCTTGCTTTTTTCCAGATTTATTCTGCAGAAATTACCTGGGGCAGCAATTATAGGTGAAGTCAAGTGTTCGCAAAAACTCTATGACGATATTGAAAAGCATGGCGGAAGACCAATAATGTGGAAGGCCGGCCACTCATTGATCAAGAGCAAAATGAAACAGGAGAAAGCGCCCCTGGCCGGTGAAATGAGCGGTCACCTGTTCTTTGCCGACAGATATTTCGGTTTTGATGATGCCATTTATGCATCTATCAGATTGCTGGAAATTATATCTGCTTCAGGCAATAAAATCAGCGAAATCCTCTCCGATGTTCCCCGCACATTTACTACTCCTGAGATCAGGATAGACTGTCCTGACCATATTAAGTTTCAGGTGGTTGAAGAGGTCAAATCGCATTTCAAGAAAAACTATAAAATTATTGATATCGACGGCGTAAGAATCCCCTTCGGCGATGGCTGGGGTCTCATACGTTCATCCAACACCCAGCCCGTTTTAGTCCTGCGCTTTGAGGCCCTGACTGAGGAACGTCTGCACGCCATAAGAGAAACAATTGAAAATGTTCTACACGATATAATGAAGAGGCGTCTGCAATAATTTTACAACCATCATGGTGTAACAATCTTGTATGTACATACGCTTCAATTCTCCATAAAATCTTTTTTGATACATCCATAAAGGGAACCAGAAACGATATTATAATGTGTATAGAGAGCCAATAAACATAACCATTTTTTGATAAAACAGATATCACAGGGTGTGATATACTCAATTTAAGCAAGACCAGGTTTACATAAAGTACACTATCGACATCATAACAAGAGCGGCGGTGAGGATGATTATTATAAAATGATATTTCTTTTCATAAATTTGTAATAAATATTTCTCATCCACTGAATTGCATCAGCTTCTTCATTTTTTATTCTGTTTTCTCCAGTTCTTCAAAAAGTAAACCACCACCGAATCTCCTTTGCCTTGCCTGATAAGGATTGGAACGACTACTCTAAAACTTTGTTCACCAACATTGTTGTTTTACTTAAGGCGTGGGGCCTCCACCCCCACGCACCACCACTGACTACGTCAGCGGTTTTGACAGATAAATAAAATAGAAAAATATATGTTTTTACCTATCAAAATACCTATGAAAAATTATAAGGCAAAATAGTTGATTAACTTTTATAATTACTCATACCAATTT
>Ga0153915_10007485_pt1 | contig 10306 bp, 11 predicted proteins | sample Opewatmetagenome_2_FD_107003 | JGI IMG/M metagenome (GOLD analysis project Ga0153915, IMG submission 107003) | Freshwater wetland microbial communities from Ohio, USA - Open water 3 Core 3 Depth 3 metaG | ecosystem: Environmental > Aquatic > Freshwater > Wetlands | place: USA: Ohio, Lake Erie... | reverse complement strand
GCGATGAGCATACGACAGACACTCAGGAAGTCTTCGATGAACTCTTCAGGATGAATCTGATGAAAGTATATACACAGATGGGGAGAGAGGTGCCACCCCATCTTTTTGTACCCATCCTCAGGGAAGACAGAAGCATTTCTCCCTCGGTCGTAATACGCGGGTTCATAGAGCCCAGGATCGACGGTATCGTAACAAGCTATTACGAATGGTATCAGGGCGCCCGGGTGGATATCAGAAAATCAGGCGGAAGCATGCACAAAGCGGAAAGCCTCCTCTCCACTCTTTATTACGGCTTCAATAAAGATACCTTTTTTTTGCGATTGGATCCTGCGATATCTTCCAGGGAACTATCCGATGATACCAGGTTCTCTATTAATTTCTCAAAGCCTTCTCAGCTCAAGGTGATCATTTCGGTTAAGCCTCTCACGGCAGAACTTCTCAGAAAGAATGACGGAGAGTGGCAAAAGATAAAAGGTATTCCTGACGTGGCTCTTCAGGACATCTTCGAGGCAGGGATTCCGTTCAGTGATTTGAACGCGCACGAAAAAGAAGAAATAATCTTTTCCGTATCGATCCTGAAAAACGGTGAAGAGATTGAAAGGTGCCCGTCGAGGGGATATATTTCGCTCACGGTTCCCACACCCGATTTTGAAGCCATGATGTGGTACTGAGAATCGGGATTCAAGTGGCAAGGGTTCAAGGGGTCAAGTGTGAAGATGAGATGGACTTGAACACTCGAACCCTTGAATCCTCGAACCTTATATGAAAGAAGATGAAAGCATTAATACAGCGTGTCTCTGAGGCGAATGTTACGGCGGGAGGAACTATGCTCGCAAGAATCGGAAGAGGTATGCTCGTGTTCCTCGGGGTCGCCAGGGGTGACACAGACAATGATCTTGAATATCTCGCAAAGAAAGTATCTCATCTCCGGATATTCGAAGACGACGAAAAGAAAATGAATCTTTCTGTTCTGGATATTAAAGCTGAGGTACTCGTCGTATCACAGTTCACCCTGTCCGCCGATTGCAGGAAGGGTAATCGCCCTTCTTTTGACAATGCCGAAGACCCGCTTAAGGCGAAGGAGCTCTATGCGAAATTTGTCGGCAGATTAACGCGAAACGGTCTCAAGGTAGCAACAGGAGATTTCGGTGCCTCGATGAAGGTGCAACTCGTAAACGACGGCCCCGTAACAATAATACTGGATACGAAGAAGAAGTTATAATGTGTCTTAGACATTTAGCTAAAAATCTCCCCTTAACCCCTCTTTGCCAAAGAGGGGAAATCCTCCCTTTGTCAAAGGGAGGCAAGGAGGGATTTTTTAATAGTGTGTAATCCTTATCAGGAGAACAAAAATAGATGATAGATAAAGACTTAAAGGACCAGATAAAGCTCATCGTGAACGCAAACCACGCGGACCCTTTCCAGGTGCTCGGCAACCATATCGTCGAAAAAGGAGGGGCGAAAGCAGTTGCCATTAGGGCTTTTCTGCCCGAGGCGAAAGAGGCGTGGGTAATCGACATCAAAACAAAAGATTCATATCGAATGGAAAAAATTCATAAAGACGGATTTTTTGAGGTAATAGTCGGGAGGAAAAATGACATCTTCCCTTATCGGGTGAGAATAGAACCATCCGACGGTCCAACCTCCGAATTCTATGACCCCTACTCCTTTTTGCCGGTACTCACGGATTTTGACCTCCATCTCTTTGGAGAGGGTAGCCATTACAAGATATACGAGAAGCTGGGCGCACATATAATGGACATTAATGGCATAGCAGGTGTGCATTTCGCTGTATGGGCGCCCAATGCGAGGTCTGTGAGCGTTATTGGTGACTTTAACAGATGGGACGGGAAAAGGCACCCTATGCGGATGCTGGGCCTGTCAGGTGTATGGGAGATTTTTATCCCGGGGCTTCAGGAAGGGAATATTTATAAATTCCGGATAAAGGCAAAAAATCGGAGGCAGATTTTTGAAAAGGCAGACCCCTACGCCTTTTCCTCTGAATTGAGACCGAAGAGCGCATCTATTGTCTATAACATCAACAAATATCGATGGAAGGATGCTGAATGGCTGAAGAGACGGCCGAAAACGAACTGGTTGGAATCACCCATGTCTGCATACGAGGTGCATCTGGGTTCATGGATGAGGATACCTGAGGAGGGAACCCGTTATCTGACTTATAGAGAACTTGCAGAGAGGCTGATTGAATATGTCAGGGAAATGGGCTACACGCATATCGAACTGTTGCCCGTAACAGAGTATCCGCTGGACGCATCATGGGGCTATCAGACTATAGGCTATTTCGCGCCCACAAGCAGGTACGGGAAGCCGGAAGATTTTATGTATTTTGTCGATCGGTGCCACGAGAACAATATCGGAGTTATACTGGACTGGGTCCCTGCCCATTTCCCGACTGACGGACACGGCCTTGGCTTCTTTGACGGCACCTGCCTTTATGAACATGAAGATCCCAGAAAAGGATTCCATCCGGACTGGGGCACCAAGATATTTAACTATGGACGAAGAGAAGTAGTAAATTTCCTTCTGTCAAACGCCCTTTTCTGGTTCGAGAAATACCATATAGACGGACTACGCGTAGATGCAGTCGCCTCGATGCTTTACCTGGACTATTCGCGGAAAGAAGGTGAGTGGATCCCTAACATCTTTGGGGGCCGGGAAAACCTCGAGGCAATAGACTTTATCAAGCATTTTAACGAGATCGTACATCAATATCATCCCGGTGTGCTCACTGTCGCTGAAGAATCAACAGCATGGGGCGGCGTATCAAAGCCGGTACATCTCGGCGGCCTCGGGTTCGACCTGAAATGGAATATGGGCTGGATGAACGACACACTGGAGTATTTCTCAAAAGACTCTGTGCATAGAAAGTATCACCACAACAATCTCACATTCAGCCTTCTTTACGCCTTTTCGGAAAATTTCGTCCTCGTACTTTCCCATGATGAAGTTGTGCATGGGAAACGTTCATTGCTTAACAAGATGCCGGGAGACATGTGGCAGAAATTTGCGAACCTCAGACTTCTATACGGGTTCATGTGCGGCCATCCCGGCAAGACACTACTCTTCATGGGCGGAGAATTCGGACAGTGGGATGAGTGGAACCACGACAGTAGCATTGACTGGCATCTCCTTCAATTCGCTCCCCACAGAAGCCTTCAAAAGTTCGTTACAGACCTGAACCACCTCTATCAGTCGGAACCGGCCCTCTATGAGGTTGACTTCCATTATCTCGGTTTTGAATGGATAGATTTTCGCGACAGTGACAATTGCATTGTGTCGTTTATGAGGAAGGCGAAGAATCCTGAGGATTTCCTTGTCTTCGTCTGCAATTTCACGCCTGTCCCCAGAGCGGCTTACCGGATAGGCGTTCCAGCGGACTGTTTCTATCAGGAGATACTCAATAGCGATTCAAAGATATATTGGGGAAGTAACATGGGAAATGCCGGCGGCCTCACTTCGGACAAGATACCATGGCACGGAAAACCTTATTCGATAATGATCACCCTCCCCCCGTTGTCTGTGGTAGTATTTAAACCGCAGAAACCCGCTCCATAGCTTATGCCATAAATATTCAAAGATGTTAAAAGTTGTTTAAGATCTTTAATAATGTCATTCTGGCTTGTCCAGAATCTTTCTTCGCCTTCAGAAGGATTCCCGACAAGCGGGAATGACAACCTAAGGAATACACCCATCAGGACAGAATTCGCTATGGATAGCACCGGCGAGCGACCACAATTTTGCGTTAAAATCGTCAAATCCTTCCCATCATGAGGAGAGCCTCTTCGGACGGATCGTCATAGTATTTCTTTCTGACGGTTTCGACCTTAAATCCGAAAAGCTCATAGAATTTTTGCGCGCTCGCATTTGACGCCCTGACTTTTATATACATAAAAACGCAGCCCTTCTTTTTCAATTCCGCCATTATCTCGTTCATCAGTATTGTTGCAATACCCTGCCTCCTGAAGTCCTCATGCACGGCAAGTTTCAGTATCCGGGATTCATGAAGCACATAATCCGCACATATATATCCCATGACTTTTCCCTCAAGTACTGCAACCTTTGAAAATGCATATTTCTTGCGGATTTCATCGATGAAAGATTGTCTTGGCCAGGGCGCGGCAAACAAAGCCTGCTCGATTTCCAGTATGGCAGAGATATCATCTTCCTGCATGTCGCGGATAACCGGCTTGTCCATTCCGTCACCCCGATTATATTATTCACACCCGGAACCCCGGGCTGAAGACTCCTCCCGGCGAAGGCTACGCGGCTTTTTTGCGGTTCATGCTCTTCGTGCTGTAATTAATACTTGTATGCTTCGTTGCTGTAATTGTTTCAATCCCCGTACATGTCCGGCAAGTATCGTCTATATTGCTTTCAGCTCTCATCCTGCAAAAATCAGTGTTGCTGAAGCTGCATTCGTATTTACTGCACATAAATCCCGTCGCCGTCTTTTCTCTGTATTTGTGTTTCACGGTCTCCTCTCCGAATTGTTCTCCTGATTTTGGATTATAACATTCCTTTATTGACTTACAAACTCATATTTTTTGCTTTGCCCTGCGAAATCTGGTATTTTCAGGTAACAAACAACAAAGAAGGAGGGAATGGAAAAGACCCAGAGGATCGCTAACGAAAAAAGGGCATATACCCTGACTGACAGGGGCACATGGCTTGCAACGAAAGACAAGGATAAACTCGAAATGATGATAGTCCTTGAAGGTGATCCCATCTTCTTTAATCAATACGGGGTGATGGCGGTGAATCCCGAAAGGCAGAAGCACGTGAAATACAAAGAAGCTATGGAGTTTGTAAACTGGCTTATCTCAAAGGATGGGCAGGAGGCGATTGCTTCATTTAAAGACAAACTCGGCAACCAGTTGTTTATACCGGACGCCAGGTAGGCCGGGCGCTTCTGCGGAGGTATTTGTGTTACATTAAGTCTTATGGATTCAATCATAGAAGGATTCATAAAGGCTTTTTCTCTTATTTATGGTCTTGACAGAGAACTCCTGAATATCATTTTCCTGTCAATTAAGGTCTCGGGGATGGCCCTGCTTATAGCTACCGCCGCAGGAGTTCCCGCCGGTGCTTTCGTAGGCTTAACAAAATTTCCGGGAAGGGGATTCACCATAAGCATTTTGAACACCTTTATGGGGCTGCCGCCTGTTGTGGTAGGCCTCTTTTCCAGCGGAGAAATACAGAGGCTCGGCATTGCAAGGGCGATGGTTATCAGACCCGAAATAGTCTTTCTCGATGAGCCGACGGCGTCGATTGATCAGAAAAACACGGAAATTATAGAGGACATAATCCTCAACATGAAGAGAGAGCAAAGATCGATTGCAGTTATTACTACCCATGATGCCGCCCAGGCAAAGAGGCTCGCAGACAGGCTACTGGTAATGCAGGACGGAAAGATAGTCGAATGAGTGAACGGATGAATCCACTTGAACAAAAGATAGCCGGGAAAATCCGAAAAGAAGGTCCGATTACTTTTGAGACTTTTATGGACATGGCTCTCTATGAACCCGACCTGGGCTACTATGCGTCAGAGGATATCGAGATAGGCAGAGCAGGAGACTTTTACACGAGCCAGCACCTTCATTCCGTATTCGGCCTCATGCTTGGAAAACAACTTGAGGAGATGTGGGAAACAATGGGAAGGCCTTCCGACTTTCATGCCATTGAACCCGGCGCGGGAGCTGCTCTTATGGCGATGGATATTCTCACATACCTCAAGGACAGGGATATCTTTTCTTCCTGCCGATACGTAATAGTCGAACCCCGCTCCTTTATGCAGGAGAAACAGAAGAAATTACTTGGAAACTATTCCGGAAAAGTGGAATGGGTCAATTCGCTGAAAGACCTCGGCAGCAAAAGGGGCTGCATACTCTCGAATGAACTTCTGGATGCGTTCCCGGTACATCTGGTGGATATGGAAGATGAACTGAGAGAAATCTACGTCGCGTTGGAGGATCACAATTTCAGAGAAACGGAAGGCGCTCTCAGTACAGCTGCGTTAGGTGATTATCTGCGTGAATTTTCCATCGATCTGCCGAGAGGCTACAGGACAGAGATTAATCTCAGGATAAAAAATTGGATCGAGTCAGCAGGCGAAGTTTTATCAGAGGGTTTCATTCTGACAATCGATTACGGGTATCCGGCGCAGGACTACTACAGCGAAGAAAGAAACAGGGGGACGTTGCTCTGCTACCATAAACACCGGGTGAGTGAAGACGTTTACCTGAATATCGGTGAACAGGACATCACCGCGCATGTCAACTTCTCCTCATTAAGGAAATGGGGAGAAGAACTTGGCTTCAAGACACTAGGATTCTGCCAGCAGGGTATTTACCTTATGTCGCTCGGCATCGACGAGGTCATCAAAGACCTTTATACGGATTCACACGATTATCTTTTCGAGGTGGCAAAGATCAAAAGACTGATCTTCCCCGGGACGCTCGGAGAAACCCATAAAGTAATGGTCCAATACAAGGGGAACGGGGATCCGAAATTGCGTGGATTCGGCATGAAGAACCAGAAAGACAGACTCTGAAAAGAACTGAATGACAACCTAAGACATCAGCAATTGCAACAAAGTTCGCTAATAAGGGGAGGAAAGAATATGTCAATACATGACGGGGCCCAATTGTCGCAGGCGATTCGCAAGAAAGCCGGGGAATTCAGTAGACTCACAGAGGGGATCGATGAGAATACCGCTTCCCGCGCCCCTTCCGACCGGTGGTCGCCGAAGCAGATAGTATCGCATCTCTGTGGGTCTGAAAGAGCGGGTTTTATGCCCGCGATCAGGGCTTTCCTCGATAAGGAAACTCCCTTAATAGATATCATAGCCGAAGACCCTTTTTTCACTGAAAATCGTTCCCGCATGACCCTGACCCAATTGCTCTCGGAGTTCGAGGGTAAATATGGAGGGATTGCCGACCTCATTGCAGTGCTTTCTGATAAGCAACTTGGCCGCAGGGCACATGTTCCACTCTTCAAGGATACGCCGATGGGCGAATACCCCACCTTGGCTGACTTCGTCTCGGGGCTGGAGTGGCATATCGGCTTTCATATCGACCACATGAAGGAAATCTTACAGGCCCTTGGTGTGGCGCCGAAGAGTTGACGGGCCGCACTCGGCAGGATTTTGGCAGAAAATACTAACACCTTCTTTCTGAAGACCATCACCGGAGCATTTACGAAGATCCACAGTTCACATAGGCTCTGCATGCCGAAAGTTTTGGATCTCCGTTTGGTACTTCCTGTAACACACATCTGAAAGCTGAACCTGAAAGGTATATAACTTCAACCAGCAACATGCATAAAACTCCTACAAGAATATTGTTTTATGTAATTATGGGTCGATCGGCAGACCATGGGTGCTTTTATTTTTATACTCTGCATGCTCCGGGTCAAATGCATTCTTTGGGTTAGTGGTATTCAGTGGATACGTAAATACAGCGCGCATACTGCCCGGTGGAAAGGCTCTCAAGAGGGGATTTACACTCTCAAAGATACTCCTGCAGTCTCGTGATGCTCTTCAGCACATCTTCCGGCGTATGTCCTTCGATCGTATAAATGACATCCCCGCCTCCGAGTGTCGAAAACAGGGTGGCAAAGTCGAATGTGCCGTCACCCATAGCTATATGCTCATCGGACAACTTATGGTTGTCATGGAGGTGCAGTTCTACAATGTAGGGTTTTAGCTGTCTTAGCCATTCTTCGAGAGGAATTCTTGAAAAGAGATTAAAATGACCGGTATCAAAACATATACCGAAATTCTCAGACCCCATCGCTTCCATAAGAATTCTCAGGCTGGACGGCTCATCCTCAAAGATATTTTCTATGGCAATTTTCAGCCCGATATCTTCAGCTCTCTTCGCCAGAGGCTTCCATGTGAGCAGACTTTTCTCAAGCCATAAGTCAATCTCGAGCGCGTACTTCCATTTCTCGTAACCGGAATGAAAGACTATTGCTTTTGGTTCGAGAATTTCGGCAATTGCCAGGGTATGTGAAAATCTTTCCATAGTGACCGCTCTGGCTTTCGAGTCAACCGCTCCGGGTGAGAGATCCATAAATGGTGCATGAACCGTAAAGGAAGGATGGTAATCAAGATTTTCTTTGAGCCTTACTACATCAGAATTCTTTAATGTATCAAGAGATCGCGAAGAGAAATATATCTCAAGATTGATCCGGTTTTCCTTTATAAAATGGAGATAATCCTCTATCCTGTGATAGGGAACGTGGACATGAGGATTGACCATTAATTCTTGGCAGGGGCCTCCACCTTGGATTCAGTCTTGGATTCAGTCTTGGATCCGGCCTTGGATCCGGTTGCTCGGGTCTTTGAAACAGTTTTACCTTCAGCAGACTCTTTTGCCCGTCTCCTGTCCCCGGAAGCATAGTCTGTGACATACCATCCTGTACCTTTCAGGATAAAACTGGTATGGGAAATCAGTTTATGCATATGACCGCCGCAGTCGGGACAGCTGCTTAACGGCTCATCGTTAAACTTCTGAAATACCTCGCACTGCTTGCCGCAGTTCATACATTCATACTCATATATCGGCATCCTCTGAAAACCTCCTTCATAATTGCACTAATCGTCTTATTATAGCACAAAGGTGCATCAGCTGAGCGTTAAACGCTTATATACTTCGAAACTCATTCTTCACACCCTGATTTGAGCATTCTGATCCTTTTATATCAATTCTCATTACCATTCCAGTTGCCTCTTCATCAGCCTCTCATACATCCCCTTGGGCATAAATGACTGGCTGTGTATTTCATCACTGTAGTACTTGGTCTTTATATCAAAGGCGTGCCTCATCTCTCGGGGAGACAGGCCCTTTGAAGCGATGGCAAATACCCACCAGTTACCGGGATATGTCGCAATCGCGGCGGTATAAAGGTCAACCACCGGAAAGACTTTCTTGAGCGTTTCCTGAATTTCGATGACCATATCTTTATGAAAGTGGAGTGACTCGGTATGTGTAACAAACATACCTTCGTCGGTCAGACAGTTCCTCACTGAAGCAAAAAAATCCGGAGTGAAAAGGGTCCTCGCAAAGCCGATGATATCTGTCGAATCAATGATAACTGCATCTATATCGGAAAGTTTCCGTTTCTCAACGAATTCCGCGCCGTCCATGACCTTGATCTCCACACGTGGATCGTCAACCCCGGAAGACACAGCCGGAAAGAATCTCTTTGAGATGTTTATGACCTCCTCGTCTATCTCGACAAAAAAGACCTTTTCAACGCTGCGGTACTTCAAGACCTCCCTGACTACCCCTCCGTCTCCGCCACCGATCACAATAACCTTTTTCGGATTCGGATTGGCATGCATGGCAACATGAGTAAGCATCTCATGGTAAAAAAATTCATCCCTCTCGGTGATCTGGACAACTTCGTCAAGAATCAGCATCTTCCCATAATAGGGGTTCCTTATCACCATGATTTCCTGAAACTTACTCTTGCCTTTATAGAGAATTTCTTCAACATCATACAGATATTCGACCGGCGCGTATGGTGCCCTTTCAGTAAACTTAATCATTTCTCTCTCCTCTTTCTAAATAAGAATCGTTTTTGGTATGGAAAAACCATTAAATTCAGAAGCGTACGATACAGTATATGCGCCGCTTGACAGTATGAGAATGAGACTGCCGACCTCCGGTTCCGGAAGCGTCACATTCTTATCTATCACGTCAAAGCTGTCGCAACTCGGACCCGCGATAGTCCACTGTTTCCTGTGTCCCACCTGTCCGTGACTTTCCGTAATATAGCTGTATTTTATCCCGCCGACACTTTCCATCAGTCCGTTGAAGACACCCACGTCAATGTAAATCCAGTCTGTGTCCTCTCTCCTGGCCTTGCCTATCACCGAGGCGACAAATATGCCGGCATCGCCGACCACAGCCCTCCCCGGTTCTATATGAACCTCTGTGCTTTCAGGAAACCTCTCGTAAATAAGGCTGTTCACGTTTTTTTCGATTGTTTCGATACCGACGACATTTTTCGTATAGTTTATGGGATATCCCCCGCCGATGTTCAACAGTCTCAGACGTATGCCTTTCTTCTCCGCAGCCTTCCATAAAGTCTTTGCCTTGTCCAGGGCAATGTTCCAATTGTAAAGGTTTGTGCACTGGGAGCCGACATGAAACGTGACGCCGACAGGATTCAATCCCTTATCTTTTGCAGCAGAAAGGAGAGACAGGGCGTCGTCAAGTTCGACACCAAATTTCTTGCTCAGCGGCCATTCACTTCCTTCATTCGGCACGGAGAGTCT
>Ga0153915_10007484_pt1 | contig 10308 bp, 9 predicted proteins | sample Opewatmetagenome_2_FD_107003 | JGI IMG/M metagenome (GOLD analysis project Ga0153915, IMG submission 107003) | Freshwater wetland microbial communities from Ohio, USA - Open water 3 Core 3 Depth 3 metaG | ecosystem: Environmental > Aquatic > Freshwater > Wetlands | place: USA: Ohio, Lake Erie... | reverse complement strand
TGGCGGCGCTGGCGGCGGCTGATACCGGGCATCTGGTGTTGTCCACCCTTCACACGACCACGGCGTATCAAGCCATCGGCCGTATTCTGGATTTCTTCCCGTCACACGAACGCGACCAGATTCGTCGCCAGATGGCAGGAACGCTACAGGCTGTTATTTGCCAGCGATTGGTGCCGGCCGTTGCTGGCAGCGTGGTGCCGGCGGTGGAAATCATGATGAACACGGGGACAGTGCGCAAACTAATTGAGGACAACCGGCTCGACAAACTTCACGCCGCCATTGAGACAGGGACCGAAGACGGCATGCAAACCTTCAACCAGGCGCTCTATAATCTGGTAAAGGCCGGGCTAATCACGGAAGAGGAAGCCCTGTTGAAGGCCACCAATCCCGAAGCCTTGCGGATGAATTTCCGCGGCATCTTTCTAGATGAATCGCGCCGCATCCTCGCAAACGGCTGACCCTTCGCGCCCGCAAGCCGGGCGCGTGCATTTTTAGCTTGTATTCTTCCGGGTATAGGGGTAAATGATGCGCCAGAAGCAGGGTTCTGTAGGTTGCAGGGCGTTGGCCTGTGGATTTGATGCGCGGCAGCAGAAACCGACGGAAAGAATGGGGCAAACATCGCTCAAGAGGAGGAGAAAACAGTCATGAAAACAAGAATTGCAATGCTCGTCGTGTTGTTGTTTGGGTGTCGTGTCTGGGGAGATGCTGTAATAATCAGTGAGACCTTGGACGCACCAGATACCAATTCGGTGCTAATTCTCAGTAATAGCGTGGTTGGCGGCACAAGTAGCTGGGAATCTGTTGAGGCCCAAGCGGCAGGCTTTACCGCAGCGCTTGTATCGGGCGATGTTTGGGCCACCATGACCACGTCAAACTTTGCCACGTACCGCGCCCTCGTTCTCGGTGACGCTCGGTGCGGCGGCGGTGATTATAGCGCCGCTATGGCAAACACGTCTGTGTGGTACGCCGCAGCTGGCGCCGGCAACGCTATCATAATGGGCACCGACGTGTCCTACCATTCACAATTGGGAAACAACGCTACCGGAGCGCAAACCCTGATCAAAAACAGCATCGGTTTTGCGGGTGCGCAAACCAACGGAACAGGGTTTTATTTTGCATTCGGCTGCTACGACGGGACACAGGTTGATACGATTCTAAACGCCTTCAGCCCCGGCGGGTTTGGTTATACCTGGGGAGGTTACGATTATTGTCATATTGTTGCGAGCCATGCGGCGTTGACCGGATTGACGGATGACGATATATCACAGTGGCACACGTCGGTGCATGAGATATTTACCAACTATCCAAGCAATTTCATGGCGTTGGCGCGTACCGCTTCGACGTCGTTCACAAACAGTCCGGCGCCGACAAGTTATGTATATATCATTGCCAAGGGCGAAGGCTTGGTTTCGACCGAGGAGGGCGATTGCTCGTTGTCGAGTATTATCTCGCGGATAAACAGCCTGTCGCTGAAGCAGTCGCGGAAGACCGCCTTGATCAGAAGGATCAATATGCTGCATGCGCGTGTTGTGGGGGCAAACTGCCGCAACATTGTCGGGGTGGAGAGGGTGATCATAAGTAGTTTCCAGAATTACATTCGTCTTGGGCAGGTGAGCGTTAGCACGGCTGATGATCTGAAGACTTGTATTAGCCAGTTCATCGGGGAATGTTCCACTACGGAGCGAACAAGGAAGTAGGGAGCAGTCGCGGGATGTATGGTTGGCAGGATAATGCTGGACAGCATGCCGGCGGTTGGGGTAGAAGGGCGGGGTGGCTATTGGGGCTTGACAGGGGCGTTGGGGTCGTCATAATAGCAACCTAAAGATGGGAACGGCCCTCGGTGGGCTGTCAGTTTGGTGACGAGGTAAGTGGATATCCGTTGGTGTGCGGGACACTTTCAGGTGTGTCCAGGAACGGGATGAAGGAAATAACAAGAAGGAGGAAACAGTGAAGAAACTACGTCTGATGTGTGCATTGGCCGCCTTTGCCGGACTGGCGGTTAGTGCATTTGCGGATGTCCAAAACATCCGTATAAGCGGCGATATCCGCATTCGCGGGTATTTCCTGTCCGATGTGAGCTCGCGCTCTACAGCCAACGTACAGGGGGAATCAGCGGATTCCTACATTACCCAGCGGACGCGCGTTAGCGTGGAAGCCGACCTTGAGGATCACGTATTGGTCGTGGTGACGCTCAGGGCTGAGAGTATGTGGGGTTCCATGAATGAGTCGTATGAAGGCGGCTCGGGTGCGGGCGTGGGTGCATCGCCGGAAGTGGGTGGCATGACCAAGATCAACCGCGGGTTCGATGTCGGCGTCAACGAGGCCTATGTGCAGTTTAACGAGATGTTCTGGCAGCCGTTGACGTTGAAATTGGGACGGCAGTATCTCCAATACGGTCGCGGCTTGATCTTCAGCAGTTTGGATCAGGAGTATAATTTTGACGCCGCCCGTTTGGTGATGGACTTCTATCCGCTGACTGTGGATTTGGTGTACATCAAGGCTTGGGAAGGCCAGTTCTTCGGCGCGGGGAATTACGGCTGGGGAAGCCTCACCACTGGGGACAACACATCCTCCATTGATGCGATATTCCTCAACGCTCGTTATGAGATGAGTGACAGCGTGTTGCGCGATGTGGAAGTGTATGCTGGTTATCTCGGCAACAATGTCAATCTTTGGGGATACAAAGGGGTTCCGTGGGTTCCAGCGAGCGACGCGAATGGCGTGGGCGCATCGCCCATAATCGTGGGGTTGCGTGCTGACTTGGCGCCAGTGAAGAACCTTGATGTGTGGGCGGAAGGCACCTATGAAGCCGGCAAGTTGAATGGTAACAACGGCCATCTGAATGCGTGGCTGGCAAACACCGGCTTCCGTTATACCTTTGCCGATGCCAAATGGGCGCCGGCGATCAATGGTAACTACGTGTACGCCACGGGTGACGGCGAACTGGGCCACAATTTCGTTCCGTGGTTCGACTACGCCTACAATGGATATGTGTTCAACCCAGCGTTGTCCAATATCCATATCTTCAACCTCGGCGCTTCGGTTAAGCCGTCCGCAAATACGTCCCTCAGCCTTCAGGCGTATTATTACCTGAAGGATGAAGAGGCCGCGGCGGCGGGGAGCGCCCGGAATGTAGACTTCGGCGGGTTCGGCGTTACTGTGCCGGCTGGCAGCGGCTGCGATATCGGTGGTGAGGTCGATCTGATTGCTGGTTATGACTACAGCAAGGATGTTCGTCTCCAACTGATCTACGGCGTATTCGCTCCATCGTCCGGGTTTGCTGGTAATGGCGGCGACGGCGAAGCCAGCTCTGTGGCGCAGTTGATCCGCGGCGAAGTCAACGTGAAGTTCTAAAATCGAGTTTGGAACAAACGATCAGAAGAGCCCCCCGAATGTTCGGGGGGCTTTTCTTTGGTCTGAATCCGTCACAGGCATGGAAGAGCGATTCGACATTGTGGATGATCATGATTGCGTGATTGGGCAGGCGCTACGCGCCGAAGCGCACGCTCGCGGCTTGAAACATCGCGCCGTCCATGTTCTGGTGTTTGATGCGCAGGGCAATCTGTTCATCCAGAAACGCGCAGCTACGAAAGACACCTTTCCGCAACGGTACGACTCCAGCGCTTCCGGGCATCTGGATAGCGGTGAGGACTACGACGCCTGTGCTGCACGGGAACTTCAAGAAGAACTGGGGTTAAGCGTAATACCGCGCGAGTTTCGAAAACTGTTCAAGATAGCCGCGTGCGCGCAGACCGGTTGGGAGTTTGTCTGGGTGTATTGTCTTCAAGGGGATTACCAACCAAGGATTAATCTGGATGAACTCGCGAATGGAGCATTTTGGCCCGTCGAGCGGATCATGAGCGCCATCGCCGCAACCCCGGAAACGTTTACGCCAGCGTTCATTCGCGTTACCGAGGAATGCCGACGCCGTCGGCTTTGGCCAGAGTAACGGAACGCTGGTCAAACCACCTTTCTGTTGGCGCAGTCTGCCAAACGGTAGTGTCCCAATTTGCAGTTTGGAGGGACGTGCTCCGGCGCGTCCGTTCGCGAAATGCGGCCACGCTGAGGCATGGCCCTTCAGATTAGGACACTACCTGCCAAACACACGGCTTGCCACCAACGTGGTCTCAGCGTAGACTTCGCAACCGACCCCGAATGCTTTCGGGGCCAGATTTGGGTCGTAGCTCGTCTCGAATTGGATTCGAGGCAAGCTGCGAATGTAGGAATTTGTCCAAGTAGACCACGATATGAAACCGGCAACCCGTTTACGGGAAATCGTCAAAAATTTATACGGCTGGTCGAGCTTCCACGTTCAATGGAAGATTGATTTCGACAGTTACGCGCTGAAGACCGCGGACGGCGTGGTGTTCATTGATCCAATGAGGCCTGCAGCAAAGGCCGTTAAGCAGTTGGAAGCGTTGGGGGAGCCGATTGGGATTTTTTTGACCAGCGCAAATCACGACCGCGATGCCGACTGGCTCCGAAAACGGTACGAGATCCAGGTGTACGCACACGAAAAAGCGGCGTCTGATTGCGATACGAAGATAGATGTTTTGGTGTTGGATGGAGAAAAGCTGCCGGGCGGTCTGCGGACGATTCATCTACCGGGTGCCACTGCCGGTTGCGTTGCCTTCCACACAAAACAAAGCGGCGGCATCGTTTTTACCGGCGATTCGCTGCTGAACATCACCGGCAAGGGACTGAGTCTGTTGTCTGCGCAGTACGTCGAGGATGGTAAACAAATGTTGCGGTCGCTTCGCCGGTTGTTGGAATTGGATTTCAAGAACGCAACGTTCGCGCACGGCGAGCCATTGATCGGCGACGCGAAGAAACAGATCGCTTCATTTCTCAAGACAACGAAGAGGAATTCACTATGAGCCAACAATATAACAAGGTGGAAAAACGGAAACGGCGCCTGAGTTATCTCAAGCGGCGCAAAAAACAACACAAGCAGGCAAGGAAACCAGCGCCGGTGTCCGCTCCCGCGTCAACTTCGAAGTGAGGCCCCTGCGGGACGGCTGTTCTCTGCGCAACAAGAGCGTCTATCATGCCTTGTTTCCTTGAATTGGGGCTCACGCCAATTCTGGTTGGGGCGAGAGGCGGAATGTTTGACAATCGCCTAGATCTCATGATCGGCGCGATTTCGCGTGGACAGCCGTTGCCAAACTGCGTATTGTTACAGCGCAGAGCGGAAGCGTAAATGAATTGGGATTAAACATGTCAGTGCTCATTCATCAACGGCCAGACGATAGTAGGCGCACCTTGGAGTTCGCGGCGGCGACCAACGGTGTGACAAAACCGCTTATAATCGGCCGTCTCTCTTCTGCTTCGGATATCACGGTGCGCGACGCATTCGTGTCGCGCGTGCATTGTGGCATCAGTTTCGTGAACGGACAGTTTGTCTTGAAAGACCTCGGCTCAGCCAACGGCACCTACCGGAACGGAGCGCGTGTTTATGAGGCGCCGCTGGAGATCGGCGACAAGGTCCAGATCGGCAATACCACGCTGGTCTTCGAGTTGGAGACCGGCACAGGCAATGCCGTGTTGCGCCAGATACCGCATATGGTGGCGCCACCGGAATCAATCAGCGGCGCGGTGCCGCCATCGGCCCCCGGTGCGCAGGGTATTGTGCGATCGTCGCCCGTGCCGCGATGAACATGGCCCGTAAAACCTGTCTTCTCACGTTGGGCTGTCTTGTCGTGACCATTGCCGCTGTTATGCCAGTGTTTGGGTTGACGGTTACGCAACAATCCGTCGCGGCAGTGGCGCCGCCGTTGCCATTTTCCAAGGGGCGTCTTGAAATATTGGACATCGTGCACAAAACGCTGAGAATCCAAACGAAGAAAGAATCTCAGACATTTCGGATCACCGATCACACGAAGATTTTCCACGGCAAAGAGGCTCTTGCCATGGATCGGTTAAAAACTGGCGACGTGGTAGCCGTGCGGTTCGCTCTGGATGAACGCGGAGACCGTGTCGCGCGTATTATCAAGCTCGACATCGGCACGGATCTGTCACCGCTTGATACCGTCGGGACTCCCGCGCCGCATTCGACCGAAACGCATCCGTGAGTGAAGCGTCCGGTCTGCCGGCTCCTGGCTTTTTGTTTTTCCCTCAGACGCGCGGCAGGATAGTATCGACCTTTTGGTGGGCATGAAGGCGCGACAGTCATTAATGGTGGTGTTGACCGTGGCTGGATCGGACAGCGGCGGCGGTGCGGGGATTCAGGCGGACCTTAAAACATTCCGCGCCCACGGCGTTTTCGGCGCCAGCGCCATCACCTGCATCACGGCGCAAAACCCGAAACGCGTCAGCGCTGTACAGCCGGTCGTGGCGCGGATCGTGGCGGCGCAGATAGATCACGTGTTTGAAGCATTCCCTGTGGCGGCTGCCAAGACGGGCATGTTGTATGACGCGGCCATTATCGAGGTGGTTGCGGCTGGTTTCCGGCGGCGCAAATTCCGGAGGCTCGTTGTTGATCCGGTCATGGTGTCCACAAGCGGCGCGCGACTTTTGAAAAAGGACGCGATTGCCGTGCTGCAACGCCGTCTGTTCCCGCAGGCCGCCGTGGTGACGCCAAATTGCGATGAAGCCGCAGTGCTCTGGGGACGCGAGATTCGGAGGCTCGCAGATTTGCGCGCCGCTGCGCAAGCGCTGTCGGAGCGGTTTGGCGTCCCGTTTCTCGTCAAGGGCGGCCACTTGCCCGTGGGAAATCAGGTCGTAGACGTCCTGTGCACGGGTCGGGTGACGCATGAATTCAAGGCTCGCGTCGTTCACGGCATCCGGGCGCACGGCGCAGGCTGCACGTTTTCGGCGGCGATCACCGCCAATCTGGCGCTTGGACATGATTTGCCAACAGCAGTGCGTCGCGCGAAGGATTTTATCTCGCGCGCATTTCGGAACGCAGTTCAAGTGGGGAATTTCCGCGCATTGAAGGTATGAAGCGACCGCTCACTGGGCTGGCGGTTGTATTCGCTTCTGGGATCTGGCTGGGGGCGTCGGCAGCGTGGCGTTGGGAATGGCTGTTTTGCGTTGCGGTCGGCCTGTTGGCGGCGTTTTCCGTGTTGTATCAGACGCGCGGTTCGTTGCCGCTGCTACTCGGGGCGGTGTTGGTTGCGGGGATGTTCTCGTATCGGCAGGCTACGACCATATTTTCGCCGTGCTACGTGACTCGGCTGGTGGCATGGCACGACCAGAACATCGCTCTTCGCGGCTTGATTGTAAGTGACCTCGCGGGCAGCGCCAACCGCGCGGAAAAAGCGCAAAGCGAACGACAACGGTTCACACTTCAGTTGGCCGCCATCCAAACCACGACGAACTGGGTTCAGGCCGATGGGCGCGTTCTGGTTTTTGTGGGCGACCAGGACTCCGGAGTGATGGGGCCGTATCCGGCGGCGGAATCGTTGCGGTATGGAGACCGGATCGAATGCACGGCGTTGATGCGCGTGCCGACGCCGGCGCGCAACCCGGGCGAGTTCGATTGGCCGAGCTACTTGCGGCAGCGAAACATCACGTTCACTGCAACGATCCGTAAAACCGACGTGTGCACCGTTCAGGCGCGCGACTGTGGGAACCCGTTTATCGCCCTGTCTCTGCGCATGCAGGAACGGTTCGAGCAGGCGTTGCGCTACGGTCTGGATGACGAACCGGAGTTGGCCGGAGCGCTGGTTGGGATGCTGATCGGCCAGCGTGAAGCCATCGCGCCGGACACGGTTGAGGATTTCCAGCGGAGCGGCGTGTTCCATGTATTCGCAATTAACGGGTTGCACGTCGGGTTGGTGACGGGGATTCTGTTGGTGTTTCTGCGGCTGGTTCAAGTTCCGCGCCGCTGGTGCGGTCTGGTGGGGATTCCATTGGTGGCGTTGTATGTGTTTGCCACGGGGGCGCATCCGGGGGCTGTCCGCGCGCTGGTGATGGCGGGCGTGTGGATGTTGAGCTGGATGCTGGTGCGGCCGACTAATGGGTTGAACAATCTCGCCGCGGCGGCGTTGGCGCTCCTTGTCTGGGAACCGACACAGCTTTTCGACGGCGGGTTCATTCTTTCGTTCACCGTGGTCTCCACAATCGTGGTATTGACGCCGCGTATCGAACAACCTCTGAACCGCTGGGTCGCTCCCGACCCGTTTCTGCCGCGCCGATTCGTTCCGAAGTGGCGGCGTGCGGTGGAATCCGTGGCGCGGCGCGGTGTTCGCCTGTTGAGTTGCTCGGTGGCGGCGTGGGTCGGCTTGGTCCCGCTGTTGGCGATATATTTTCACCTGTTCACACCGGTCAGTATCGTGGCGAATCTGTTGGTAATCCCTCTAATGACGGCGATCATCAGTCTGGGTATGGTGGCGACCATGGCCCACGCGGTTTGGCCCTGGCTGACGTTGACGTTTAACAATGCCAATCTTCTATTACTGGCGATCATGACTCGCAGTATGGGGTGGTTAAGCGAGATGCCGTTCAGCCACTGGTACGTGCAATCGCCGCCCATGTGGTTGGTAGTAGCGTATTATACGTTGGGTTCGGTGCTATTGATCCGGTGGATTTCGTGGCGATTGCGACTGGCGATACTGGTCACCGTCGTGATGTTGGGTGGCACGTTGGCGGAGGTTAACCTGCGACGGGATATTGTCGAGTTAACCGTGCTCAGTTTGAATGACGGTCCGGCGATATTCCTGAACGCGCCTGGCGAACGGAATGATTGGCTTATCGATGGTGGCGGAAGTTGGGATGGCGCGCGGGTGTTGCCACCATTCCTGCAAGCGCAAGGTGTGGATCAGCTTGGTGCCGTGGTGTTGACCCGCGGCATCAGGTCGCATGCAGGCGGACTAAGCGCGGTACTGGACGAAATTCCGGTTGCGCAGGTGATGCACGCCAATGCGTCGGCACGATCGGTGTTCAGTCGGCAATGGCTTGCGACGGTGAATGAGCGCCGGATTCCGCAGCGCACATTGCTTGCCGGTGACATACTGACTGCCGGTAATTACGTGCGGGTACAAGTGCTTAGTCCGCCAAATAAATCTGCAATTTCCACCCAGAGATACGACAATGCGCTGGTGTTGGCAATTGAGGTCGGCCCGACTCGGGTGCTGTTGATGTCGGATACAGGCGAGACGGTGGAGCGACGGTTGTTGGAATCGGGAGCGGACGTGCGCGCCACAGTGATTGTTCGCGGTCAACATGGGAAAGAATCCTGTTGCAGTCCGGAATTTCTCTCGGCGGCGCGGCCCGATGTGATGGTGTTGGCGGTCAACGCGCGTTCCAATAGCCGAGAGACGGATCCGGATTTACACCGGCGGCTCAAGGAACGCGGCGTAAAACTATTGCGTACTGACGAAACCGGAGCGGTTACCATACGGTTGACTGGGCGTGGGTATCAATTGCGTACGCAATTGCCCCGCTCGGAGCGGGGCTGGCTTGGCGATTCATAGCCTGTCCTGAAACGGATTCGGGGCTTGTCTGGGCCTAAAGGCGAGGTCATATTATTTCGACCATGATGGTGATTATCAACGGCAGGGTAATCGGGCCGCGGACGATTCTGGAAAACCACTGCCTTGTCGTCGAGGGGGGCAAGATCAAGAAGATCGCGCCGACATCGCAGGTGTTATGGTCTGAGGACGCACAGGTCATCAATGCACAGGGCGGGTTCGTGGCGCCGGGGTTTATTGATCTGCACGTGCACGGGGCGTTGGGGCGCGATGCGATGGAGGGCAGTGTCGAGGTGTTGGCGCAAATTGCCAAGTTTCACGTCACTGGCGGAACAACGGCGATGACGCCGGCGACAATGACGGATTCCCGCGAGAAGATCACGGCAGCGCTGGACGCCATCGGACAGGCCATGGGCCACAATTTCGGCGGCGCGCAGATCGTTGGGGCGCACATCGAGGGGCCGTATCTTTCGACGCAGAAATGCGGCGCACAGCCCGCAGCATTTGTGCGGGCGCCGGACCCGTCGGAGTACACGCCGTGGTTGGAGCGCGATGGCATGGTGACGCAGATGACGCTGGCACCCGAGCTGTCGGGCGCGCTGGAACTGATTGACGCGTTGTTGGAGCGCGAGATTGTCCCGAGCGGCGGACACACTGCGGCGAACTCGGAGCGGACCCGCGCGGCGATTGACCGCGGGCTGTGTCAGGCAACGCACCTGTTCAATGCGATGTCGGCTGTGGCCAAGGTCGGCGCGTTTCGCGTGCCGGGCGCGGTTGAGGTTTTTCTGGCGGACGACCGCGTGATGGTGGAATTGGTGGCAGACGGCAAGCATGTGCATCCGGAATTGCTGCGGTTGGCGGTGCGGTCAAAGGGCGTGGAACGGATTTGTCTGGT